>Ga0194125_10008323_pt1 | contig 14670 bp, 11 predicted proteins | sample TA2KigC250mmetaG_FD_148626 | JGI IMG/M metagenome (GOLD analysis project Ga0194125, IMG submission 148626) | Freshwater microbial communities from Lake Tanganyika, Tanzania - TA2015034 Kigoma Deep Cast 250m | ecosystem: Environmental > Aquatic > Freshwater > Lake | place: Tanzania: Lake... | reverse complement strand
ATGTCGACCTGGTTAATGCTGGCGGGCAATACATCACGCCTTTGCCTGGCATGTGTTTCTTCCACCACGCCGACTCGTTTCTGATGGTCAGGGGTGGCCATGTCGATATTACGATGCTAGGAGTTATTGAGGTTTCGGAAAAGGGTGACCTGGCCAATTGGATGTTCCCGGGCAGGGGCGTTGGCAACATAGGTGGGGGTATGGACCTTGCTTTCAATGCCAAGAGGGTAATCTGTCTTACGGAGCATACTACCAAAGATGGTAAGCCCAAGATAGTCAAGCAATGCTCAATCCCATTGACTGCGCCAGCATGCGTTGACCTGATAATTACGGACGTAGCTGTGCTCGAGGTGACCAAAGATGGTCTTGTGTTACGCGAGCTTGCCCCAGGCTGGACACCAGACGAAGTGCAGGCTGTCACCGAGCCTCGACTCAAGGTCGCGCCTGATTTAAAAGAAGTCGAGCTTTAGCCCAGTATGAGAGGACTTGCACTTTAAGCTAGAAGACCCTTGTCTAAGGAGGTTATATGGCAGGGATAATCTCTTGCGGCGCTTATATTCCCTTGTGGCGACTTGCCAGAGACGCTATGGCAGCAGCGTGGGGGAGGCAATCCTTGGGTGGTGAGCGAAGTGTAGCCAACAACGACGAAGATACTGTGACCATGGCTGTAGAGGCTGCGTTTGATTGCTTGGCAGGTGTGAACCATGATACGGTTGATGGTCTATATTTTGCTTCGACTGCTTCGCCTTTTCGCGAAAAGCAGTGTGCGGCATTGGTCGCTACTGCCGCCGACTTAAGGGCAGAAATCATTACCGCTGATTATAGTAATAGCCTGCGTTCAGGCACTAACGCATTAAGCGCGGCTCTAGATGCGGTCAACAGTAGCTCAGTTCATAGTATGCTTGTTGTTGCCTCTGACTGTCGTCTGGCGTACCCGCGCTCTGATTATGAACAAAGCTTCGGCGATGCTGCAGTAGCTTTTCTCATTGGGAATTCCAGCTCACCAGTAGCTACTTTTGAGGCACGTTATTCCATTTCTAACGAGATGTACGATGTTTGGAGATTGGATAAGGATGTCTATGTTCAATCCTGGGAAGACCGCTTCATTGTTGAGAAGGGATATATCGAGAATGTGCATAAAGCTGTTTCCGGCTTGCTGAAGAAAGAGAAGCTCTCGCCGGAGTCTATCAGCAAGGCGATACTTTACGCCCCCAATATTAGAGCTCAGCAACAGCTTGCCAAGGCTTTGGGGCTTGATGTGCAGAAACAAGTCCAGGACCTTTTATTCGATAGGGTAGGGGTCTGTGGCTGTGCTCATGCTCTGCTGATGCTAGCAGCAGCCCTGGAGGAGGCAAAGGCGGGCGATACACTGCTATTGGCAAGTTATGGAGATGGTAGCGATGCTTTCCTGCTGAAAGTTACAGGAGAGGCGAAGTCCAAAGATAATAAGCGTGGGGTAAAGGGTTATCTGGCCTCAAAAAAACCATTGCCCAGTTACGAAAAGTATCTAAGCTACCGGGGACTCCTAGAACCACAACCTGGAGAACCCTTCCGTCTTTTCCCCTCCGCTAGTGCCAGTTGGCGTGAACGTAGTTCCTCGATTCGGCTTCATGGTAGCAAGTGCAAGAGTTGTGGTTTGGTCACATTTCCTATACAAAGGGTGTGCTACGGATGCCAGGCCAAGGACAATTATGCGGAGATCAGGTTGTCGGATAGGAGAGGGACGGTCTACACGTTTTCTCTGGACAATTTGGCTGGTAGGAGTGATGACCCGGTAATACCACAGATAGTTATTGAATCCGAGTTAGACAATGCCAGGATCTATTGCATGATGACAGATTGTGACCCGCGTGAAATCGAGATAAGCATGCCTGTGGAGATGACTTTCAGGAGGATCTATGAAGGGACAGGCATGTATAACTATTTCTGGAAGTGCCGACCAGTAAGATAGACGAGGTGGCATCAGATGGAAAATATAAAGGACAAAGTTGCCATAATAGGCATGGGGTGCGCCAGATTTGGAGAGCGTTGGGATGCTGGCCTTGATGACTTGGCTATAGAAGCCGCCTACGAGGCTTATGAAGATGCAGGAATTGACCCCAAGGATATCCAGGCATGCTGGTTTGGCACAGTTACTGCGCCAGCCATCGGCATTGGCGGCACACATGCCACAAACTCATTGAAACTTGACCGCATCCCTGTTACCCGAGTAGAGAATTGGTGTGCCACTGGCCACGAAGCTCTGCGCAATGCCTGTTTCGGTGTTGCTTCAGGCATGTATGATGTGGTGTTAGCTCTTGGTGTGGAGAAGCTAAAAGACACAGGTTTCCCAGGGCTTGGTACTGGCCGCGGTATGGGGCCCGTGCTTGAAGCCCGACGAACGTCTCCGGGCTCTTTTGCCCTCATTGCCACGCGATATTTCCACACCTATGGATTAAGTCAGGAAGAAGGCAAGACAATTATAGGAAAAATCGCTGTCAAGAATCATTACAATGGTAGTCTGTCTCCAAAAGCACATTTTCACAACAAGATAACTTTGGAGCAGGTTATTAAGGCCCCCATTATTGCCTGGCCGTTGGGTCTTTTTGACTGCTGTGGTAATAGCGATGGTTCTGCTGCGGCTATCCTGGTCCCAGCGAAGCAGGCCAAGAAATTCAGACAAGACCCTGTCTACATAAAGGGCATAGGGATGTCTTTCGATTCCTTGCTTCCGCATACACGCCCGAAGTTCGATTGGCTCACCTGGAATAGCCTGGTTGATTCCTCGCAACAGGCTTATCAGCAGGCCGGAATACGCAGTCCCCGCGAACAGATTGACATTGCCGTGGTTCATGATTGCTTCACCATAACCGAGCTTATTATTTATGAAAACTTCGGTTTCAGCGCCAGGGGTGGGGCTAAGGGGGATATCGATGCAGGCTTCTTTGAGCTTGGAGGAGGCTTGCCGGTCAACACCGACGGCGGCTTAAAATGCTTCGGACATCCGATAGGAGCAAGTGGCCTGAGAATGACCTACGAAGTATATAAGCAAATACAAGGCAAGGCACAATCGCCAGAGCGGCAGTTAAAAGATGTGAAGCTAGGCTTATCGCATACTTTTGGAGGTCCGCCTCAAGTGAGTGCTGTGGCTATATTAGGAAGAGAGCCAGGATAGTCTCTGCTTGTTCACACCGTCGTATTGCGATTAGGAATTCAGGAAATGCTTATTGCCAGGGAACCTAGCTTGTGAGGTGAACCATGCCTGAGACTGGGCAGACTATCAACTTGGGGGGAAATTCATCATATGGGGAAGGACTGTAGCGATCATATTCGTAAAAGCCACGGACTGTTTTTCTTCCCAACTCTCCGGCTCTGACCTTTATCACCGGGCAGCGTGGTGGCTTAAATTGCTCGCGCATCAGCTCCCGATAGTGGGACATCATCCCGGCTGGCGCCAAATCCATTCCCACCATGTCTCATAGCTCGAAAGGTCCCATTCTGAATCCGCTGGCCCCTTACAGCGCGGTATCTATATCTTCTGGCTGAGCTACGCCTTCATCGAACATGTTTAGGCGCTATACCATAATTTGGAGCGGCCTATTGACGATGAGCCCCGGCGAATCCTTACATATGCCAGGCTCTTTATTTAGCCTTTTGCATAGAGCGGACAAGGTGTTGAGGGTTTCTTGGGAAGTTCTGTCGGCGGTGATTACTTCTGTACCTCGCATGAGCTGCGGGGGATTGAACCAGTGCATTCCGATAAATCTGTCAGGGCGCGTAGTAACCATAGCCATCGTCAAGTTGTTCGAGATGCAGGGACTTGGTATACTAAAACGATTGTATGGCCAAGCTGTGGAGAAAGCCATTAGACCATGTTGAGAAGGCCCCCGCTGCCGGTCATGTATTTATTGACAAGCAGCGATGCAAAGGGTGTGGTTACTGCGTGGAGTTCTGCCCCAGAAAAGTCCTGCAGATGAGCAACGAGCTTAATCCTAAGGGATATCTGCTGGCAGCCGTGGTTGACGAAGGGAAGTGTTTAGCCTGTGGCTTCTGCGAGGTAATCTGCCCAGAATTTGCTGTAAAAGTCATCCAAAATAGCAAGCCATTAGAGTAACCAGGCGTTTTTAGTTACATGACTGACAACCAGGCATTAGTCGGAGAATTCTTCATTAACGGGGATGTGGCTTGTGCTGAAGGAGCCATCAGCGCTGGCTGCCGCTTTTTCGCTGGTTATCCTATCACTCCAGCTACCGAGGTAGCAGAGAGAATGAGCCTACGCCTTCCTCAAGTGGATGGTACCTATATCCAGATGGAAGACGAAATTGCTTCTATTTGTGCTGTCTTGGGCGCCTCGTGGGCCGGTGTGAAAGCTATGACTTCCACCTCAGGTCCAGGATTCAGCCTGATGACGGAGAATATCGGATTAGGGGTGATGCTAGAAACACCCTGCGTTGTAGTTGATATCCAGCGTGCAGGGCCATCTACTGGTCTGCCCACACTTGTAGGACAACAAGACATGATGCAGGCTCGTTGGGGGTCACATGGCAGCTATGAAATAATCGCCCTTTCGCCAAGCTCTCCTCAACATATGTTCGACCTCACGATAGAAGCCTTTAACCTCTCTGAGAAATACAGGGTCCCTGTGCTTATTATGTCAGATGAGGTCGTGGGCCATATGAGCGAGAAGGTGGTGATACCGTATGTCGACCCCGATTCTCTTGTTGAACGGCGGCGACCCAGCGTAAGTCCGAACGAGTATCTTCCCTACCAGGCGAGTGATAACCTCGTACCCCCGATGGCTATTGCCGGCGAGGGCTATCATTTCCATGTCACCGGCCTGACACATGATGAGAGAGGGTATCCTGTCATGACAGCCGATGCACAAGATAAACTAATTCGGCGTCTGGTGGATAAGATACGTCTTAATAAGAACGATATAATTAAGTACCGCGAATTTCAGTTGGAGGATGCAGATATCGTTGTCTGTGCCTATGGAATTACTACCCGCATCGCGCAATTCGCTGTAGAACTGGCCCGGAACGATGGAATTCGGGCTGGCTTATTACAGCTAATTACGATATGGCCCTTTGCGGAGGACCGCATCAAAGAGCTTTCACAGCAGGCCAAATCATTCATTGTGCCCGAGATAAATGCCGGGCAAATTGTCTTCGAGGTGGAGCGTTGTGCTGCTGACCGCGCCAAAACAGTGCTTGTGCCCTGCATGGGGGGCAGTGTGCATTCTCCAGAGAACATCCTCACAGCAATACGAGAAGCAGTATGTTGATTACCAATACAGTTGTGGACGATAAATCCATTGAGAAATACCTGCGACAAGACAGGTTGCCGCATATTTGGTGTCCTGGTTGCGGTATAGGGCCAGTCATGAGTTGCTTTCTCAGGGCAATCGACCGAGCGGGATTGGATGCAGATTCTATTTGTGTGGTCTCTGGCATAGGCTGCTCCGGCAGGGTAGCTGGCTATGTCAAGCTTGACTCTTTTCATACTACTCATGGTCGTCCTATTCCTTTTGCCAGCGGTTTGAAGCTGGCAAATCCGAAACTGAATGTGACTGTGTTTTCTGGAGATGGCGACTTAGTGGCTATAGGGGGTAACCACTTAATCCACGCTGCCCGGCGTAACTTAGATATGACTGTAATTTGTGTGAACAACTTCAACTATGGGATGACTGGTGGGCAAGTTGGGCCAACTGCTCCTTTTGACGCTCGTACTACTACCACTCCTTACGGTAATTTTGAGTCGCCTTTCAACCTGCCTTATCTCTTGGCGGCCAGCGGAGCGTCTTATGTGGCTCGATGGACAGTCTTGCATTTGAGGCAACTGGAAAAGGCTATTGCTGAGGCCTTGCTCAAACCGGGCTTTAGCTTCATAGAGGCCATTGGTCCGTGTCCCGTGGTTTACGGACGTATGAATAAGGAGCCGGAGGGACTGGATTCGCTACGTTATTACCAGGAGAAGAGCGTAATACGCAACGGCGCAGACCCAAAGGATGCTGGAATAGAGTTGAATGGCCCTATATAGTTGGTAAATTCGTGGACGTAGAACGGCCTACACTCGGGGAATGTCTCAGTCAAGTAACCGTCAGGGCCAAACAAAAATCGAAAACCAAGACTGGCACATAGGTACAGGCCAATCGCAATAGAGTATATCTGTAAAAAGAGCAATGCGGAGAAGAGAGATTAGAATAGCTGGTTTCGGTGGCCAGGGCATCGTGTTATCTGGCTCCATAGTAGGCAAGGCTGCCTCGATATATGATGGTAAATTTGCAGTGCTCACGCAAAGCTACGGGCCCGAATCGCGCGGTGGTTCATGCCGTGCTGAGGTTGTAATAAGCGAGGCCCCAGTAGGCTATCCCTACGTGATTAACCCCCAGGTACAGGTAATATTGTCCCAAGAGGCATACAGAGAATATGGTCAAGTTGGGCAGCCTGACACGTTGGTAATAGTTGACTCCGACCTGGTGAGCTTTGCTCCCCACGTCAATCCCAGGCTATTTTGCATACCAGCCAGCAGAATGGCCCAGGAACTAGGGCGACCTGTTGTAGCCAATATTATCGTACTCGGGTTCTTGGCAGCTAAGAGCGACATCGTGTCCTACGAAGCATTGAAGAAAGCCATCCTGGACTCTATACCCCGAGGGACCGAGGAACTCAATATGAAGGCCTTCGAGATGGGATACAAATATGACAGCGGGCATACAAATGGCGGATGACGCTGCCGCTTTACCTGGTGCTGCTATTGTTGGCAACAGCATCTTTGCTGTACAGACAGCGCTCAGCCTGGCCCAAATGGGAATTGATGTCAAGCTCATCACGGACTCACTCTCTCTTGGCTGCAATGGTACCACTGCAGCCACATCAGTTGAACTACTGCCGGGACAGCGCTATTTTTGGCCACTCCTGCTGCGGACTATGAGCCATCCGCTGGTGACATTGTATAGTGGCGCTCAAGTTCAGTCCATGGTGAAGGATGGCAATGGTTTCACACTCGATGTTTTGCAACGCCCCAGATTTGTGCAGACGGACTTATGTACTGGTTGTGGTCGTTGCCAGACTGAGTGTTCAGTCAGGTTGACTACACTGATAGATGACCAGAAGATCACCCATGGAGCCATACACAAGCCTCTCCTAGAACCAAAAGCTGTTCCCTCGGCCTATGTTATCGACAAGAACGGCATGGCGCCTTGCCATGTAGCATGTCCGCTGGGCATCAATGTACAAGGGTTTGTCTCATTGCTGGCAAATGACAAGGTGGGAAGGGCGGCTGAGTTAATCGCTGAAGCAGCGCCACTTAGTGGCATACTGGGAAGAGTTTGCAGGCACCCATGTGAGGCAAACTGCACCCGTGACAAGCTCGATGCTCCCGTGTCAATACGTGCACTTCATCGCTATGCAGCCGATAAGGCTACAGCAATTCCTGCGTGGAAGGGGACTACCCAAGATATGCCGCGGGAAGGCCGGATAGCGATTATAGGCAGTGGCCCTGCAGGCCTTACAGCGGCCTGGGAATTGAAACGCCGTGGGTATTCGCCTGTAGTATTTGAATCTCACAGCGTTGTCGGCGGCATGCTAGCTACTGGCATTCCACGCTTTCGCCTTCCTCGAGAGGTCCGCGAGAAGGAAATCGAGGCCATCAGAAGTTTAGGCATAGATGTCAGGACCGGTATAACCGTGGGACGTGATATCACCTTCACCTACCTTAAGGAACGTGGCTTCAAAGCCTTTTTCCTGGCTATCGGCGCCCAACGAAATAACAAGCTCAATATCCCAGGGGAAGAGCTTGACGGCGTGGTGGACTGTATGTCGCTACTGCTGACCTTAAATCTGAAAGTTGATACCTTTGTAGGTGCGAATGTTGCCATCATCGGTGATGGCAATAGTGCCGTAGACTCAGCAAGAGCTGTCATCAGATGGAATAAAGCCGCAGTCAAGATACTGAGTTGGACAATCCCTGAAGAATTGACTGCTGCTGAAGAAGAGGTGGAAGAAGCCATTGTAGAAGGCGTGACCATAGAGTATCAGGCCATGCCAGTAGAGATTGTAGGTGAAGGTGGAAGGGTCACAGGGGTACGCTGCCAGAGGACAAAATTGACCAATGAGATTATGCCCAATGGCAGGCATAGGCCAAAGCCGATACCCGGCACTGATTTCGTCATAGAAGCCGACCACGTTGTTGTAGCTGTCGGCCAGTCTCCCGATGCTTCTCAACTGGGCATAGACGGCCTATCGCTCAAGAGGGGGACAGGGGTTATCAAGGTTAATCCTTTGACGCTTGAGACAAGTATCCCCGGTGTTTTTGCAGGTGGTGACTGCGTAACTGGCCCTAATAACGTTGTAGAAGCTATGGCAGCAGGGTTGAGGGCCGTAGAGTCTATCGACAGGTATCTGCAAAAAAGTGACCTTGCTATTGGGCGTACCCTTGAACCTGAAGCGGTTGCAGAAGTTGATATTAAGTCCGTTGAGGCTATGCCTTATAAGCGGGCACCAATGCCCGCTATATCACTCCAGGAGAGGATTAGCAGCTTTGAGGAGACCACCACCGGCTTATCAAAGAAAGCAGCGCTGCAAGAGGCACAGCGTTGCCTTAACTGTGCCATGTGCAGCCAGTGTCTGGAATGTGTAGCAACGTGCCAGCTAGGTGCAGTTTTCCATGATGATGATGTTAAGCGCGCAGATATTAGAGCAGAGGCGGTAATCAAGTTTGTTGATGACAACTCAGCACACGCCAGGGAAGCAGCAAAACGCGCATGGAATAACGGTCAGGATGGCATCACAGTAGTTTGTTCCCAGCCCGACCGAGAGCTCATAGCTCAGCTTAATAGAGCAACGGCTGTGGCTATGAGCACTGCTCTGAAAATCAAGCCGAAAGTGACCACTGTAACTGAGCTAAAAGAAGCCGATGCCAGCTCTCCTTCCCCTAGCTTGGCTTTGCCCACTATGGCAACTGGTGATGCAGTTCTAGGGGTCTTTTTGTGTCGTTGTGGTGATAGTATCAGTTCCGTAGTCGATTTCGCAGAGATTGCCAAGCAGCTCTTGTCTTCGCCTTCTGTGGTCTTTGTTGAGGAGCTGCCGCAGGCTTGTACTACTGAGGGAGCATCTTTCATGGCTCGAAAAGCCAGCGAAGCGTCATTGACTGGCCTAGTTCTCGCAGGCTGCAGATGCTGCAATCTGGGCCAAGTTTGTTATAGCTGTACTGATAGGCGAGCAATGTGTCTCAAGCACCTGAGGGAACACTTTGGTGGGGATAGCAGTGTGCAATTAGAGTTTGTCAATATACGGGAACAGTGTGCTTGGGTACATAAAGACGATGCCGATGGCGCTACACAAAAAGCCTTGCGGATGGTCTCTGCCGGTATCAGCGCTGTCACCTGTGCCTTGCCGGCTAATCGTAGCAGGAACGATATCTTACCCAGTGCTCTCATAATTGGTGGTGGGGTTGCCAATATCACCGCAGCACAAGCGCTTATCTCTCAAGGCTATGGAGCAGTGGTTTTGGCAAGACAGACATCGAGACAGCAAAGTCAAATCTCCTCCTTGTTGACCTCTCTTGGGCTTTCGGAGCTTGCAGAATCTGATGTCGTCGTTAGGCCCTGGCCAAGCAGTCTTGAACTTCGCGGTGTCCCTGGGAAATATGAGGCTTTGCTTGGAGATAGCCAAACTGGTGATAAAGTGACTGTGGGTGCAGTGATGATTGATACTGAAGAACTAAGTCAGAAGCCATTCTGCACAGTTACACCGAACTCCGGAGAGTTGCTCAGCCGCCTCATGTCTCGATTGAATAAATCGGACGTTTCGGCTGGTACCAGTAGCGACCTTCTGCGCGAGGTTACGCTTAGAGAGACGGCAGGATTGTTCTTGTTGTCGCTTGGTGCCGATGATGCGCCTGAGGAACAGGTGATGCGCGGACTTGCTGCTGCTGCGCGACTATCCTCGTATTTGAGCCAGGGACACGTGACTTCACGGGCAATGGCAGTAGATATCGATGCTAAGGCTTGCCGTGGCTGTGGTGACTGTGCAGCGGTATGTCCCTACATCGAAATGAGAGTACGCGACAGTGGTGTTCCATACGCCTTTGTGGATAAGGCTTTGTGCTACGGCTGCGGGATGTGTGTTAGCAGTTGCGATACCGGTGCCGTAATTCAACAATCGCAAAGTGATAAGCAGATTGAACTCGTTTTAGGCTCGTTGCTTTCCAAGGGGCAAGCCCCGGACATATTCGGAACAAAGAAGCCGGCTCCCGACGTACTGGTATTTGCCTGTAACTGGGATGGCTGGAGTTGTTTGGAGGCGGCATCTTACATGGAGCTTTCCTATCCTGCTTCAGTAAAGGTTGTTCGGGTACGTTGTCTCTCCCGTCTCCATGCCGGCCTGATACTCAAAGCTTTTGAGCTGGGTGCGGAGGGAGTAATGCTTTTGGGATGTGAGCCAGGCAAGTGCCATTTCGAGAGCGATAGTAAGTGTGTGCTTGCTGAATATGAGAAGGCACGACAAATGCTAGAACTGCTCGGCATGCCCAAAGAGAGGTTGGCTCTGACGCAACTGCCTGCCTTTGATGGACATGGGTTTGTAGAGCAGGTTGCTAAACTGTTTCGAGGGCTTCAAAAATCCCCTGCCAAGAAGTCTGCGAAGGCCGTAGGCCTGCGCTCACGCTGTGCTGCTGGAGCCACTACTAAACGATAGCCATGTCTTGCATCGCACGGTGGTTTGATGGTTGATTTGACAAGGGTCATCAAGGAAACAGGAATCCGGCTCTGTCTGGATTGCGGTAAGTGCACCGTAGTTTGTCCTGTTGCCAGGTATGACCATGAATTCAATCCTCGTCTCATTGTGCAGGGGGCTTTGAGGCGCAATGGCTCGGGGCCTGTTGACGCCGCGGTATGGTCTTGCTTGAGCTGCAATATGTGCATGGAGCGGTGTAACTACAATGTGAAATATACAGATTTCATAAGGTCACTGAGATATAAGGCCGTTGCGGAGGGGGCTGAGCTTCAATATAACCACGGTGGCATAATGCAGACGGCAATGCACATTGCCGGCCACAGAAACATCAAGGCAAAAAATTTCGACTGGCTTCCGGAAGATATAGAGGTTGATAAGCAGAGCAACACCGCCTTTTTCGTGGGATGTGCCCCGTATTTCGACGTTGTCTTCAGCGACCTGAATACGAACACTGTTGAGGGGACAAGGGGAGCACTGAGGCTGTTGAACCGTGCTCAAATACCATTCAGGTTATTAGACGGCGAGCGTTGCTGCGGACGTGACTTGTTGCTCATAGGCGACCTGAAGGGTTTCCTGACCTTGGCAAATGCCAACGCACATGAGTTCAGTAGTAAAGGAGTAAAAAGGATTGTCACCAGCTGCCCTGAGTGCTATTACACGCTGAAGGTCGATTATCCTAAGTTTGTGGAGAAGTGGAATATGCAGGTGGTTCACGCAACAGAGGTGTTAGCTCCTCTCGTGGCCGATGGGCGGCTAGCCATGGGCAGGCTGACTGAGACGGTGACATATCATGACCCTTGTACTCTGGGGAGGTATTCGAGGATATTTGACCAGCCACGAGCTTTGCTAACGTCAATAGAGGGATTGAAGCTCGTGGAAATGGTGGATAACCGAGAAAAGGCGCTATGCTGTGGTGCTAGTCCTTGGGCATACTGCGACTCAGTTCACAAACAAATACAAACCGAACGGCTGGATCAGGCAAAAGATACTGGTGCCGAAGTGATGGTTACTGCATGTCCCAAGTGCCAGATACATCTTAAGTGTGCTCAGAAGGATGCCGGCGATGTCGGCACTAAGAAGGTCAAGATTAAAGACATTTTTAGCCTTATTGCAGAGTCGTTTTTGACATGAGAGAGGAGACGCTTGTCTGAAGAGGAAATCAGAATCGGGGTTTTTGTCTGTGAATGTGGCCTCAACATAGCTGGTTCTGTGGATTGTGAGGAGGTGCGTCGAGAGGCCGAAGCTCTTCCCGGAGTAATTGTTGCGGTCAGAAATAAGTACACTTGCTCCGAGCCGGGGCAGGCTGAAGTTAAAAAATATATCCTTGAAAATCGCCTCAATCGCGTGGTGGTAGCCTCCTGTACTCCCCGAATGCACGAGCCTACTTTTCGCAATTGCATCATTGAAGCGGGTCTTAATCCGTACCTCCTGGAGATGGCTAACATCAGGGAACAATGCAGTTGGGTTCATTTGCATGACAGGGAAGCAGCAACCGCTAAAGCCAGGGACATTGTTAAAGTGGCTACTGCTAAAGCTCGGTTGCTGCAGCCACACCAAGATACAATGATACCGGTGACAGATGCCGCATTAGTAATCGGTGGCGGAGTTGCCGGCATTCAGGCAGCACTTGACCTGGCTGATTCCGGGCACCAGGTATATTTGGTCGAGAAACAGCCATCCATCGGAGGGATTATGGCTCAACTGGACAAGACGTTTCCTACGATGGACTGCTCTATATGTGTGCTCGGACCTAAGATGATGGATGCCGGGCGCCATCCGCGAATAAAGCTTATGGCTTATAGCGAGGTGGAATCGATTTCAGGCTATGTAGGTAATTTCAAAGTCCGCGTACGGAAGAAGGCACGCTACGTTGATGAAGTCGAATGTAACTCCTGTGGCAAGTGCGCTGAGGTGTGCCCGGTAGTTGTCCCTGATGCCTTTCAGCAGGGTTTTTCCTCGCGGAAAGCTGCCCATATCCCCTTTCCCCAGGCTGTTCCGTCTTCCTATATTATCGACATGGAAAACTGCCTCGGGAACAACCCTGTAACTTGTGACAAATGCGTTGACGTCTGTGAAAAGCAGTGTATTGATTTGAACATGAAGGATGAGGTGGTAGAGCTTAACGTTGGTGTTGTTATCGTAGCTACAGGCATGGACATTTATGACCCCACTATTCTAGATGAGTATGGCTATACTCGTTTTGAAAATGTTATTACGACTATGGAGTTCGAGAGGCTGATATGCGGTGGTGGTCCCACCGAAGGCAAGCTGCTTCGCCCTTCTGACCTCCAAACGCCAAAGCGCATCGGTTTCATCCAGTGCGTCGGGTCGAGGACTGACAACAGGGGCAATCCCTATTGCTCTAGCGTCTGCTGCATGAACACAATTAAAGACAGCCTACTTATAGATGAGCACTATCCCGGCGCCGAAGTCTATGTCTTTTATATGGATATACGTGCTTATGGAAAGGGATTCGAAGACCTTTTCCGTCGTTCCAAGGAAGTAGGTGTCCGTTACATTCGTGGCCTGCCAGGTGTGGTGGCCGAGGACCCGGTTACCAAGAACCTCAGGGTAAGGGTAGAGAACACTACAACCTCCAAAGTAGAGGAACACGAGCTTGATATGTTGGTATTGTCGGTGGGATTGCATCCAAGCGACGACTTGAAGCAGCTAACAGGTGTTCTGAATATCTCTCAGACTGCCGATGGCTTTGCCATGGAGGCGCATCCCAAGCTGAGGCCGGTGGATGCTCCTACGCCAGGTATTTTCTTCGCTGGCTCTGTTGAAGCGCCGAAGGATATAAAAGACTGTGTCACGCAGGCCGGTGCAGCGGTAGCTAGAAGCTCTATCCTGCTGAATGCAGGCACAGTGTGTGGCGATGCAATTAAGGCGGTAGTTGACCTTGAGAAATGCACTTCATGCGGCGTGTGTAACCGCGTTTGTCCCTATGGAGCTATTGAAGTAGATGTCAAGGCCAAGACTGGAGCACATATCACTGCGGCTGCTTGTGCCGGCTGTGGTGCCTGTGCTGCCGAATGTCGCTTTGGTGCTATCCAAATCCAGCATTTTGAGGACGAGTACATATTGGCCCAGATTAGAGCAGCGCTGGCAGAAGAGCCGGAGAAAAAGATAATAACTTTCTTGTGCAACTGGTGTAGCTATGCTGCAGGGGACTTAGCGGGCACATCGAGGATGCAGTATCCGACCAATAACCGCTTCATCAGGGTTATGTGCAGTGCACGTGTCAGCGAGCAATTCATCTTGTATGCCTTCGAGCTTGGTGCTCCCGTCGTGTTGCTCTCGGGGTGTCACATAGGCGACTGCCACTACATCAATGCCAATCACTGGACGATGAAGCGCGTGGATAAGATATGGGATCGACTGGAAAAGCTTGGCATCAGGCCAGAGCGGTTTCAGCTTGAATGGATCAGCGCTGCTGAAGGCCCCAGGTTTGCCCAGATTATGCACGAGATGGAAGAGCTGCGCCAGAAAGTGACTTCGGAGGAGATGGAGCGTACCAAGAAGATGCTCAGGGAAGAGAAGCAAAGGAAAAGCGAGAAGAGTCCCAAAGCAGCGCGCGCAAGGAGGTCTTCGTAAAAATGGAGGAATCCTACAAATGCCTTCGTTGCGGCTACGAATATTCCATACCCGAGAGTATCAAGCAGGAGGTGAGGGAGAGGGCGTGTCCCAGGTGCAAGTCCAACAGCATACGCAAAATCTCCCCAAAGTGACACTTGATTTGCATTAGCGATGTAACGTTGGGCACATTCGCTACATCCGGCTTGGAAGTCTTTTCTAATCCAAGAATGAGCCGACAACAGTAGCCGAGGTAATGTCAATTGTTTTGTGTAAATTGGATAAAGGGCTTCTCCTTCCAAGACTCATTAAGGTGATTAATTACTCCGTAAACAATTCGGTCAACACTTCGTGAATTGGTGAAGCAGCTCATGGGACG
>Ga0194125_10008319_pt1 | contig 14672 bp, 11 predicted proteins | sample TA2KigC250mmetaG_FD_148626 | JGI IMG/M metagenome (GOLD analysis project Ga0194125, IMG submission 148626) | Freshwater microbial communities from Lake Tanganyika, Tanzania - TA2015034 Kigoma Deep Cast 250m | ecosystem: Environmental > Aquatic > Freshwater > Lake | place: Tanzania: Lake... | reverse complement strand
CCGCAGTGTGTGGTGGGTAGCATGATGCCATAAGCGCACCAGAAAATCAACTGTCGGAACGGCGGGACCGTTAGCTTGATGCCTATGGTCTGCGACCCCCGTCGGCCCCCACTTATTGAAAAGATACGCCAGCTCGACGACGTCATGGCTGTGCTGTGGGATGCGCGGCGCGTGGTCATGGTGAATGTGAAGGCTCCGCGGCAATGGGAGACGCCGAACAACACTGTTCTATCCGCGGGCGTGAAACGCTATCCCCAGATCACGCTCGTGGACTGGCGCGGGGCGACCGAAGATCAGCCAGACCTGTTCTGGGAAGACGGCATCCACCTGCGGCCAGAGGGCCGGCGGCTGTATGTCGAGCTGATCGCGGCGGCATTGGCGAAGCCTTGACCCCCATGACATGACTGTTGGCCGGCGCCGCGCGGTGATCGGCCGCGATTTCGTGGATCAGCCGGTTGATGGTATCCTGTCGTGAAAATGCACAGGCTGGTCATGGCGAGCGCAGTTTGCGAAGCAATCTCCCCGTCAACGAAGGGGATTGCTTCGTCGCACACTACGCTCCTCGCAATGACATTTTCATCCCCCGTGGCGCCGCGGCCGGCATGGGCGCCTGTCCCGAAAATAGACGGGTTCGTAGTCGCGACTTTAGTCGCCGTGGCCTGCGGCGAACGACAGCGCAGCTCAACAGGAATGACGCATGATCCGAATACATCCCACAGCAGATGTCTCACCGCGCGCCCAAATCGGCGATGGGACCTCGATCTGGCACCAGGCGCAGGTGCGCGAGGGCGCGCACATCGGCCAGGAGTGCATCATCGGCAAGAACGTCTACATTGACTTCGACGTGCCCATCGGCAATCGGGTCAAAATCCAAAACAACTGCTCGATCTACCACGGCGCGATCCTCGAAGATGGCGTCTTCATCGGCCCGCACGTCGTCACCACCAATGACCTCTACCCGCGCGCCATCAACCCCGATGGCACGCTCAAACGCGCTGCGGACTGGGAAGCGGGCGCGGTGCGCATCTGCTACGGCGCAGCGGTCGGCGCGCGTTCGGTGATCCTGCCCGGCGTGACGATCGGCCGGTTCGCGATGGTCGGCGCGGGCGCGGTCGTCACAGCCGATGTGCCTCCGCATGGCCTGGTAGTCGGCGCGCCCGCGCGATTGATCGGCTACGTGTGCGCGTGCGGCCGGCGGTTGAGAGCCGCGGAATCTGGCCTGGTGTGCGCCCACTGCACAGCGACCTATAGCAACCCGCCGGCCGGGTGAGTCTCACCGGAATTCAGCGACGAACGATGCTGATATGACGAGAAAGCACGTATACCTGATCGGCGCCATAGGGCTATTCGCACTGGTTCATGCGGGATATTGGCTGCTGGGCGTTCGCTATGATATGTCTACCCTGGACTGGTACCAGCAGTTCCTGGATCCGGCGCTCCTGAAAACCCGGCTGCTGGAGAGCCTGTTTTACCTGCATAGCCAACCGCCTATCTACAACCTGTTCCTCGGCCTGGTGTTGAAGGCCGCGCCGGGCCGTGAGCTGGTCGTGTTTCAGGCTATCTCTGTGGTATGGGGGCTGATCTTCTACCTGGCGATCTTCGATTTGTTGGTCGGTCTGGGCGTGCGCAGGCTTCTCGCCTTCGGTCTGAGCGCCGTCTTCATGGCCAGCCCATCATTTATCCTGTACGAGCACTGGCTTTTCTACACCTTCCCGCTCAGCCTCGTGGTGACGCTGGCGGCCCTGATGTTGCTGATGGCGCTGCGGCAAGGCAAGGTCTGGCAGTGGATGGGCTTCGCGACAGCTTTATTCCTGGCATCGGGCATATACAGCCTCTTCCATCTGGCATACTTTGTCGTGGCGGCGGCTATCGCATGGCTTCACGGCCGGGATCGCAAGAAGATCATCCTGACGGCCCTGATTCCCTTGATCTTCATGCTGGCGATCTATGGCAAGAACCTGGCGCTGTTCGGCAAGTTCACGACCAGCACGTGGATGGGGATGAACTTCTGGGGGATGACCGCGCGCAACATGCCCATCGCCGAGCGGAGACAGCTCGCAGCGAACGGGGAAATCTCGCGCGTGTCGCTGCTGGATCGCTTCGCGGACCCCGAATTCTATCCGGCAGCCTACTTCGAGATTCCCGGCTACGAGGGCATTCCCGCGCTGCGTCAGATCAAGAAGCAGACAGGCGCGTCCAACTACAATCATCTCGGCTACATCGCACTCTCGGATCAGTATATGGCCGATGCGCTGTACATCCTGCGCGGCTACCCGCAGACCCTGTTGATTGGCAGTCTGCGCGCCTGGTTCGCCTACTTCCGTTCGAGCAGCGACAATCTGTTCCTCAGCTCCACCAATCGCGCCAGCGCCGGGCCAATCGTCGCGATCTACGATACACTGTTCTTCGGCAAGCTGCCGCTCGACCTGGCGCACATCCCGGGGCTGCCCATCTACACCGAGAGCAAGGGGCACTATCTTTATCTGTTCCTGCTGGCAGGGTTGCCCCTGCTGGTCATCTGCGGCTTGCGCGCCGTGTGGCGCGGACGCCTAATCGGAAGCGCATTTGACCCTGCCGGCCGTATCACGCTGCTCTTTCTCTGTTTCAACATCCTCTATGTCGCGTTCCTCGGCAATGCGCTCGAGGTTGGCGAGAACAACCGGTTTCGCTTTGTGACCGATCCATCGTCGCTTGTGCTGTTGGGCGTGGTGATCGAGGGCCTGTTGGGCCGCCGCGCGGGCAGGCGCGTGTGATCTCAGAGGATCATCGGAGAATGTGGATACCCTCTTCCTTGCGCTTCGCGCTCAGGCCATTGGCAGGCCGGCTGCTCTGGCCGCTCGGCGCGCGGCTGGCCGCGGCCCAGGCGCGCGGCGGCCAGGGGCTGATCCTGATGTTCCATCACGTAGGAGCGCCGATCTTGCCGGGCGCGGAGGATTATCTGTTTCTTTCGCCGGCCGGGTTGGGGCGCATTCTCGATTTCGTCGCCCGCGAACTGCGCCCCCTCCCGCCGCTCGAATTCCTGGCGCGGCTGGCTGAAGGCTCGCTGCCGCCGCGGGCCACGCTGCTCACCTTCGACGACGGCACCTGCGACCAGGTTGTCACGGCTGCGGCCGAGTTCGTCAAGCGCGGGCTGCAGGCGTGCTTTTTCGTCTGTCCAGGCTTGATCGAGAGTGGCGCTTCCGCGCCCTCCCTCGAGCTGGCGACCCTTTGCCAACACGCGGACATGGGTCGGGCCGTTCTGACCCTCGACGGGGTCTCGGCCGGATCGACGTCTGGCCCGATCGAGCTCGACGTAACGGACCAACGCTCACGCGTGCAGGCGTTTTGGACGCTCCTGCCGATCGTGATGCGCACTCCCAGCCGCCGGCATCCCGCGCTGCTGGCGAGCTTGCGCACGGCTCTGCACGTGGATCCTGCGATCCGCTGTCCCTATCGGCCAGCCGTCTGGCAGGAGCTGGCCGCGCTGGCCGCGGCTGGCATGGTGGTTGGCAATCATACGCTGTATCACTCGACCGCGGATGCCGATGGGGTCCAGCAATTCGCCGCGGATGCGGCGGCCGCGTTCGATGCGCTGGAAAGCCGTTCCTTGTGGCCGCCTGTCGCCGGCCGGCAGATGCCACGGATCTTCGCTTATCCCTACGGCCGGCCGGCCGACGCCAACCCCGCGACGACCCAGGCCTTGGAGCAACAAGGGGTCGCGTATGCGTTCGTGGTGCAGGGCGGATTGGCCCGACCGCATCGCACCGGGCTGCTGAACCTGCACCGCGAGGCGGCCGCGCTCGACGCGCAAGCCGTCAAACTGGCTGTCATGCTCGCCTGTCTGCGCTAGAGATCGCCATGACCAAACAGATCGCCGTCATCACCCATTCTCCGTACCCCATGGAACCCCGCGCGCGGCGCATGGCCGAGGCGCTGGCCGCAGCCGGCCATGCGGTGGATGTCTTCGCGCTGCGCTATCCCGGCGAGAGGCCGCAGGAGGCGGTCGGCGGCGTCACGGTCTATCGCCTGCCCGTCACGCGGCATCAAGGCGGCGGCGCGCTGACCTATCTGGCCGAGTACTTCGAGTTTTTCGTGCTGGCCGCATGGCGTCTGCTTCGGCGGCATCTACGACGTCGCTATGCGTTGGTGCAGGTCTACAATCCGCCCGACATCCTGGCGTTCTGCGCGCTGCCCTTGCGCCTGCTCTCGGGCACGCGGGTGGTGCTGGACGTGCGCGACATGGCGCCCGAGCTGTTCATGTCCCGCTTCAACCTGCACTCGGCGCATCCCGTCACGCGGCTGCTGCGGGCCAACGAGCGGTGGGCCTGCGCGTTCGCCGATGCGGTCACAGTATGCACCACGCACCAGTTCAATGTCATGGCTGGCCGCGGGATTCCGCGCTCGCGGATGCACATCATCATGAACTGCCCGGACGAGACGATCTTCGACCGGCCGGTGCAGGTCCGTAAGAGCGAAGGCTACACGGTGTTGTATCACGGCGGCGTGCTGCTGCGCTATGGCCTCGACGTGCTGCTCCGTGCGGTTCCCAGCATGGCGGCCGAGATTCCCGATCTGCGGGTCGAGATCTACGGGATGGGCGACTACCTGCCGCAAGCGCAGCGGCTGGCGAGCGATCTGGGACTCGCCGGGGTCGTGCGCTTCCATCCACGCCTGCCCCTCGAGTCCATGCCCGAAATCCTGCGCGCGGCCGATGTCGGGGTGGCGCCGGTGCGCCGCGACGTCTTCACCGACACGATCCTGCCCACCAAGCTGATCGAATACGCGTACATGGAGGTTCCAGCCGTGGCGGCCCGCACGAGCACCATCAGCGAGTATTTCGCTGACGACATGGCGGCCTTTTTCGAGTCGGGCGATCCTGAAGACCTGGCCCGTCAGGTCGTGTATCTGTATCGTCATCCCGATGCAGCCAGGGCGATGGCGGCGCGGGCGCGACGCTTCACCGAGGCGTACAACTGGCAGCGAGATCGGGCGGCCTATCTGGCGCTGGTAAGCCATCTGTTCTGAAAATCGCCGCCCACCGCTCTGGTCTCGAGGCTGTGCGAAGCCTCCTTCAGGATCAGCCGGTTTCTGCCGCCGACCACCAAACCGGCTAAAGCCTCGAAACCAGCTAATCTGTTTTTCATGCGTCGCACAAACAACCGATCCTTAACCTCAACTTTAACCTTGACCATGCTGACTCACCTGATCCGATCCAAAGGCCCCCTCAACATCGTCCGGCGTGGACGGGCGATCGTGAGCTGCGTGGGGCTGACAGCCGACCGCATGGCACGGTCGCTGGCCGCGTTCGTGGATTTGTTGGCCGCCTACGACGCGTGCGCGACCTTCCCGGTCACCGCGCTGACCCTGCGGCGTCGCCCGGCCGTGTTGCGGTCGCTGTTGCAGGGCCCGGCGCGGGTCGAGCTGGCCGTGCACGGCTATCGTCACAGCGATATGAGCCTGTTGGCGCCCTCCGCGCAGGCGGCCGAGCTGACAGCCGCGGCGAGCATTTTCCACCGCGAGCGCATACCCTTCACCGGCTTTCGCGCGCCCTATCTGCGTTGGAACGCCAGTCTATTGACCGCGTTGCGCGGCGCGGGGTACGCCTACGACAGCAGCCAGAGCATCCTCTGGCCGGTCCTGGATCGGGGATGGCCTGTCGGAGGTCCGCCTGGCGACTCGGACTCTCACGCCCGCGCAGACCTGCAGCGCCTGCTCGAATTCTGCCGGCCGCACCCGGCCGAGACATTTCCGTCGCTGCCCTTCTGGGCCGATGGCATTCTCGAAATCCCGGTCAGCTTTCCAGACGACGAGATGCTCATCGAGCGCCTACGCATCTCCGATCCAGCCCGCATTGCGGCCATCTGGATCGCCAGTCTGGAGCAATGCCACGCCCGCGGCGAGCTCTTCGTGCTGCAACTGCACCCGGAGCGCCTTCCACTGTGCGCCGAGGCGCTGGCTGCGGTGCTGGAACGCGCTCGCGGCTTGCGTCCGGCCGTCTGGCTGGCGACCCTGGGCGATGTGGCTGCATGGTGGCAGGCGCACGGAAATGCGGCCGCCCGGACCGACCGTTGGCCGAACGCCGCAGGCAGCGCCCTGGCCGTCACCGGCGACATCGACGCGTTGACGGCCTGGGATTATGTCTGGCGTTTCCTGGGGGCTTGATCGCCCACCGACCTGATACGAGGTTCCCATGCTCATCAAACACACGCGTTTCCCCATCAGGCAGATGCTTACCGTGGGGCTGTTGCCCGGCCCGCTGAAGAACGCCTATTACCGCGCCCGCGGCGCAATCATCGGCCCCAACGTGTCCATCGGCGCCGGATCGGTCATCGTGGCGCGCGAGATCAAGATCGGCGAAGGCGCGACCATCGGCTTCGGGACATACCTGAAGGCGCGCGCGGTGAAGATCGGCCGGTACGCGCGCATCGGCGCCACGTCGTTCATAGATGCCGAGACGATCACCATCGGCGAGGATGCCAAGATCAACGAGCAGGTCTTCGTCGGCGGCCTGTCGTCGCCAGACTCGCATCTGCGAATCGGCGCGCGCACGATCATCATGCAGCACACCTTCATCAACGTAGCGCGGCCCGTCACCATCGGCGACGACACCGGCATCGGCGGCCGCTGCTCGATCTTCACCCACGGCTCCTGGCAGAACATGCTGGACGGCTACCCGGTCACATTTGCGCCTGTGACCATCGGCAACAACGTGTGGATTCCGTGGCAGGTTTTCATCATGCCCGGCGTGACGATCGGCGACGGCGCGACCATCGGCGCGGGTTCGTTGGTCACACGGGAGATCCCAGCCGGCAGCCTGGCTGTGGGCAGCCCGGCCAAGGTGATCCGCACTGCCGAGGAGTATCCAACCCGGCTGGACCATGGCCGCCGCGCCGAGATGCTGCGAGGGATGCTGGCGGAGTTCGGCGGCTATCTGGAACACGAAGGGCTGCGCGTGGCCTGGTCGCAAGAAGCCGGCTTCGATCGGGCCGAGATCACCGGGCGCAAGGGGCGATCACACCGGCTTTGGGTGGACTATGATGGCGCGCTGCCAGGCGAAGATATAGAGAGGGCCGGTGTCGGCGAAAGGCTGGGCGCTGTGCTGCTGTCGCTGCCGCCGATCGGCCAGGAGCTGCGCCAGACGCTGGAACGTCAGGCGGGGATGTGGCTCGATCTGGCAGCCAAAGAGCGCGGGGGCGTGGCCAATCCGCTCGGCGAGGAGCTGGCGGATTTCCTCAAGCGGTTCGGCGTGCGTTTCGCGAGGACGACGTAGACAGGAGGCGTACCCTCTTTCTTTCATTGGATACGCTCGACAATCACGTAGTTATGACGCCACCGCAAATCCGCGCGGCCGGGATCGAACGGCGCGGGGGCGTCAATGTCATCGGCTCGATAGACCAACCAGGTAGTCTGTCGCTGCCCGTAACGCGCGATCGCGGGCCGCGAGACGATGCGCACCCCCGCAGGCGAGACGAGATCGTAGTCGGTCGACAGTGGATTCACGCTGCCCGGTCCGACGAGATACCAGCTCAGCGCCCAGAAGAAGCGTTCACCGGGTGCATACACGATGTCGCCGGGCTGGACGTGAGCCTTCAGAATGCGCGCTGCGGCTGCCGTGTCCCACCACGACATCGGCGTGATCTGTTGGAGGATCAGGCTGGCGGTGGACACCGCGATCATGACGCCGACCAGCCCGCGCCTGATCCATGCGCTGCCGCGGCCCTGGATGCGGCCAGGGATCAGCTCACAAACGATCAGGGCCAGCGTGATGCACAGGAATGGCGTGATGTAGGCCAGCGATTTGTAGAGCCAAACCGGTTTCAGAACAAGGCTGATCAGCAAGGAGCACAGCGGCGGCGCGACGACAAAAGCCCACACCAGCGGACGCGACCGCGCGTGTTTCAACAACAGCCAACCCACGCCCAACGCTAACACCGCCATGCTCGACCACCGGAGCCAGTCCCCGTAGTGCTCATAGACGCCGAAAACCAACGAGAAGAGGGTGTAAGTCACGTCATAGAGGTTCGGCGTCATGGTATGCCTGACGCTGATCTCTGTGGCGTGGCGCAACCACGGCGCGTAGAGCGCGGTCGCCGCGACCAATAGCCCGGCGAAGGCCCACATCCGGCGGTCGGTCCTGAAAATCGCCCACCGCTCTGGTCTCGAGGCTGTGCGAAGCCTCCTTTCAGGATCAGCCAGTTTCTGCCGCCAACCACCAAACCGGCTAAAGCCTCGAATCCAGCCCACTTGTTTTTCATCCGCCGTGGATCGCGCCGGCCAGCGGCCGCGCCGCCAGACAAACGCGTAGCAGGCCAACGATGCAAGCAGCAAGAAGGCCGCGCCCTGGCTGTACAGGAATAGCTCCGTCGTCAGCAGGAATGCCGCGGCTGTCAGCCAACCGCCGCTGCCCGCCAGGAAACGGTGCGCGAAGTAAAGGCTCCACAACCCCAAGAACATCAACAGCGCGTACATGCGCGCCTGCTGCGCATACCAGACCGCGAACGCCGACGCCGCGAACAACGTGGCCGCCAGGAGCGCGACCTGCCGGCTGTACAGACGCCTGGCGATCACGTAGACCGAAGCAGTCGTCAGGGTAGACCAGAAGATCGGATTGAGCCGCACCCACAGGTCGCTCGTCCCTGCCAGCATCCACACGTGAAGCTGCGCGTAGTAGACAGGAGGGTGCGCGTCCCACCGGTAGACGCTTCTGAGCAGATCCACCAGCGGCAGGGCCGCGTGCGTCACCGACTGCAACTCATCATACCACAGCCCGGTCGCGGCCGCGCCGGCCGCGCGGATGGCGAACGCCAGCAGCACGATCGCCAGCGGCAGAAGACCGCTAGGGACGCTCGATCTTGTAGACGCGTATCTCATATCCGCCATCGTCAAACGACTTCACCCGCCGGAACCGCTGGAAGAAGGCTTCATACGCCGCGATCTCGGCGGCATAGCGCGCGGGATCGGCGTAGAAGCGGCCGAACATCCCCTGGCTGAACACCAGGTACTCGAACCCGTTGGCGACGTACCAGTCGGGCGTGCGATCTATCATCTTGTAGCTGCCGAGCACGCTGAATCTTTGTGGATCAACGAACGCCGCGTACGATTCCAGCGCGACCTGCGCGCCGGCCGGCAGATTCTCCGCGATCCACACGCGCGCGGTCTCGCGGCCGTCTGGTCGCAGCAGATCCAGCGTCTCGCGCACAGTGCGCGTGAGGGGCAGAGCGATCAACGCCACGATGATGGCCAACCCGATCAATGGCCTGAGAATCGGCCTGTGGCGCAAGTTGGCAACTTGCGCTACGTCCACCAGCAGCCACGCGGCCAGCAGGAAAAGGAACGGCAGCAGCGGCAGCAGCGTGCGCGCGTTCCTCACCTCGAAGCTGCTGATGAAAGCCAGGTAGACCAGTGGGAAGACTGCCAGGAAGATCACCATCTTGGAGCGCCTGTACAGACCGCGCAACAGGGCTGCAACCGCCAGCAGCACGAGCGGGCCCTCGGTCTGCCACAGATACGCGACGTACCATGCGAAGCTATCGCCTTCCATGCCCGGATGCCCCGCGGAGTAGTGCCGCCCCTCGAACAGGAGATCGCCGATCACCTTGCGGAAGTCGCCGAGCAGATATGGCGTGGTCAACACGAAGGCGATCGCAGCCGCCGCGGCCATGCCGTACAGCCTGGGGTCGCGCAGACCTTTGAGGCGGCGCCGATAGAAGTGGGCGACCAGCACGGGCAACGCGATCAAAATGCCGTTGATCTTGGTCGAGACCACGCAGCCGAGCGCCACGCCCGCCAGGAGATAGTGTCTCAGGCGGCCGCCCCGGCCGATCTCGACCGCGGCCCAAAAGGCCAGCAGCACGAAGAAGAGCAGAAAGGTATCCGGCGTGATGTAGCGGCTGTGAGCGACGGCAGTCGGCGACACGGCGAGGAGCAGCGCCGCCAGCCACCCGACCGCCGGCCTGTCCGTCAGCCGCCGGCCGATCAGCCAGGCCAGGAAGACGCTGGCCACGCCGAACAGCAGGGTCACGCTGCGCCCCAGCAGGAATGTGCCCGGCATGGCGGTGCGGCCCGCGCCGCTGGCAGGCACGACCGGGGCAGCGATATCTTGCGGCGCGTCGAACGCGGCGATCAGCTTGCCGATGGCGTAGTACGGGCCATACGCCAGGCCGTTGACGACATAGACCAGCGCGCTCGAAGAGAGGCGCGGCAGCGAATACGGATTCAGATCGGCTGTCTTGAAGAGGATTTGCGCGCTGGCGACATAGCGCGGCTCGTCGGGATGATACAGGTTGGGCAGGCCAAAGTGGAGGCCCCAGGCTCGCAGCAGCGTCGCCAGCAGCAGAACAGCGCTCAATGCGACTCTTCGACGCAGGACGCCTGCTGGGTGTGGGGCGATTCGAGAATTGACGCTTTGCATCGTTTCGATGTATCCTGGCTCGTCAGGTCTATCTCTATTATACTGCCCACCGCGTCACGCGGCAAACGACATGAAGAGGTCGCTCATCATCTCTGCCCTTTGGCCGCGCAGGGCCGGCCTGCTCTTGCTCTGGGCGCTGATCGCCTTCATCTTCACCTGGCCAGCCTTCCAGAACTTCGACAACTGGGGCATCCAGGACTGGGATCAACATCTGTTCTACCACAGCGTTCCGGCCCTCTCGCTCCTGGAATACGGCCAGTTCCCACTCTGGAACCCCTACCACGGCGGCGGCGCGCCCGCGTTGGGGAATCCGCAATCGGTTTTTCTGTCGCCGCTCTACCTGGTGGCGCTGCTGTTCGGCGCGGTGCATGGTCTGAAGATCGAGATTTGGCTGCACCTGGTCATCGGACTGGCCGGCGCGTACTGGCTGGGCCGAGAGCGCCGGCTCGATCGCATCAGCGCGCTCCTCGTCTCCTTCGTGTTCATGCTCAGCAGCATGTTCGTCCTCGCGCTGGCGGTGGGCATGACCACGTTTCTGAGCATCGCGCTTATCCCCTGGCTGCTGGGACTCTATTTCCGGGCCTACAGAACCGGGCGCTGCGGGGTTTGGGCTGGCCTGATCTGCGCGCTGATGTTTTTCGGCGGCGGGATCTATCCGGTCGTCATCAGCGTGAACTTCATCGTCCTACACGCAGGCGTCTCGGCTTTGCTGCGTGCGGTGCAGCCCAGCGCAGCCCTAAAGGTTCTGGGCATCATCCTGGCTTTCAGTCTGGGGCTGGGGGCCATCAAGATCGCGCCATCGCTGGAGTTCATGCTGCGGCATGTCCGACCAATAGACGACTACTCCGGCTACAGCATTGGCAGCCTCTGGTACAGTCTGACAGGCCGCGAGCAGACGATCGCCGTGATCTTGCGGCTGCCAGTGGGCGAGCCTGGCTTCTGGCATGGCTTCAGCTACTTCTTCGATGAGAACGGCATGTATGTCGGGCTGGTCCCGCTGGCGCTCTGTCTGCTCGGCATGGCGGCGCGCGGCCGGCGGGACGCAGCGTTGATCATCTGCCTCGTGATCTTCGTCTGGATCAGCTTTGGGGATCGCATCCCGATCAGCTTGTGGTCGGCGCTGCACGAGCTGCCGCCCTACGATTCGATGCGGGTTGCCCAGCGGTTCCGGTTCGTCTACATGCTGTTGGTCGCGTTGTTTGCCGGCTGCGGACTGCAAACGGCGCGGGGCTGGGTGGACCGCCTGGCGCGGCGGCCGTGGCTGGGGCAAGGCGTAGCCATCGTAAGCGTTCTGGCGATCTTGTGCGATCTGATCGCGGTCAATGCGCCGATTCTGCGTGACGCGTTCACCGTTCTGCCGGTCGAGACGACGCGCAGCGCCGAGTTCTACCAGGTCACAGGCTTCGTCTCGCACGACAAGGAGAACGTGGTCAGCGATGGGGAGGAATCGCGACTCAAAGCCTACTATCGCCGGGTGATGTACCGACCAGAAGGCGGCTTGTATCCTGCCCTGTTGAGCAACGTCGGCACGATTCACGCCTATGAGCCGGTCCCCTTGCCGAAACGCGCAATCCCACGCGACTCGCCGGACTATCGAGGCGAGGTCTACCTGGACGGCGCGACCGGCGCGGCGCGTTTCGCAGTCTGGTCCCCCAACCGCCTGGTGATCGAAACGCAAACGGCCGGCCCAGGCTATGTCGTGGTCAATCAGAACTACGACCCCGGCTGGCGGTTGAAGGGGCTGCCCGGCCGGCGGATAGAGCCGGTGGGGGGTCTGCTGGCGGTGCAGGTGGGCCCGGACGATCGGTGGTTCGAGATGTACTATCTGCCGGCGAGCTTCGTGGCCGGCGCGACCGTCACGGGCGTATCTTTCCTGTTGGGTCTGGCGTTCATGTTGAAGGGAAAGCGGCTTTGGGGACGGTTTGCTGCACGCGCCATGCTGTGGTAGAATAGGAGCCAGTGACAGGGGGAGGGCGGGCGCCCTCCCTCTCGCGTTTCAGTGCGGGCTCGACGCCCCGCGAAGCGACTCTTGCAAAAAGCTCACGTCACGGCGGCCGGTTGTTCATCTGCTGTTCATGTGAGACCCATAAACTATACTTGGCCTGGCTCTATCCAGCCTCCGGCCGGGCGATCATGCGAAAAGCGGCCGCGGAGATCTTTTCTTGAGCGACAATGACAAATCGGCCCTGCAGAAGGCGCTATCGGCTGATTGGAACAGGTGGCTGAGCGGCGCGGCCGACTATAACATACGCTCGCGCTTCCAGGTCTTGCCGCCCACGATTTTCCAGTTCATCACGAACTATCGGTGCAATGCGCGGTGCGCCATGTGCAACATCTGGCAGGCGCCGCACAAGCACGAGATGACGGCTCAGGAGCTGGCGGCGCTCATGGACCCCGACCCGCTCTTCGATAGCGTCGAGGACCTGCTCGTGATGGGCGGGGAATCTTCGCTGCGCAGCGACTTCGTGGATATCGTGGCCTATCTCGTGCGCCGCCTGCCGAAGGCGCGAGCGCTATCGCTGGTTACCAACGGCTTCTTGCCCAAACGCATCCTGGCGCAGACCGAGGGCATCCTGGGACTGATCGAGTCGAAGAAGATCAAGCTGAGCATGTCGGTTTCACTCGACGGCATCGGCGCATTGCACGACCAGGTGCGCGGCATCCCCGGCGCCTTCGACAAGGCCCTGGAAACGATCACGGGACTCCAGGCGCTCCAGAAACGCCACGATTTCTGGTTGGGGGTCGGCTACGTCCTCATGCACCAGAATCTGCGCCAGGCCCGAGAGCTGCGCGAGTGGGCCGCAGCCCGTGGGCTAGACGTCAGCTTCCAGATGGTGGCGTTCCACGACACCTACATCAGCAACCAGGATCGCCAGGACGATGTAGACTTCCGCGCCGAAGATCGCGAGGAGTTAATCGCATTCATGCAGCAATTGGCCGGCGAGCGTTCGTTGACGAACTGGGCGGCGCTGTACTGGAGCGATATGGTGCGCATGTACCGCGATGGCGCGCCGCGGATGACGCCGTGTCCATTTGCGATGGATGGCGTGGCGCTGGATGCCTATGGCGACGTCTCCTATTGCCTCTCCAGCCCGAAAATCGGCAACGTGAACGACGAGAAACGCAGCGTCGGCGAGATCTACCACGACCCCAAGAACCTGCGCTTTCGGGCCGCAGAGCTGCGCAAGCGGATGTGTCCGGGCTGCAACAGCGGCTGCGGCGTCGGCATCGCCATCAAGAAGGATGCCAAGAAGTACCTGAAGTTCCTGGTCACAGGACGCTGAGTCCTGTTCTCTGGCGGGCTGGATCCCATCCAGACCGATTCCATCTAACTACAAGGAGAAATCAGACAGCTATGCGGCAGCATTTGCTTACCTTCGCCGGTTTCGCGCTGATCGTCATGTTGATCACAGTATCGGTCGTCGCCGCGGCGCCGCAGGCGGCAGGCGTTGGGCCGCAGGTGGCAGCGCCGGGACCCGAAGCGGCCGTCCCCGCGCCCGATGTCGCGCCCGATCGCCTGGTTGCAGGCCAGCGGCCAGGGGTCTACTACATGGACTACGGCTCCACCTACATGGATCCCAACGTCTATCCCGTGCGCGGCGCGATGCGCCTGTTCTCCTGGCATGACCTCCAGTATAGTTCCAACGGCTTCAACTGGGCCAAGGTCACGAACTGGATCACTGCGCGCTACAACGCCGAGTTAAGCACCGGCATTTTTGTCACGACTTATGATGGCCTGTGGAACGGCGACATCCGTTCGGCCCCCGACTTCGTGATCGAGACCCCTGGCGCCATGGTGGTCATCACCGACCCCTCGACAGCTTACATCAACTACATGCGGTACGACAACGGCAACTTCGAGTCGGGCGACTATCTGTGGACCCTCAGCGGCGCGGCCACGGTGACCGACGTCGGCGTGCCAGGCGGCAGCAAGGCCGCGGTGTTGGGCGGCGCCAACCTGGCAGCCGACGGCGTCACCCACAGCGCCATCCGCGTGCCGGCCATGCCGCCGCCGGCCGATTGGCCCGGCGGCACGAAGATGGAGGTGTGGTTCGACTACTATGTGCAGACAAGCGACGCCACGCCGAACGCCGACCACCTGTACGTCGAGCTGCTCGACAGCAGCGATACCCTGTTGGGTCAGATCGCCGACATCACTAACACCAGCGTCGCCACCGGCACGTGGACCTCGCTGACGCTCGACGCCAGCAACTACGTAAAGCGCGATCTCAAGGTGCGCTTTCGCGCGACCAACGACGCCAGCGCGCCGACGACGTTCTAC
>Ga0194125_10008317_pt1 | contig 14679 bp, 13 predicted proteins | sample TA2KigC250mmetaG_FD_148626 | JGI IMG/M metagenome (GOLD analysis project Ga0194125, IMG submission 148626) | Freshwater microbial communities from Lake Tanganyika, Tanzania - TA2015034 Kigoma Deep Cast 250m | ecosystem: Environmental > Aquatic > Freshwater > Lake | place: Tanzania: Lake... | reverse complement strand
TATTATCAATGTCCAAACGCTTGTGTGCCGCCCCCGGCCGATATGGCCGCCTGGTGGCCCCTGGACGAGACCACTGGCCCGATTGCGGCTGACATCGCCGGCTTCCCGACCAACGGCACGCACTTCAACGGGCCTACGCCTCTGGCCGGCATGGTCGCGGGCGCGCTTAGCTTCGACGGCGTGGATGACTACGTCGAGGTGGCTGATCATCCGTCCCTCAACTTTGGCCAGGGCAATCTATCGGTTGACGCCTGGATCAGGACGAGCGACAGCAGCGGTGTCAAGATCATCCTGGACAAGCGGGTCGAAGCAGCGTCCGTCCAAGGCTACTCGCTCTTCCTGGCGAATGGCCTGCTGGGTTTCCAGCTTGCCGACGGTGTGGGATCGAACATCTGCTCCACCCTACCATCGGCGTCGTGCACCAACTACTCCTCGGGAGCCTTTGTGGCCAACGGCCAGTGGCATCACATCGCCGTCACGGTGGATCGCAGCAGTCCAACTGGCGGGCGTTTCTATGTTGATGGCCTTCTCGTGAGCACCTTCGACCCGACGTTGCGCTCAGGGTCGCTGACCAACGCCAGCCCCTTGCGCCTGGCCAGCCGCTCGTCATCGGTCACAGGGCTGTTGCGTGGTGTCCTGGATGAGGTGGAGCTGTTCCCGCGTCTGCTAACGCCCTTTGAGGTATCGAGCATCTACCAGGCGGGAAGTCTGGGCAAGTGCAAAGACAGGCCTACACCCACGCCGACCGCGACTGCAACCGCCTCGCCTACGCCAACGGCAACGGCGACAGCAACGCGCACCCCCACCGCGACGCCAACCAGGAAGCCGCCCTACTCGATTATCGTCATCAAGCTCAACGTGGACGGCATGGCGCCGCTGTCCGGCTGGCAGATGACCCTCTTTGCCGGGCAAAGCTGCACGGGCGACCCACTGGCTACCCAAACCACCGACGAACGCGGCCTGACCGACTTCCTGGACCTGTCGCCCGGCATGTACTCGGTGCTTGAGGAATTGCGGGCCGATTACCAGCCGCAGACGCCCACCTGTCAGGCGATAGCCGTGGGTGACGACGGCCTGGCCACCATCGTCTTCGGTGCATCTGCCTACCCACCCGGCGGCGTAGATGAATTCCCATCCGGCGCGCTCCTCACGTTGGACGTTCCAGAAGTCGGCACGGCGTACGTCACGCTCAACGGCCCTACGGTCGTCCAGCGGAGCGACCCGCACGACTCAGACGGCGACGGCCGGCTAGAGATCGAGACCGAGATCGTGTCCATGAACCTGACCGGCGTGTCGCCGTGGGGGCCGCTGATGCTGCGTGAAAGCCCGACGCGCCCTTCCCTGGGCCGCATCGTGCAGCAGACGCCCGGCGCCGACTTTCCGGCCGACAGCTTCTTCGACGTCTTCACCGAGCTGTCGGTGGACGGCGGTCAGAGCTGGCTGCCGGTCGAGCAGCCCATACGCATGCAGGCCGTGATCAACGCCATCCCGCCGATCCTGGCCTACTATCAGCCGCCACAGCCGATCGCCGTGCCGGTGATTGGGCCAAACGGCCAGGTCATCGCCATCATCCGCCATGCGCTGCACATCCCGCTGCCGCCCTACGAGAAGATCATCATCTTCGTCAACCACAAGCCCAAGACGCCGACGCCGACGGCCACGCCTACCCGCACGCCCACGCCGACCGCCACGCCTACCCGCACGCCCACGCCGACCGCCACGCCCACCCGCACGCCCACGCCAACCGCCACCAGGTTCATTGATCCCACGCCGACACCGACGCCCACCCGCACGCCGACGCGCACGCCCACGCCAACGCCCACGCAAAAACCGGTGTTGACGGGCATCTCATCCACCTTCACCGTGACGGCGGACGGATTGATTGTCATCACCGTCCATGTGCAAGACCCCGCGCTGACCCTCCTGATCTACGACATGGAGATCTTCTTCAACGAACAGCGGCCGCCCTGGCCGGGGGGTCAGCCGGTACACGGCCCGCCGGGGTGGGAACCCTTCCCGGTGCCCGGCGGCATCGGCTGGGTGACGGGCAGCAACCCCCTGGTGGCGTGCCAGCCCGTGCAGTTCGTGGTCTGGTTGCCGCCCGGCATTGCGATTGGTGATGCCATCTGGCTGCACATGACCGACAAGGATCACAACAACCTGGGTTACGTCGTCAGCCAGAGGGTGACTCTGTAAGATACACTATCACAAAGGAGGATTTCCTATGAGCTCGAATGCCATCTTCTTTGGTAGGTAGCCGGGCGCGGCTGGTCCACGCGCCGCCGGGCGTGGCCCTGATCCTGGTCAAGGCCCTGGGCTTCCTGGTGCGCGACGTGGTCCTGACCCGGCAGGAGATTGACGGCTTGCTGGCCGGCCTGCTGGTCTCCGACCAGCCGCCGACGGGCGCGACCCGGTTCAGCGCCTGGCTGAGGCAGAATGTAGACGCCATCGGGCGCACGTACGCTCCTGAGGTGGGACCTCATATCGTTAGATACCGATTGCAAAACAAAAAAGAAGAAGGAGATACGTCATGGCTGCGCCCATGAATGGTTTTCGCTACATCCACAAAGCGATCCGCCACGAGCTCGATGCCCTCGAGACGCTGGCTGGAAACGCCGCCGGAAACGATCAGGGCGTTTCGACCCTCGCTCAACGCCTGGACTTTTTGAGCAAGGTGGTGGAACTGCACGCTGCCGGCGAAGATGAGGTCATGTATCCGGCCCTTGACAGCCGGGTTCCCCAGGTTACTCGTGCCTACGCCCTCGATCACCAATTCGAAAGGAACCTCTTTGCCGAGATCGGGGCGACGCTGTCCCAATTGTCGAGCGGATCGGCGGGGACCCAAGGCGGCGAGTTGTCTCACCAACTGAACCGTCGCCTGACGGCTCTCAACGCAACCCTGAGTCTGCACATCTGGAAGGAAGAGGAACAGCTCCTCCCCCTGCTGGATGAGCACTTTAGCGTGGAAGAGCAGGGCGCAATGGCGGATCGCATCGTCGGTCATATCCCGCCGGAGATGATGCAGCCCCTCCTGCCCTGGACGCTGAACGCGCTGACGGCCGACGAGCGGGCAGACTTGATGCGCACGGTGATGGGCGCACTCCCCGCCGAACCGTTCCGCGCCCTGAGCGCCGGGACCAAGGCCCACTTCCCGCCCGCCGACTGGGCCGAGATCGTGAGGCGGGTGCCGGAGCTGGCAGCCGTTTGAGATCGGCGTGCTGTTGCGGGGGCACCGGCATAACCAGACCAGATGAGATGAAAGGAGTATTTACCATGGCCAAGTATCTGTTTCAAGGATCCTACACCGAGCAGGGGCTGAAGGGCCTGCTCAAGGAAGGCGGCTCCGGCCGCGTCAAGGCGGTGGAGCAGATGTTCAAGGGGTTGGGCGGCAAGCTGGAGGTCTACTACTGGGCCTACGGCAGCGACGACTTCTTCATCGTCGCCGATTTGCCGGACAGCGTGTCGGCAATTGCTGCCTCCTTGATCGTCAACGCCGCGGGCGCGGTCAAGGTCAGGACGACGGTGTTAATCACGCCGGAAGAGCTTGACCGGGCCAGCAAAGTCACCGTCAACTACCGGCCGCCGGGGCAGTAACCATGTCTGGACCAGGGGGGCATGGCGAGGGCCATGCCCCCCTGCGATTCAAACTTACACTAAGGAGAGGGCCAATGACTACACATGTACCCAAGCTCTCGCTCGCTGACCTGCGGGTCGAGATCAAGAAGGAGTACACCAACGTTGCCCTCGATCCCAACAAGGGCTACCATTTCCACACCGGACGCCGCCTGGCCAACATTCTCGGCTACGATGAGAAACTCTATGCCGGCCTCCCCGAAAGCAACATCGCCTCCTTCGCCGGCACGGGCAACCCGTTCGCGGTTGGCCCCATCAACCCCGGTGAGACCGTCGTGGACGTCGGCTCCGGCGCCGGCTTCGACTCCCTCATCGCCGCCCGACTGGTGGGGCCAACGGGGCGGGTGATCGGGTTCGACATGACGGACGAAATGCTCAAGAAGGCGCGGGCGGGCGCGGCGGCCATGGGCGCGACCAACGTCGAGTTCCGCGAGGGGCTGGCCGAGTCGCTGCCCCTGCCCGACAACTTCGCCGATGTGGTGATCAGCAACGGCGTGCTCAACCTGATGCTGGACAAGACCGCGACGCTGACTGAATGGTTCCGCGTCCTCAAGCCGGGCGGCCGCCTGCAGGTGGGCGACATCCTGGTGGAGCGCGCGGTGCCAGCCGAGGCGCTGGACGACATCTCGCTCTGGACGGGCTGAATTGCCGGCGCTCTGCTGGATGCAGAGCTATTACGCGCCGTGAGCGCAGCCGGTTTTGAGGATGGCGAGATCGTCTACAAGTACGACAACTACGTGGATGTGCCCGACCCATCCGATGCGCTGGAGTTCGGCACCAAAGGCATCAGCTTCCGCGCCCGCAAGCCGGTGTAGGGCACACTGACCGTGTGGGATTGCCCAATCAAAGGCGGCGGCTAACCCGCGGGTGGCGGCACTGTTGGGCGCTAATCGAGAATCTTCAGGAAACTTACCATGAACCTACATTCCATCTAGTCTGCGCTCGAAGAAAGTTTCGACATCCTCGGCGGATACGGTTACCCCGCCATGGATAAAGCCGCCACAGAGATGGAACTCAAGCCTGGTTGGTCAACCTGGCTCTTTGCCATCTGGCTCTTCGGCTCGGAGCCAATCACCATCGCGAATTTCATGCGGATTTTCCCGTATGGGCTGGCGCGCCACAACGAGGAACGCTTTGCCTCTGCGGTTCAGCATGGATATTTGATTTCGGACGGGAAAGACGGGTACATCCCCACCGAGTTTGGAATGAAAGCGGCTCATAAGGTATGGCGCGCAGCGGGCGAGTCACTGGCGTCTTTGAAGCCGATGCCCGAAGCGCAAATGGAAAAGGTGTTCGATTATCTTGCGCGGATTGGCGACGCCGCGCTGTCTGCTCCCGAACCGCCCTCTCATTACTTCATGGCTCACAAACGCGAGAATCATCAACGCTATGAAGTCCTGTATCCGTTGGAACGTTTTGTGGTTCTCTTCGGCGAATTAGCCGCCTTTCGCGACGATATGTACATTGCCACATGGAGCGCGCACGGCGTGGAAGGTCACGCGTGGGAGGTTCTCGACATCCTCTCCCAGAATGACGCGCTGACCTTCGACGAACTCCACGAGAAAACCAGCGGGCGCGGCGTGACGCGCGAAGTCCACGCGGCGGACGTGATGGAACTCGCGCGGCGCGGCTGGGCGGACGACGCTGCGGGGAAGATTCAAATCACAGCGGCGGGCAAGCAGGTTCGGGCGGAGGTCGAAGCGGAGACGGAACGTCTCTTCTTCGCGCCGTGGGCGTGTTTGAATGAATCTGAGTTAGAAGAGTTGGCGAGTCTCGCAGGTCAATTGCGGGATGGGTTGCGTGACAATGAGCAGAGGCTGCCATGATCCAAATCCAGGCCGTCGAAGACAACATCCTGACCTACTACCGGGGCATCGCCCGTTCCCTGGGCGGGCAGTTCATCGAGCAGGATCAGGTCGCCTGGTTCACCACGGGGCGGCGCAGCCTGCTGCGCTTCAACGCCGTCCTGCGCACGGTGGCGGACTCGCCGCAGGCGCTGCGCCGCGTGGCCGATCCGATCCTGGACCTTTTCCTGTCCCAGAAGCTGCCCTTCTTCTGGGCGGCCTGGCCGCCGGACGCCGCGCCTGGCCTGGCCGACTACCTGAGCGCCACAGGGTTGCCCTTCCTGCGCTACAACATGCCGGCTATGGCGCGGCCACTGGACGACCTGCCGCCGGTCGCGCCCCCCAACGGCGTCGAGATTGTCCGCGTGCGGACGGAGCGGGATCAGACCGACTGGCTGGATGTGCACATGGTCGGCTTCGAGGAGCCGGAGGCGGCCCGTCCCGACTTCGGGCAGTACCTCGCCAGCTCGCTGGCCGAGCCGCAGTCGGGCCTGGAGCATTTCGTGGCGCGCTGGCGCGGCGAGCCGTGCGCCATCTCCACCCTGCTGGCCGCGCCCCTGGCCACAGGGATCTACCACGTCACAACCCTGCCCGCTTACCGCGGCCGCGGGCTGGGCAAGGCGCTGACCCTGGCCGCCATGCAGTCGGCCCGCCGCGCCGGGTATGTGGATGCCATCCTGTTCGCCACGCCGTCCGGCTATCCGCTGTACCAACGCCTGGGGTTCGAGATGGTCGCCACGGCGGAGCTGTTCGGATGGAATGGGGGGCGTGATGCCTGATGCGTGATGCGTGAAATCCAAACGATCTGCATTCACGTTTCACGTATCACGCCAGGTAAAGCCAGTCAACCTGACAATTGGTGGGTAACGGAGTTTTGCAATGCAGGACATCCCCAACCCCGGCCTGATCTACGACCTCTACACCGGCGCCTTCCGGCCGCAGATCGTGCGGCTGGCGCTGCAACTGGACGTCTTCACGCCGCTGGCGGACGGCCCGGCGGACGCGGCGACCGTGGCGTGCGCCTGCGGGTGCAGCGAGGCGGGCGCTGCTCATCTGCTCGATGTGCTGGTCGGCGTGGGCGTACTCACCCGTCACGAGGGTCGCTACGCCCTGACGCCCAGCGCGGCCACCTTCCTGGTGCGCGGGCGGCCTGCCTACGCGGGCGACCTGATCCTGGCCTGGACCGGCCCCGCCATCTGGGAGAGCCTGGGGCGCGCCGTGCGCACAGGAGAGCCGGCGCCGTTCGAGGAATACCACGAGCAGGATGCCTGGCTGGAGAGCTACAGCGAGTGGCGCATCGCTAACAGCCGCGAGATGTGGCAGGCTGCCGGCGTCGCGCCGCAGCCCGACACGCCGCGGCGGCTGCTGGACATCGCCTGCGGCTGCGCCATCAAGAGCCTGGCGCTGGCCCAGCTCGACCCGGCGCTGCGCGTCACCGGCATAGACACGCCGCGCGTCCTGCCCGTGGCGCGCGCCCTGGCGGAGCGGATGGGACTGACTACGCAAGCGGATTTCGTCGAGGCCGATCTGCTGACGGCGGACTTCGGCACCGCGACCTACGACGCCTGTCTGCTCGGTCAGATCACCGACTACCTGACGCCGGCGCAAAACCGCGACCTCTTCCGCCGCGTGCACACGGCCCTGCGACCGGGCGGCGCGCTGCTGCTCGACGTGCCGATGACCGGCGCGCAGGCTTCCGAGTGGACGCAGATCGTGTCGCTGCTGCTGTGGGCCAACGGCGGCGGCGGGACGCACAGCTTTGACGAGTATCGCGCCTGGCTGGAGCAGGCCGGCTTCGCGCAGATCAGGCAGTTGAGCGAGCGCTGGCTGGCGGCGGCCAAGGCAGCGTGAGATGCACATTTCCCCGGCGCGGTGGCCTGGGACTTCGCCACCAAGCTGCAAGACCCGGCCCGGGAAGACATCGCCGACCAGGCCCGGGATCGCCTGACTCGAAGAGGAGGCCAAGCCCATGAGCCAAGCAAAAAGCCCAACCTGGGACTACCTGGAACAGGGGCCGGAGACCTGGCGCGTGCGCATTGGCAAAGCAGACTAGGGAGAGAACAATGCCTGACAACTATCGCAAAACTATTGACCCTGCCGCCCTGGCCGTCTTGGAACGAGCCACGGCCGAGGGCTACTCCACCGCCTTTAGCCGGGTGGATGAGATGAAGCCCTGCCCCATCGGCGCCGACGGCCGCTGTTGCAAAAACTGCGCCATGGGCCCCTGCCGCCTGGTCAAGGCCGGCCAGACCGGCATCTGCGGCGCGACCCTGCAGACAGTGGCCGCCCGCAACCTGGCACGGGCCATCGCCGTGGGCGCCGCCGCCCACTCGGACCACGGCCGCGACGTGGCCCTGACCCTGCTCAAGGCGGCCACCGGCCACGCCCCCGACTATGGCGTCCGCGACGTGACCAAGCTGCTGGCCGTGGCCCGGCAGATGGACGTGCCTGTCGAGGGCCGCGAGCCTCGGGCCATCGCCGCCGATGTGGCCCGCGTCGCCCTGGCCCAGTTCGGCCAGCAGGAAGGTGAGTTGATCGGCCTGCGTCGCGCTCCGGCCCGTCGCCAGGAGCTGTGGCGCAAGACGGGGCTGGCCCCGCGCGGCATTGACCGCGAAGTGGTGGATGCCCTGCACCGCACCCACATCGGCGACGACCAGGACGCCGACCACTTGCTGCGCCAGGCGCTGCGCCTGGCCCTGGCCGACGGCTGGGGTGGTTCGCTGATCGCCACCGACCTAAGCGACATCCTGTTCGGCACCCCGGCCCCCGGCCAGGCCCGCGTCAATCTGGGCGTGCTGCGCCAGGATGAGGTGAACATCCTGGTCCACGGCCACGAGCCCACCCTGTCGGAAATGATCCTGCGCGCCGTCCAAGAGCCGGAGCTGATAGACTATGCCCGCTCCAAGGGTGCGGCGGGCATCAACCTGGCGGGCATCTGCTGCACTTCCAACGAGGTGCTGATGCGCCAGGGCGTGCCCTCGGCCGGCAACTTCTTGAATCAGGAGCTGGCCGTGCTGACCGGCGCCGTGGAGGCCATGGTCGTGGACGTGCAGTGCATCATGCAAGCCCTGGCCCCGCTGTCGCAGCGCTTCCACACCCGGCTGATCACCACCTCGCCCAAAGTCCAGATTGACGGCGCCCTCCACGTCGAGTTTGACGAAGACCGGGCGCTGGAGGTGGCCCGCCAGATCGTGCGCCTGGCCGTGAACGCTTTTCCCGAGCGCGGGCGGGTGGACATCCCGCAGTTCAGCGAGGCGCTGGTCGGCGGCTTCTCCCACGAGTATCTGAACTACATGCAGGGCGGCCACTATCGCGGCTCTTTCCGCCCGCTGAACGATGCGGTGATGGCCGGTCGCATCCGGGGCGTGGCCGGCATCGTCGGCTGCAATAACCCGCGCGTCACCCAGGACGAGGCCAATACCTACCTGGTACGCGAGTTCATCCGCAACGACGTGCTGGTAGCTCAGACCGGCTGCGGGGCGCTGGGCAGCGCCAAGTATGGCCTGCTGCGGCCCGAGGCTGCCCTGGAATGGGCGGGGCCGGGCCTGCGCGAGGTGTGCGAGGCCATCGGCATCCCGCCGGTGTTGCACCTGGGCTCGTGCGTGGACAACTCGCGCATCCTGACTGTACTGACCCAGATGGCCACCGAAGGCGGCCTGGGCGAGGACATCGCCGATCTGCCGGTGGTGGGCCTGGCCCCGGAGTGGATGAGCGAAAAGGCGCTGGCCATCGGCGCCTACTTCGTTGCCTCGGGGGTCTACGTACTGTTTGGCGTCAGCTCGCCGGTGGAGGCCAGCCAGATGATCACCGACCTGCTCAGCAGCGGCTGGGAGGCGCTGACCGGCGGCAAGCTAGAGTTCGTGCCCGACCCGGAAGAAATGGTACGACGCGCCTTGTCCCACATTGACGCCAAACGCGCCGCCCTGCGCCTGCCCGCCTACGACCCGGCGCGCTTTGGCCAAAGCGGCGACGCTCGCTTCGAGGCCTTCCTGGCCCGGCTGCTGGAACCACGCGATCTGTACAGTTGGGCCGCTATCTCTGATTCTTCAAACTGACAATGAAGGCTGCTGACGCGGTAGCCCTCACCGCCTGGGTGCGCACCCGGCGGCTGCCTGCCGATAGCCCGACTCGCCAGGCCGCGTTGCAGACGATAAAGGAGAAAGATAATGCGAACCAAAATGACTTTAATCAGGATTGTGCTGCTGGCAGCCATGACCTTACTGCTCGTAGCCAGCTCAATTGCGGCCAGGTCGCCAGTCCAAAGCTCCGACACCGCCACGTCATACAGTCCTGTGTTGCGCTTGCAGCGCGGTGTCTTCGATCCACTGCGGTCTCAACCTGACCTGCCAGCCGCTCTCGCTGTCAATGGCTTCGCCGACGTCGGCCGTGCCCAGACCGTGGTCCAGTTTCAGAGGCCCATCCAGCCCGGCTGGAGGCCATCGCTAGAAGCCCTGGGCGTGCAGGTGCTGGACTACGTTCCCGACTTCGCCTACCTGGTGCTGGCCGATGGCGCCCAGCGTGAGGCATTGGGCAAGCTACCTGCTGTACGCTATGTCGGCCCCTGGCAGCCGGCGTACAAAATCGCCACCTCCCTCGACGCCAGCCTGAAGGTCGAAGCCGCGGGGGAGCCACTGACCTTGATCGTGCGCACCGTGCCCGGTGCCGATGCCGAATCCTTCCACCAGGCGCTGCGCGACCTGGGCATCACGCCTCTCCAACACTCCCCCAACGCTGAGTGGGGCGACCTGTGGCGCGTGCAGATGTTCCCAGGCCAGATCGTTCAACTCGCTCAGCGCAGCGAGGTTATCTGGATCGAACCCTTCCAGAAACGGCAACTGTCCAACGATGTGGGCCGGTCTATCATGAAGGTCACTGCTGTGCAAGCGGCCTTTCAGTCCCAGGGTACGCTCCTCTACGGCGGTGGCCAGATCGTCGGGGTAGCCGACACCGGCCTCGATCTGGGGAGCACTACCGATGTCCATGCTGACTTTGCCGGGCGCGTTATCAAGACCTACGCCCTCGGCAGGCAGGGCGACGGCAGCGATCCGGATGGGCACGGCACCCACGTAGCCGGTTCGGTGCTCGGCAGCGGTGCCAGATTCGGCAGCAATCCGTCCGCCCACAGTTACGCCAACTCCTTCGCCGGCGCCGCACCCGAAGCACGCCTGGTCTTCCAGGCGCTCCAGGATAGCCAGGGCGGGCTGGGTGGCATCCCCGACGACCTGAACCAGCTTTTCACGCCCCCCTACGACGACGGCGCTCGCGTCCACACCAACAGTTGGGGCGGCCGAACGGGTGGCACCCAGGAGAACCCGGAATACGGCGGCTACGATACCCAGTCGCAGACGGCTGACCAGTTCCTGTGGAATCACCAGGACGTGGCCATCCTGTTCTCCGCCGGCAACAATGGCACGGACAAGCTGGAGCCCCTCGGTTTGGTAGACCCGGATTCCATCGGCTCGCCCGGCACCGCCAAGAACGTGATCACTGTCGGCGCGTCGGAGAACGTTCGTGCCAGTGGCGGATACAACCCCGGCGGCTCCTGCACTTCGTGGGGCGACTGCTGGCCCAATGACTTCGGCCAGCCGCCAATTAAAGACGACCTGCCGTCGAACAACGCCAACGGCATGGCCGCCTTCTCCAGCCGAGGCCCTACCGACGATGGCCGGATCAAGCCCGAATTGGTCGCCCCAGGCACCAACATCATCTCGGTACGGTCGCGCCAACCCCAGGCAGGAACTGGCTGGGGCGTCTACAACGAACACTACCTGTACATGGGCGGCACGAGCATGGCCACACCCCTGACCGCCGGCATGATGGCGGTGGTCCGCCAGTTCTGGACCGATGTGGTCAGAACCACCCCGTCGGGGGCACTACTCAAGGCCACGCTGTTGAACGGGGCCGTCAACATGTCGCCAGGTCAATACGGTACGGGAAACACCCAGGAAATCCCCGGCGCTCGGCCCAATTTCGTGATCGGCTGGGGCCGTGCTGATCTGGCTGGCAGCCTGGCCGCCTACCCCGGTGGAAAAATCGTCTTCGACGACAACATCACAGGCCTCAACACTGATGGCCAGGTTACCTACAGAGTGACGATCACAGGCACCAGCACTACAGCCGCCAACAGCGTGACCGACCTGAGGACCGGCCGTACTGTCAGCACGGCCCACATCGTGGACAGACCCGCCAGGATGGGGCCGGCTGCGGCCAACGGCCAGCTCATCGTCAACGGCGACTTCGAGGCTGGCAACCTGAGCGGGTGGGCGATCTTTGGTGAGCCATACGTGACGTCGTCTACCAGCGCCAGCGGCAGCTACTCCGCCGTCCTGACTGGCGGCGACAACCAGGCGAACGAGATTGGCCAGCGTTTGACGATCCCAGCGAACACCACCTCCGCAACACTCAAGTTCTACGCCAACATCTCCGGCGACGAGAGCTCCTCCGGTGTGGACAGGCTAATCTTCGCCCTGTACGACGTTAACACCGGCGAGGAACTGCTGCGTCTGGCTACCCTCGATGGGGCAGAACACCAAACTACTGGCTGGGCGTATTTCAACGTGCCTTTGAGCAGCGAAGATGTCGCGGAGATCAAGGGCACGCAGGTGGATTTCTTCATCAGCGGCCGCACCGACTTTGCTGATACGACGTACTTTCTGGTTGACGACGTCACCTTCACGACCGCAGGCTATGGGGAGCCAACCCGCACGCCTACGCCGCCAAGCGTGACGCCCACGCCAACCCGCACGCCTACACCGCCAAGCGTGACGCCCACGCCAACCCGCACGCCTACACCGCCAAGCGTGACGCCCACGCCAACCCCCACTCTACCGCCCTCCGGCGAGGGCAAACCCTTCCGCGTCACCCTATCCTGGTACGACTATCCGGGCAACCCGGCCGCCAATGGCAGGTTGGTCAACGACTTGGATCTGGAGGTGATCGCGCCGGATGGGGCACGCTACTACGGCAACGGAGCCAGCGCCGGCAACCCGGATCGCGTGAACCCCAACGAGTCAGTGGAAATCAAGGATGCCCGGCCTGGGGTCTACCAGGTGATCGTCAGAGGCTACAACGTGCCCAACGGCCCGCAGCCCTATGCCATTGTGATGGCAGGAGCGGGCCTGACCTCCAGCTCGGATGGCTCAAAGATTAAAGTCTATCTGCCGATTATCTTCCGCAACTGGTAAGCGATACTTCGACTCGGCTCAGTACAAGCCTAGCTGCGGCGCTGGCCTGGCTGGCCCTCTATGGCGCGCTGGCCGCAGTGATGGGCGGCACGCTGCTGCTCGACGTGCCCATGACCGGCGCGCAGCTTTCCGAATGGACAGCGATCACCTCGCTGCTGTTGTGGGCCAACGGCGGCGGGACGCATGCCTTTGACGAGTATCGTGCCTGGTTAGAGGACGCTGGCTTTCGCCCAGTGGCGCGATGCAGTGAGCGGTGGCTGGCCGCTACCAGGTAAACGACCGCAGTATACACTGGATCACCAGGATGGGACACAGGAAAGACAGAGAGGAGGAGCCATTATGCCTGAAAACGCTCTCTTGCGGATGCAGACAGACCTGAAACGAGCCCTGGGCCAGCCGGTGGCCGAAAGGCACTGGGGCATGGTCATTGACCTGAAGAAGTGCGTGGGCTGCAACGCCTGCACCATCGCCTGCAAAGTGGAGAACAATACCCCGCCGGGCGTCACCTACCACGTGGTGCTGGAGGAGGAGATCGGCCGCTACCCCAACGTCACCCGCCGCTTCCTGCCCCGCCCCTGCCAGCAGTGCGAGCATCCCCCCTGCACCCGCGTCTGCCCGGTGAATGCCACCTACCGCCGTGCCGACGGGATCGTGGTCATTGACTATGACGTCTGTATCGGCTGCCGCTATTGCCTGGCGGCCTGCCCCTACGGCGCTCGCTCCTTCGACTTTGGCGAGTTCTACACGGTGGGCCAGACGCCCCGCGTGGCCGAATATGATCTGTCGTCCAGCTTTGAGTATGGCCAGGAGTGGCAGCGTGACCCGGCTAACCGCAACACCTCGCCCATCGGCAACGCCCGCAAGTGCACCTTCTGCCTGCATCGGCTGGAAAAAGGGATGCTGCCAGCCTGCATCACCACCTGCATCGGCGGCGCCCGCTACTTCGGCAACCTGAACGACCCCGACAGTCTGGTAGCTCAGCAGGCGGCCTCGCCGCACGTGATGCGCCTGAAAGAAGAGCTGGGCACCGAACCCAGCGTATACTACCTGCTGTGAGGAGGGAATCGTGAGCAAGCGAATTGTCTTCGTCTTGATCCTGGGCCTGGTCGCCCTGGCCGCCGGCGCCTTTGGCATGGTTGACCGCATCGGCATGGGCCTCTCGCACGTGGCCTACGGCTCGCCGGTGCCCTGGGCCCTGTGGGTGGTGTTCTACATCTACTTCATCGGCCTCTCTGCCGGCTCCTTCCTGGTCTCTTCCTTGATCTATGTCTTCGGCTTCAAGCGGTTTGAAGCGGCGGGCCGGCTGGCTATCTTCACCGCTTTGGTCTCTCTCCTCACCGCCCTGATCTTTATCTGGGTGGACCTGGGACGGATGGAGCGGGTTTTTGCGGTTTATCTGCGGCCCAGCTTCACCTCACCCCTGGCCTGGATCGTGTGGCTCTATACGGCCTATCTGTTCCTGCTGCTGGCCGAGGCCTGGTTCCTGATGCGCCGCGATTTCGCCCAGAGGAGCAAGGGCGGGGGATTGAAAGGCACTCTGTACCGCCTCCTGGCCCTGGGCATACAGGAGGATAGCGCCGCCGCCCGCGCTGGGGACATGAAGGTCGTACGGGTGCTGGGGGCCATCGGCGTGCCACTGGCCATCGCCTTTCACGGGGGCACCGGGGCTGTCTTTGCCGTGACCGTGGCCCGGGCCTACTGGTACAGCGGGCTTTTCCCCATCATGTTCCTGGTCTCGGCCCTGGCCTCCGGTGGGGCACTCCTCACCCAGCTCTGAAGAATGAGTTTTCTTCGCGCAGACACGTGCCTGCGTCTGCGCGCCAACCTGTGTGACAAGTCAGAGATTGGGGATGGTCTTGCATATTGACGGGCGTGGTGCTATACTGGAAGCAAACTTTGCTACACCAGGAAGTGTGCCTATGCCTAACTCAAGCCTGACTTGGCCACAGGTGGAGACCATTCCAGCCGTACCGTCCTCAGATGCCGATACTCAACAACAGGCAGCCCTCATCCAGGCC
>Ga0194125_10008316_pt1 | contig 14680 bp, 9 predicted proteins | sample TA2KigC250mmetaG_FD_148626 | JGI IMG/M metagenome (GOLD analysis project Ga0194125, IMG submission 148626) | Freshwater microbial communities from Lake Tanganyika, Tanzania - TA2015034 Kigoma Deep Cast 250m | ecosystem: Environmental > Aquatic > Freshwater > Lake | place: Tanzania: Lake... | reverse complement strand
CCGTAGCAGCCGAGACCCGCATAGCCCAAATCATCCGCCATGATGAGGATGATGTTTGGCTTGGAACGCGGTTTCGCCGTTGCCGCCGACTTTTGCCCGGCGGTTAAGATTTGCGCCAGCGGTGCCAAAGCGGCTGAGGCGGCTGCGGCGCTTAAAAATTCTCTTCTGTTCATCCTGGCTTTCATCTCAACGCCTCCTTTGTCATCAATGGACGCGCTTAAAAACGGATTTCACCAATATTTCTCTCTTTGGGCCAGGAGGTCGGAAAAGCGTTCGTCCGTGTCCCCGACGGCCTTCTTTTTCTCAAGAAGTCTCCGCTTCAGGTCGGCAAAAACGGCGGCGTATTCGGGATCCCGGGCCCGGTTGTGCATCTCCCGGGGATCCCGTTCCAGGTCGAAGAGCTTCCACTCCGGTTCGGTCGGTTCTATGCGGGGAGATCCCTTGACCTAGGACCTGACGAACTCGGTCTCCTTCTGGCCGAAAGATCGCTCGTTGCCGTAAATCCGCTTGTGGCTCCCGGTCCGAATGCCGTAAGGGGCGGGGACGGCGAAGGGGGACCAGTGCTCCTCCCAGGAAATTCCGGCGCTTCATCCCTGTCATGATACTCCTCCTTCATTCTCATTCAAGCGCAAGGAAGTAGAGAAAGATCATATTAAAGAGGACAAGGAGGCTCGGGAGTCTGAATGATTCCCCCTCATCCGGAGGACCATTTCTGACAAAAACGAAAAAAAACTTGAAACTAGCTTCATTTGGATATATTTTATAAAGAAGAGAAAATAAGTACATGGCTAAATCCATAACGACTTCCATCGCGAATGGCGGGGCCCAGTACATCAACCGGCTCAACAAGGTCAAGGTCCTCAAGATCATCCGCTCTTCCGAGACCGTGTCCCGGGCGGACATCTCCAAGATCAGCGGCCTGAGTGCTCCGACCGTCTCCCGAATCGTCGACGACCTTTTAGCCGCCGGACTCGTTCGGGAGGTCGGAGAAGGCGAGTCGCAGGGCGGGCGGCCGCCGACGCTCATCAAATTCTCCGACCAGAAAAATTTCATCATCGGCATCGACTTGGGAACGACGAACATCTACGGCGTCCTGTCCGACTTCGACGCCAACATCATTGCCGAAGTCCGGACCCCGACCCACTTCGAGGAGGGATTCGCCGGCGTCATGAAGCGGACGGCCGGGGTCATCGGCGAGCTCGCCGCCGAGCCCTCGGCCGCCGGCAAGCGGATCTACGGGATCGGGATGGCCGTCGCCGGGTTGATCAACCGGAAACGGAATATCGTCGAGTTCTCGCCCGATTTCCACTGGCGCAACGTCGATGTCGTCGGTGCCCTGGCCGAGGTCCACCCCTATCCCATCATCTTCGACAACGTCACCCGGGTGATGGCCCTGGGCGAGATGTGGTATGGCCTGGGGAAAAAGTGTAAAAACCTCATCTGCGTCAACGTCGGCTACGGGATCGGGGCGGGGATCATCATTAACGGAAAGCCCCTCTACGGACCCCTGGGCCTGGCCGGGGAGTTCGGGCACATCACCCTTGAAAAAGACAGTCAGGTCCAATGCGACTGCGGCAATTTCGGCTGCCTCGAGGCCCTGGCGTCGGGAAACGCGATCGCCAAAGCGGCCTGTCTCCGGCTTCTCGAGGGTGGCCGGAGCCCGATGCTCGAGGCCTGCGGAGGAGACCCGACCAAGGTCACGGCCGAAAGCGTCGCCGCCGCGGCCAAGCAGGGAGACCCCTTGGCCTGGGAAATCTTCGACCGGGCGGTCGAATATTTGGGGATCGGGATCGCCGGGCTGGTCAACCTCTTCAGCCCGGAGGCCATCGTCATCGGCGGCGGCGTGGCCCAAGCCGGAGACATCCTCTTCGAGAAAGTCAGGAAAACGGTCAACGCCCGGTCCCTCAACAAGATCTCGGCCGAGGTCATCCTGAAGCCGGCGACATACGGGATGAAGGCGGCCGTCATGGGTGCCGTGTCCCTTGTTCTGAACGAAGTCATCAACCTCAATCATAACGAAGGGGTCATTCCCCCCTCGGGCCCGGGCGCCGAAGGATAAGAAAGAAAAAAATTTGACAAAGAGGGTTATTACTGATAACTTTCTTAATGTAAGCAACTTTCCTTCGGAGCAGCGATTGAAAAATCTTTCTCCGAATCTTCGCCCGGCGTTCTCCCCCATTCCCGGCCGGTCCCGCAATCACTTTCTCCGCGAAAAAAGGTCGCGGAGAGGATCATCCATAAAATTCAACACCAAGGAGGTTTCATGAGAACTCTCAAAGCGGCTCTCTTCATTGTCCTGAGCCTGGCCCTCGTTTCTTCTCTCTCCGCCCAGATCGGCCAGACCGGCTCGATCCGGGGAAAAATCGTCGACGACCAGAAATCCCCGCTTCCGGGCGCGACGATTACGGTCACCAGCCCAGCCCTCATGGGGAAGCAGAGCGTCGTCTCCGCGCCCGACGGGACGTTCAAATTCCCCCCGATCCTTCCTCCGGGGACGTACACCGTGGTCATCGAGCTTCAGGGCTTCAACACGGTCAAGCGCGAGGGGGTCATCGTCCGGGTCGGCCAGAACATCGAATTGAATTTTGAAATGGCCCAAACAGCCCTCAACCAGGAAATCACGATTGTCGCCCCCTCTCCCGTTGTCGACGTGATTACGAATTCGATCTCTCAAGGCGCGACGACCGAGATCATCAAGACCATGCCCTTCGCCAACCGCGACGTCTGGACGTTCGTCTCGGCGACGGCGGCCGGCGTCGTGGGCAACCGGGCTCAGATCCACGGCGAGGGCGCGGCGACCTACACCTTCAAAGTCGACGGCATCCAGTCCAACGCCTCGGACCAGAACTGGCCGGAGAACTCAATCGACATGGAGACGGTCGAAGAGGTCGAGTTCGTCACCGGGGCGGTCGGCTCCGACCAGTACGGGGCCCGCTCGGGCTACATGAACGTCGTCACAAAATCCGGCGGGAACGAATTCCACGGGGCCGCCCAGTTTTATTACACCGGCGAGAAGCTCCAGCAGATCCTCTCTTCGGCCGAGCAGCTCTCCGCCCTGGGGCTGACCAAGCCGGCCTTCGACATCTACAGCTATGACGCTTCGGGCACGCTCGGCGGGCCGATCATCAAGGACAAGCTCTGGTTCTTCGGCAGCTTCAAATACCTGTCCAACAAGCGGGCGACGGGTTTCATCCCCATCACCATCGCCGGGACGAGCCACCAGGGCTACGACCGGATCCAGACCCGCCCCTATTATTTCGGGAAGATGACCTTCCAGCTCTCGGACGCGGTCAAGGTCTTCTCGATGTTCACCTACGTCGACGACAAGATCAACCACTTTTACACGGGCTGGAACCTGACGGCTTCGGCCAGCGCCATCAACCGCCCCATCCAGTACACTTCGAGCAACGGCCTGACCTGGGTCCTCAATCCGGACACCTTCCTCGACGTCCGGGCCGGTCTGTACATCCAGGACTGGACGGGGCGTTACACCGCCGAAGCCGTCCCCGGGCCTCGATTCTCGGACTCCTACACCGGCCATGTCTGGGGGAACCGGGGGATGCAGGAGTACACCTACAAGCAGAACCTCAACGTCGCAGTCAACCTCGTCCGCTATCAGGACAGTTTCCTGGGCGGCAACCACGAGTTCCGGGCGGGCGCGGAATGGGCCCGGATCCAGGGCGAGTGGGGCTATTGGCGGGACAACCCGCTCGATTGGACGTACTACAACGGAAATCCCTACTATTATCGCGGACTCTACAATCTGAGCGGCCCCCATCCCCTCTACGGCGACGGCTCCCTGACCTTCGCCTCCTACGGAACGGCAAGGGGAGATTCCCAAAGAGTGGGTTATGGAAACCGGATCGGTCTTTACGTTCAAGATTCCATGACGATCCGGGACCGTCTGACGATCAGCTTGGGATTGCGATATGACAAAATGTGGACGGATATTCCCATTCAAGTCAAGAAGGCGGCCGGAGGAACGCTCGCCCAGGCGATCGGGGAGTATTATTTTGTCCCGGCGTTCGGGTTCAATCCCTACAAGGATTTGACCTATGAAGGCTGGGAAAACTGCTATCCCTACAGCGCCCTAGCCCCGACGGTCGGCGCCTCTTACGACCTCTTCGGCGATGGGAAGACGGCCCTCAAGCTCCACTACGGGACGTATTTCGACCCGGCCGCGACCGGGACCTGGTCCGGCCTTCAACCCAGCGGACCCCGGACGTTCAGCTTCTACTGGACGGACCTCAACCTGAACGGGCAGCCCGACGCCCCGCCGGTCGACAAATACGAGCTTCCGGCCGGGACGAACCCCCTGACCATGCTCAGCACGACCTTCAAGCAGCAGATCAACCCCGGCCTGAAGAATCCCTACACCCGGGAAATCATCGCCCAAATCGAACACGAGCTCCTGCCCCATTTCAAGCTCGGCCTGGCCTACATCTACCGCGACCGGAAGAACAACACGGCCAGTCTCAACTATGATACGGCTTCAAGCACCTATTGGTACCTCCTCGAGCAGCATCCCGAGTGGTGGGTCCCCTTCAGGACGACCGTCCCCGCCTACCTCGGCTTTCCGGCCCGGGACGTGACGGTTTACTACCGCAAACTCACGGCCCCGCTTTCGTTCGGCGTCCTGACCAACGTCCCCGAGCAGAAGTTCCGCTATCAGGGACTCGAATTGACGTTCGTCAAGCGGATGCACGCCGGCTGGTCGCTCGGCGGGAGTTTCAATTACAGCTACCAGTGGTCGAACGGCGTCTTCGGCAATCCCAACAACCGGGTCAACGCCGAAGGGCGGGGGGGGACCCCCTGGTGGGCCAAGCTCTACGGGACGTTCAATGCCCCCTATGGTTTCATCCTCTCCTTCATCTACACCCACACCGAAGGCGGCTTCTGGGGGAGGAGCGTCTCGGTTTCGGCGCCGACGGCCTGGATCCAGGCGAACGGCGTTGCCAGCGGCAGCGTCGGCATCACGGTCGAAGACCCCGACGCCCGGCAGAACGTCTCGAACGACAACTGCGATTTCCGGGTCGAGAAGGAATTTCCGGTCGGCAACCTCGGCCGGCTGGGTTTTTTCGTCGACATCTTCAACCTGTTCGGCGGGGTCTATCCGTCGATCGGAGTCAATCCGGCCGGGACCTGGTCGCCCGTGGACGACAACTCCTCGGTCGGCACCTACACGCCCGGCCAGATGAGGGTGACGGGCATGTCCGGGGTCCGGAGCTTCCGTTTTTCGATTCGCTTCAACTTCTGAGATGGACCGGGAAGGAGGAGGCTTCTCCTCCTCCTTCCCGGAAGGCTCTTCTCGCGAGACGAGAGGACGCCCGCCGGCCGGCTTCTCCGAGGGGGGTTGTCTGGCCCGGGCGGCCGATATCGGTTATCATGAACGGCCGGGCTTCGATTTCGTAGCAAAGGAAGGTCCGATGAAACAGGCGATCATGATCCGCCCGGGGGAGCTCGAGTTTCGCGACGCCCCCGTCCCCGTCTTGGGGAAGGGCCAAGTCCTCATCCGAGTCCGCCGGATCGGCGTCTGCGGGTCGGACGTCCATGTCTTTCACGGGAAACATCCCTTCACCCCCTATCCCGTCGTCCAGGGGCACGAGTTTTCGGGAGTCATCGAAAAAATCGGCAAAGGCGTCACCCGCCTTCGGGTCGGGACCCTGGTCACGGCGACGCCCCAGGAAGTCTGCGGAACGTGTTCGCCCTGTCGACGCGGCGACTACCACATTTGCGACCGGCTGAAAGTCCGGGGGTTCCAAGCCCCCGGCTGCGCCCAGGAGTGGTTCGTCACCGAAGAGGCCAAGATCGTCCCCCTTCCGGCCTCCTTCTCGTTCGAGCAGGGCGCCCTCGTCGAGCCCGTGGCCGTCGGCGTCCACTCCGCCGCCCGGGCGGGCCGGCTCGCCGGCCGCAACGTGGCCGTCCTGGGGGCTGGACCGATCGGCAACCTTGTCGGCCAGGTGGCCCGGTCCCGGGGAGCGAAGGTCCTGATCACCGACATCAGCGATTTTCGGCTCGACGTCGCCGTCCGTTGCGGTTTGAAATCGGTCTCCAACGCGAACACGGAAAGCCTGGCCGAAGCCTCCCGGCGGGTCTTCGGCAAAGCCGGGTTCGACGTCGCCTTTGAATGCGCCGGGGTCGAGGCGGCCCTCGCGGCCGCGGTCGAAACCATCAAGAAAGGCGGGACGATCGTCCTCGTCGGCGTCTACGGCGAGCATCCGCGGGTCAACCTCGCCTTCGCCCAGGACCGCGAGCTCGCCCTCGTCGGGACGCTGATGTACCAATACGGCGATTTTCTGAAGGCCGTTCGAATGATGAAGGCCGGGGAGGTCGTCACCGGGCCCCTCGAGACGCGCCACTTCAAATTTCAGGACTACGCGGAGGCGTACCGCTTCATCGACGTCCAGGCCGACAAGAGCATGAAGGTCTTCATCGACCTGTGATCCGATGGGTGAACCCGCGCCCGCCCGGAATCCGGTCGTCGTCGGGATCGGGGAAATTCTGTGGGATGTCTTGCCCTCGGGAAAACACTTGGGCGGCGCCCCGGCCAATTTCGCCTCTTATGCTCGGACGCTCGGCGCGGAGGCCGTGATCGCCAGCGCCGTGGGCGACGACGAAGACGGCCGCGGCATCCTGGACGCCCTCCGCGCTCACGGAATGAGGCGGGATCACGTGACGGTCATCTCCGGGGTTCCGACGGGCCGGGTTTCGGCGGTCCTGGATGACGAGGGCGTCCCCACGTTCACCATTCTCGGACCGTCGGCCTGGGACTACCTGGCCATGACCCCGGAGCTTTCGGCTCTCGCCCGCCGGGCCGACGCGGTCTGCTACGGGACCTTGGCCCAGCGGTCCGACGTCTCCCGCCGGACGATCCGGGAATTCTTGGACCGGACGAAACCGGGATGCCTGAGGGTTTTTGACGTGAATCTCCGGCAGAAGTTTTACGACCGGCAGACGGTCCGGGACTTGATCCGCAGGTCGAAGGTGCTGAAAATGAGCGCCGAAGAGCTCGCGGTTATCGCCGCGATGTTCGGCCTTCTCGGAAAAAGAGCGGATGCCCTGCGACGCCTCCGGGATCTTTTTTCGCTGGACCTCATCGCCTTGACCAGAGGTCCCCAGGGAAGTCGGCTTCTCGGACGTGAGGCCGAGTCCGACCATCCCGGCGTTGAAGTCGAGGTCGTGGATACGGTCGGGGCGGGGGATTCTTTCACCGCCGCCCTCGTCATGGGCCTCCTCGAACATCGGCCCCTGGACGAGGTCAACGACAGGGCCAACCGGCTGGCGGCCTCCGTTTGCACCCGCCGGGCGGCCTGGCCGGAGCCCCCGGCCGGTCCGGCGGACCGGGGGAAGGAGTCCGAAGCATGAACAGTTTCAAGTATTTCCAGCCGACCGAAATCCGGTTCGGCCCGGGCCGGCTAACCGAGGTCGGGGAGTCCGTCGCCCGGTTCGGCCGGAGATGCCTCGTCGTGACCGTTCAGGAATTTCCCGAATTCGCCCCGCTTCTCAGGCGGGTCAAGGAATCCCTCTCGGCCCGGGGCGTCGCCTTCGCCCATTTCGACGGAGTCGTCCCCAACCCGACAACCGGCGTCGTTTCGGCCGGGGCGCGGGCGGCCATGGACTTCGAGGCCGACGTCGTTTTGGGCGTGGGCGGAGGCTCGAGTCTGGACACGGCCAAAGCGGTCGCCGTCGAAGCCCGCCACCCCGGGACGTCTTGGGATTATCTCTTCTTCCGCGACCGCCAGCCGACCGAACAAACGCTGCCCATCATCGCCGTGACGACGACATCCGGGACGGGTTCCCACGTCACCCAGGTGGCCGTGGTCACGAATCCGGCGGAAAAAATGAAGTCGGCCTTGTACCACCCTCGGCTCTTTCCGAGGGTCAGCCTCGTCGACCCCGAGTTGGTCCTGACGGCTCCGCCCCGGGTCACCGCGGCCACCGGATTCGACGTGTTCGCCCACGCCTTTGAGAGCTTCATCAATCCAGGCGGCTCCGCCTACACCGACCTCCTGGCCCTCGACGCCCTGAAAATCGTCTCCCGGTCCCTCCCGGCGGCCGTCCGCGACGGGGCGGACCTGGACGCCCGGACGGCGATGGCCTGGGCCGACACGCTGGCCGGCCTGGCGATCGCCAACGCCGGCGTGACCCTGCCCCATGGGATCGGGATGGCCATGGGCGGGCTCTATCCCCATGTCGCCCACGGCGAGGCCCTGGCCTGCGTCTATCCGGCCATCCTCCGCTTCAGCTGGGACGCGGCGCCGGCGAAGTTCGCCGCCGTCGCCCGGCTTTTCGACCCGAGCCGAGACGGCGCGGGCGAAGCCGAAACCGCCCGAGCGTTCAGCGGAATCGTCGAATCCTTCCTCCGGACGATCGGCTTGCGGGTCGGTCTCGAGGAATTGAACATACCCGAGGACGAACTCGAAGCCCTGGCCCGGGCCTCGCTCGTCCTCCCCGATTACAAGAACCATCCCCGGGTCGCCAGCCCGGAAGATGTCCACGGCATCCTGAAGACGTGCCGCCTGGGCTGAGCGGACAGAAGGAGAAGATCCCATGGTTCGAAGGCTGGCCGGAATCTCGGCGGTCGCGGCCCTCGTCCTGGCGGTCGGCGCGTCCGCGGAATCGGAACCCTCTCCCCAGGTCTCTTACCCCCTGGACGAAGTCAAGGACGGAACCGTTCTGGACGCCGTCTCCGGAAAAGCCGACGCTTTGTCCGGCAACTTCAGGCTCATCCGCGGCCTCGCCGGCCGGGCGGTCAAGTTCGACGGCTTCACGACCCTGGTCCGCAAGAAGGCCGCGGATGTCCCGGCCCTGACCGGGGCGTTCACGGTCGAGGCCTGGGTCGCTCTGGGCGCCTACCCCTGGAACTGGTGCGGCGTCATCGGGCAGCAGACCGAGCGGAAGGCCGGCTATGCCCTCGAGGTCGGCCCTCTGGGCGAATGCGGTTTCCGGGTGTTCGCCGGAGGCGAATGGCGGGAATGCGTATCGGAGGCGAAAATTCCTCTCCGGGCGTGGACCCATCTCGCCGGGACGTTCGACCGCAACCGCGGGCTGGCCCTCTATCTGGACGGAAAGCCGGCCGGAGAGCTCAAATTCGAGGGCGATTTCCGGCCAGCCGCCGAGGCCGACCTCATCGTCGGCTCGAACCCGGCCCCGCGGAAAGCCGCCTTCATCCATCGCGAATTCGGGACCCTTCCGGCCTGGTATTCGCTCGACGCGGCCCTGGACGAGGTGGCGGTCTACGGTTACGCCTTTCCGTCCGAACGATTCGCCGCCCGGGCGGCCGCGCTCAAGCCGAGCGCGGCCCCGGACATTCCCGCCCGCGTCCTTCCCTCGGGGCCTCCGGGTCCGGGCCGTTTCGGGGCTTATTACACCAAACTCGCCTATTACTGGGAGTGGGATGACCTGTTCCGGGTGGCGGACGAGCCCGATGTCGTCGTCCGGTTCGACGAATCGCCGGTTCGGGTCGTGTTCTGGCGAGGAACCCGGTATTCTCCGGCCTGGGTCACGGAGAACAACCTCTGGATGGCCGACCAGAGCGTCGAAACCTGGAACGACGCGGAAGGCTGCTTCGAGCACATGCAGGACCCCAAATGCCTCTACTCCCACGTCCGGGTCATCGAGAACACGCCCGCCCGGGTCGTCGTCCACTGGCGATACGCTCCGGTCAGCGCCTACAATCACCTTTGGAACGCGGACGAACGGACGGGATGGGCCCTGTGGATTGACGAATACTACTACATCTACCCCGACCGGACAGGCGTCCGGCGGGTGTCTTGGCAGAAGAACTCTCTCGGCCGGCCGTCCCAATTCCAGGAGTCTATTCCCTTGGCCGGGCCGGGCCAGCTCCAGGGCGATGTCGTCAACCTCGATTACGTCACCGTCGGCAACCTCCAGGGCGAAAAGGTCGTCTTTTCCTACGTCAAAGACCCTCCCAAGGAGACGTCCAAACCGGTCCCCGCCAATCCCTCGATCCAGATGCACAACCTCAAGGCGGCGAATAAGCCTTTCATCGTCTTCGAGCCGGGAAACCGGATGCAGTACCTCCGGGACATGAACATCGAAAACCTCTCCAAACCCGGCTCGTGCAACCACTGGCCCGAAGGGTTGGTCCCGTGCGACGGCCGGACGGGGAGGACGGCGGACCGGGCGACGAGCTTTCTCGGCTTTCCGATCAGCAACCCCCTCCGCCATTCCGATGAGCGTCGCGAATGGGTCCACTCGCTCTACGGGATGACCGACGGGACCTTCGACGAACTTCTCCCCCTGGCCCGGTCCTGGTCCCGGCCGCCCGAGCTCAAGGTCGTCTCGGGAAAGCTCGAGAGCGAAGGATTCGACCGCGGCCAGCGGGCCTATGTCCTGGCCGGCTCCAGGGGCGCGAAGCCCGAGGGCGTCGTGGTCGAGCTCGCCGCGAGCCCGGACGCCCCCGTCCATAACCTCTGTCTCGTCCTGAAGAATTGGAACGCCGAGGCGGCGACGGTCACTTTGGACGAAAAGGCGCTGGCGAAAGCCGACGGTCTCAGGCTCGGCCCTCGGCCGACTCTCGACGGAACGGACCTTGTGGTCTGGGTCGAAAAAAAGGCGACCCGGCCCTTCCGCCTCCGCCTCGCGCCGGCCGGGCCGTGAGCGCGGTGCGCCGGAAGGCGATAGCCGGACGGAAGCCCGGCCGAGGCCAGATTTGACGAGGATGAGAGGATGAACAAAACGCGCGGTTGGATCTTCGGATTGACGGCGGCGGTCTTTGCTTTTCTGGGGGCCGGGCGTTCCGGCCAGGACGAAGCCCCGGCCTCTCATTGGACGTTCGACGCCGGGTCCAAGGAAACGGTCGAGGGCCGCTTCCAGTTCGTTCCCGGAGTGGCCGGGACGGGGCTCAAATTCGACGGCTACACGACCCGCGTCGTCCGCAAGGCAAGCGCCGCTCCCCGGCTGGGCGAGGCCTTCACCTTGGAGGCCTGGGTGGCCATGGCCGCTCTTCCCTGGAATTGGTGTCCCGTCCTGAGCCAGGAGAGGGGCGGCCTCGTCGGCTACTCTTTCGGGATCGGCCCCCGGGGCGAGTTCGGCCTCAAGGTTTCGGTCCGCGGCGTTTGGCGGGAGTGTGTCTCGTCCAGCTTGATCCCGGTCCGGACATGGGCCCATCTGGCGGCCGTGTTTGACGCCCAAAGCGGGATCAGGCTCTACCTCAACGGCCGGGAAGCCGGCGTTTTGCCTTTCCAAGGGAAGGCGGCCTACGCCGGAGGGGCCGACCTGGTCGTCGGAATGAACCCCGAAAAGCGGAAGCCGTCCGACATCGTCGGCGCGGGGGCCGGCACGGTCGAGGGATGGTACGCCTTCGACGGGATCATGGACGAAATCAAGGTCTTCACCCGGGCTTTTGCGGCCGGGGAGGTCGGGCGGGCTCACGAGGCCGCGCCCTTTCCCGCCCCGCCCGACCTGCCGGCGCGCCGTCTCCCCTCCGGACCCTCGGGCCCCGGGCGCTTCGGGGCGTATTACGCCAAGCTGGCCTACGACGAAAGCTGGGACGGCCTCTGGCCGGCCGGCCCGGCGGCGGACGTCGTCGTCGAGTTCGACGGCTCGCCCGTCCGGGTCGTCTTCTGGCGGGGGACGCGCTACGGCCCGGCTTGGGTCATGGAGAACGGGCAGTGGATCGTCGACCAGAGCCTGGAAACCTGGAACGACGAGGAAGGCTGTTTCGAACACATGGAGGACCCGCGCTGCCTGTATTCCCACGTCCGGATTTTAGAGTCGACCGAGGCCCGGGCCGTGGTCCATTGGCGCTATGCTCCGGTGAGCTCCCGGAACCATTTTGTGGGGTTCGAGGAGACGTCCGGCTGGGGGCTGTGGGTGGACGAATACTACTCGTTCTATCCCGACCGGACGGCCGTCCGCAAAGTCGTCTGGCCTTCGAGGTTTCTGGGCCCGAACACGCCCTCTCAGCTTCAGGAAACCATCCCCCTGACCCAGCCCGGCGAAGAGGTGGGGGATATCCTTCATCCCGAAGCGATCACCGTCCTCAATTTAAACGGGGAGAGTCAGTCCTATTCCTGGCCGGGGCCGATGGACGACCCGGGCCTTTGGCGGAACCTCAAGCCCGAGAGCCCGAACATCCAGGTCGTCAACCTGAAGTCTCGGGCCAAACCCTACATCGTCTTCGAGCCCGGCTGCCGGATGCGGGTCTATGTCGGCCGTGTCCGGAAGAGCGTCGCGGACTTCTCGGCCTACAACCATTTCCCGGTCTCTCTCCTCCCCTCGGACGGTCGGTTCGCCGTGGCTTCGGACAAGGTGGCGAGCTTCTCCATCTCCAACACCTCTCCTCCGCGCCACGAAGGGCCGGAATCCACCGCTTGGGCCGCCTGGGTCTACGGCGTGACCGAGGACGCGTCGGGGAAAGAGCTTCCGGCCGTCGGACGGTCTTGGGCCCGGGCGCCCGAGCTCGCCGTCGTAGGCCGCGGAGTCGTAAGCGAGGGATACGACCTCTCCACCCGGTCTTACGTCCTGGCCTGCCGGGATTTTGGACGGCCGGTCCGGGCGGCCTTCGAGCTCCAGGCGAGCGAGGACAGGCCGCTCAGGAACATCGTCCTTCTCCTGAAAGGTTGGGGCGGGGGGGGCGTGGCCGCGGAGGTCGACGGCCAACCCCTCGTCCCGGGCCCGGCTTTCCGGACGGGGCACGTCCGGGCCTCCGGCCGAACCGACCTGGTCGTCTGGGTCCAAAAAAGCGCCGTCAAGCCGGTCAGGGTCGACCTGGCTCCCCGCTGAAGGGCTCCGGAGATGCTATAATCGAAGGACCCAGAATGTCCGCCGGAAAGGAATCTCCATGAAAAAGACCGCCCTTATCGTCGCCGTCCTCGGCCTGGCGGCCATGGTCGTCGTGGTCAACATCACCCGGAAGAAAACGAGCGTCGAGCCGATCGCCTGGTACGGGATGATGCCCCATCCCTACAAGACCGAGGTCCGGAGCGGCGTCGAGCGCTTCGAGAAGGAGACCGGTGTTGCGGTCCTCAAGGTTGTCGGCCAGCAGTGGACCCAGGACAACGAAAACGTCAACGTCGAAGCCCTCTCGACCAAAGGCCACAAAGCCTTCAGCATCTATCCCGGCGACCCGGCCGGAGCCAACGCCCTCTTCGCCCAGCTTAAAGGCCGGGGCCAGCTCGTCGTCGCCTACGGGGCCGAGCCCGGCCTGCCGACGCCCGTCCCCTTCACGGTGGCCACCGACATCAAGGGCGCGGCCATGGTCGCGGCCGAGAAACTCATCGAGCTCATGGGGGGGCGCGGCCGGATCCTCAACGTCCTCGAGCTCGTGACCGATATCAACACCCGGAAGCGCGACCAGGGGATCACCGAGGTCGTGGCCCGGCACCCGGGAGTCGAGATCATTCAGACGATTTCGGACATGACCCAAGTAAGCGAAGCCACGGTCAAGATCCAGAGCGCCCTGGCGGCCCGGATGGACGAGATCGACGGCATCATTACGACCGGCTACAACCCGACGATCGCCGCCGCCTCCGTCTTGACGGAATGGCACAAAGACCCGCAGCGCAAGCGGATCCGCTTCGTGGGGATCGACACCGGCCCAACCGTCCTCCAGGCCATCCGCGACGGGTCGATCGACGCGACGATCGCCCAGAATCCCCCCGGCCACGGCTACCTGTCCTGCCTCCTCCTCAAGCTTCTTCTCGACGGCTGGACGCCGGCCGGCGAGTACCAGTTCATTAACGCCGGGATCGTCGTCGTGACCCGGGACAACCTGGAAACCTATGCGGCCGAGGTCGCCCGGATCACCGATGGCCTCGCCGCCGAACTCCGGACGAAATACCTCCGGCCTCCGAAATGAGGCCGGGGCCGGCCCGACCATGCTCGAACTCAAGGCCGTCAGCAAGCGGTTCCCCGGAGTCCAGGCCCTCGACGGCGTCTCCCTGAGCTTCGCTCCGGGCGAGATCCACGCCCTCGTCGGCGAGAACGGAGCCGGGAAAAGCACCCTGATCAAGATCGTCACCGGCCTCACCTCCCCGGACGAGGGCGAGATTTTCTTCGAGGGCCGGCGGCTTTGTTTCCAGAGCTACCGCGACAGCCTGGCCCAGGGGATCGACGTGGTCAGCCAGGAGATCCAAGTCATTCCGGAGAGCACGGTCGCCGAGAACATCATGCTCGACAAGCTGATCACCCGGGGAAAGACGGGCCTCATCGATTGGCCGGCCGTCAACCGGGCCGCGGCCAAAGCCCTGGACATCGTCGGCCTTCCTCTCCCGCCCGAAACGGTCATCAAGAGCCTGAGCGCGGCCCAGAAACAGCTCGTTCAAATCGCCAAGGCTCTGGCCGCCGAGGCCAAGGTCCTGCTTCTCGACGAACCGACGAGCTCGCTGACGGAGCACGAGGCCCGGACTCTTTTCGGTATCCTGCGGTCCCTCCGGGAGAAAGGGCAGACGGTCATTTTCGTCTCGCATAAATTCGAGGAGGTCTTCGCCCTCTGCGACCGGGTCAGCGTCCTCCGCGACGGCCGCCTGGTCGGAACGAGGCGCACCGAGGAGCTGACCCCCGCCGACCTGGTCAAGATGATGATCGGACGGGACATCGTCCAGACGCGACCGGCCGGACCGGCCGCTTCCCTCGGTCCGGAGATGCTTCGGGCCGAACACGTGGTCAGGGCGGGCAAGGTCGAGGACGCGAACTTCTCGGTCCGGGCAGGCGA
>Ga0194125_10008314_pt1 | contig 14682 bp, 10 predicted proteins | sample TA2KigC250mmetaG_FD_148626 | JGI IMG/M metagenome (GOLD analysis project Ga0194125, IMG submission 148626) | Freshwater microbial communities from Lake Tanganyika, Tanzania - TA2015034 Kigoma Deep Cast 250m | ecosystem: Environmental > Aquatic > Freshwater > Lake | place: Tanzania: Lake... | reverse complement strand
TGATCGGCGGCATACGCCTGATGGAGCTTGCCGGCATGCGGGTTGTCGAATATATGAACGATTTCCTCGATGACGGCATCCGCGAAGGATGCAGATTTCTCATCATCTGCGGTAAAGGCAACAATGGTGGCGACGGCTTCGTGGTTGCCCGTCATCTGCTTAACCGCAAAGCCTCGGTCGATCTGGTTCTGCTCTACCCCCCGCCCTCGCTCTCTGCATCGAACACCGAAGGCCTTGCCTCGCTCGAAGCCTACAGCAGGCATTCCGATATCAGGATATTCGAAAGCGTAACGGAGGCTTTGCCGTTTGTGATGGAATCGCCTTACGACGCCCTTCTCGACGCGATACTCGGCACCGGCCTTAAAACGGCGACGCCGAAAAGCGAACTCGCTTCTCCTGCAAGAGAGGGGATTGAATTGCTGATTGCTCTCAGAGAGCGCCACGCGTCCCCGATAGTTGCCGTCGATATCGCTTCCGGCCTCGATGCGACGTCCGGATTTTCCACAGAACCCGCAGTAACCGCCGACATGACCGTAACGATGGCATTCATGAAGACCGGTTTTTTCCTGAACGACGGCCCCCGCCTCTCCGGCGATGTCAGAACCGTCGAGATATCGATACCGGAATTCCTGCTCGATGAGCCTGTCTGCCGTCTTATCGACCGGGAGTATGCCGCGGAACACTATTGCCTCAGGGAAATCTCAGGGGCAAAACACACGAACGGAAAGGTTCTTGTGATTGCAGGTTCCCGATCCCCGCGTTCGTCCATGATCGGCGCCGCCCTGCTCTCGACAAAGGCCGCCGTGCATACCGGCGCAGGCTATGTCTGCGCATGCCTTCCTGAGGCCTCGATGAGCGTTATGCACACTGCCGTTCCCGAAGCGATTGTCGTGAATCAGGATATGGATAGCGTGCTTGAAAAAATCCGCTGGGCGGACGCTGTGCTTATAGGCTGCGGTCTCGGAAGAGAAAGCAGAACAATTCAATTCATTCGCGAACTGCTCGGGAAACCTGAAATGAGCGCAAAAAAACTCGTAATCGATGCCGATGCCCTTTACGCCATTGCCGAAACCGGTATGCTGCGTGAAAAGCTGACACTTTCAAATGCCGTTCTGACTCCGCATTACGGAGAATTGAGCCGGCTTACCGGAATTCCTGCGGAAACGATCGCTGAAGATCCCATCAACAGGGCGAGAGAGTTCGCTGCTCAATACGGTGTGAACATACTGCTTAAAGGCAATCCAACCGTGCTTGCCGATCATGAAGGACGCCTGCTGCTTAACGATTCAGGCACCGAAGCGCTTTCAACCGCGGGATCCGGAGATGTTCTTGCCGGAATGATTGCCGCACTGGCTGCAAAAGGTGCAGCGATTTTCGATGCCGCGGCAGCGGCCTCGTGGTTTCACGGGCGGGCAGGCGATCTTGCCGACGATGTATCGAGCCTTGTAACTGCCGGTGGCATTCTCGATGCCATACCGAAGGCCATACACGAGATTTTCGAACGCGAAGAGTGAGATGTGAGACTGTCCCGGAAGCGGAACCGGAGCAAACCTACCCGCACTCATTCTTATTCCTCCCGCATATCACTCGTACTCTGCAGCCATCAATCAATCCGTGAAAATCCGCTCCCAATCAGCGGGAACCGCGCGCTTCCCCTCTAAAAAAAAACAGCGCCTGATTTGAACGGCAAAGCCGGGCAACGCAGGCGCCATCCGTGGTAATCCGTGCCAATCCGTGGGCAACTCTTCTTCCCCGGATTCATGTCTCCTATCTTCCCAAAGCAGGTAACTTGAGCTGCAAAACAACGTCCCCTACTTAATAAGAGTTGAAACATCAATAACAGCGCGACGGACGTTCAGGGTTCGTTGGTTTTCAGGAACTTTCTGATGTTGCGGGCTGCCTGCCGGATGCGCTCCTCGTTTTCGATCATGGCGATACGCACATATTCGTCTCCATAGGCGCCGAACCCGATTCCCGGACTGACGGCCACCTTCCCTTCGGTCAGCAGTTTCTTGCTGAACTCGAGACTGCCAAGGTGCCGAAGATGTTCGGGTATATGACCCCACACGAACATACTGGCCCGGGGGGGCAGAATAGGCCATCCGGCGTTTTCGAAACTGCGGATCATGACGTCGCGACGGCGTCGATAAACCTCGGTGATCTCGTGTACGCAACTCTGATCTTCGGTAAGCGCTATGGTAGATGCAACCTGAATGGGCGTGAAGGTGCCGTAATCGAGCCAGCTCTTGATTTTTTCAAGAGCCCCGATCAGTTTTGCGTTACCCACCATGAAACCTACCCTCCAGCCTGCCATATTGTAGGTTTTCGAAAGCGTATAGCTTTCAACGGCGACATCCTTCGCTCCGGGCACCTGGAGTATCGATGGCGTGACATAGCCGTCGAACGTGATTTCCGCATAGGCTATGTCGCTGATAATATAAAAGCGCTCTTTGCGTGCAAGTTCAACGAGCCGTTCATAGAAAGGAAGTTCGACCGTTGCCGTGGTCGGATTGTTGGGGAAATTCACCACCAGGTATTTCGGTTTCGGCGAAGATTCTCTCAGAGCCGTTTCGATGTTCTGGAAAAAAGCTTCTTCGTCAAGACGGTAATCTTCATGCATCTCCAGTTTCAGGCGATGCACGTTGCCGCCGGCGAGAATGAATGCCTGTGAATGAATCGGGTAGCAGGGATCGGGCACCATTGCCAGATCGCCGGGATTTGTGATCGCCTGTACCAGATGGACATACCCCTCCTTCGAACCCATGGTAGCCACCACCTCGCGATCGAGATCGAGATCGACATTGTACTTCCTTCGATACCAGCTTCCTACCGCGCCGCGGAGCTTGTATATGCCTTTCGATACGGAATACCCATGCGTTCTGGGTTTGTTGATGCTTTCTATCAGCTTGTCGACGATATGCTGCGGAGTCGGGCCGTCGGGATTGCCCATCGAGAAATCGATGACATCCTCTCCGGCCCTCCGTTCAGCCATTTTCAACTCGTTGACGGCAGCAAAAACATACTTTGGAAGCCTCTTGATCTTGTCAAACTGAATTTCATCAAACATAATCGGATTCGTAATATGATTAACGCCCTGAAAACAGGGCGTTCTGCATTATCATAAACAAAAAGAGGCTTATATCCATGACGTTCGCTCTTTATTTTTCATGCAGAGATGCACAGTCAGAAGAAGGGGATGCGCGAGAGAAACAGAACATAGTATAAACAAGAAAAAAATAAACGATAAAAGCGGCGTTTGCGTTTTTCAATGTTAAGACAGCTCGTTTTCAGAGAGTGCTGAAACAACTCTTGACTGTCGCCATGTTGGTTGTTCAGCAAAAAAATAAATGTTTTTTCTGGATAAAAGAATTTTATTCCGTATCATTACATGTTTGTGTCGTTTTGAATTTCCGCTCCTTAACTCGCTTCAACAAGTAACCCGGTGTCAAAACACAACCTCTCCTCGAATGATTCATACAAGCAGCAGTTGGTTCGCATCACAGGCAACGACTACAACTGCTGTTACCAGTGCGGTAAATGCACTGCCGGATGTCCTGCCGGCGGGTTCATGGACAATGCGCCAACGAAAATCATGCGCCTGGTCCAGGCCGGCTATCTGGAAGAAGCCATGCGAAGCAATGCACTGTGGTACTGTATCGGTTGCCACACATGCACGGCAAGATGTCCGCAGAACATGGATATTTCGGCCACCATGGACACGCTTCGGGAACTTGCCATCAAGACCGGAATCGTCTCCGAAGACCGCTCGAAAAAACTCGTTACAGCATTCCACACATCGCTGCTGAACAACATCCGCAAACATGGCCGTCTGCAGGAACTTTCGCTTGTGAACAGCTACAAGCTGCGGACGCGCACCTTTCTGCAGGATGCTTCTTCGGGCATAAAGATGATCCGTGAAGGCAAAATCAACCCTATAGCTTCGCTCAGCGGCAAGGAGGGGGTTGCCGGAAAGGAGCAGATCGAGAAGCTCTTTGCTCTCGCCGAAAAGGAGCTTCACGCTCCGGTTGCCGAAAGAAAGCCGATAAAAAAGAACTATTCGCCTGAAAATGCCCCGACCATCAGGCCCGGGATGACCATCGGTTATTATCCGGGATGTTCGCTCGGCGGTACGGCAATGGAGTATGATATTTCGGTACGGAAAATGTGCGAGCTGCTTGATATCCGACTCGAAGAGGTTCCGGACTGGAACTGTTGCGGCGCAACCTCGGCGCATGCCACGAGCCACCGTCTCGCTCAGTTGCTTCCTGCGCGCAATCAGGCTCTTGCCGACGCTGCCGGAATGGATTTCGTGCTCGCCCCGTGCGCGGCATGCCAGAATCGGCAGGTTACCACCCGGAAAACGATTCTCGAATCCAGTGAATTTCGTGAAGAGGTGAAAACTGCCACAGGCATCGAACCGACCGGAAATGCGGTATTCATAGGGATAACGCAGCTTCTCGAAGGCTACGGCAGCGAAGAACTGGCCAAGCGCATCAAACGGCCGCTTAAGGATCTTAACCTGGCATGTTACTACGGATGCCTTCTGGTCCGCCCCACGGAGGCAATGTGCTTCGACGATTCCGAAAACCCGCTCAAGATGGAGGCCATAGTTGAAACGCTCGGCGGCGAACCTGTAGAGTGGGCGTTCAAGATAGAATGCTGCGGCGCCGGCCTTACTCTTGCCCAGCAGGAGATGGTAGAGGATCTCGCGCATAAAATCGCAAGGAACGCTCAGGCTAACGGCGCCCAGGCATTCGTTGTGGCCTGTCCGCTCTGTCACGCCAACCTCGATATGCGCCAGGAGGGCATGAGGAAACGCTACGAAAATATCAGACCCATGCCGGTCTACTATATCTCCGAACTTGTTTCCGTGGCATGCGGCGCCGACCCTGTCGATGTCGCCGTAGGCAAGCACTTCGTTCCAGCTCTCGAACTGCTCAGCAATCTGTAGCCGGAGAATCCGATGCCTGAGTCTTCAGCACGACGGAAGGGTTCCGCCCTTCCGTTCGACCCGAACACGCTCTTGAATGTATGAAAAAACAGAAATCCTGCCTTGTCCGAACAACCAGGCAGTTCGACGGTAACGCACGGCGACTTATCAAATCAATGCAAGCATGGCAAAAATAGGCGTTTTTATCTGTCACTGCGGCGAAAACATCGCTGCCAGAATCGATTGCGCCCGGCTGTTGTCGGCTATGGACGACCACCCCGGAGTATCAGTTTCGCTCGATTACAAATATTTCTGTTCCGACCCTGGCCAGGAGAACGTCAAGAAAGCCATCAGGGAAAACAATCTGACCGGCATCGTCGTTGCTGCCTGCTCCCCGAGGATGCATGAAGCCACCTTTCGCAAAGCGTGCGCAGAGGCAGGCCTGAACCCATACCTGTGTGAAATCGCCAACATCCGTGAACAATGTTCCTGGGTACACAGCGACAGGGAAAAGGCAACGGAAAAAGCCATCGACATAACCCGCTCGCTTATCGAAAAAGTGAAGCGCAACAACGAACTTCAGCCGATCGAGGTGCCTGTTACCAGAAAAGCTCTCGTTATCGGAGGAGGCATTGCCGGCATACAGGCGGCCCTCGATATTGCAAATGCAGGACAGGAGGTCGTGCTTGTCGAACGGGAACCCTCGCTGGGCGGCCACATGGCGCAGCTTTCGGAGACCTTTCCGACGCTCGACTGTTCCCAGTGCATCATGACGCCAAGGATGGTCGAAGCCGCACAGCATCCTAAAATAGAACTGCTCACCTACTCCGAAATCGAACAGGTTGACGGGTTCATAGGAAATTTTACAGTAAAAATCCGCAAAAAAGCCCGTTACGTGGACATGAAAACCTGTACGGGCTGCGGCGATTGCATTCAGAAATGTCCCCAGAAGAAAATCAGCGATGAATTCGACTGCAATCTGGGCAAGCGGCCGGCAATTTACACCCCGTTTGCCCAGGCAGTGCCGAATATTCCGGTTATTGACAAGGAAAACTGTACATATTTCAAAAACGGGAAGTGCAGGGTATGTGCTAAAGCCTGTCCGATAGATTGTATCAACTTCGAAATGCAGGATGAATTCGTCGATATCGAAGTCGGCGCAATTGTGGTGGCAACCGGATTCCAGATCCAGAACACGGCCATGTACGGCGAGTATGGATACGGGAAGTATCCGGATGTGATCACCGGACTGCAATTCGAACGGCTTGCCTCGGCAAGCGGACCGACCGCAGGAAAGATCATGCGACCATCGGACGGCAAGGAACCTGAAACCGTTGTCTTCATCCAGTGCGCGGGATCGAGGGATCCCTCCAAAGGCGTGAAATACTGCTCGAAAATATGCTGCATGTACACATCCAAGCACGCCATGCTTTACGCGCACAAGGTTCATGGAGGCAAAGCCCACGTCTTCTATATGGATATCCGGGCTGCAGGCAAGGGTTACGACGAATTCACCCGCCGGGCCATCGAGGAAGATGAAGCCTCCTACCTGCGCGGACGGGTCAGCAAGGTATGGCAGGAAAACGGAAAGCTCATGGTGCGCGGCGTTGACACCCTGCTCGGCAAACCGGTGGAAATTGCGGCAGATATGGTGGTGCTTGCCACGGCAATCACCCCTCAGCCCGATGCAAAGGAGTTCGCCAAGGTTATCGGCATCGGATGCGACGAATACGGATTCTACAACGAAGCTCACCTCAAGCTGAGACCCGTGGAAACCGCAACCGCAGGAATTTATCTTGCCGGTGCCTGTCAGTCTCCGAAAGATATTCCGGACTCCGTTGCCCAGGCATCAGCCTGCGCCAGCAAGGTGATCGGTCTGTTCAGCCGCGACCGGCTCGAACGCGAACCGGTTATCGCCATGAACAATGAGGCCACCTGTTCCGGCTGCTGGGGATGTTTTGTGGCTTGCCCTTACGGGGCTATCGAGAAAAAAGATATTCTCAACCGGTCGGGCGAGCTTATAAAGCGGGTCGCGTTCGTCAATCCCGGGCTTTGCCAGGGATGCGGAACCTGCGTGACCTTCTGCCGCTCGAACAGCATCGACCTTGCGGGATTCACCGAGAAGCAGATTTTCGCCGAGGTTATGGGACTCTGAGGGCCCCTGACAGCATACGAACCATTAAACCGAAAACATGAACGAGCAATTCGAACCGAAAATCGTTGCGTTTGTCTGTACCTACTGCACATATGCCGGTGCCGATCTGGCCGGCACGAGTCGGCTGAAATATCCCCCGAACGTACGTATCGTGAGGCTTCCCTGTACGGGAAGGATCAGCCCGATGTTCATCCTCAAAGCATTGCAGAAAGGCGCCGACGGCGTGCTTGTCAGCGGCTGCCACCCTGGAGACTGCCATTTCACCAGCGGAAACTTCCATGCCCGACGCCGCTGGACAGTGTTCCGTGCGCTTCTGAATTTTACCGGAATACCGCTCGACCGGATCCGGTTTTCCTGGATCAGTGCGGCCGAAGGAGTCAAGTTCGCCGAACTTATCAGCAGTCTTACCGACGATATTCGTAAACTCGGCCCCTTCGAACAGTACAAGGCTATGATCCATGAAACCGAAACCCCGGTTTCACTTTAAATTTTTACCGGAACCAATGAGCATACAGGAACAGTACAGAAAAAAAGCCGCGGAACTGCTGTCGTCGGGAGAGGTGAAACTGGTGATCGGCTACGGCGCAGGAACCACTCCTGACAGACGAAGGCCCCTGTTCGTCCGTTCTGCCGACGAGACATCGAAGCTGCATCTCGATGCGGCATGCGAAGCCAATCTCTCGGGGTATCTGGTCACCGAGGGGCTCCTTGCCGACAGGAAGAAAGTTGGGATCTTCCTTGGCCCCGAAGGAATAAGGAGCGTGAACATTCTTGCGTCAGAATCGCAGCTCGATCCCGACCAGATTGTCATTATGGGGTTCAATCGGGAGGCGGAATCGGTCAGTGCCCTGGAAGGCAGCAACGTACGGGACTTTCCGGCTATGCTTGCGGCGTTGAAAGAACAGGCGCCGGGAGCCGGGGAGCAGGCGCTCGTCGAAAGGATCGAAAACATGACTCCGGAGGAACGGTTCACTTTCTGGCAGGCGGAATTCGAAAAGTGCATCAAGTGCTACGCCTGCCGTCAGGTCTGCCCGATGTGCTACTGCAGGCGCTGCATCGTCGACAACAACCAGCCGCAATGGGTTCAGACATCGTCCCATACTCTCGGCAATTTCGAATGGAATCTTGTCAGGGCATTTCATCTGTCCGGTCGTTGCGTCGAATGCGGAGGATGTGACCGGGCATGTCCCGTCAATATTCCGCTGCGACTTATCAACCGCAGAATGGCCATGGAGGTGCTTGACGCCTATGACCATTTTTCGGGCATGAGCCCTGACCAGGAAACCGTGCTGGCAAGTTTCAAGAAGGACGATCCCGAGACTTTCATCCTCTAAGTACATCGTATGATACAAATTCTTTTACGCGATAAACTCGATGACTGCATTACCAGGTGGCATGCCGCAGGGTATGACGTTATCGGCCCTCAGAAAAACAACAACGTTACCCGTTTCGCACCGGTCGAAAAAGCATCTGAACTCGATCTTGAGATCATCCTCACGGACAGGACAGTCAAGGAGCTGTTTTTTCCCCAGACCGAACCGATGTTCCGCTACCGTATCGGTAAACAGGCAATCGATACCGAAGAATATCTCCCTCCCGGTAGAAAAAGGATCATTTTCGGTTCGAGGCCATGCGACGCCTCCGCGATGGCAATCGACGACCCCCTTTTCGGCTGGGATTTCAAGGATACATACTGGTTCCAGCGCCGCAATGAAACCGTCATGGTGACGATCGCGTGTACAGAATCGGACGATTTCTGCATGTGCACATCCCTCAAGCTCGCACCCGACAGTCCGCTTGGTTCGGATATCATGCTCCGCCCCGTAGCGGGGGGAAAAGGATGGCATGTGGAGCTGCTCAGCGAAAGGGGACGTGAAGCTTTCGATCGCATCGAAGCCCTGCTCGACGATTCTGCCGCAGAGAAGGAACCGATTGCCAACGTCCCGAAAAGGTTCGATCTCGATGTCTGCCGCGAGTGGCTTGCAGACCCGGAAAACTTTGAAAGCCATTTCTGGAAGGAAATTTCGATACGATGCATCGGTTGCGGAACCTGCACATTCCTCTGCCCTACCTGTCACTGTTTCGACTTTCAGGACGAAGGCGATACCTACAGCGGAATCAGACGGAAAAACTGGGACAGCTGCTCGTTTGCCCTCTTTACCATGCACACATCGGGGCATAATCCCCGCTCGACCCAATCGTCGCGTTGGCGTCAGCGCATCATGCACAAATTCAACTATTTCCCCGGCAAGTTCAGCATGAACAGCTGCAGCGGATGCGGAAGATGCAGCCGACAGTGTCCGGTTGACATGGGTATTACAGAAACCTTGCAAGAGATAACAAAAACAGCGAAGTGACAGAAAAAACAAACAACGGCAGGCAGAACATCTACAAACCGGCAATCATGAAAATCGTCGACAAGCGCGACGAGGCTCCCGGTGTGAAAACCTTGCGGCTCGAATTCCTCGATCCCCTCGATCACGAGATGTTCAGACTGCATTACCGTACCGGCATGTTCGGCCTTTACGGCATTTTCGGAGAGGGCGAGAGCACGTTCTGCGTGGCCAGCCCCGAAACGCGCAAGGAGTACATCGAATGTACCTTCAGGCAGTCAGGAAGAGTGACGTCTTCACTCGCCAATTCGGAAATCGGGGATCTGGTGACCTACCGCGGCCCCTATGGAAACCGTTTTCCTATCGAGGAATTCTACGGGAAAAATCTGCTTTTCATTGCAGGAGGCATCGCCCTCCCGCCTACCCGCAGTGTTATCTGGTCATGCCTCGACCAGCGGGAAAAATTCGGCAAGGTGACCATCGTATACGGAGCGAGAACCGTTGCCGATCTGGTATACAAGCATGAACTTGAAGAATGGCAGAACCGCAGCGACATCGATCTTGTGCTGACTGTCGATCCGGGCGGCGAATCTCCGGACTGGCAGCACCATGTCGGGTTCGTGCCAACCGTGCTCGAAGAAGCCGCTCCATCTCCGGACAACTGTATTGCCGTTCTGTGCGGACCTCCGATCATGATCAAGTTCACGCTGATATCGCTGCGGAAACTCGGATTCCAGGAAGAAAACGTCTATACGACCCTGGAAAACCGCATGAAATGCGGCGTTGGCAAATGCGGACGGTGCAATGTGGGATCGGTCTACATCTGCAAGGAAGGCCCGGTCTTCACAGCAGCGGAAGTATCGAAAATGCCCCAGAGCGATCTGTAGGAGAACGGGAGGCGGGAGACAGTTTTCCTGTCTCCCGCCATCCAGCCCATTCCCAATTCTTAACCCTCATCGCTCACTCCCCAGTCCCCGCTACCCGCTACCCCGTCCCTCCTCACAAGCGGATGCGCAGGCCGCCGTCTGATGGTTTCGGTGCAAGGTATTCGATGGATCGCAGATGGATCATTTCGACGGGCATCTTCCTGTAAAGCTCCCCTGTCGGCACGAGTTTTCCCTGTATCCGGTATCTGGCGCCTGGCTCCAGGCGCACCGTACCGAGTTCGGCGGGCGCCGGTATGCTGATTCCGTTTCGGGAAGCCGCAAAGTTCCTGAGTCTGGTATCCGGAAGAAAAACAAGTTCATAGGCAATACTGTCCTGAACGATGAAATTCCGGTTATCGAAATCGAGTCCCCGCTCCAGCGAAAAACCTTGAAACGATACTTCCATATCCAGGCTCCCTTCAACGGTTTTTCCGACAAACAAATCGCAACCGCCGAAAAGCAGCAGAAAAAAAAGGGTTGAAAACAGCAATGTAATTCGCCTGTGCATGAGCATGAGTATAGTGATGTTCCCCAAGGCAACGCATACCCCTGTCAATGTACGAAATATCAGGGTTAACCGCGCCTTGCCGTACCCGATATTCAGAGAAGCCTGATACGAAAGAAACGGTCAGGTTGATGAAAATCCGGCTTTTCTGCAGATGCATGCCACCATGGAAACAATCCAAGGCGGCCGTTGCCGGTACTCGCACAACACTGCAGCGAAAGCACATTCCGATGGAGAAACGGCTCGACGAGCCGGTAAGAAACAGTCATGCCGAAACCGTCCCCGCCGCTGAAGCGTTCAAGGTGATCTTTCCAGGGATCGGGCGATAGTGCTGCTTCACCACAAACACGCTCTCTCTTCCGGCTGAATCCGATCGCCACCCAGTCGCCGGAGGGATCCATTTCTAACTCAAGATACCCGATTCCGTCGCCTCCGTGACCAATGAAAAGCTCCGATACCGGACGCGTCCATAGTTCATTGACAAATTCTCCTGAAGCCATCCGGGATTCCGTATACCGCAGTTCGCCGGATTTCGCAAGAGTGGTCCAGCGAAGAAACGGCTTCATCGGATTTCGGGCCGCACGATCGACAGACTGAAGCTGTTCAACCGAGACGGCAATACAATCGGAATATGCGAAATCCTCCCCCTTGTATCCACTGAGATGCCCCTGTATGAGCTTTCTCGGAAACGGCGCACCCCGTGAAGCATCAAAACCGTCCTCCCCCGGAAGCAGAAGCATGCCTGCCCAGGCTTTACCGCAATCCTGTTCCGCCGGAACGGAGCTGACGCCGCAATCCGCAAGTTCCGAGGCTCCGAACAGTCCGGTACACTCGACTTCGAGATCAAGATCAATGCCGGCGGAAAGCGAGGCTTCCTGGCGCATCCTCCCGGCAAGAAGAAGAATGTCCGACGAAGAGGCGTTCCCGGTGTTGAAAATGAAATTCGCATGATAGGTGCTGACCTCCGCGTCTCCGCTTTTCGTCCCTTTGAATCCCAGCTCTTCGAAAATACGTCCGCTTGGCCGGCCAGCCTCGTAATTATTCCTGAACGTGGAACCGCAGCTCGGATAATCGAAATGGTGCAGTCTCCTGCGTTCCGATTCGTAATGTTCCATCTCCTCTCTTATGGACTCCGGAGCTTTCTCTTCAGGGAAACGCAGCACCGTTGCAAGCACTATACTTTTCCGCCTCATCAGCGATGTGCTTTTGTATCCGATAAACACCTCGCTAGCCTGAAGCCAGGAGATGCTGCCGTCGGAATCCATGACAACCACAGAGGATACCACCATGGATATTTCGCCGCCAAAACATCGGGCGTTCATGCGAACCGTGCCGCCTATCCGGCCGGGAAGCATGTAGAGCCATTCCCCCCCTGAGCGGGATCTGCGAAGCAGTTCGAGCGCGATTTCGGTATTTTCAACACCGGCTTCACAGAAAAGCTTGCCGGGCGATATCCAGAACATCCGGTTCATTCTTTCTGTAGACAGCACGATACCCGGAAACGGTTCATCGGAAAACAGCATGTTGCTGCCGCTTCCCATGACGGCAAGAGGCAGCCGCTGTTCCTGATTCCACAACAGGAGATCTCCCGTTTGACGGACAGTTTCAGGCGTCGCGAAAAACGCCGCGAGTCCGCCGATACGGTAGTAACTTTTTTCCCTGAGAGAAACATCTGTCTCGAACGGACAGGGAAGCGACAATGCCGGCATCTTGATCATAGTCATTGGTTGATGGCAACTCTTCTGTCCCTAACATAACGATACCCGACATGTTTCGCAACCGAACATCCCTGTTCGTAAATGGCATCGCCACTCCGAACTCCAATCATTATTTCCTGTTGCCATGGGTGACGGAGCTGAAGCCGGAAGCCTTGGCAATCAATCTCCTGATCGACAAAAAACCACTTCAGCTCATACCATCCGCAACTGAAAAAGCACCGATCCGTCATATTCTCCGAGCAGGATGCAGGGACGATCAGACAAACGCAGAGACTATTATAGAAATCTGCCGGCATGAAGCTTTTACCTTCTATCTCTGCCGGTATATTTGTTCATCCGGTAATACGTCCCCAACAAAGCCGCAACCTGATGAAAAACATCAGTAACCGACTGAAATCCGCGCGCTATACACAGGTTCCGCAACAGGAATATGACGCCGTCATACGAACGTATTTGCTCTCAAGTGGTTTATTTCCGATATTTTCTCTATCTTTACAGACACCTGCGGAAAACTGCGGGATAACAGATAATACAGGTTTTTTCTCACAACTTTTCAAAACCCTTCCATGTCCGACAATAACAGCCGCAGAGTCAACTTCGCACTCGTTAAAATCAGCACCGAACAGCTCTCGCTCTCACCGGAAAACGTCGAAGATAACAAGCCGGTTAAAATCAATGCGGGACTGAACTTCGGCATAGATAACGGCAAGAAACTGCTGAAGGTGCTCTTCAAAAACGTTTTCCTGCAGGAAGAGATTCCGTTCATCACCGTAGAGATCGGTTGTATATTCGCCATCGACCCGGAATCATGGCAGCTTTTCACCAATGAGGAAAAAGGACTCTTCATCCTGCCAAAAAACTTCGCAGGACATCTTGCGACCCTGACGGCAAGCACGGCAAGAGGCATTCTCCACAACGCCACGGAAAACACCCCGATCAACAGGTTTTTCATCCCGGCAAACAACATAGAAGAAATGATAAACGAACACGTTGCGCTCCCGTTGAACCCGGAGGTCAGGAGTTAGGAGACAGGAAAATGTGGGCGGTAAGTAGTGTGCAGGGAGAGAGTAGAGCGTGCGGGAGATATCTTCACTTCAAGTCCGTGAATGTCAGTGTTCATCAGTGACAGTCCGCTTACCGGCTTGCCGGACAGGTGCTTTGTGACTGGTTTTGCGTGATGTCCTGAACGGCAGAATCCAGACAGTTACAGTTATCAAGCCCCGGTAATTCCGGGGCTTTTTTTGTCAGACCTGTCCGACACCCCCTGCTCGATCTTTTCATCCAACGCAAAAAGCCGCATTCTGTTGATGCGGCTTTTTTTTGTGGTGGGGACAGGACTTGAACCTGCAACCTTCGGGTTATGAGCCCGACGAGCTACCAATTGCTCCACCCCACGATGTTTGTGATCCTAATGTAAGGATAAAATCGGTTTCCGCAAATTATTTTTTCAATTATTGTATCTGACTTCCATTTATTGCTTCTATCGACGGCTCAAGCACAAGCAGTCGGCCGTCAGCGCCTTCAACGGCAAGAATCATTCCCTGCGAAACCTCTCCGCGCAGGGTGCGTTCCGCAAGATTGGCGACAAGGACGACCTGCCTGCCGGTCAGCTCATCCGGCGAGTAATGCTCTGCGATGCCAGCGAGCACCTGCCGTGTCTCCGAACCGACCCTGAGCTGCAGCTTCAGCAGTTTTGCCGCCTTTTTCACCTTCTCGGCACTGATTACGGTAGCCGCACGAAGATCCACCTTCTGAAAATCGTCGAAACTGATGACCGGCTTGAAAAAGGTTCGCTCCACAGCCGCACCGGCTTCCCGTTTTTCGGCTTCGGCAAGCAGTTTTTCGATTTTTTTCAGTTCCGGCTCAATATCGGCCTCTTCGATTTTTGTGAAAAGAATCTCCGAGGAGCCTTTCAGCTTGTGGCCTTTGATAAGGCCCGGCATCTTTGCCTGATCCCAGATGGAATCGCCCTGCCTGATGAGATCGCCGATCTGCCCTTCAAAACCAAGCATTGAATGAATTCGATCACAGGTATCCGGAATAATCGGATAGAACAGAATCGAAAGAGAGCGGCACAGATTAAGAGCGGCAGACATAATACGGGCCGCAGCGTCC
>Ga0194125_10008306_pt1 | contig 14694 bp, 14 predicted proteins | sample TA2KigC250mmetaG_FD_148626 | JGI IMG/M metagenome (GOLD analysis project Ga0194125, IMG submission 148626) | Freshwater microbial communities from Lake Tanganyika, Tanzania - TA2015034 Kigoma Deep Cast 250m | ecosystem: Environmental > Aquatic > Freshwater > Lake | place: Tanzania: Lake... | reverse complement strand
CCCGGCCTGCGCCTGGTTGTCGAGGGGCCGACGGCATACGTCCTCACGAGGGACCGCCTCCGAGCCATTGACCTGGGACTCTACATCGAGGCAGGCCGCCTCCGAGCCAAGAAGGCCAGGACGCCTGACGAGCAGAAGCGTCTCGAGGAACTCGACGGCGAACGCAAGGCGTATCTGAAGTGGGACGTGTCGTGCAGCAACCCCCACGAGCTGATCCTGGCGGGGGATGTGCTCTTCGCGGGGGGCGAGGACCGCGTGGTCGCCTACGGCGCGGCGGACGGCAAGGCCGTCTGGACAGGCGTCGTTTCCGGCAGGGCGCACGGCCTCGCCGTGGCCGGCTCCCGCCTCTTCGTGAGCACCGACAGCGGCGCGGTCCACTGCTTCGCGCCCGGCGCGAAGGCTCTGAAGGCGGTAGAAGAAGCGTCTCCCCTGCCCTACCCGGACGACGAGGCGGGAAAGCTCCCCAAGCAGTTGGCCGAGAAGATCGTCAGGGCCGCCGATGGCGACCAGGGCTATTGCCTCCTCCTTGGAGCGGGCGATGGCAGCCTGCCTTGCGAGATTGCCAAGCGCTCGCGCTTCCAGGTGGTCGTGCTTGAGCGCGACCCCGCCAAGGCAGAGGCCGCCCGAAAGCGTCTCCGACAGGCCGGCCTCCATGGCTCTCGCGTCAGCGTCCATTGCGGCACGCTCGAAACCGTGCGTTACCAGCCGTACTTCGCCAACGTCGTCGCCTCGGCAGAGGCGACGACCCTGCCGCCCGCAGCCGACGTCTGGCGCGTCCTGCGGCCGTCCGGTGGCACCGTCATCTTCTTCCTCCCTCCAAACGCGGCGGACGCGTGGGGCGCCGAGGCGATCCCAGGCTGGAAGGTGGAAAAGGACCGCGATGGCATCTGGACGGGCTCGGCGCGTCGAGGGCCGCTGCCAGGGGCGGGCGAGTGGAGCCACCTCTACGCCGACCCCGCCAACAGCGCGTGCAGCGGCGACACGCTCGCGCCAGGCCCCGCCTCAGTCCAGTGGTTCGGGCGGCCCGGCCCACGCCGCATGCCCGACCGCCACGACAAGACCAGCGGCCCCGTCTACGCCGCGGGACGCCTGTTCGTCACGGGCGACAACTACATCGCGGCCCTCGACGCGTACAACGGCACGGCGCTCTGGGAGCGCGAGGTGCCCGACTCCATTCGGCTGGGCGCGCTGAAAAACTGCGGGAACCTGGCCGCCACCGCAGACTGCCTCTACGTGGCCGCCGCAGCGAAATGCCTCGCCCTCGATGCGAAGACCGGGCGTGCGAAGTTCACTGCAACGTGCAAGACCGAGTGGGGCTACGTCGCCGCTGTGGACGACCTCCTCCTCGGCAGCGACACCAAGCCCCTCGCGTCCTATCGCTTCCAGACCCTCGATACTGAGGTGCTCATCTGGCGCGACCGCATGCCGGTCGTGTGCAGCGACAGCATCTTTGCCCTCGACCGCCAGAGCGGCAAGAAGCTGTGGGACTATGCGCCCGCGCCGACCCAGGGCGTCATCATCAACCCCACCCTCGCCGCCGGCGGGGGACGGCTCTACTTCGTCGAGAGCGCCAACCCCGAGACCCGCGACGCGGCCGACGGCCGCGTCCGCCTCGACGCTCTCCTGGGCAAGGGGGCAAACCTGGTCGCTCTCGACCTCCGCTCCGGCAAGCCCCTCTGGTCCAAGCCCGCCGCACTCGAACAGCTCCAGCACTGCATCTACCTCAGCTATGCCCAGGAGACTCTGCTGATCACTGGAACGAAGAACGTGCTGATCGAGAAGCAACGGCGGGTGCGCTACGACCTTGCGGCCTTCGACGCCGCGAACGGCGCCCTCCTCTGGCGGAACACCCAGACCCCAGTGCCCGACAACATCCTCCAGGGGCCGCACGCCGAGCAGGTGCAGCACTCGGCCATCGTCGGCGACGTCATCTACAATACGGGCTTCGCCTGCCGCCTGCGGACCGGCGAGCCGGCGCCCGTGTGGAAGTGGCAGAAGAGCCCCACCTGCGGCACCATCACCGCCTCGGCCCGCTGCGCCTTCAGCCGCTACTCCAACGCCAGAATGTTCGACCTCAAGACCGGCGAGCACACCGACCTCGCCACCGTCGTCCGCCCCGGCTGCTGGGTCAACATCATCCCCGCGGGCGGCCTCGTCCTGGTCCCCGAGGCCGCCTCCGGCTGCATCTGCGGCTACCCCCTCCAGACCTCCATCGCCTTCCTGCCGCAATCCACTCCGTGATGAGGGCCGAAGATGAGCAGGCTCGTGAAGCAGATTGAGATCGAAGGCAAGGCGGCCATCGCGCTCTTTGACAGCGGGGTGCATCACTCATTCGTGCGCCGCGAGTTGCTCGCCGGCGTGCCCATGTGCGTTCTGCGGGAACCCTACCGCGTCCGGCTAGCCGGGCGGCTGATCGAGGTCAAGGAGGAGTGCATAGCAATCGGCACCATCGAGGGCTTGAGTTTCGACGCGGGAGTGATCCCCGTAGACGAACTCGGTGAAGCCGATGGCCACGCCCTCGACGCGATCATTGGCACGTTCGCCATGGGGAAGTGGGAGATCAAGCTCCATCCCGAGAATGGCACCCTCGATCTCGGAGGGCTGCGCCGCCGCACATTCACCGAGTACACTATCCCGCAAGTGGAGGGGCGGAATCGCCGTCCCGAAGGGACGCCAGTGTTTAGCCGGCGGCTTCAGCCGCCGGATCGCGGCGCACACACGGCCCAGTCCCGAAGGGACGGCAGAGCCCCCGCGGCAAGCCGCTCCGCACCCCGTTTCTGCCGTCCCTTCGGGACTTCGCTGGTTTTGGGGCCTGAGTCCGGCGGCTGAAGCCGCCGGCTAACCACTATGCTCCCTTTGGGAGCAAGAAACCGAATGAGGAGCAATGCATGAGTACGCCCGGTCCTCTGTCCCGTCGCTCCTTCCTTGGCGGCGCGGCTGCCGCGGTGGGCTTCATTGCCGTGCCGCGGCACGTCCTTGGCGGCGAGGGGCAGAAGGCCCCGAGCGAGAAGCTCGGCGTCGCGGGCATCGGCTGCGGAGGGAAGGGCGACAGCGACGTGGCGGGCATGGCCTCCGAAAACATCGTGGCGCTCTGCGACGTGGACGAGCGCCGCGCCGCAGGCGTGGCCAAGCGACACCCGAACGCCAAGTTCTTCCGCGACTTCCGCGTAATGCTCCAGGAGATGGACAAGCAGATTGACGCGGTGACGGTCTCCACCGCCGACCACACCCACGCCCCGGCCTCGATGATGGCCATCAAGATGGGCAAGCACTGCTTCACCCAGAAGCCGCTCACCCACTCGATGCTCGAGGCCCGCGCCCTCGGCGAGGCCGCACGCGAGAAGAAGGTCGCCTCCGTCATGGGCATCCAGGGCCACTGCGGCGAGCACCAGCGCATCCTCTGCGAATGGGTCTGGGGCGGCGTCCTCGGACCCGTCCGCGAAGTCCACATCTGGACCGACCGCCCCGGCAGGTGGTGGAACACGCAGGGCATGGACCGCCCCAAGGACACGCCCCCCTGCCCGCCCACCCTCTCCTGGGACCTCTGGCTCGGCCCCGCCCCCGAGCGGCCCTACCACCCCGTCTACCACCCCGCCGCCTGGCGCGGCTGGTGGGACTTCGGCACCGGCGCCCTCGGCGACATCGCCTGCCACGCCTTCGACGGCGTCTTCTGGGCGCTCAAGCTCGGCCAGGCAAAGTCCTTCGAGGTCGAAGCCGTCCACGCCGGCCACAACGGCGAGACCTATCCAAAGTGGTCCGTCATCACCTACCGCATCGCCGCCCGGGCCGACATGCCTGAGCTGAAGCTCGTGTGGTACGACGGCGGCAAGATGGCGGAACGCCCCAAGGAGCTGGAGCCCGACCGCAAGCTGGGCGACAACGGCCACATCCTGGTCGGCGACAAGGCCACGCTCTTCGACAGCCGCATCATCCCCGAGGCCAGGATGAAGGAGATGCAGGCCGCCCTCCCGCCAAAGACCCTCCCTCGCTCCCCCGGCATCTACGAGGAGTTCAAGCGCGCCATTCGCGGCGGCGAGCCGTGCGGCGCCAACTTCCCCGACTTCTCAAGCCCACTCACCGAGCTGGTCCTCGCCGGCAACGTCGCCATCCGCGCCGGCAAGAAGCTCGCCTGGGACTGGGCCGCCCTTCGCTGCACCAACGTCCCCGGGGCCAACGCCTTCGTCCACCGCGAATACCGCAAGGGGTGGACATTGTAGGTGAAGCAACATGAGAGCGAAGTACGACTTCAGCAAGGTGCGGCGCGGAGCTGTCATTCCTCCGGCGCGTAACAAGGTCAGGATCACGATCCGCCTCGACCGCGAGATCGTGGACCGGTTCAGGGCGAAAGTTGAGGCCGCCGGCTGCGGCAACTACCAGACCCTGCTCAACAACGCGCCCCGCGGCTACATCGCGCATCAGGAGGAACCGCTCGAGGAAACCCTCAGAAGAGTCGTCCGAGAGGAACTCCACGCCGTCCACTGAGCGCTTGGAAAGGAAGGGACCGATGTGCCCACGCGTCTGGGCGGTTGCACTCCTGCTCATCGGTTGCGCGGTTCTGGCCGGCGAGGGTGAGCCGCCGCGGCCGCCTCTCCGCGAACTGACCGGCCCGGAGCTGCGCGATGCGCAGCAGATGCGGGACCGCGCCGACCTGTTGCGCGCCGCCTATGAGCGCCCGCGCCAGGGGCCGAAGGGAGCAGAGAAGGACGAAGGCGAGTTCGCCAAGGTCGTCGTCGCCTACGCGGACGCCATTGAGAAGTACTCGGGGTCCGACATCGCCGCCTATTGCCAGGTTCGGCTGGCCGGCTTCTACCAGTTCGGCAGAGAGTACGACAAGGCCACCAAAGTCCTCAGCGACCTAGCCCAGCGCTACGCTGGCACGGAACACGAAGCACAGGCCTACTTCACGCTTGGCCTGATGCACCTCCAGGCCCGCCACGATCCCGCGAGCGCGCTCCCCTGGTTCCAGAAGGTCCCCGCACCACCAACTGCTGGCGACGACGGCGCCGTGCCGGACCGGAGCTACGGCCAACCCGACAAGCTCTACCTCTCCTCTCAGCAGAGCGCCGCGAGGTGTGAGATCCGTCTCGGGAAGCCAGCCGATGCCGCGCGCCGCATCGAGGCCCTCGGGAAGCGATACCCTCAGTACAAGAAGTCCATTGACGGCAGCCTTCGCTGGGAGGTCCGCAGCGCCCTCTCCGACCACACCCTCAAAGCCATCAAACCCACGGAGGAAACGAGGAAACGATGTTGGAGGTCGTTTTCGTGTGACTTCGCGCGAGCGAGAGCTGGCCGCCATCCGTCACGAGGTGCCCGACCGCATTCCCGTGGACCGAATCTGCATTGAGACGCTCGAGCAGCTCGCAGCCCATCTGGGCATCGCCCCGTGAAAAACGACGTTGGAGGTCGTTTCCGTTTCTGCGTCGAGGACGAGTTGGGCATTGACGGGCGGCTCGTTTGCCCCGGCTTCGTCGGCGAGGGGGCGAAGCCGCCAGCAGGCGAGCCGCTCGATGAGTGGGGCGCGCCGGCCTTCCCTGGCTACGGCACGGCGCATTGCTATCCGCTAGCCGGCGCCACAACTGTGGCGGCGATTGAGCGATATCCCTGGCCCGACCCTGCCTGCTACGACTATGATGGCGCCGCCCGCCTCGCCCGCCAATGGGGCACGCGATATGCCGTCCGCGGTCCCTACTGGAAACCGTTGTTCTGCCGCGTCTGCTCGCTGTTTGGCATGGAGGAGGCGATGGTGAAGATGGCCCTTCCGCCGGCCGTCTTCGAGGCCGCGTTGGAGAAGGTCGCTGAGCACACGGCGCCGCTCTGCGAGCGGCTCCTTGCGGCCTGCGGCGATGCGATGCCCATCCTGTGCCTGGGCGACGACTTCGCCACGCAGCGCGGCCTGATGCTCTCGCCCGCCCAGTGGCGCCGCTTTCTCAAGCCGCACCTCGCACGGCTCTTCGACGTCAGCAAGCGGATGGGCAAGCTCGTCTGGTTCCACTCCTGCGGCGACATCACGGCGGTTCTGCCGGACCTGATTGACATCGGGGCCGACGTATGGGAGACGGTGCAGCTTCACACCCTGCCGCTCTCGCCCGCCGAGCTGAAGCGCCAGTTCGGTCGCCACATCGCCTTCTTCGGCGGCGTGAGCACCCAACGGCTCCCCTTCGCATCGCCCGACGAGGTCCGCGCCGAGACCCTTCGCTCCATCGAGGCCTTGGGGAAGGGCGGTGGCTACATCTGCGGCCCCGACCACCACATCAAGCCCGATGTGCCGCCCGCCAACGCCGTGGCCCTCTTCCGCGCCGCCACTTCCTTCCGCCGCCTACATGAACGACGTTGGAGGTCGTTTTACTGCCTGGGACATGAGTCAGTCGTGACCTTGCCGTTGTGGATGGAGCCAGACGCATCCCCTTCGGCAGCGGGGATCGAGACGCCCGCGAACTCCGGGCGGTGGCCACCGAAGCGGAGGGCATCCGTTACCCCTGGCCGCGCATTGCGGCCGGGAAACGACGTTGGAGGTCGTTTTGGTTCTTGACCTTGCTGTCCCTATCTAGGATGCCTGCGAGGGCGTCCCCCGGGGCGCAGTGTGTGCTCCAGTCCCAACGCTGTTGCGATGACCTGGGTCCATGGTTCGGTGCCGAATGGACGACCGCGCGCGATGCACTGCCGCAACCGATCCAACTCGTCCTGGGTCAGCGGCGTGTTCACGTAGTCAGGCCAGTCCTCCGGCCAAGCGTCATGCCCCCGTTCCCCCGGTTCAGGACGTGGTAGACAACGCCTCCGACTGCGTTCCTGTGGAACACCGACAGGCTCTCCTGAAACGACGCTGGAGGTCCTTTTGTTTTCCATTGTCCCCTGCGTACTCTATGCCGTCCCCACCCCGAATGCAAGAAGGGCATTGCAGAAAGGGCGCTGGAGGTCGTTTTTCGTCGTTTTGTGTTTTGATGGCGTCGCTTGGCGGACGGGGATGTCGTGACCTTGCCCTCACGCAGAAAGGACGAGAAAGGACGTTGGAGGCAATGCCCATGCTATAGACGCAACATATTGTGTACCAAGGACTTATGTAACGGATAGGGTTTGATCCGCAGTGCGGCAGCATTGCGGATCAAACCCTATCCGTTGCACTGCAGATCAAACCCTATCCGTTCTACATGATCTACGTCACGATCGTCCGCGCGCACATGGCGCAAGCCGCGGCACGTGCGGGACTGCCGCCGGGCCGCCTGAGCTTCGGACGTGGAGCCGAAGCCTGCCTTCGTGCCTGGCACCGCCTTGCGGTGCTACCGACGGCTGCCCACGACGCCATCCGGTGCGAACTCCTCGAACACCTTGCCACCTTGGTCATCGCCGAACGTCCTGGCCGCTCCTTCGAGCGCGACACTCAGAAGCGCCGTGCCGCATCCCGTTCCAAGAAGGCCCAAACCTTGCGAAGCAAAGCACATGCAGCTTAACGCATCGGCATTGCGTTGGAGGTCCTTTTGCATTTATGGGGGTATTCACTTGACTCAAGTAGCCCCTACCGATTGGGGGTAGGAGTCCAGACGTGTCCGAGGATGTCTTTGCCAAGAACAGGGTCCAGCGCCGCCGCCTGTTGGACCAAGCGGTAGAAGAGCTTGCCGCGGCAACCCCCCGCACCGCGCTACCACGAGGCGGCGGCGGCGGACGCGCTGGCGGGGCGAGTTGCGCTCGACGTGGCTGCCCGACGCCGCGGCCTGGAGCACGCTGCGATTCCTGGCAAGCGTCCACGACGCGGCGAGCCGCTCGACGCAGGTGCTGCTGGAGGTCTCTGGGCAGCACGCTCGGGCGGCTCAGAAAGCAGAAGAGGAAGAGTCGAGGACGAGGACGAGGACGACGAGGACGAGGACGAGGACGATTGGGGCCAGGGTGCCGTGGGAGCCGTTCCGCGAGGCGCTGAGGGCGGGGATCGATCTCGTGGCCGACGTGTTGGTGCTGCACGGGGCGGAGCTGCCTTGGGGACGCGGCAGGCCGCGCGTGCCGCGCGACCGCGAGGAGTTCGAGGCCGTCTGCCGCTTCCTCCGCGACCTGCCGGGCGAGGAGGATCACCCGCCGCTGAGCGCGCTGTTCGAGGCGGCCCGCCTCCCCGCACTTCCTCACAAGGAACGAGTGCCCAGCGAACCTGTGTAGCTTCTGTCCCTTTTGTCCCTTTGGTCCCTTGCTCGCTAGGAATCGCGCCCCGTGCCATTGGGCACCGGGGCCGTTGAGCTACGCGCGGGAGAGTGCCCGGCCCGGAGATGGGGCGCTCTTCCGCGGCACGCGCGGCGCTCGAAGGGCGGCGAAGAAGGCCCCTGAACCAGGCCGATGAAGCCGCCCCGCCGGGACGCGAGAAGCCCGGCAGGGGGAATCCCAGATGCCAGATTGCAGATTCCAGATTCCCGTCTGGAATCTGGGATGTGGAATCTGGAATCCGCGAAGCGGCGCGTGGCCGGCCGGCGGCCATGCGGCCCCTTGTTCGAGCGGCGCTCGGAGGCGGCCGGCGAACGCATAGCCAACGCAAGTAGCGTCGGCGCCGCCGCACCTGCTCTTTGACAATCTGGTTACCCTCCCGAAGGTCAAGGGAACCTTCGGGAGGGAACTCACCCGCGTCCGCAGGGGCGGGGAGAAACATTGCAGAGTTGTTCAACTCTGCAATGTTCTGCCCGCGGCTCCTGGCGGCGCGCAGGAGCGGCTGCGCGGCCAATTGACCACGAGGCGACGCGGCGTTAGAATGCCTCAGGAGGGAGGGTGCCCCATCAGGCAAAGGGGACGCTCATGCCAGATGCCCTGCCCAAGCCCGCCGTGTGCAAGGTGGGCCGCGCCCAGGAGGCCATCACGCCCCAACTCGGCGTGTCGCTAGCAGGCTACTTCCACGACCGCAGGGCGGAGTACGTCCGCGACGACCTCCACGCGAAGGCGATGGTCATTGAGTCGGGCGGCACCCGCCTCGCACTCGCCTCGCTCGACCTCATCAGCGTGGCCGCCGAGGTCGCCGACGTGGCGAAGGAGATCATCAAGGGCGAGACGGGCATCCCGCCCGTCCACGTGCTCATCTGCGCCACCCACACCCACACGGGGCCGGAGCTGCGCGAGGGCGGCGTCGTCCGCACCTGCCCGCAATTCGTCGGCCTGCTCCCCCGCCGCATCGCCGATACGGTGAAGAAGGCGGCCGACGCGATGGTGCCCGCCACGCTGCGGGCGGGAGCGGCGAGCGTCGAGGGCTACTCCTTCAATCGCCTCTTCCGCCTCAAGGATGGCACCGAGGTCTTCGGGCGGAGCGCCCAGGCCATCGCTCCCGCCGGGCCGATTGACCCGCAGCTCCAAACCCTCAGCGCCGTGGACGAAAAGGGCAACCTCCTCGCCCTCGCCGTCAACTTCGCCCTCCACCCCGACGTCATCGGCGGCGGCTCCGCCAACTTCATCTCCGCCGACTGGCCCGGGGAGATCGGGCGCAACATCGCGGCGGTTTACGGCAAGGACGTTGTGACCCTTCACCTCCAGGGCACGTGCGGCGACATCAACCACGCGGTCCACGACCCCACCAACCTCCCCCGTGGCGGCCCGGCAAAGGCCGTCCAGCTCGGCCGCGCACTCGCCGGCGCAGCCATGCTCGCTACGGAGCGCGCCGAGCCGATGATCGCCATCCCGCTCGCGTCCACCATCGAGATGCTCTCGATCCCCTACTACACCCGCGACGCTAGGCTCATGGCCGAGGTCGCCGCGCTCAAGAAGAAAGAGAAGCCTTCGCCCTTCGAAAAGTACCTCATCGAGCGCTGCGAAAGCTGGCCCCACGACGGGAAGAACGCCGACGTGCCGGTCCAGGTGATGCGGATTGGCGACGTTGGCCTCGTAGCGTTGCCTGCTGAAATCTTCGTCCGCATCGGACTCGACATCAAGCAGTGGTCGCCCTTCCGCCAGACCTTCGTCGTCGAGCTGGCCAACGCCCGCGCCTCCACCTACGTGCCGACCACCGACCAGGCCGAGCGTGGCGCCTACGGCGCCAAGCCTATCCTCTCGCGCTGGCTCTGCTCCGACGCCGGCCGCCGCATGGCCGACGCCGCGCTCGTCCTCCTCCACAAGCTCCACGCCGCCCCGGGTCCCTGACGCAGCCGCGATGGGCGAGGTGTTCGACATGTTCACGCGCAACACACGAAGTGAACATGTCGAAATCGGGCAGGGCAGGCGGGGAAGCGAGCCACATAAGTAGTTCCACAGCAATTGCTTACGGCGAGCACTCCAGGCCGTTGTCCCCATCCGCCGCCATTTCGACATGTTCACCTCCTCTACGCGCCCTCCAAAGGCCGCCGTTGTCAGAAGAACACGACAACCTGCGCCCCGCGGCAGCCGAGCGCGAAAGCCGCGCCTGGCCGTTGACAAAGGCCCCGCCACGGGCTAGAATGCCAGTCGGAGCCCACAGATGCTCAAGCAATGTGAGGTGCCGCCATGAGCGGGCTAGAAGCACTCCAATGTGTCCAGTTCGCGACGATCAAGGGCCGGCGCTTCGCCATCGTGAGCGCCGAAGATTGGGAAGCGCTCATCGAATGGCTAGAGACGCTTGAGGACGCTCAGATTGCCCGCGAAGCGCTTGCCGAGCTCAGCGCCGCCGGCGGCGACCGCAAGAAGGCCGGCTGGCTGGACTGGGCCAAAGTGGCGGGCGACCTCGACAACCACCCGCTCGCCCTTTGACAAGCGCGGACAGGCCGAATACAATGCCCCGCGAAGGAGGAATCAGGCAATGGGCGTGGAAGTGGCGAGCCGGCCCAAGGCAAGGCCGGCGGCAGGGAACGGCTGGGCCAGGGAGAAACCGTGCCTCCTGAGATCGCACAGAGGATGGTTCGTCGCGTATCAGGGGGCGCGCCGCGTTGCGCTTGAGCCCACCGTCGAGCGCCTGCTCGACGCTCTCGATCATCACCTCGGCACGCCCCGCAAACCGTGCGAGTTCCACCAAGTCGTAGAGCAACCATTATCCCGCCGCGGACCGAGTCCCAGGGTCATCCTTTCGTAAACTCGCCCCGGTGTGACACGGCAAGCAAAGCGGTCTCAAGCGACCGCACTCCGACAGGCTGCCTCACGTCAAGTGGCTCCTTTTCATCATGCGGGCTCTCGCCTTCGCCCACGCCCCATGCTATCCATGCCCATCAATGCGTCGTCGGGGCCTGATTCAATGCGGCAGCCTGTCGGAGTGCGGCGGCTCGACGCCGCTTTCGGTTTGGCGGGCATCACGTCATTGGTGTTGACAAGCCCATGCTGTCGGCGTAGACTGCTTGCGCGAGGCTTCGTAAGGGAAGGCACGTGAAACAGACGGCAGAACCCTTCTCCGATCCACTGATTGACGAGGTGCGCGAGAGGCGCCGCCGCCTCGTCCGCGACCACGGCGGCCTTAGCGGCTGGGTCGCCCACCTGCGCCGTGAACAGGAGAAGCACCCCGAGAAGCTCTTGCCGCGGGAAGCTGCCAGATGAGCGAAAGCACGGAACGGCGGATCGGGATTGTGGTGCTCGTGGTTGCGAATCTCTGTGTGGCTTCGTGGGTCGTCTACGCTCTCCTGGCCGGATGCTCGCGCAGAGACCCGGCTACCCCTTGGCTAGTGACCCGGAACCACATCAGCTACTTGGGCAGTATCCTCCTTGCCTTTCGCCAGGACCATGGGAGGTACCCATCGGACCTCGAAGAGTTACGGGAATGGCTTCGCAAAGGAAAGGCCACTGAAGCCGCCTTCACTTGGTTCTTTGACGGATGGGGTGGTGCTCTCAAGTACGTGCCGCACGCGCCGAGGATCAACCGAGGGCGTGTGGACCTATATTCGGTAGGGAAGAACGGCGTCGATGAGTACAGCAAAGATGACTTCGGCGATGACATCCACCTGTTGCCTGGCGATGGCGTCGGCTATGGTCGCCTGGCCAAAGGCATCGATAGCTCGGATCGGACGAAGTGAGGCACATGGTGCCTGGGCCTCCCTGTGGGTTCCTCTGGCTTTTGCAGGAGGACTGGCGATGAAGCGAGATGTGTCGCGAAGGCGCTTCCTGAGGACCACGTCGGCCGGGGCGGTGGGGGTGGCGCCGGGCGCGGCGGGGTGGGGGCGCGCGCTCGGGGCCGATGGGCGAATCGCCATCGGGATGATCGGGTCCTTGAGGGCAGCTTGACTTCGCGGCGGCGTTGGCCTAATATGCTGGTGATGGAGGTCACGCAGATGATGCCGACAATGGCGGCTGAGGCAGTGCCGATTCACGCCGATACAGATGGGGTGATCCGCGTGGGGAACACGCGAGTGACCCTGGACACGATCGTCGCCGCCTTCTCCGGGGGGGCGACCGCTGAGGAGATCGCTCAGAGGTACCCGACTCTCGAGCTGGCCGACATCTACCAGGTGCTCGGCTACTATCTGCATCGGACATCGGAGGTCGAGGCTTACCTGGAGAAGCGGGGGGCTCAAGCTGCCGCCGTCCGCAAGCAGAACGAGGCGCGCTTCGACCCGCGGGGGGTACGTGACCGCCTGATGGCCCGTCGCTCTCGCCGAGGCCAGTAGGCCATGCTCCGGCTCGCCGCAGACGAGAACTTCGACAATAACATCGTGCGTGGCCTGCTTCGGCGCCGGCCCGACCTTGACATCGTTCGGGTGCAGGATGTGGGGCTGTCGGCCGCGGACGATCGCGCCGTCCTGGAATGGGCGGCACGCGAAGGGCGGGTGCTGCTGACCCACGATGTCTCCACCCTAACCGAGCATGCGTATGACCGCGTGCGCGCGGGCCAGCCACTCCCAGGCGTGTTCGAGGTCAGCCCCGATCTCCCCATCCGCCGCGCCATCGAGGACATACTCCTTCTCGCGGAATGCAGCATGGAGGGGGAGTGGGAAGGCCAGGTGCGCTACCTGCCTATCTGAAGCACGATTGCGCCCGAACCTGGCAATGTGATTGGAGGACAGGCGATGAAGCGGAAGTCAAGAAGGGAGTTTCTGAGGGGGGCGACCACGGGGGCGGCGGGGGTGGCGCTGGGCGCGGCGGGGTGGGGGCGCGTGCTCGGGGCCAATGACAGAATCGCTATCGGGATGATCGGGTGCGGGAGCCGGGGGGTGGGGGCTCACATGGCCGGGGTGCACAAACACGATAAGGGGCAGAATGTAGAGTTCGTGGCCGTGGCCGATCCCTGGCGGCCGGCACGGGAACGGGCGGCGGCGCTCGCCAAGGAATGGTACGGCCGCGAGCCGAAGCAGTTCGGTTCATACCGCGACGTGGTGGGGATGAAGGAGGTTGATGCGGTGATGATCGCCTCGTGCGACCACCAGCACACGACCCACCTGGCCGCCGCGGCGAAGGCGAAGAAGGACGTCTATATCGAGAAGCCGCTGGCGATGACGCTGGAGTCGCTCAAGGCGGCCTGCGACGCGGCGAAGGAGGCGGGCATCGTGGTGCAGAACGGCACGCAACTGCGGAGCACCCCCGCCTTCACGGGCTGCCGCGAACTGTTCAGGACGGGCGTGCTGGGGAAAATCTCGCGGATCGAGCAGTGCCGCAACGGCTCCCGCCCCTACTGGTACGGCTACCTGAAGGAGGCGAAGGAGGAGGACGTGGACTGGCGGGAGTTCCTGATGGACCGCCCGATGCGGCCGTTCAACGCCGTGCAGTTCACGGGCTGGTACGGCTTCCGCGAGTTCTCCGACGGCCCGGTGCCCGGGCTGGGGAGCCACTTCATTGACCTCGTTCACTACATCACGGGGGCGAAGTTCCCGACGAGCGTCGTCTGCCACGGCGGGACGTTCATCTGGAAGGACGAGAAGGGCTTCACCTGCCCCGACCACGTGCAGGCCACGTGGGTCTATCCCGAAGGCTTCATGGTCCACTACTCGACGAACTTCGGGAACGGGAGCGGGAACAGCCTCCGCATCTTCGGCGAGCATGGGGTGATGAACATGGTGAACTGGAACGCGCCCACGTTGAGCGGCGAGGGGGCGGTGAAGAAGGGGAAGCTGGGGAAGGAGGCGCCCGTGGAGCCGGTGCCGTGCCCCGACCATTTCCTCGACTGGCTCCAGTGCCTTCGGAGCCGCAAGGCGCCGAACGCCTCGCTCGATGCGGGCTACCAGCACGCCGTCGCCGTCATCATGGCGATGAAGGCGTTCGACACCGGCCGCCGCCAGGTCTACGACTCCGAGAAGCGCGAACTCCTGGAGAAATGACTGCACGCTGTGTCTGGCACGAATGGCGTGAAGATAAGGGCATTCTGCCTGAAGGCAGGACTCCGAACGAGTGGATAACCTGTTGGGAGTCCTGCCTTTAGGCAGTCTTCTTCCTGCCTTCCGGCCTGTTCGGTGCCCTTATCTTCACGCCATTCGTGTCTGGCACCACAGCCGGAACGCCTCACAAGTCAGCCACGGGCGGCCATCCCCGCGGCAGACGGCCATACACCTCCTGATACGCCCTCACGGTGTCCGGCGGCGGCCCCTGCCGCGCCTTTGCCACCGCCTCGCACTCCGCCTCCGAGCACCGCTCGCGCTCACCCGAACTCATCTCAGCTCACCTTCGTGGCTCTCAGGGATTCCGCCTCTCGGGCAAGGACTGCCTGAAGGGCACGCCTCCGCCGCCCCACTTAGGCGCTTAAGGACTCAACATCGACAACAAATTGTCGATCTTCCGACGCTGTTTACCGCCGCCCCCTTCGGGGCTTTGGCACGGGTTTTTGCAGCCGATTGCTCCGCTATCAGGTGCGGAAAGGGG
>Ga0194125_10008305_pt1 | contig 14694 bp, 13 predicted proteins | sample TA2KigC250mmetaG_FD_148626 | JGI IMG/M metagenome (GOLD analysis project Ga0194125, IMG submission 148626) | Freshwater microbial communities from Lake Tanganyika, Tanzania - TA2015034 Kigoma Deep Cast 250m | ecosystem: Environmental > Aquatic > Freshwater > Lake | place: Tanzania: Lake... | reverse complement strand
GTGGATCGAGCGGGTACGGCCTCGGCGCTGGCCGCTTGGCTGGTCGGCCGACAACCCTATGCCCGGGCCAAATGGCAGGCGTACGTGCCGCCCGGGCCGTGGAAGTACAGAAACGGCTCGCATCACATCAGCGACGTGCTGGCCCTCTATGAGGATTACTGCCGTCGGCACGGCGTGAGTCCGGACGACCTCGCGTTGTTCGAGCACTGGGCGGCTCACGTGTACCGCCCGCCGTCTTCGGATGAGGAGCACGCCCCTGGGGCCGACGAGGACGCCGGCTCTTCTTGCGGCCCATACGTGGCCCGCTGACATCCTCTCCCCGCCGCTCGGGCCTCAATATTGTGGCCGCGTGCTCACCAGTCGATTTCCGCGCTGATGGGAGTGTGATCGCTGAGGCTGGGAATCGGGACGGTCAGTGCCTGGGAATCACGCGGTTGCCTGAAAAACCCCTGTGATTTCCCCTACGCAGGATTTGGACCACCTTGACGCACCCTACCGCAACCGGTAGTATACACAGTTGGTCGCAGGGGATTCCGGGGAATGGTGAACTCTGGGAGCCTCCCGCCGGTACAGCATATAGTAATATCGTAGGAATAGTAGGAGATTGGATGCAATGAAGCTCTCCACTCGGACACGTTATGGGATGCGGGCGATCATCGAGTTGGCCCAGCACGAGGGCAAGCGACCGCTTCAGTTGAAAGCGATTGCCGATCGGCAGGACATCTCCGTCAAGTATCTGGAACAACTGATGAGTCTGCTGCGCGCGTCTGGATTCGTGCGGAGCGTCCGCGGCTCCAAGGGCGGCTATGTGCTCGCGCGGCCGGCGGGCGACGTGCGACTCAGTGAGATCTTTCGCTGCCTGGAAGGGCCGGTGACCACGACCGAGTGCACGGAGGACGAAGACTGCTGCAAGCGGTCGGCGGATTGCGTCGCCCGGGATCTCTGGATGGAAGTAGAGGCCGCGATTCAGCAGGTCCTGAGCTCCCTGACCTTGGCCGACATGGTCAACAAGGCGAAGGCCCACGCATCGGGATATGAGATCTGACGATTCTGAGATGGGAAAGAAACACTTTACGAACGGAAGGCTCGAGAAACTGGTCGACCGGATCACGGAGACGTACCAGGACGATTCGGGCATCAATTTCATCGATGCGGACAATCTGCCCGTGCGCGGGCAGATCGTGGAAGTGCTCGGCTGGCTCTTCGAGGTGCTTTTTCCGGGCCATACCGGCAACAGGGCCGTGACGCGATCCAACGTCCGGTTCATCGTGGGCGATCTTCTGAGCCAGATCTACGTGGCGCTGGTGGAGCAGGTCAACCGCGCGTACCAGTACCAGTGCCGCATCGACAACTGCCGGCACTGCAACTGCCGGAGCATGGCCGAGAAAGTCACGGAGGAGCTGCTGATGGAGTTGCCCCGGATTCGGGAGCAGCTCAAGGGGGACGTGCGGGCGGCCTTCGAGGGCGACCCGGCCGCCAAGAGCTACGAGGAAATCGTCATGAGCTACCCCTGCATCACGGCGATCGCCACCTACCGCATTGCCCACGAGCTGTGGATTCGCCAGGTGCCGCTGATCCCGCGCATCATGTCCGAGCGGGCCCACGCCCGGACGGGCATCGATATCCACCCGGGCGCCCGGATCGGCAGCCATTTTTTCATCGACCACGGCACGGGCGTGGTGATCGGGGAGACCACTATCATCGGCAACAACGTGAAGATCTACCAGGGGACCACCCTGGGCGCCCTGAGCTTCCGGCGGGACGAGCGCGGCCGGATCAAGAAGGACGGGAAACGCCACCCGACGATCGAGGATGACGTGACGATCTACGCCGAGGCCACGATCCTCGGCGATGTGACCATCGGCAAGGGCGCGGTCATTGGCGGCAATACCTGGGTCAAGGAATCGGTCCCCCCCGGCGTGACCGTGTCCAGCCCCAGCCCCGATCTCGTCTACCGCAAACGCCAGACCGGCAGGAAGAAGGGATAGCCGCCGTGGAAGGGACGCGGGCCCAGAGGCTGATGAACGAAATCCGGGAGCTCAAGGCGAAGCGCAACGCCGTCCTCCTGGCCCACAATTATCAACCGGCCCCGATCCAGGATCTGGCCGACTTCTGCGGCGATTCGCTCGGGCTGAGCATCGAAGCCGCGAAGACGGAGGCGGAAGTGATCGTGTTCTGCGGCGTCCGCTTCATGGCGGAGACCGCAAAGATCCTCTCGCCGGACAAGACCGTGCTGCTGCCCGATCGGTGGGCGGGCTGCCCCATGGCCGACATGATTACCGCCGAGCAACTGCGCGACCTCAAGCAGAAGCACCCGGAGGCACTCGTTGTCTGCTACGTCAACAGCACGGCGGACGTCAAAGCCGAGAGCGATTATTGCTGCACCAGCGCCAACGCCGTGGACGTCGTCCGGTCCTTGCCGATGGACCGGCCGATCCTCTTCGTGCCCGATCAGCATCTGGGCCGGTTCGTCGCACAGCAGACGGGCCGGGATCTGATCCTGTGGCCGGGGTACTGTCCGACCCACGTGTTGATCGGCGAAGACGACATCCGGCGCGCGAAAGAACAGTATCCGGAGGCTGTCGTGATCGCCCACCCGGAGTGCTCCGAGCCGGTGAAAGACCTGGCCGATGCCCTCCTGAGCACCGGCCAGATGCTCGGCTTCGTGCGGAAGAGCCCGGCGCGACGCTTCATCGTGGCGACGGAAGTCGGGATGCTTCATCCGCTGCAGAAGGTCCGGCCCGACGCGGAGTTTCTCCCGGCCGGTTCCCGGGGGATCTGTCCGAACATGAAGAAGATCACCCTGGAGAAGGTCCTGGCCTCGTTGACCGACCTGCAATTCCCGATCGAGGTGCCCGAAGACATCCGGCGCCAGGCCGAGCGGTCCCTGCAGCGGATGGTCGAGATTCTGCCCGAGAAGTAGCCGGGTGCGGGCCAGATCCTATGGGTCCCGTACGTCCGGTCGATTCGGCAGCGAAAACCGCCGGCCTGAAACCAACGTATTCCAAGAAGGTGGAGAAGAAACGCAGAACAGGGAACCGCTATGTGGGAATACACGGACAAACTGAAAGACCACTTTTTCAACCCGCGCAACGTGGGCGAGGTGGACGACCCCGACGGGGTCGGCGAGGTGGGCTCGCTGGCGTGCGGCGACGCCCTGCGGCTGACCTTCAAGCTCGATGAGAACGGGCGGATCAAGGACGCGAAGTTCAAGACGTTCGGCTGCGCCAGCGCCATCGCGACCTCCTCCGTCCTGACCGAGCTGATCAAAGGCAAGACGCTCGAAGAGGCGATGCAGGTGACGAACCGGGACATCGCCGAGTACCTGGGCGGCTTGCCCGAGCAGAAGATGCACTGCTCGGTCATGGGGCGCGAGGCGTTGGAGGCCGCGATTGCCAATTACCGCGGCGGCGATACGGCCAAACACGAGATCGAGGGCAATATCGTTTGCACCTGCTTCGGCGTCACGGACATCGAGATCGAGCGGGTCGTCCGCGAGAACGGGCTAACCACGGTTGAACAGGTGACGAACTACTGCAAGGCCGGCGGCGGCTGCGGCGGCTGCCGGGGCGAGATCGAGAAGCTCATCGAGCGGGTGCAGGGCGAGCGCGTGCGCGAGCAGGTGCCGCCGCCGCCGCGCCACGGGGGCAGGCTGACCACGATCCAGAAGATCCAGCTCGTGCAGCAGACGATCAACGAGCAGATCCGTCCGGCCCTGCGGGCCCATGGCGGCAACATCGAGCTGATCGATGTCGAAGGGAACAAGGTGATCATTGCCTTTCGGGGCATGTGCGCCCAGTGCAAGGTCAGCGAATACACCATGAAGGACGTGGTGGAGGCCAAGCTCCGCGAATTCGTCACGCCGGAGCTGTACGTGGAGGAAGACGCGGATTCTTCCGCCGGGCCCGAGGCGCAGGAGCACCAAGCATGAAATCCGAAATTCCAATCTCGAAATCCGAAACAAATCCAAAATCCAAAACTCGAATATCCAAAACTACGGACCGAGCTCTGCCCGTTTTTGGATTTTCTTCGTTTTTTTCCGTTTGGAATTTGTTTCGGATTTCGAATTTCGATATTCGAATTTCCACGCCGCGCGGCTTCGAATTTCGGATTTTCTTCACAGGGGATCGGGCATGACAACCATCTATTTCGATAACAACGCGACCACGCGGGTGGCGGATGAGGTTTATGAGGAGATGCAGCCGTACTTTCGGGACCTGTACGGCAACCCGTCGAGCATGCACACGTTCGGCGGCCAGGTGGGGATCAAAATCCGCGAGGCCCGCGAACGCGTGGCCCGCCTCCTGGGCTGCGATCCGAGCGAGATCATCTTCACCAGTTGCGGCACGGAAAGCGACAGCACGGCCATCCACGGAACGCTGGCGGCGGCGCCGCACAAGCGCAAGGTCATCACGACGCGGGTGGAGCATCCGGCGGTGCTGGCCGTCTGCCGGGACCTGGAGAGCCGCGGCTACCATGTCATCGAGCTCGGTGTGGACAAGTCGGGCCGGCTCGATCTCAACGAGTTGGAGCGCCAGCTTGACGACGATACGGCTCTGGTGACCATCATGGCCGCCAACAATGAGACCGGCGTGATCTTCCCGATCGAGCGGATCGCCGAGCTGGTGACCGACCGGGGCATCGTCTTTCACACCGACGCGGTGCAGGTGGTGGGCAAGATCCCTCTGAACCTGTCGAAGAGCCCGATCAATCTGCTGAGCCTGTCGGGGCACAAGCTGCACGCTCCCAAGGGCGTGGGGGTCCTCTACGTGAAGAAGGGCACGCGAATTGCCCCGTTCCTGCTGGGTGGCCACCAGGAGAGCGGCCGTCGGGCCGGCACCGAGAACGTCCCGGGCATTGTCGGCTTGGGCCAGGCCTGTGAGTTGGCCGCCGCGAGCCTGGCCGACGAGAACACGCGCGTGAAGGCCCTGCGGGACAAGCTCGAAGAGGCCCTCCTCAATACCTGCCCGGACAGCCGGGTCAATGGCGACCCCGCCAGCCGTCTGCCCAACACGACAAACATCAGCTTCGAATACATCGAAGGCGAGGCGATTCTGCTGCTGCTCGATCGTCACGGCATCTGCGCCAGCAGCGGCTCGGCCTGCACCTCTGGCTCCCTGGAGCCCTCGCACGTGCTGCGCGCGATGGGGGTGCCCTTCACCGCCGCCCACGGCTCGATCCGTTTCAGCCTCAGCCGCTACAACACCGAAGAGGAAGTGGACTTCACGATCCGGAAAATGCCCGAGATCATCCACCGCCTCCGCGAGTTGTCCCCCTTTGTCCAAAGCGCCCGGCGCTGAATATGCGCGAGGGGTCCACAATAGCGGACTTGGCCGCCGGCACGTCCGATATTCCCGGCACTGACGGCTGATGGTCGGTCCTGCAGGTGTTGTTGCCCTCTTCGTGAGAAAGCCGGCGGGCTCTCTGGACCATGAAGGTCCAGGTGTTCCTTAGTACGAAGCACGGAGGCGTTTCCCTGTTCACTGATGACGCGCGGTTACTCATCGATGGTGCTACGATGGTGCTACGTCGCAACAGGCGGTCCTGCAGGAAGCCCGCCGACCTCGAAGAGGTCCGGCTGCCGGTCCTGCGTCCCATTGTCTTGGTGATCCTCGCGCTGCTGGCGGTCTTCACCGGCTGCATCGTCTGGCTCCAGGAGCGCAGGATCGACGATCACGTCCGGGATCGCATTGGACGGGTCAAAGCGCTCTTCCGGGAGTGCCTGCTGGAGGATTCCCGCCTGTTGCGGGGACTGGCGGATTCTCTCCGGCGGGATGGGGAATTGCAGCGGCGCTGGCGCAGCGGTGACCGGGACGCCCTGCAGAAGTACGCACAGCCCCTTTTCGAGGAGCTGCACTCCCGCTGTCAAATCACCCACTTGTACTTCCACCGCACCGACCGGACGTGTTTTCTGCGGGTGCACGATCCACAGCATCAGGACGACCGGATGGACCGTGCGATGCTCGAGCGGGCCGAGTGGGGCGAGGGCTCCTCCTGGGGCCTTGAGCTGGGGCCGGGGGGCGTGTTTGCCGTGCATCTCGTGCAACCCTGGCGCATCGACGGCGAGTTGGCAGGCTACCTCGAGTTGGGCGAGGAGATCGATCACATCCTGGCCAGACTCAAGCACGTCCTCGACGTGGAGTTGGTTGTGGCGGTCGACAAACCGTTTCTGGACCGTCCCGCGTGGGAACAAGGCATGAAGAGGCTCGGCCGCGGAGCGGACTGGGACCTCCTGCCCCACGTCGCGGTCAGTGCGCACACGTTTGGACCGGCCGTCAGCCGGCCCATCACGTGCCCGACGGTGAGTCAGCTTGGCGCCAAGGTGCTGTTCGATGAGATGATCGATGGCCGGCGGTTCCGCGGCGGGTCCATCGTTCTCTCGGATGCCGCGGACCGGCCGGTGGGCCGGATCGTCGTCCTGTGCGACATCGGGGCCGAGAAGGCCTCGATGCGGCAATTGCTCATCATGCTGCTGGACCTCAGTGCCGTCGTCGCTTTGGCAATGATCGTGCTGTTCGGCCGCTTCGTCCGGGACATCGAGCGCCGGCTGACCGCCCTCTACACGGACCTTCGCACGCAGATCGAGAAACGCAAGAGCGTGGAGGAAGAGCTGCGACAGCACCGCGACAATCTGGAGGACCTGGTCTGCCAACGTACCCTCGAGTTGGAGACCACCAATCGGCATCTGTCAAAGGAGATCACCGACCGCCTGGCGGCCGAACGCTCGCTCCACGACCTCAATGAGGAATTGCGGCGCACGGTCGGGCGCTTGGATGCGGCCAACAACGATCTGAAGGGCTTCCTGCGCGTGGCCGCCCACGACCTCAAGGCGCCCATCCGGGCCGTGGGGACCCTCGTCGACTGGATTCGCGACGACTGCCAGGACCGGATCAGTGCGTCCAGCCAAACCAACCTGGACCTGCTGGGCAACCGCGCCGCGCGGCTGAGTCGCCACATGGACCGCATCCTGGAGTACGCCGACATCGCCGCCGACAACAGTCGGGCGCGCCCGGTGGATCTTCACGGGCTCGTACACGAGATTATTGCAGAGATCGACCCGCCGCCCGGCATCGACATGGTCGTCGAGGACGAACTTCCCGTCGTCTTGGCCGACCGGACGCGCATGACGCAAGTCTTCGAGAACCTCCTGCGGAACGCCGTGAGGTACATGGGCAAGCCCACAGGTTCGGTGCGGGTCGGTTGTGTTCGTGAGGATGACCTCTGGCGATTCCACGTCAGCGACACCGGCCCGGGAATTGAGGAGCGGTTCTTCTCGAAGATCTTCGCGATGTTCCAGACTCTGTCGCCGCGCGACGAGGTCGAAGCCACCGGCATGGGCCTGACCATCGTCAAGCGGATTGTCGAACTCTATGGGGGCGTGATTTCGGTCCAGTCCGTCGTGGGGCAGGGCACTACCTTCACCTTCACGCTCCGCGTGCCTGCCGCCGAGGCGCCCGTAGTGCCTGAACTCGTGTCCGCATCGTGACCACGACGCCCCAAACTTGCCACCGGGCCCGGAATCCGGCTCTGTGCACTCTTGACGCAGGCGGAAACCGGTCTCTCCGCGGATGCTGTTCTCAACCAGTCGGAGACGCCCGGCCGAGGCGGTGGCGGTACTGGTCGAGGATGACCGCGGCGACGATGACGCAGCCGGTGATCAGGCGTTTGTATTCGTCGCGGACCCCCACCTGGGCCAGTCCGGCTCCGAGGACCGCGATAATCAGGACCCCGAAGAAGGAGCGGACCACCGAGCCCCGGCCGCCCATGAGACTGGTGCCGCCGATGACGACCGCGGCGATGACCTGGAGCTCGAAGCCGGTGGCGGTGTTGGGATTCGCCGAGGACATGCGGGCCGTCTGGATCGTGGCGGCGACCGCCGCCAGCAGGCCCGAGAGCACGAAGACCGCCAGCTTGTAGGGACGCGGATCGATGCCGGAGAGGCGAACCGCCTCCTCGTTGGTGCCGATGGCGATCAAGTAGCGGCCGAACACGGTGCGCGACAGGACCAACTGGCCGGCCACGACGATGAGGATCGCCAGGAGGAAGGGCAGGGACAGGCCCAGGATCGTCGTCTCCGTGATGACTTCGACGGGGCCGCCGACATAGATGGTGCGCGATTGCGTCACCCAATACGCGGCGCCGCGGGCGGCTTCCAGCATGCCGAGCGTCACGATGAAGGAGGGTAACCGCCAGCGGATGATGATAAGGCCGTTGGCGCCGCCGCAGGCAAGCCCGACGAGCAGACAGGCGGGGACCGCCAAAGCCAGAGGCAGACCCCAATTCACCAGGGCGATCCCGAGGGCCGCGCTCGACAAGGCCAGCACCGAGCCGACCGACAGGTCGATACCCGCAAGGATCAGCACGAACGTCATCCCCACGGCCGCAATGGTGGTATCGGGGATCTGGTTGGCGATTGTCCGGAAGGTCGTCAGCGTGAAGAAGTTCCGGGCCCAAAGGCCGAAGATGACGAGCAGCAGGACCAGCGCGATGGCCATGCCGAAATAGTCGGCGAGAACGCCGCCCCTTCGAATCCCTGCGGAGAAGATTCGAAATGCGAAGCCGCGCGGCGCGCAAATCCGAAACTCGAAATTCGAAATTCGAAACAAATCCCGAAGGGAAGAAAACGGGCAGAAAAACCCAAACGCTCGCGCCGGCCGAGAGCCGTTTCGAATTTTCTTCCGTTCTGAAAATTCGAATTGATCTCTCCGCCGGCGCGGTGTGTTTCGGATTTCGGATTTCGGATTTCGAGCTTCCGGCCTCGGGTCGGCGCTTCGGTCATCGGTAAACTCACTGGTCATGGACTTGGGGCTCTCCTTGTGCCTTGACGTACTCGCTGAAGGCGGCGGCCATGATCTGTTCCTGGCTCCATTGGCTCCGCTCGAACAGTCCCGCTACCCGGCCCGCCGACAGGGCCATGATCCGATGGCAGACCGCCATCAGCTCTTTGAGGTCCGAAGAGACGAAGAGGATCGCCTTGCCTTTGTGGGCCAGCTCGCCCAGCATCCGGTAGATCTCGAACTTGGCGCCCACGTCGATCCCCCGCGTCGGCTCATCGAAAATAAGAATCTCGCAGTCCCGGAAGAGCCACTTGGCGATGACCACCTTCTGCTGGTTGCCGCCGCTGAGCTGCCCGGCCGTCTGCTCGACGGACCAGCACTTGATCCCCAGAGAATCGGTGTACTCTTGGGCGATCCGCTGTTCCCGCGCGGGGTCGATCCAGCCCCAGCGACTCAGATGCCCCAGGCGGGTGATGGATATATTCGCCCGAACCGCGAGGGAAAGAAGCAGGCCCTGTTCCTTGCGGTCTTCGGTGAGCAGGGCGATTCCCTGGCGGACGGCGTCACTGGGCTTGCGAATGCGCGCCGGCTCCCGGGCGCCGTGCAAATAGACGGCACCGGCCTCGGGCGGATCGGCGCCGAAGATCGCCCGCATCGTCTCGGTGCGGCCCGAGCCCATCAGACCCGCGACGCCCAGAATCTCGCCGCGATGGGCCTCGAACGAGACGTTTCGGACGCGGTCGCCGCAACAGAGTCCGGCCACGCGCAGGGCTACGGCGCCCCGCTCGCACGGCTGGGCCAGGCACTCGTGCCCCAAATCCCGGCCGACCATCAACCGAATCACCGTGTCCGGATCGACCTCGTTGGTCCGATGGGTGGCGACCCACTTGCCGTCGCGCAGGATCGTGACGCGATCCGCGATGCTCAGCACCTCCTCGATGCGATGCGAGATGTAGATGATACCGACGCCCTCGGCCCTGAGCCGGCGGATCTGCGTAAAGAGGAGCTCTACTTCGCCCTGCGTCAGCGACGCGGTCGGCTCGTCGAGGGCCAGGACCCGGCACCGGCGCGAGAGCCCCGCCGCGATCTCGACCATCTGTTGGCGGCCGACGCCCAGCAGGCGGACCGGGGTGGCGGGGTCGACGTCCTGCAGACCCACCTTCTCCATGGCCATGCGGGCGGCCTGATGCAGCGTGGTGTAGTGCACAAAGCCGAACCGGCTGGGCAGCCGTTCGAGGAAGATATTCTCCGCGACCGTCAGATTGCCGATCAGGTTGAGCTCCTGCATGACCATGCGGACCCCCTGTCCCTCGGCGTCGATCCGGGACTTGGGCTGATAAGGCCGGCCCGCCAGGACCATCTGCCCTCCCTCCGCGGCCTGCACGCCGGCCAGGATCCGCGTCAGCGTGCTCTTGCCGGCGCCGTTTTCGCCCACCAGGGCATGGACCTCGCCGGCCCGCAGATCGAAATCGACGCACCGCAGCGCCTGGACGCCGGGAAAGACCTTGTCGATGCCGGTCGCGAACAGAAGTCTATCGGTCGTGGCTGTCATTATGCCTCTGCGGCGTACGGATCTCGTTTGTAGTGACGCCGTCAGGCGTTATCTTCCATGCCGTCTATGCTCTTACGAGCACACTACAAACCTCCTTGGCCGATGCGAGTGCTACGGCGTTTCCGCGGTGATGAGGTCTACGGGGGTCTCCTTGTCCGTGGGCTGGGCCTTGGTCTTCAGCATCTCCAGGGCGTACTCGATGCCGAACAGGGCCAGCTTGTCCGCGTGCTGATCCACCGTGCACAGGATGCGTCCTTCCTTCAGGAGTCGCTGCACCGCGGCGATGTTGTCGAACCCCACGACGTGGATGCTGCCCAGCTTGCCCGCATCGCGCAGGGCCGCCACGGCGCCCAGGGCCATGCTGTCGTTGGCGCACAGGATCGCCTTGAGGTCCGGGTGCTCGTTGACCAGGGCCGAGGCGATGGGCTGGGCCTTGTCCGTCTCCCAGTAGCCGGTCTGCGAGCTGATGATCGAGATGCTGCCGGCGAGCATGGCGTCCTCGAACCCAAGCTTGCGCTGGATGCCGTTGAACGCGTTGGGAGCCCCTTCAATGACCGCGACCTTGTCCCCGGCTTTGAGCTTCGCCGCGAGATGCTCGCCGGCCAATCTGGCCCCTTTGCGGTTGTCCGGGCCGACGAACGGGATCTTCACGCCCTTGTCCTGGAGCACCGCCTCGTCGAACTTGTTGTCGATGTTGACCACGATGATGCCGGCATCCATCGCCCGTTTGCAGACCGGGACCAGGGCCTTGGAATCGGCGGGCGCGATCACGAGGGCGTCCACCCCCTGCGCGATCATCTGCTCGACGTACTCGACCTGCTGGATGACATCGGTCTCGTTCTTGATCCCGACGACCTTGAGGTCGTACAGGTCCTGGTGCTGCGCGTGATGAGCCTTGGCGCCCTCTTCCATCGTCTTGAAGAACTCATTGGCCAGCGACTTCATCACCAGAGCGACCGTCGGCCTGTCCTTCTGCCGGCGACACCCGCAGCTCAGGATCAGTCCCAACGCCACGACCACCGGCAGGGCGCGTAGCACGCACCATTTCATCCCGGGCACCAGGCGACAAATCATAAATCGTAAATCATAAATCATGAATCTCATTTGCGTCTCCTTGAGTCTTCCCTTGGGGCGGGAACGAACGCACCGACTTCTTCCGTGGTGGGCATCGACGGTTGTGCCCCCATTTTCGTCACGCACAGGGCAGCGGCCTGGTTCGCGAACAGGGCGGAATCCCGCAGGCTCTGGCCCCGGCCCACGCCGACCGCCAGAGCGCCGGTGAAGGCATCACCGGCAGCGGTCGTGTCCACGGCCTTCACCCTCTCGGCGGCGATATGTTCGCGCACATTGCCTTCCGCCAGCAGAGACCCTTTGGCCCCCATGGTCACGATGACCGACTTCACCCCGGCCTCCAGTAACCGATCCGCCGCCGCAGAGGCCGACTCCGGGTCCACGACCGCAACCCCGGTCAGAATCTGGGCCTCCGTCTCGTTGGGCGTCAGGACGGTGACCCGCGCGAGCAGGGCGGGGGGAAGCGTCTGGGCCGGAGCCGGGTTGAGGATGAAAGGCACACGCGCGTCGTGCGCCAGCTCCGCGACACATTCCACCGTCGCCAGGGGGATTTCCAGTTGCGTTACGACCGCCCCGGCGGACCGGATCTCGCCCTGCGCCCGACGGACATCGTCCGGCGAAAGCCGGGCGTTCGCGCCGGGAGCGACCACGATCGCATTGTTGCCGGCCTCGTCGACCGTGATCAGCGCCACGCCGGAGGGCGCCTCCGGCGTCAGCGTCACGTACCGGGTGTCCACGTTCTCCTTCTGAAAGTTCTCCAGGGACTTGCGTCCGAAGACATCGTCGCCCAGCCTGGCCACGAAGATCGAGTGCACCCCCAGCTTGGCGATGGCGACCGCCTGGTTCGCCCCTTTGCCGCCCGGGACCATGAGGAAGTCGCCTCCGAGGATCGTCTCGCCCGGCACCGGAATCCGGGGCGACCGGACCACCAGGTCCATATTCGAGCTGCCGACCACCACGACTCTGGAATTGACTGCTGCGATGGCACACCTCTTCAAAGTTTGAAGTTTGAAGGTTGATGGTTGACTTGGCGCTTCGCAGAGGCCTCTTAAATCAAACATCAACCATCAAACATCAACAATCACCTTGTCAGTCTTTCCACAAGCCATCTTTCGTACCCGTCCAGGTCGCTCCATTGGACGGCGCAATCGACCGTCTTGGCGCCCTCTTCGACCCGCGTGAAGCCATCGTCCGTGATGCGAATGGGCAGCGGTTTCATCTCCACGAGATCCTTTCGGATCGCCAGGTAGATGGCGACCGTGTCGAAGAGCACCGTGCTGCTCGTCTTGAGCTTCTCGTCCGTGAGGCGGTCGCGGCCGGTGTCGTCGAGGTCCTGGCGGCCCCGCAGGCCGTCCCGGAACCACACGCGGTAGTTTTCCAACAAGTTGCGGGTGATGGGACTGTTCCGTTGCAGGATCTTCTGGTACTTGTCACCGCGCAGAACCACCAGGCCGCAGGTATCGAGCGGCGTGATCGTGATCGGCCAGGGGGCCGTGAAAACCGTCTTGGCCGCTTCGACGTCCGCCTTGACGTTGTACTCGGCGCTCGGCGGGGCTTTGCCGTTGTACCCGAGATAGACACTGCCGTGCATGCCGATGAAGTCCGCCTTCCGGGCGATGCGCGGCTCGCGTCTGAGGGCCGCCGCGACGTTGGGCAGCGGTCCGACGGCGATCAACGTTACGCGGGTGGGCGAGTTCATGATCGTGTCGATGATCGCCTGCACGCCATCGGTGAGGACCCGCCCGGGGTAGGAAGACAGGGCATAGTCCCCGGCCCAGCCGGTCTGGCGGCCGGAGCTGCCCGGCTGTTTGACCCCGATACCGATGGGAATCTCGGTCCGGTCGGCCCGGTCGAGGTATTTCGCCACCACCCGCGCCTTGGCCTCGGTGTCGTGCACCGCGGTCGTGACCAGCTTGCAGTCGAGCTCGGGGGCTTGCAGCAGCAGGGCGAGTGCCCACGTATCGTCGATATCGTCGCAGATATCCGTGTCGAAAATGACCGGCGTGCGCCCGGCCGCACCAAAGACGAGCCCGGAGGTCAGGACGAGAACGACGCCCAGCAAACCCGGCAGCAGGGAACGGACAGGCAACAAGGGTCGATTCATAATCGGCCTCCCACGAATTATGATTTACCATTCGCGATCGACAGTGTACCATAAGGCACGACGCCGAATCATAAATCATCAACCGTCAAACATCAATAGGAACTGATCCATGGACGTGATCCCCGCCATTGACCTGAGGGACGGCAAGGTCGTCCGGTTGATCCAGGGCCAGTACGATCGTCAGATCACCTATCGGGACGATCCTGCCGACCAGGCCCGGCAGTTCCACGCCGACGGGGCCCAGTGGCTCCACGTCGTGGACCTCGACGGCGCCAAGGAGGGGCATCCGGTCAACACCAGGACGATTGCCGCCATCGCCGCCCTGGGCCTGCTCAAGGTCGAGGTCGGCGGCGGCATCCGCAACGAGGCGGCCATCCGCCAGTTGCTCGGCGCCGGGGTGACGCGGGTGATCATTGGCACCAAGGCGGTCACCGACTTCGAGTGGTTCCGCGAGATGGCCTTCAAGTTCAAAGGCCGGCTGGTTCTCGGCCTTGATGCCCGCGACTCGATGGTGGCCACGCACGGCTGGGTGGAAGACAGCAACCTGACCGTGCTGGAGTTCGCCGCCAAGGCCGACAAGCTGCCCCTGGCGACCATCATCTACACGGATATCACCAAAGACGGCATGCTCTCCGGCCCGAACATCGACCGGACCAAGTCGCTGGTCGAGGCCGTGCGCACGCCCGTGATCGCCTCGGGCGGCGTCAAGGAAGTCGAAGACATCCGCCGGCTCAAGCCCATCGGCGTCGCCGGCGTCATCGTCGGCCGCAGCCTCTACGAGGGCACCCTCTCGCTCCGGCAGGCCCTCGAAGCGGCAACCTAACGAGTGTTGACCAGCAAGATCAGTAACGTGTAGGGTGGGGCTTGCCCCACCGCTTTCCCTCGTGAAACGCCGTACTACGAGCCGGCGCCGACGGGTGCGACAAGGCATTGGCACGCCCCGTCTCGGGCGAAAATTGGGTTTGTTTTCTTCCGCCCGTTTTCTACTGTATCGTTCATAACTCCTTTCTCATCAAACACTTGCCCCTCTTTTGTGCCGGTCCCAATTGGGTTTGTTTCGCACGGTTTGTCCGAGGCGGACAGGGTTAAGTTTGAAGTTTGAAGTGTGAAGTGTGAGGTAAGAAGACCCGCCGCCGGGTTGTCTTCACTTGAAACTTCACACTTTACACTTGGAACTTCCTCCGTCAGGT
>Ga0194125_10008303_pt1 | contig 14694 bp, 13 predicted proteins | sample TA2KigC250mmetaG_FD_148626 | JGI IMG/M metagenome (GOLD analysis project Ga0194125, IMG submission 148626) | Freshwater microbial communities from Lake Tanganyika, Tanzania - TA2015034 Kigoma Deep Cast 250m | ecosystem: Environmental > Aquatic > Freshwater > Lake | place: Tanzania: Lake... | reverse complement strand
CATAAGCGAGAGAAGCGGCCGTAGGCTCATTGATGATCCGGACGACATTGAGGCCTGCGATCCTTCCGGCATCCTTGGTTGCCTGGCGCTGAGAGTCGTTGAAGTATGCCGGGACCGTGATCACTGCATCCGTCACCTTCTCGCCGAGATACGCCTCTGCTGTCTCCTTCATCTTCTGAAGGATGAAGGCAGAAATCTCCGGCGGGCTGTAATCTTTATCCCTTGCCCTGACCCAGGCGTCATTGTTCTTGTTATCAATAATCTTATATGGAAGGATTTTGATGTCCTTTTGAACTTCGGAGTCGCTATACTTCCTTCCCATCATTCGCTTGATTGAGAAGATGGTATTTTCAGAGTTAGTGATGGCCTGACGTTTGGCAATCTGGCCGACTACCCTTTCGCCTTTATCGGTAAAAGCGACCACAGAGGGTGTGGTTCGACTGCCTTCGGGGTTGGCGATGACGATCGGATCCCCTCCTTCCATCACAGCGACGACCGAGTTGGTTGTTCCTAAATCGATTCCTATTGTTTTAGCCATGTTCATTCTCCCTTCTTCACCCCGTTAGAAAGTCCCGTTACTTTTAACGGGGGTGAGTTAATTTCCTCTTAAGCGACCACGGAGGGTAAAGTCCCGTGTGAGCCATCCCGATGGAGTGCCTAAGGCACTCTAACGGGGTAAACATAGTGAAAATTATTCGTTTGCCTGAGCCTCTTTTGATGGAGACTTTGCCACAGATACGGTTGCAGGCCTGAGAAGCCGTTCGTTAAAAAGATATCCCCTCTGAAATTCTTCGACGACCTGATCCGGTTCATGTTGATCTGTTTCCACAACAAGCATTGCCTCATGGCGAGCCGGATCAAAGGGCTTGCCAACAGAATCGAACTGGACCAGACCGAACCGATTGAGTGTCTGGAGGATCTGCTGAAGGGTCAATTTAATTCCTTCAGTCAGAACTCCTGCGTCCACCACCTTTTCGGCATGGTTGACTGCCCTTTCGAGATTGTCGATAAAGGGCAAGATCGATTTCATCAAATCCTCATTGGCAAACTTCATCCAGTCCTCTTTTTCCCGGGCAGCCCTCTTTTTATAATTTTCGAGATCGGCAGCAGTTCTCAAGAAGCGATCAAAGTTCTCTTTTGCCTCCTTCTCCTTCTCCTCGAGTCTTTTTTTCAATTCTTCGATCTCGTGGTCTTTATCTTCCTTCTTTTTTTTGTTTTTATGGAATTTTAGCTCAGAGTGGTTCTCTGATAATTTATCCACATCTGTTTCCAGTGTCACCGGTCCATTTTTCTTTCCTGATTCGGCCATTACAAATGCTCCAATCTAATGACTTTATCCTAATTAGCCATTCGCCCTTCGACATGCTCAGGTCGCTTCGACTCGCAACCGAGACGAACGGCTAAATTTATTGATCTTTAACATCCCATGGTCCGTTTGTGGTGATCCCTTCGATTCACCGTTCGCCCTGAGGTTCTCGAAGGGTGAACGGTTCTTTCAGGATCGAACCATGCACGGACTTTCAACGCAGCCTTTTAGTGATAGTAAGTATCCAGAATTTCGCTCAACAGCCTTGCTGAGTAGTCCACCAGAGGGATGATTCTGGAATAGTTCATCCTTCGGGGTCCAATGACACCGAGGGCTCCCCAGATCCTTCCCTCACAGCCATAGGTTGAAGTGACGAGGCTGCATGTCTCCATCTGCTGAACCTGACTCTCCGACCCGATGGAGATCTGAACCCCTCTCGGAGCCATACACTTGTCGAGGAGTTTAACCAGGATGGCTTTCTCCTCAAAGGCACGGAAGAGGTTGGTCATCATCGAGATATTCCCAAACTCAGGCTCAGAGAGAATATTGGTCCTTCCTTCGATGAAGACATCGGTCTCGTCGAAAGAAGAGAAAGTTTTTCCTCCCAATTTGATGGCTTGCTGGAACAGGCGATCATAGGCATGCTTCTCCATCCTCATCTGGCTGAACAGCTTCTCTCTCACCTGCCGAAGCGTGAGTCCAGACAGAAGCCTGTTAAGGTTCTCGGAAAGATGGTCCAGGTCGGATCGAGAGAGATCTTCATCCATCTCAACAATCCGATTCTGGACAATACCTGTTGTGCTGACGAGGATGGCTAACGTCAAATTATTTCTCAGTTTCACGAACTCGATATGTTGCAAAACGAGCTCGCTCAACCGGGGCGCCCAGACAACACCCAGGCAGTTGGAAGAGGTTGAAAGCATCCGGCAGGTTTCAAGGAATAGGTCTTTTACCTCTGACGGGACAACGGAGTACCTTGAGCGAATCTCCTTCTTTTCCTTACTGCTCAATTCATTGATGTCGAGGAGATAATCGACATAGAACCGATATCCCCTCTCTGTCGGCACCCTTCCTGCTGAAGTATGAGGTTGTAAAAGAAGTCCCATCTCTACCAGTTCGGACATGATGCTTCTGATGGTCGCAGGACTAAGGTGGAGGCCTGATTTTCTCGAAATGGTCATTGAACTTACTGGTTCGGCAGTGAGGGTGTAGTCTTCAACGACGATTTTGAGAACCTCTTTCATTCTGTTCGTTAGAGCAAGCATCAGTCTTCTTGAAACCTCTTAAATCTTATTAAAAATCATCGAGTTCTGTTTTGTTGAGGTAAAGATAATAATGGAGGAGGGGTTTGTCAAGACAAAGAGAAGGTTCCCGTAAACATTAAAACATGTGTAATATCAAAATGTTATATTATTCATGGTTGGGCAGAATTGTGAGAGGAAGAAGGGGGATTATTTAAAATGGTCAAAACCTAACCGGTGTAATTCGATTTCTTTGCCCTTTTTTCCGATGAGATGAAACCCTTCTTTTATCCGAAGGATCTCACCCACACGGGTCATGGGAATGTTTAATGAGTGGGCAAGGGATAAGACCTTCGCCCTCTTTTCAGGTGAAGCAGTAAAGAGAAGTTCATAATCCTCTCCTCCGCTTAGAGCTATCTTGTGAGGAGACTTTGAATAATTTCCGACCCATCTCCGGTAGAGGGTTGAGAGGGGAATGCGGTCTTCCCATATCCGTGCTCCGACCTTACTTTCTTCGAGGATATGGTTGGTGTCGTTTAGGAGGCCATCGCTGATATCAATCATGGCAGACGCTATCTGTTTTTTAGCAAGGGCTTGGCCCAGTTCGACCCTGGGAATAGGGGAGAGGTGTTTATCGACCAATCCCTTTGGTTTTTTTATGAGCTTCTTGTCCTGGAGAATTTTTAATCCTAATGCCGAATCTCCCAGCGTTCCTGAGACATAGAGGTCATCTCCGATCTTTGCCCCGTTTCTGAAAAGAAGATCCTCTTTTTTCGCTTCACCTATGAGGCAGATGTTGATGATGATTTTCTGAGAGAGAGAGGTGTCTCCGCCAATCAGATCAACCTGAAACCGTTTTGCCTCATCTTTCATTCCTCGGTAGAAGAGAGAGGTGAAAGAGAGAGGGAGGTGTTTGGGAAGGCCGATAGAGATGAGGAAGTATTTTGGAGTTCCGCCCATGGCTGCTATGTCGCTGAGGTTGACAGCCAGGGATTTTCTTCCGAGGTGATAGGGGTCGATCCAGGATCGCTCGAAGTGAATATCTTCGATGAGGATGTCGGTGGTGAGGAGGATGGCCTTTTTACCCATGTTGATGACAGCCACGTCATCGCCTATGGAGCGGATCACCTCAGGATGTGAGGCCGCCATCCAGTTTCTGATTTTTGAAATGAGCCCGAATTCACCGATGCCCTTGAGGGTTTTTTCAGTTATTCTCAACTCCGAACTCCGTGCACCGATTCTATCGGGGCGAACTCCTTCCTATCTTTTTGGTTTAGGCAGTGCCACCCTGAGCACTTCATCCATATGTTTGACAGGGATGAAGTCCATCTTTTTACGGAGATAGGATGGAAGTTCAACGAGATCCTTCTTATTCGGGTAGGGGATGACCACCTTTTTAATATTGGCACGAAGAGCAGCCAGTGCCTTCTCCTTAAGGCCTCCCACTGGGAGCACTCTCCCCCTGAGTGTGATCTCGCCTGTCATCGCTACTTCCTTTTTGACAGGGATACCCGAGAGAGCCGAGATCAGGGAGACAGCCATTGTAATGCCGGCTGATGGGCCATCTTTTGGGATGGCACCTGAAGGGACATGGATATGAACCTCTTTTTCATTCAGATCATTTGCCTTGATCCGATAGGCTTTTGCTTTGGAGCGCGTATAGGTAAAGGCAGCCTGTGCAGATTCCTTCATCACCTCTCCTAAATGGCCGGTGAGAATGAGTGAACCCTTTCCTGGGGTGGTCGACGCCTCCACATGGAGGACCTCGCCCCCGACCTCTGTCCAGGCCAGGCCGGTTGCCACACCAATCTCATTGCGCTTCTGCTCCTCGTCAGGGAGGAATTGAGGGGGGCCCAGGAACTGATTCAGGTTCCGCGCAGTAATCTTCGTTTTCTCTTTCTTACCTTGCCTATCCCCGCCTGCCGGACGGGCAGGGGCAGGCAGGCCTTCTGCCACTTTTTTAGCGACCTTCCTGCAGATCGAAGCCAGTTCCCTTTCGAGATTCCGAAGCCCTGCCTCCTGTGTATACTGGGAGACAATCTGGAGGATGGCCTGGTCTGAAATTTCTAAAAACGCTGGTCCGATTCCGTTCTCCTCCATCTGCCTCGGAAGAAGGAAGGCCCGGGCGATCTTCAATTTTTCCATGTCCGTATAACCGGGAATATTGATGATCTCCATCCGGTCTTTGAGGGCAGAGGGAATGGGATCAATCACATTTCCTGTGGTGATGAACATGACCTGAGAGAGATCGAAAGGGAGATTGAGATAGTGATCACTGAAGGCGCTGTTCTGCTCGGGGTCGAGAACTTCAAGAAGCGCAGAAGCCGGATCCCCTCTGAAATCGACGCCGATCTTATCCACTTCGTCCATCATAAAGACAGGGTTGTTGCTTCCCGCCTGCTTGATCGACTGGATGATCCGTCCGGGCATGGCACCCACATAGGTGCGGCGATGACCCCGGATCTCAGCCTCATCCCGTATTCCTCCCAATGAGATCCTGACGAATTTTCTCCCAAGGGCTCTGGCAATCGATTTGCCGAGAGAGGTCTTTCCCACTCCAGGAGGCCCGATAAAACAGAGGACGGGACCCTTGAGCTTCTTCTTCAGTTTGTGAACGCTCAAATATTCGAGGATTCGCTCCTTCACCTTTTCAAGGTTATAATGGTCTTCCTCCAAAACCTTTTTTGCCTCTTTAAGGTCGAGATTATTGGGAGTTGATTTTGACCAGGGCATCTCAATGAGACAGTCGAGGTAGGTGCGGACGATGGAGGCCTCAGCAGAATCAGGGTGCATCTGATCGAGCCGCCCCAGTTCTTTATAAGCCTCTTTCTCCACTTCTTGGGGCATCTTTGCTTTTTTGATTTTCTGTCGGAGTTCTTTGAACTCCTTTGACCGTTCATCCACCTCACCTAATTCGCTCCGGATGGCTCTCATCTGTTCCCGAAGATAGTATTCCCTCTGTGTTTTGGTCATCTCCTCTCTGGCCTGGGATTGAATCTTGGCTTGCATGGTCAGGACCTGGACCTCTTTGCCGAGAAGGTCACTGACCATTTTCAACCTTTCAATCGGATCGAAGATCTCCAGGATCTCCTGGGCCTTCTCAACAGGGAGTTCGAGGTTGGAGGCAACCAGATCAGCCAGCCTTCCGGGGTCATCTACACTTTCGAGGACGAACATCAGATCCGGAGAGATTGATTTACCATAGGAGGCAATCCGCTCTAATTGTTCCCTGACGCTTCTCATCAGCGCCTCAAGCTCAAGGGTGATCTCTGTGAGAAAAGGGTCCTTGATGTTCTCGATTTTTACGAGAAGGTAAGGGGTGGTATGGAGGATCTCCTTAATGGTGGCCTTAGAGAGCCCCTGAATGAGAATCTTGATCTTCCCATCCGGGAGTTTGAGCATCTTCATGACGAGCGCAACCGTTCCTACCCGGTAGAGATCTTTGATAGCGGGCTCTTCTTCAGAGAGGTTCTTCTGGGAAACGAGGAAGATAAGCCGATCTTTAGCCAGAGATTCTTCAAGGGATTTGATCGATTTCTCCCGGGTGACAAAAAGCGGAAGAACCATATATGGGAAGACGACGATGTCCCTTACTGGAAGGAGGGGGAGTCTCTCTGGGAGTGATAATAAATCTTTTTCACGTTCTCTTTTCATGGCGCCTTAAAGGAACTCTGAGACTACCTTTCGTTCCTGATTTCAAAGATTTCTGGATTTTTCCAGAAATCTTTTTAGGATTGTTTCTATGATGTTTGTTGTGGAAGATCCTTCAACAAAGGGAAGGATGACGACCTCTCCACCCGATCCCTCCACCACTTCCTTTCCCACGGTCGTCTCTTTTGTCCAATCGCCACCCTTGACTAAGACATGAGGCTTAATAGAGGTGATCAACTCCAGGGGGATAGGCTCATTGAACAGGGTGATATAATCTACACACCAGAGGCCAGAGAGGATCTCGGCTCTCTCTTGTTCGGGCAGGATAGGGCGTTCAGGGCCCTTAATGGTCCGAACCGATCGGTCGCTGTTTAGTCCCACCACAAGGATGTCTCCGAGGGACCTGGCCTTTTCGAGATAACGGATATGACCGACATGGAGAATGTCAAAACAGCCATTGGTAAAAACAATCCGTTTTCCATTTGATTTGAGGTTCTCGATGGTTTGGCTGATGGCCTCTCTTGTCTTGATCTTTTCTTTCATCATTCCTCCTATTCAAAACCTACCAGATTTAATGAGGGTAGTCAACCTCCGAAAAACTTTCTATTTCTCGTGAGAGTGAATGAAAACCCCTCATCGCTCTCCTCTGCTTTTTCCCTTGACAAGGTTTTTGGGGTATGGTAGTAGTATCTCAAAAATATATTAAGAATATTTTTATCATATATTTGAGAAAGTGAAAACTTAAGGCGATGAAGAAGCTGAAGAACAACTCGAAGAGCAAGAAAGCCATTGTTTACGAGAGCTTAAAGAGCCGGACCATCAATAACCTCATCAAGCCGGGAGAGCCTCTCAATGAAGGTACGCTTTCAAAAGAGTTTAAAATCAGCAAGACCCCAATCAGAGAGGCATTGCAGCAACTCGAAAGGGAGGGGTTTGTTGAAAATATCCCTGTAAAGGGAGCTTTCATTTCCAGGATTTCTTTTCAGGATATTAGAGAGCTGTTTGAGATACGGGAGATCTTGGAATGTGAGGCGATCAAGCGGGCTGTCACAAAAGTGGATTCAGCCAAGATTAAACTCGTGAAGGAAGAATTTGTCTCTTCTGAAAGCGAAGGCGGCAAAACGGATAAAAGTCATTTTAGGTCTGGCGACCAGATTCACACTTTTATTTTTGAGACCCTCGGGAACCATCGATTGATGGAGATTTATAAAAGACTGCAGGATCATGTGGTGAGAAACCGCATCTATTTCTTCGATCAATCTCACCTGGGACGATCTGAGGAGGCTTTGAAAGAACATCTTGAGATATTGGATGCCATGGAGGCGCAAGATCCTTTACGAGCGGAACAAGCCGTCCGAGACCACCTCAGAAATTCCATGGAATACCTTAAAAAGATCATGTGATCAAAAAATGGAAAAGGAGAGATCGAATCAATGACCCATGTCATCAAACAAATTGAGAGGGTTCCGAAGGAATTAATGGATCAATTTCGAGGGATTGGCACGGCAACCGTCCATGAAGCCTATGAAAGAAAAGGGGCGGTTGATCCTGCCATTAAGCCGATCGACCGTGGAGTCCGGATCTGTGGGCCAGCCTTTACTGTTCAATGCCATCCAGGAGATAATTTAATGCTCCATAAGGCTCTGGAGCGAGCACAGCCAGGGGATATCCTCGTCACATCAGTAGGAGGATATTATGAAGCCGGTTACTGGGGAGGATTGATGGCCACCTCCGGTGTCGCAAAGAAGTTGGGAGGTTTGGCCATTGATGGGTGCATCAGGGATTCTTCCGAAATCATCAGAATGGGGTTCCCCATTTTCTGCCGCGGGTTTTGCATCAAGGGAACGACGAAAACAGTTCTTGGATTAATCAATCACCCCATCATTTTGGGGGGAGTATCGGTCCATCCAGGAGATTTGATTCTCGGGGATGATGATGGAATGGTTGTAATCGAGCGATTGAAATGCAAAGAGGTACTGGAGAAATCTATTCAAAGAGTGGAAGCAGAGAAGATAAAGTCAGAGAAACTGAAGACCGGCATCTCCAGCATCGAGCTGAATAAGTTAGGGAAGGTTTTTGAATTCTTGGGGATGGTTGAAAAATAACCCGATGAAAATCGAGCCGCAACGATTAAAAGAGATCTCAGTTGAAATCCTGAAGGGGCTGAATGCCGCTGACCATGAGGCGAAGTTGGTGGCTGAGTGTTTGGTCCAGGCCGAGATGAGGGGGATCGATACTCACGGCGTCCATTTTCTGAAGCTCCTTTCAGACCGGGTTGATGCTCGAATGATCCGCATTCCAACAGAAATCCAGGTGATCAGAGAGGATGGTGCAACCTCTGTTCTCGATGGAGGAAATGGGCTTGGCCAGGTTGCGGCTGATCGAGCGATGCGGATGAATATTCAAAAAGCTAAGGAACTTGGAATAGGCTTGACCCTCATCCGAAATACGAATCACATCGGGATTCTTGCCTTCTATACCCTCATGGCTGCAGAAGAGGGGATGGCTGGACTTGTGATGAGCAATTCTGCTCCCTCCATGTCTCCCTGGGGAGGAACCGAGCCCTTTTTGGGGACAAACCCCATATCCCTTGCCGTTCCAGGGGGAGAAGAAAGCCCGGTGGTTTTGGATATGTCATCGAGTGTCGTGGCTCGAGGGAAAATCCGCCTTGCTCAGCGGAAAAAGGAACCTATTCCTTCGGGATGGGCCCTCGATGAAACAGGATTACCGACGACTGATCCAAATGCTGCAATGAAGGGTACGCTCTTGCCCATAGGTGGGCCTAAAGGGTATGGTCTGGCTCTTATGATTGATATTCTTGCAGGTCTGCTTTCAGGGTCTCAATACGGTCCAAAGATTAAGACCTTTCATCAACCCTTAGGGCCTACGGGTATTGGCGTCCTCACCATGGCCATTGATATTGAGAAGTTTATGCCTCTTAGTCAGTTTAAACAACTCATTGACTCTTATATTGAGTCGATTAAAAAATCGAAGAAGGCAAAGGGTGTCTCGAGAATTTATCTTCCAGGAGAGATCGAGATTGAAAAGGAGAAAAAGAGTCTCGCAGAAGGAATTGAATTGACCGAATCCGTGGTGAGCGACTTAAACCAACTTCTAGAAAAGATGAAAAGCTCAAATAGACTGAGCGAGTCGTGAGGAATCATAAAAGATGAAATGGATCATCAGGGTTAATACTCGAACAGGAAAGATTTCCAGGCAAGAAGCTACCGAAGAGGAGATGCGCTGGGGGGGAAGGCTCCTCATCTCTAAGTTTTTACTGAGAGAAGTTCCTCCGCTGGCTGATCCTCTTGGACGGTTCAATAAATTGATCATTGCGCCAGGCCTTTTGGGAGATACCTTTGTTACTACGACCGGGAAGTTTTCAGTGGGAGGTAAGAGCCCGCTCACACAGGGCGTCAAGGAAAGTGATGTTGGGGGAGAGGCCGGGAAGAAGATCGCTCGACTCGGGATCAAGGCTCTGGTGCTGGAGGATATTCCAGAAAAGAACGGGACAACCATCTTAATGCTTAAAGCGAATCAGATCATGCTCTCTGATGTCCCTGAGTTAAAAGGGAGGCCTGTCTCAGAGGCGGTAGGGATTCTCCGGAAGCAGTTTGGAAGCCAGGCAGGGATTATTTGTATCGGGCCATCAGGAGAGATGAAAATGATGGGCGCCGGCATTGCTGTGTCTGATGTGAATGATATACAGGTTCGGTATGCGGCACGGGGCGGTCTCGGAGCAGTGATGGGGTCAAAGGGGATCAAGGCGATTATCGTTGACGATTCAGAGGCTGTATCGCCCAAAGTGTTTGACGAAGCCCTTCTTCGTGAGGCAAGCAAGGCTCTTACTCAGGCGATCCTGGAAGACCCCAAGACAGAGAACAGGCATAAACTTGGGACTCCAGCCATCCTCATGTTTGCCAACGAGCTTGGCCTTCTTCCCACGAGAAATTTTAGCACAGGTCAGTTTGAAAGAGCAGAGGCCATTGCCGGAGAACGAGTCGCAGAGGTGATTGCAGAGCGAGGAGGAGAAGGCCGTTCAGGAACCCCCTGTTTGAGAGGGTGCGTCATTTCATGCTCCAATATCTTTCCAGATCCTTCAGGAAAGAAGACCGTGGCATCCATCCAGTATGAGAATATCGCGCTTCTCGGGCCGAATTGCGGAATTGGCAATCTGGATGACATCGCCGAATTGAACCACCTCTGCAACGAGGTAGGTGTGGATGCCATTGAGACTGGAGCGGCCATAGGGGTTGCCATGGAAGCCGGGGTGATTCCCTTTGGGGACGCCAAAGGGGCAAAGGATCTGATTCGCCAGATCGGTCAGGGAACCCATCTCGGACGGATCATCGGGAATGGAGTTGTGGTCACAGGAAAGGTCCTTGGAATGAGGCGAGTCCCCGCGATCAAAGGCCAGGCCATTCCAGGCTATGATCCTCGCGCCTTAAAAGGGAACGGAGTCACCTATGTCACTTCGCCCATGGGAGCAGACCATACCGCAGGAAATGCTTTTGAGACCGCCAGGACCATCAATCCCATTGGCAAAGAAAACCAGGTTGAGAGTTCGAGAAGGCTTCAACTCCGGGCGGCCATTCTCGACACCATGGGGCTCTGTCTCTTCACCCGCCCTCCGTTTGTGAAAAACCCCGAACTGTTCGCTCTCTTTCTGAAGGGACGCTATGGGTGGAAGGTCACTTATGAGGATGTACAGAAAATCGGGATCGATGCTCTGGAGACGGAACGAGAATTCAACCGGCGTGCCGGGGTTTCAGAAGAATTCTTCGACCTCCCGGATTTCATGAGAGAAGAGCCTTTGCCTCCGAGAAATTCTGTCTTCGATATTTCGATGGAAGAGATGCAACAGGTCTGGGAAGTGAAGATTCCCAAGGATGTTTTTTAATAAAAAAACATAAGTTCGGAGTAAAGAGTTCGCCCCGATAGAATCGGGGCAGGGAGTTCGGAGAAAATGATTAGACAAACATATTTCCCCTCTCCCCTGGTGGGAGAGGGAGGGGGTGAGGGGAGACGATCATGTCAGAATTAAAGGTTGTCAACATTAAGGATGTGAAAGGGGAACGTCGAGAACCTCCCCGGATGTCATGGATTCTGGTTTCTGAAAAGACTGTGGGGTCACAGAACGTGGCGATGGGCGTGAATGAGACGTATCCAGGCGGCATGGTGCCGGAACATAAGCACGATCATGAAGAGGAGGTCATGTATTTTGTGGCGGGAAGGGGAACCTTTGTGACTGAGGGAAGGGAGATCCCTCTTGAGCCGGGGGTCTGCATTTATAATCCTCCGGGAAAACTTCACAAGATCATCAACACTGGGGATGAAGTCCTGAGGTTTATCTGGATCTATTCTCCGCAACTACCAAGCCATAGGAAATAACTATTTTCCGTCACCCTGGACTCGTTTCAGGGTCTCATGGTTAATGATTGGTAATTAGAGATGCTGAACCAATACTGAATCAAGTTCAGCACAAGGTTCAGCATGACATTTTTGGATTAAATTCGGCTTCTAAGAAGGAATAAAAAAGGAGGAAAGAAGAATGGGAAACTGGAAACTGCCACCGGAAGGTGGGCATATGGACAAACCGAGCAAGATCTATTTTCAGACGATGACCAAGAAGGATGTGGAGGATCGCCTCAAAAAGAATGATATTATCCTCATCCCCTTGGGATCCACTGAAAACCATGGGGCTGCTGGTCCTTACGGCGAAGATATCTACATGGTGACAAGGATCGCAGAAGAAGTGGCCAAGGCAACGGGCTGTACGGTTGCGCACCCTGTTGTTTATGGGTCTCATCCGTACCACCATTTAGGCCAACCCGGAACCATCGTCATCCCGGATGATGTCTTCTCGGCTTATCTCAGGGCGATCATGGCAGGTTTCTGGAATACGGGTTTTCGGAAGCAGATCTTCATGAGCCTCCATGGCCAGGAGTATATCGTTCCTTCGGCGATCAATGAGTTCGGCAAGAAGTACCAGGTGCCTGCCATCCTCATCTTCGTAGATGTTCCAAGGGTGATGGGTCAGACCCTGATGGATAAGGCCCACGGAGGACCTTACGACAATCCTTTCCAGCATGCCTGTGAGGCAGAGACCTCTCTCTCCATGGCGCTCTTTCCTGAGATGGTCCAACTCGAGAATGCCGAAGATAACACCCCGTGGGGTTTTCTGCCGCCAGGACATCTCGACCGAGGCGGAGACATCTATGGCAATCCGATTCCCGGTCACTGCGCAGTTGGTTGTGGCGGCATTGAGTGTGTCATCTATCCTGAAGGAGTGATCGGAAAACCCTCTCTGGCTGATCCGAAGAAGGCCTATAAGAGCGTGGAAGTGACCCTCGATTATCTGAAGAAACTCCACGACGATATTATAGGCAAGTTTCCTCCGGGCGTGTTGCCTGAGAGCAAATACCTGAGTCAACGACCGCCAGAGGAGGTCGAGGCGCTCCTGAAAGGTCCTTTAAATGGCGGAAGGCATCTCTATACGGTCGCCTTCCCACCCTAACGAAAGCCATTCCCCATCTCTTGCCATTACGGCAAGAGATGGGTGCAGTTTACACCCTTTCAAGGTTAAAGGGCTGTTGATATGATTGCCAGCGGGGTCTAACAGATCCAAACGAATGAGATGGAAAAAGGAGTGGAAGCATGGTGAAATGGAGCGATCGTTTATGCAAAGGGCTTGAATATATCATGGCCTTTCTCCTCGCCCTGATGGTGGTCTTAGTTTTTGGAAACGTCGTCCTGCGTTATGGCTTTAGGTCTGGCATTGTCATTTCTGAAGAGCTGTCCCGCTGGTTGTTTGTCTGGATGACTTTTTTAGGTGCGGTGGTGGGCCTTAATCATGGAGCACATCTTGGCACAGAGGTGCTCGTCAAGCGTCTCGGCGGCACCGGAAAGAAAATCGTTCTCGCCATTGCGTATTTATCCATGCTTTTTGTTTGCTGGTTGATTTTTTCCGGCGCGTGGGAACAGACAAAAATCAACCTCACCACGATCAGCGCAGCCATGGAGGCGCCTGTGGCGTTCTTCTATGCCTCAGGGGTTGTCTTTGCGGTTTTAGCAGGCTTGATCCTGATTCGAGACCTATTTCGTTTACTCATGGGTAAAATAGGAAAACAGGAGCCGCAAGCGGCGCAAGAGCCTTAAGAGATAGGATATAATTCCTTCATCAAGCCATCATTGGCACGGGGAGTTCCATGATCATCACAGTATTTTTAGGCTCGTTACTCATTGCCATGGCGTTCGGTGTGCCCATTGCATTCTCCCTGCTGATCAGCGGCGCCGCCTTGATGTGGCATCTGAACATGTTCGATGCGCAAATCGTGGGACAGAACGTCATCGAGGGCGCAAATAGTTTTCCTTTATTGGCGGTTCCCTTCTTCATGTTAGCCGGCGAATTGATGAATGCAGGCGGGCTGTCCCGTCGCATTGTGACGTTCGCTATGGTCCTGGTGGGTCATATCAGGGGAGGGTTGGGATATGTGACGATCGTAGCGGCTTGCTCCATGGCGGCATTGTCAGGATCGGCTGTCGCGGATGCGGCTGCATTGTCGGCATTGCTCTTGCCGATGATGACCACGGCGGGGTACGACAGGGCTCGGTCAGCGGGATTGATCGCTTCTGCAGGCATCATCGCTCCTATCATACCGCCCAGCATTGGGTTCGTCATCTTTGGAGTTACCGCCAACGTATCGATTATGAAACTGTTCTTAGCCGGTATTTTTCCGGGCATCCTGCTCGGGGTCTCTCTATGGTTTACCTGGTGGTGGTTGGTTCGAAAAGAGACGATTACGGTGACCCCTCGCGCAACCATTGCCGACATCATCAGCGCCATCAAAGGTGCAGGATGGGCGATGGGACTTCCGATCATTGTGGTAGGCGGTCTCAAATTTGGAGTATTTACACCAACCGAAGCAGCCGTTGTTGCAGCGGTTTATGCGCTGGTCATTTCTCTGGCGGTTTACCGGGAAATTAAAATCAAGGATTTAGTCCCCATTTTCGTAGCGGCCGCGAAAACCAGCTCCGTGGTGATGTTTCTGGTGGCCGCGGCAATGGTCTCGGCCTGGATCATCACCGTAGTTGATTTACCTGGCCAGGTTGTTGGGCTGTTGAGCCCCTTTCTCGATAATCCGAAACTGCTGATGTTCGCCCTGATGGTTCTGGTGATGGTCGTGGGCACGGCTTTGGACATGACTCCGACCATTCTGATGTTAACTCCGGTGTTAATGCCCCTGGTGAAGGCGGGCGGCATCGACCCTGTTTATTTCGGGGTATTGTTCATTATTAATAATGCGATTGGTTTGATCACGCCGCCTGTGGGCACTGTTCTGAACACAGTGGCAGGCGTTGGCAAGATTGATATGGATCATGTGACCAGAGGAGTGATGCCCTTTATGATCGCCCAGTTTGTGATGATGTTCTTGATGGTGCTCTTTCCTCAATTGGTCACCTGGCCAATGAAATGGCTCATCGGGTGAACAGGTG
>Ga0194125_10008301_pt1 | contig 14696 bp, 12 predicted proteins | sample TA2KigC250mmetaG_FD_148626 | JGI IMG/M metagenome (GOLD analysis project Ga0194125, IMG submission 148626) | Freshwater microbial communities from Lake Tanganyika, Tanzania - TA2015034 Kigoma Deep Cast 250m | ecosystem: Environmental > Aquatic > Freshwater > Lake | place: Tanzania: Lake... | reverse complement strand
TTCAAACCGTCCAAATTGTGCGGCGAGCAGCAGTTTTTCGCATCGTGAACGGGACTGCCGCTCCCTAACTATTGGATTGATTTTAATAGCCTTGGGTATTCTCGTTTTAGTGAGTTTGGCGGGGCGGATTGAGAAGACCATCGGCGAGGATCCCTTTGCGCAATCGCTGCTGTATATCCCTCACGAGCGGTTGCTGCATTGGGCGGCTTTAGGCGACGACGGCGCGGCGGCGGATTTGCTTTGGCTGCGCGCGATCTTCTACATCGCCGCCAACGATATGGACGAAGCGCAGGAAAAGTGGATGGAGGAGAATGCCGAGCAGAATCGCGCCCGGCTGGAAAATTATCACGCTTCAGCGGATACCGTTAATAGAGACGCATTAGATGCCCGGCAGAATCCGATTTTGGCGATTATGTTCTTCTGGAACGAGAACAGCCCTTACGCGCCACACTTATTCTCGGTTTTAGATAAAGTGACCAATCTCGATTCGTTATTCGTAACGCCTTATTATAACGGCGCTTTATTTTTATCGATGGCTTACGGGCGCTACGATGAAGCCCGTCGATTGCTCGATAAAGGCATAATGAATTGTCCGACCCGCTGGGAGCCGATATATTACCGCGGCTTTCTGCGTTTGTTTTATGAGAATGATAAAACAGGCGCGATGGAAGACATCAGCCTGGCGGCTGCCAAATCGAACGCGCCGTCTTTCGTGCTGGATTTGGCCGCCCGCCTGCGCGCCGGACTGACCGGCCGGGATGCAGCCTTAGCCTTCTTATATAGTCTTTATGAAGCCGCTGAAGATAGAGATTTAAAGAAACGTTTGGAGGAGGTTATTAAAACAATGACAATTAAACAATATAATACAATCGTAGAATAGTTTAATAAGGTATGTTAGTCGAGATATGAGAAAACAATTACTTAAAAGACACGTTTTAGTCAGCGATAGCGGATTTACCGTTGTTGAAATGATTGTTGTGATAATTGTAGCGGGCATTCTCGGCGCGATAGCGATCGTGCGCTATTCGAGTCATCAGGACAATGCGATAATGGGCGCGGCAAGTCAGATTATCAGCGATATTGCCTACGCGCAGGAAATGGCTATTGTCAATGCTAAAGGCACGGCGATTTATTTTTATGGCAATGCCACACCGCCGCCGCGCCGCCGCTGTTTTATAGCATCGGTCTGCTTCGGTCCGGAATCGCAGGCTGTAACTGAACTGCGTGGATTTCGCGACCAATTCCTGATGCATAATACCCCCGGCCGGACATTCGTCAATTGGTATTATGATAATGCGCCAGATATGGCAAAGATATTAGAGAAGAATAGGATTCTACGCTGGGGAATGACTGCCTTACTAACGCCGGTTGTGGTCTTAATCTCGCCCTTTGTCGATGAAGCGCAGGCATTTGGCGGTGGTGGTGGCGGCGGGCAGCCAGCCGGAACGCCAAATACTTATCAAATAATCTTCCAAAATGGAACGCCCATAAAGAATCCTCAAACCGGACAAGATTATGTTGTTTATCTTGGGACTGAAGTGACGATAACTTCGCCGAATCGAACACTTTACTTTGACTCAAACGGAAAAATGTCCACACCTGGCTATACCTGGAGCTCCGGTCAAACATCGATGATGGTCGTGGTCCTCAACGGCGATGTCAATATCCAGGTATCAAAATATATCGGCAAAGCCTGGGTTCAACAATGAACTTATTAAATAAAATATGGCAACATATCAAGTCAAAAAATGGTTACAGCCTGGTCGAATTAGTCGCGGCGTTGGTTTTATCCGGATTGATGCTGCCGACAGTGGTCGATATTTTTGGCACTACAGCCGCTAATTCATTCGACGCCGAATTTATGTCCATCGCCAACTTTTTAGCCGTTGAACAGATGGAGATAATTCTAGCTGATAAAGCTGGCAGCGGCGCCGGATATGGCTATAGCGCAATTACTTCCGCTAAATATGCAAATGTCAATCCTCCAGCGCCGTTCAATGGCTTTACACGCACAGTCACTATAACCGATTTTAATATAAACAATAATCCATCATACCCGGCTAAACAGATTGTCGTGCGCGTTCATCATCCGACTATCCCGGATGTCGTCCTTACCGCTTTTATCACCGATCATTCAGGATTATGATGCTGAATTGCAAAAGAGACGATGGCTTCACGATAATGGAAATAGTGATAGTCATCATTATAACCGGTATTCTGGCGGGATTATTCGGTCAATTATTGGCTTCGGCTATGAAACTTTATACCGACCATAATCTGCGCAAGAACGCGCATATCGATACGCGCCGGGCGATGGAGAACCTTTTTCACGATATAAGAGAATGGCAGCTTTGGAATGCGTCTCCAACAAGTACGACAGTTAATTTTAGTCATTCAGAGAAGTTTAAACGCACATTATTGATTCTTACATACTTTTATTACGACAAAATCCATGTCGCTTACAATTATAGCGGTGGTCAGATGACCTATCAGCGTGACGACGGCAATTGGAATAATCAGTATTTACTTATAGAGCGGGGAGTAAATAGTGGAACTTCACGCTTCACTGAGGTGACGGAAGGGACGATAAAACGAATTCGCATCGAAATAGATCTAACGGTCAACAACAAGCCGTTAAGGATGCGGACAACGATATTTCCGCGTTGTCAAGGTGGATAAAATTGGTGATTTTAAAGACATATTTAAGGTTATTTTATCGCTCTCAAAAAGGCAACATCTTGCTTTCGGCTGTAATTGTTATGATAATTCTCTCAATGTTCGGCGGTATAATGGTGTCCAGGACGATAGTCGATTCGAGTGCTTCAGCCAAAAAGTTAATCGCTACAAGAGCCTTCTATCTTGCCGATGCAGGTATTCAATGGGCGCGGAAGTATCTTGTTACTAATACCGCCGCGACAACCTTGGGTCCGATTAATTATGGAGGCGGAACGCTAACCGTTAAAATCGAGCAAACCTCAATATATTTAACTTATAATCTGAATAATATTAGCGTTTATAAATTTACTTCGACTGCCATAGTCGGCAATACGACACGTGTAATAGAAGAAATGCGTTATCGCGGCGGCGGCTCAGATAAGGATTTCATTTTATGGCGCGAAGTTGTGACTAACGAATTTTGAGTGTTTTATACATTGCGAAATGATTGTTTGCATATAAATAAGACTGAGTTAATCTGAACGAAGTGAATAGTCAGAGTCCTATCTACTCTAGGGGTCAGTCCCAGAATCGCGATAGAGCGATACCGTTCAGATTCACCGTTTCAGCGTGTAAATGAAACATACTGCATACTGAGGCTGTGAACTATAAACCAGTTAATTCTATGACTGACACAGACGAGATTCTTCCCCTGCCCGCTCAAGGGTAGTAAGATATTCAGCGGTTAAATATCAATACACCCAATTCGAAGTTTTCTACCAAACGCTGAATCGTAATTTAATCGTTCATTAAAAAAGAAATATAGGGATATTTTTACTAACATGGCATCCTTGGTAAACCATTCTATGGAAGCGCTAAATCTATAAAACACAATGGATATCCTTCCTCTCTTAAGCGACATACTGCTGGTCAGCGGTTTGTTCCTGTTTGTGGTTGGGACATTTTTCTTTTTTGTTCCGGCGCTGTTGATAAAATGGAACTCGCTGGGCAACACTTGGTTCGGCTCGGACGAATCGGCGCACAAACGCGCGGGTTTAAAGCGGCTTTTCACCGCCGATTACGCTATCTTCGCCAATCACCGCATCACCGGCGGCGTGATGTGGGGCTTGTCGTCGCTGTTTCTGATAATCTATACCCTTTACGGTTGAAAGCGCCGTCCATAGACAGCCCAGACCGCTATCCAATCGAAGACCTCCGTTATCAAAAGACTGGCGCGGCGGATACATCCGTATTAATGCTGCACGGCTGGGGCGGCGGCGCGCAATCCTTTGCCAATCTAAGTTCTATCCTTTCAACATACTGCACAATCTGGTCGCCGTCGCTGCCGGGATTCGGCGCTTCACCCGAACCACCTGCCGTCTGGGACAGTTTCGATTATGCTGAAGTCGTCCACAGATGGGCTTTGCAGCATATTGAGACGCCTTTCGATATCATCGCCCATAGTTTTGGCGGACGAATTGCCATCGCGCTGGCGGCGAGGCATCCCGATTTAGTCCGATGTTTAATCTTAATTTCCAGCGCCGGTCTTAAACAAAGAAGGACGCTGCCTACGCGAATGAAAATAGCCGGCGGTTCAATCCTGCGACTGGCTGGGGAATTATGCGGCGGCAGAATTAAGGAGGCTCTGAACAGGCGGCGCGAAAGACTCGGCTCGGCAGATTGGCGCGCCGCCAGCCCAATTATGCGCGACGTGCTAAGCCGAGTGATTAATGAAGATTTGACCGATTGTTTAAGACGCGTTCAGGCGCCAACTATGCTGATATGGGGAACGGAAGATACCGCCACACCGCTCAGGATGGCTGAAAAAATGCTGAAATTGCTGTCTAAAGCGGAACTGGTGAAAATCCCCAAAGCCGGACATTTTTGTTATCTGGACGCGCCTAGCGAAGCGCTTTCGGCAATCTGGAAACATTTAAGCCTCCCGAAAGCGTGGTAGAAATTTCAATTTCAAACTTTATATAGTGAGAATAATATACACGACAGCCGCGATGTTGATTGTTTTCAACTATTCGTTGGCGCAAGAATTCCACATCGGCAGCGAGGGATATATTTACGCCGGCAATGTGGACTATATTGGGGCTGGCATTACGCCGGGGATAAGTTGGACCTTACCGACGCAGCCGGGCGGAGGCTGGATGTTCGGGCTGGATTATTTTAAACCCTTCAAGACAGGTTCGGCGCGTCTGGCGTCTTCCGACGGACGGTTATCGACTTACCGGCGGACGAGTGTTTCCACATTATGGTTATGCCGTTGGGCTGATATTGAGATTGTTAATCGCTCTATCCGCGTCGCCGCCGGCTTAGGCTGGGGCTATTTTGCGACAGTTTTAGATGACCGTCATTTATACGCCGGGACTATCGGCTATCGCGTCGAAGCGCTGGCTTTGCCTATGCCGAATCGACTTCCCCAATTGCAGACTGGCTTTTACTTTGCCGGACATCCCTGGCTGACCTCAGGCTATGCCGACGACCGCTTCGGTATAACCGCAAAGTGGCGGATTAATAAAAAGGATAATAAAGATTAAGAAATTAGACTTGACTTTTATTCGGTTTAAATTTACATTTAGTAAATTTCACTGAAAATTTAGAATTTGGATGACTAATGACTAATGACAATGCTTACTTTCTCACTTTCTCACTTTCCAACTTACTTCGAGGGAAAATGCGGCGGGCAGGTTTAATAGCCTTGGGCGTCATAGCGCTGGTCATTACAGCGCTGCCCGATGATTGCGAGGCGGCATCGCGGACGAGCATTGGGATAGTCGGCGGCGGCGGAGCGCCGCTGGGCTGGTGGGGCGACAGATGGGGAACATTTCACAGCGGCGAAGTCAATGTGCGCTATGAGTTTTCGCCCGGCACAGGCTTGCTGTTGTTAGCCGGGTTGCACAAGACCTATCTGGCTGAAATGAGCGCGCAGGAAATCGCCGGTGAATCAACCGCCCGCGATCTGCCGCCGGAATTTCAGCCTTATGCGGCAATCCTGAACGCTCAACAAGGCGGCGCTTTCAAGCAACTGCCGCTGGGATTTGGACTCTACCGCGAAGGCTTATTAGCCGGCTGCCGGGCTTATGCTTCCTTAGCCTTTGCCGTGCATCTTTGGAAATTTGAGCGCAGCCAGGAGTTCAGCGAGCGCGTGACGCCTCCGATGTCGGACACGCTGATGCACACCGACATTTGGAGCGACAAGCAGGACGGCGCCAAGATAGGCTTGCAAATGGCGCTGGGCGCGCTTTATCCGCTGCGTCCCGGCGTGTTCGTCGATGCTTCGGTAGCCTACCATTTTGTTGACATCGGTTCGAAATACGGTTCGATCGCCTACTACGGCTTCCCGGCGCGCACCTGGACGCCCCAAAAGCAAGCGACCGCCAAAGGTCGCGCCGATTTCCTGCTGTTTAGGGTGGGATTTAGATTCGGACAGTAGCGGTGAGCTGTCCTGTCCCGCGTCAAAAGTCCATCCGGCTTGAAAATGCCCTTTAGAGTCTCAATTTCTCGAGGGCATTTTGTTTCAGTTGAGATGGAGTCGTCAGATCCGTGTATGTAAATTGAAGAGTAAGAGACTTAATCTTGGCAAAACTGCCCATTCTGGAATATATCTCAACGCGATTGGACAGAGCTATCCTGTTATCGTTAACTTATTAATGGGTGCAAAATAGAGTGTCTCGGGCTTGGAGGGCGGGTTTAAACCCGCCCTCCAAGGTGAAGGTGATGCCCAGTTAATTAGAGGACAGAGCATTAGAATGGTTTGAAGGATAAGATACTAAATTATATGAGGTAATTGCAAAAGTGTTGGATTTATTAACTGATGGCAAGGCGGACGAGGGCGTCCGCCTTGCCATAGTCTGAGTTTTCTGGATTAATCATCATTTTGCAATTACCTCGGATGAAACAGATAATCCTGTAAAGTCGCTATATTAATCCGTTCTATCCGTTTAATCCGTTGTTAATTTTAGTCCTTTTATTATTCATTTGAATGCAAATTGGTATTAGATTGCCAATTAATATTAGAGGGAATTGCAAGTAGAACCTCTTGCAATGAAAGGTGATATTATAAGCATCGTTCTTAAAAGCGGAATCCCAGTTAATTTAAACTCGTCTGAATGCCTGTCCCCGCTTTCGCGGGGATAAACTCTGCGCGGGCAAGACGCAATCTTAATAAGAATTCTGTAAGAAAGTAGTAGTATTATCGACACTAAATGTTGAACTCTAAAGACCGGCTGCGGTTGTCGCGGCTGTTGTCGCAGTTGGAGCGTCTGCGTCCGGATGAGCCGGCGCCGCAGTTCGACGGCGGCCGTGTGGGGGCGGCTATGCGCCTCGGCATAACCGGACCACTCGGCGCCGGCAAGAGCAGCCTCATCGACCAGATTATCCGCCGCTATCGCAAGCAGGGTTTGTCGGTCGGGGTGATTGCGGTGGATCCGTCCAGTCCCTTCACTGGCGGCGCTTTACTCGGCGACCGCGTGCGGATGAACGAGTTCACCAGCGACGACGGCGTCTTCATTCGCAGCCTCGCTACGCGTGGTATGTCTGGCGGACTGGCGGCAACCGCCATCGACGCCGCTGATATAATCGACCAAGCCGGATTTGAGCGCATCATCATCGAGACCGTCGGCGTCGGGCAGGTCGAGGTCGATATCGCCGGCGCCTGCGACATCATAGCGCTGGTTTTAGAGCCGGCTTCCGGCGACATCATCCAGACGATGAAAGCCGGCCTGATGGAGATTGCCGATATATTCGTCGTCAACAAGAAGGACTTGTCGGGCGCTGACCGCTTTATCAGCGAACTCGAAATGATGCTGGAGATGAAGCACGGAATATTGACCGCCAAAGCCGACGAAATCGCACACCATCGCAATTTATCATCATTATCATCAAAAAGAAATATTCCCAATGTTGTGGCGACGAATGCCCGCAGCGGCGAAGGCATCGACGAGTTATGCGCTAAGATAGAGGAGTGGTTGAAAGCCGCGCGGGAAAGCGGCGCTTTAACGCAGCGCCGGCTTCAGCAGCGCGGCGAGCGCATCCGCAAGGCGGCGGAAGAGATGCTGCTGAAGCGTTTCCGGCGCGACCTCCCGGCGGTGGAGATTGAGAGGTTAGCGGCTGATAGTATGCCGGTCAGGGAGGCGGCGAGGGAACTGGTGGACAGAATTACTAACAATAAGAATTGAGGAAATCCCAATGGAAAGCATTAAAAGCATATCGATTAAAGGATTCAAGAGTATAAGCAACCTTAAAGATTTTGAATTACGACCTATGAATGTATTGATAGGCCCAAACGCAGCCGGTAAATCCAACTTGCTGAGCTTCTTCAATTTACTTAATTGGTCGTTTAAATCGAATCCTCAATTACAATTATATGTTCAAACCAAGGGCGGCGCTAATTCTATATTATTTGACGGCGCTAATACTACAACTGAAATTGTAGGGCAATTTGTGTTTGAACAGCCGGCTTCAAATTTTGAATATCTAATGCAACTCGATTATGCCTCGCCAGACAGGTTGGTTTATTCTCAAGAGAAATATCGAATAATTACCGAGAGTCGTAAAAGTTCCGGCTGGATTCATTTCGGTGCTGGGCATTTAGAATCAAAATTGTGTGAAATCGATACAACAGACGACCGAGATGCCCGCTTAATATTGAAAGCACTCAGAAAAATGAGTATGTATCAGTTTCATAATACTTCATTTACATCAAGAATGCGGCAGAGATGGCCGCGGTATGATAATAACCTATTAAAAGAAGATGGCGCAAATATTGCACCCTTTCTTTTTAAAATGAAAAATAAATATCCGGATTACTATAACAAGATTATTAATACGATTAGGATGATATATCCTGATTTTGACGAATTTGTATTCGATGAATCGAGAAATATTCTATTACAGTGGCGCGAGCAAGGTTCAGATTACATTTTCGCATCGCACCAAGCATCCGACGGCACTTTACGAATGTTTGCATTAGTTACTCTATTATCCCAACCGATTCAAATGTTACCAAATTTATTGGTCATCGATGAGCCTGAATTAGGTTTGCATCCTTATGCTATCAATATTATCGGTGGGCTTATGAAAAGCGTTTCTGTTCATAAACAAATATTAATTGCAACTCAATCAGGCGCTTTTGCAGACCAGTTCGAGGTGGATGATATTATTATAGTCGATAAAATTGACCGGACATCGATTTTTAGTCGAAAAACCAAAGCGGAATTGGTAAACTGGCTGGATAAATACAGTCTATCTGAACTTTGGAATGCGAATATCATAGGGGGGAGACCCTAATATGATTAGGTTATATATAATTACTGAGGGGGTGACAGAAGAGAAATTTGTTAAGAAAACACTTCAATCTTACCTTGTCCAAAATAACATATTTTGTTATCCGATAAACTTTGGTGGGTTGATTAAAAAGTATAAGCAATCTTATCCACAAGTAAAAGATTTAATACAAAGACTTATTAAACAAGAACATCAGAATAAAGAAGCGCACTTCACTACAATGTTCGATTTATACGCATTGCCGGATGATTTTCCAAATTTCAAATCCTCAATCAATTCCCCGGATCCTTATAAACGGGTGGATGAACTTGAAGCCTCATTTGCAAATGATTTGGACGATAGAAGATTTATGCCATATATACAACTACACGAGTATGAGGCATTATTATTTACGGATATAAGTAAAATATTACCAGATTTTCCAAACCGAGCGCAAGAAGTAAATCAACTTGTATCTCTAAGCCAAAATTTCTCTTCGCCTGAGGTTATTGATGACAATAAAGAATCAGCGCCTTCAAAACGCATCATTAAACTAATTCCGGAATATGAAGGTGAAAAAGTATCTGTCGGACCATTAGCCGCAGGCAGAATTGGGATAGATGAGATGCGTTTGAAATGTCGCCATTTTGACAATTGGATAAAAAGACTTATTGAGTTATCAAGACAATAACCAACTATTTATTAGCCAATGAATAATGAAACCACTCCCCGCTCCCGCTGGCAGTCCGAATATGAATCCGGGCGCAAGCGCGAGGACACGCTTTTCACGACCGTCTCCTCAGCGGAAGCGCCGCCGCTGGTCGATTGGGAAGATTTGCAGGACTTCGCCCCGCAGTCCAAACTGGGCTATCCCGGGCAATATCCGTTCACACGCGGCATCCATCCGACGCACTATCGCGGCAAACTCTGGACGATGCGGATGTTCAGCGGCTTCGCCACGCCGGAAGCCACCAACCAGCGCTTTAAATTTCTACTGGAACACGGGCAGACCGGGCTATCGGTCGCCTTCGACCTGCCGACGTTGATGGGGCGCGACTCAGACGACCCCTGGTGCGAAGGCGAGGTTGGCAAGTGCGGCGTCGCCGTCTGCTCTCTGCGCGATATGGAAACCCTCTTCGACGGTATAACTATGGAGAAGGTCTCTACCTCGATGACCATCAACAGCCCGGCGGCGATTATGTGGGCGTTCTACATCGCGGCGGCTGAAAAGCAAGGCGCCGACCGACGCAAATTACGCGGCACCATCCAAAACGATATCCTCAAAGAGTATATCGCGCAAAAAGAGTATATTTTCCCGCCTAAGCATTCGATGCGGCTGGAAGTCGATACCATCGAATTCGGCACGAGCGACCTGCCGGAATGGAACACCATCTCCATCTCCGGCTACCATATCCGCGAAGCCGGTTCGACGGCGGTGCAGGAACTAGCGTTCACCTTGGCGGACGGTATGGCTTTCGTAGAAGCGGCGATGGCACGCGGTTTGGATGTCGATGCCTTTGCCCCGCGGCTGTCGTTCTTCTTCAATGCCCATATCGACTTTTTCGAAGAGATCGCCAAATACCGCGCCGCCCGGCGCATCTGGGCGCGCAAAATGCGCGATAAATACAGGGCTAAAAATCCGCGTTCCTGGATACTGCGCTTTCACACCCAAACCGCCGGCTGCAGCCTCACAGCCCAACAGCCGGAAAACAACATCGTCCGCACGGCGATTGAGGCTCTAGCCGGCGTTCTCGGCGGCACACAATCGCTGCATACTAATTCGATGGACGAGACACTGGCGTTGCCTTCCGACAAAGCAGCCAAAATTGCCCTGCGCACACAGCAGATTATTGCCTGCGAGACCGGCGTCGCCAATGTCATCGACCCGCTGGGCGGCTCTTACTTCATCGAGGCGCTCACAGACCGGATGGAGGCTGAAGCCGAAGCCTATTTCAAACGCATCGACGAATTAGGCGGCGTCATCGCCGGCATCGAAGCCGGCTTTTTCCAGCGCGAAATTGCCCGCGCAGCCTATAGACACCAGTTGGAACTTGAGTCCGGCAAACGGATTATAGTCGGCGTCAACGGTTATGTCGAAAAGGACGAAGTCATCGAAATACCGCTCTTGAAAATCACAACCGAAGACCAGGCGCGCCAGATGGCAAATCTACAGGAAGTCCGCCGCAAGCGCGACCCGCAAGCCATCAAACGATCCCTCGACCGCCTCGCCGATGTCGCACGCTCTGACGAGAACACAATGCCGACCTTTATTGAATGCGCGCACAACTATGTAACGCTCGGCGAGATGGTGAATGTGCTAAAAGAGGCGTTCGGGGAGTATCGGGAAGCGGCGGTGTTTTAATAAGTTGAATTGAGGAAGGTGTAAGTTGTAAGTTGTAAATAGATTCTCATGATTTCTTACATTTTTATTTATTGATTTCGAGATAATTGCAAAAGTGTTGGATTTATTAACTGATGGCAAGGCGGACGCCCTCGTCCGCCTTGCCATGTCCGAATTTTCTGGATTAATCATCACTTTTGAAATTAGCTCTTTCTTATGAGTAGTTTTACCTGGTCAAGGGATTCATCATTATTCATACAAGTAATGGCATATTAGGTTATAGCGCTATTGAGTTATTCTGAACGAAGTGAATAATCTCGTCTCCTACACCCAGACGAGATACTTCACTGCGTTCAGCATACACAAGGCAGTCGATAACCTAATGTGTCAATACACTTACGCCTTACACCTTACACCTTTCATCTATCAGTTACATCATCATCATCATCATCATCATCATCATCATCATTATCGTAGATGTCGAAGTTTATCACTATCCACGGTCATTTTTACCAGCCGCCGCGGGAGAATCCCTGGTTGGAGGCGGTCGAGGTGCAGGATTCAGCCGCGCCATATCATGATTGGAACGAGCGCATTACGACCGAATGCTATATGCCCAATGCGACCTCTCGCATACTGGGCAGCAACGGCTATATCGAAACGCTCATCAATAACTACGCCCGTATCTCGTTCAATTTCGGTCCGACGCTGCTGTCCTGGCTAGAGACGGCGCGACCGAATGTCTATCGCGCCATCCTTGAGGCGGATAAGGAATCGCAGGACCGCTTCGGCGGGCACGGCTCGGCGCTGGCGCAATGCTACAACCATATCATAATGCCTCTGGCGAACCGGCGCGATAAAATTACACAGATATTATGGGGTATCAACGACTTTCGTTATCGCTTCGGACGCAATCCGGAAGGTATGTGGCTGCCGGAAACCGCAGCGGACATAGAAACGCTCGATATCCTTGCCGAAAACGGCATTAAATTCACTATCCTCGCCCAGCATCAAGCCAGGCGCGTGCGCAAAATCGGCGACAGCGCTTGGTCAGACTCGACCGGCGGCAGAGTCGATCCACGTCGGACCTACAAGGTGAATTTGCCCTCCGGACGCAGCCTGGCGGTTTTCTTTTATGACGGGGCTATTTCGCAAGCCGTGGCTTTCGAAGACTTACTGCGCGACGGCGCTAACTTTGCCCGCCGCATCCTCGGCGGACTGGATAATCGAACTGAAAGCCAACTTGCGCATATCGCCACCGACGGCGAGTCTTACGGCCATCATCATAAATTCGGCGATATGGCGCTGGCGTTTGCACTGCAGTTTATCGAGAAAGATAAAACCGCGCAATTGACTAATTATGGACAGTATTTGGAGATTAACCCTCCGCAGTGTGAGACTGAAATATATGAAAATACGGCTTGGTCTTGTGCGCACGGCGTCGAACGCTGGCAGTCGGACTGCGGCTGCAGCAGCGGCAGCCATCCCGGCTGGCATCAGCGCTGGCGGCGCCCATTGCGCGAAGCGCTTAATTTCCTGCGGGACGAACTAGCGCCAATCTTTGAAAATAACGCTTCACGCCTGCTCCGCGATCCTTGGCTGGCGCGAAATGAATATATTGAAGTAATTCTCAACCGCTCCCAAACTACCCTAATTTCCTTTCTTGCCAAACATCAGACTCACCTCTTGACCACGGTCGAACAAACTCAGGCTGTTAAATTGCTCGGTATGCAGCGGCATCTATTGTTGATGTTCACTTCTTGCGGTTGGTTTTTCGACGATATCGCCGGCATCGAGACGGTGCAGGACTTACAATATGCTGCTCGCGCGCTGCAACTAGCTCAGGAATTCGGCGCTGTGGAGGTCGAAAAGCAATTTCTGCAGAAATTGGAATCGTCAGTGGGCAATCGCGGTGAATTTCTTAATGGAAGGGTCGTTTGGGAGCGGATGGTCAAACCGGTGATTGTGGATTTGCCAAAGGTGGTCGCGCATTGGGCATTGAGCGGTCTGTTCGATAATAATCACAAGATGCGGGATGAAGCCGGCGGCGAGAAAATCTATTCGTTCACAGTGCAACGCTTGTACGGCGAAATCCACACGGCCGGCCGAATGAAACTTTCGACCGGCCGGGCAAAGGTCGCCTCGCTGTTAACCGGCGAAGCGGGGACTTTCGATTACTGTGGCGTGCACTTCGGCGACCACAATATGTTAGGGGGAGTATTGCAGGTCGATTTAACCCTTGCATCAAGTGAAGAACACCCGATGCAACCTTCAACCTCATCTGCTCGCTTTGCGGATATCCTTTCAGCCTTCAACCGCTCGGATATGCCCGAAATTGTGCGTTATTTCGACCGGATTTTCGGCAATGCGACCTATTCGATGCGCAGCATTTTCAAGGATGGGCAACGACGCATTTTAGCCCAAATTATGACCGAGACGCTCGACGACATCGAGCGTCAATATCGCGAGATATATGAAGACCATGCGCCGACGATGCGCTTTTTGAAGGATATTATAGCGCCGGTGCCGCCGACGCTGCAAACCGCCGCGCGCTTTATACTGAATCGCGATCTCAAGCGGGCAGTCGAGTCGGATGAAATCAATTTGGATAATCTGCGGGCAATGCTGCGCGCCATCGAAGATTGGGGCGTCGAATTAGATAAGGAGGAGATTGGGTTTGCGTTGAGCAATACTTTAAACCGGCTGGCGGAGGAATTCAAATCTGTCCCTGATGCGCTCGTCACCTTGAACTGCATCGACGCCGCTATCGATGCCGCGCAAATGCTGCCGGTGCATGTCAGTCTCTACAAAGCCCAGACTTGTTGCTGGCTGGTCGGCAGGAATAAATACGCCAAACTCGCCGGGAAGACGCAGTTAGACACGCCAACCAAAGAATGGATGCGGAAATTTAAAGGTTTGGCGGATAAATTGAAGGTAAGGATTTGATAATTTAGAATTATACCTGATTTATTTTCTCAAAACTTCTCTGGACGAACATTATCACCACAGATTATACGGATAAAACGGATTATAGCCTACTAAAACACTTGCATCCGTTCTATCCGTTGTGAATTTAACTACCTCATTAAAACCACTTTCCTGGTAATTGTTTTATATTCCGTTTTCAATCTGAATATATATATCCCCGCCGGCAAATCGCAGCCTTCGACGGCGATGGAATGCCTCCCCGCTGTAAGCCAGCCATCGACCGACGTCCGCACTAACCTCCCATTAATGTCGAACATCTGCAACTTAACATCGCCAGACTGCTCAAGTTCAAACCTCGCCTCTGTCAGAGAATTGAAAGGATTCGGCGCAATATCGAATTTGGAATTTGGAATTTGGAATTTGGCGTGAACAATCCAATCAGGAACTGCGACATTTACAATCCATTTTTGGCTGTCGGTCTCGGCAAGTTCCCAATGCA
>Ga0194125_10008300_pt1 | contig 14699 bp, 14 predicted proteins | sample TA2KigC250mmetaG_FD_148626 | JGI IMG/M metagenome (GOLD analysis project Ga0194125, IMG submission 148626) | Freshwater microbial communities from Lake Tanganyika, Tanzania - TA2015034 Kigoma Deep Cast 250m | ecosystem: Environmental > Aquatic > Freshwater > Lake | place: Tanzania: Lake... | reverse complement strand
CAGCACCGGTCTGCCTTCCCGCAGCGGCTGAAGGTTGTAGGAGCGGTAATGCACTTCCGCCAATTCGTCCCAGCGGAGACGATTATTTTGTTCAAAAGTATTCAGATTTGAGTTAAAGTTTCAAGTACTTCATCAGCTTGTTTGGACTCAAATTCGGATCGTAAATAACTCCAAATATCCATGATAATCGCACCTTGGCTTCCTTCAATCTGAATTGAACTTGCATAATACCTCATAATTATCCACCAAGTTCCACTAGGCATTAGTTTAGATATTTCAAGAATAGCCATATTTTTATTATCATCCCAATCTAAATTAAATCCTAATGAGCGATAATTCGTCTCAAAACTATCATTATCAATATGTCGCCAGAGAAGCTTACCACTTATAGTGGCATTTTTTAGCGCAATTAGAATTGATAGTTTTTTTTCAACGAGTTCATCAAATTCACTGGACATAATGTTCCTCTTTTCTTAGTTTAAGGACTGCTTCGTTCTTACGAAGTGAGATTATTGCTTCGTGAAGTCTATTTTTTATCTTGTCTCCTTTAGGCTGAGCTTTTTGAAGTTCACGGCGGATACGATTAAGTGAAAGATGACTCGCTATTACATCTTTATCTTCACGAACCAATTCCTTTTGTAAAACTAAAGGGTATGTTCTTAGCAAATCATCAATAAGATATACCACAATATCCCACTTTTCACTTATTGCGTATGTTTCCATTTGCTCGATTTTGTGTATTAGACTACTCACATCATCGAGGGTTTCCTCGCGCTCAAAGCGCTTCAATAGCGATTGACGCGCGTCGCTAAGGGCTTTCTTAAGTTTATCGGTATTAAAGATAATCCAGACGGACAATCCAAGCCCCACGACACTCGCTAAACTTCCAATTATTCCAAATTCTTTTTCCATTTTACATCCTAAATATCCCCATCTTATACCCTTCAATCGGCTTATTCAGCGACATCGAAATCGCCAGCGCTAAAGCCGTCCTCGTATCCAGCGGGTCGATGATGCCGTCGTCCCACAGTCGAGCGGTCGAATAATACGGACTGCCTTCGCGCTCATACTTTTCGAGCGTTGGGCGCTTAAATTCCTCCTGCTGTTCGGGCGTCATCGGCGGGAGTCCGGCCGCTGCCATCTGCTCCATCTTCACCTGCAGCAACACGCTGGCAGCCTGCTCGCCGCCCATCACCGAGATGCGCGCGTTGGGCCACATCCACAGCAGCCGCGGCAGATAGCCTCTTCCGCACATCGCGTAGTTCCCGGCGCCATACGAACCGGCTATGATAATCGTGAAGCGCGGGACTTGAGCATTGGCGACGGCGTGGACCATCTTGGCGCCATCGCGGGCGATGCCGCTATGCTCATATTCCTTGCCGACGATGAAACCGGTGATGTTCTGCAGGAAGATTAAGGGGATTTTGCGCATCGAACAGAGTTCGACGAAATGGGCGCCTTTGCGCCCGGATTCGCCGAACAAAACGCCGTTATTAGCCAAGATGCCCACCGGATAGCCCATTATCCGCGCAAAACCGGTGATTAAAGTTGTGGAATGCAGTTCTTTGAACTCATTGAAGCGGCTGCCATCGACGATGCGGGCGATGACTTCCCGGCTGTCGAAGAACTTGCGGATATCGGAGGGGATAACGCCGTAGATTTCGGTCGGGTCGTAATATGGCTCTTCCGGCGTCTCCCGCTTGAGTTGAAATTTCGGCGGACGGTTGAGATTTTCGACGATATTGCGCAGGATGCGGATGGCGTCCTGGTCGTTCAGCGCATAATAGTCGCTTGTGCCGGAGATGCGGCAGTGCACATCGGCGCCGCCGAGGTCTTCCGGCGAGACTTCGATGCCGGTCGCCGCCTTGACCAGCGGCGGTCCGCCGATGAAAATCGTCCCCTGCCGGCGCACGATGATGGTCTCATCCGACATCGCCGGCACATACGCTCCGCCTGCGGTGCAGGAACCCATCACACAGGACAACTGCGGGATGCTCCGTGCCGACATTATCGCCTGATTATAGAATATGCGCCCGAAATGTTCCTTGTCGGCAAAGGTGCCGGATTGTTCCGGCAGAAAGATGCCGCCGGAGTCAACTAAATAAACGCACGGCAGGTTGTTTTCAATGGCGACTTCCTGCAGGCGGATATGTTTCTTGATGGTCATCGGGAAGTAGGTGCCGCCTTTGACGGTCGCATCGTTTGAGACGATGGCAACCTCCCTTCCGTGGACAACGCCGACGCCGGTAACCATCCCCGCCGACGAGGCTTCGTTATTATACATATCCCAGGCAGCAAGCGCGCTCAGCTCTAAGAACGGCGTATCCGGATCCAGCAGCGCTTCGACGCGCTCGCGCGCCGTCAGTTTGCCGCGCTTCTTATGCCGTTCGACATGCTGCGGCGGTCCGCCACGCTTGACTAATTCCAATCTCTGGCGCAGTTCTTCGACGACGCGCTGCATCGCCGCTTTATTGGTTTGAAATTCCGGCGATGATGTGTTGATGTGTGATTCGATGCGGTTCAATTTTAATAAGTGATGATGGTGATGATATATTGATGCTGATGCTGATTTTATTAGTGGAGCAGGCGGTCCCCGCCTTCCCGTATAGGAGGGCGAGCGTTCCTGCCCGCCACATTTTACCGCCGTTGACTACGGCGAGTCAACGACAGAATTTAAGCCGCTGCCGACTCGCTGTAGTCGGCAGCGATATGGACATACATTCCTGTTTGTCTAACGTATTATTTTATTATTTATTATTCAAATAATTAACTGTCAACTTCGCCGCTCCCCAAGCCGGTTCGTTCATAGGTTCACAGACAACTAAATTCTTCGTATTTTCATTCAGTCTATAAATGAACATCTCGCGCAGTCCGGCAATCGACTTCCAAACACCGCCTGAAGTAATTACTTTAACTTTGGTATGACCGATGAATAAAACATCCTTCAAGACAAGCGTCGATACTGCTAACTGCAATGCTGCCTTGTTTATAATTTTCCGCGCAACCTCATTGCCTTGCGAGGCTGCCAAATCTACACTTACTGCAAATGAAGCAATTTTCTCAGCGGGTGATTCACTCCCATAGATAACCTCCTTTAACTCACCGAGGTTTGAAATTCCAAAATGCTGTAGCGCAAGTTGCATCAGTTTGGTTGGCTTATATCGTCGGTCGCAGCCGCGTGTAACTTTACGCAGAGCTCGCTTGCCAATGTCGAACGCGCTGCCGTCATCACCCAACAGATGTCCCCAGCCATCCACCTTCCAGGTTTCATTTTGCGCGTTCCGGCCATACACAATCGTGCCGGTGCCGGCTACAACGACAATACCGATGTTCTCTTCTATCCCGCCAGCCAGAGCGATTTCAGCGTCGTTTGTAATCAAGATACTATGCGAATTGCAATTCCAGACCACATTTTCAGGCAAATCAGCCTTTAACCGTTCGATAAGCCCTAGAATCCGCGCCTTATCCCCGGCCTTATCGACGCCAGCCAGTCCAAAGCCAACCGCGGCGATTTCCGGTTGCTCGATAGCCTGAACCGCCGAAAGAACAGCCTCGCGCAAAGACGCAAAAACACGCTCTAATCCAACCTTGCGATAGTTCGCCGGACCGCCCTCGCCGCGGCTGAGGATGTTCATATCCGCATCTACGACTATACAGCGGGTCGAGGTCCCGCCGCCGTCGATACCCAGCCTAATCCTCTTCATCGGTCTGCGGGCATTTGCGCTGCTGCTTTGTCCAAAGAGTCCTCTTCGTCCATAAAGTCTATATCGTCCATTCAGTCCACTTTTTTATAGTTCAAAACAAACTCTCTTGCCCAACGGTCGGCTTCCAGCGCATCGTCGATGCTATTGATAGGCTTGATATGGTGTTGTTCGAGTGTGCTGTAGATAACTTCAGCAATCTGTCCGAATTTCAACTGGCGCTTTAAGTATCTTTCGACCGCCGCTTCATCCGCGCCGTTTAATGTCGGCATTGCGCTGCCGCCAAGTCTCAACGCCTGATAAGCCGCAGACAAACAAGGAAATTGCTCAAAATCGACTGTTTGGAATTCCAGATGCGGCCACTCGACTGGTTCGTCGTTCACATATTCAACCGGACTGCGCTGCGGATAGGTCAGCGCGAATTGAATGGGCAGGCGCATATCCGGTTTGCCTAACTGGGCTTTAAGCGAGCCATCGTTAAATTGCACCATCGAATGCACAATCGAAACCGGATGCAGGCGCACTTCGACGCGCTCTGGCGGCAGCCCAAACAGCCAATAGGCTTCGATGACCTCGAAACCCTTGTTCATTAAAGTCGCCGAGTCGATGGTTATCTTATCGCCCATCTTCCAGGTCGGGTGCGCTAGCGCTTCCTCTGGAGCAGCATTGCGAACCTCTTTCAAAGAACGCTTACGAAAAGGACCACCGGAAGCCGTCAATATGATTCGCCACACAGATTCAATCTGTTCGCCCATCAGACATTGGAAAATAGCGCTGTGTTCAGAATCGACTGGTATAATGCGCGTATTGCGGTTTTTTGCAAGTTCTATCAGCAGTCCGCCCGCTAAAACCAGTGACTCTTTATTAGCCAGCGCCAGGTCGATTCCCCGCAACAGGCAATAGTAACTGGGCAGCAGTCCGCTTACTCCCACTATACCGTTCAAAGCCAAATCATAACCGGCTTCTTCAGCCGCCTGTGCTGCAGCGTTCTCACCGACTATAATTCTGCAATCGACTAATCCGCATAACGCGTCCTTCAAAGCGCGGTAGTATTCACTGTCCGCCAAAGCCACCCAGCCCGGCTTCCAGCGCTGCGCTTGCGCTGCCAGAAGTTCCCAGTTTCGATGCGCGGTTAAAACCGCGATATCGAAATTGTTCAGCCGCGCGACGACATCCAATGTCTGCCGGCCGATTGAGCCGGTCGAACCAAATAATGCCAACCGCTTCATATTACGCTACCCGGCTAAGATTCATATCGTTGCATTTAAAAAAACATCGAACCGCGGTCGCTGCAAGTGAATTTCAGCCATTTCTGAGGCTGAAAATTCACTTTCAAACGGTTCCCAGCCAAATAATCGCAGAAACGACTTTTCCATCTCATCCGACAACTCGTCAAAAGAAATATAACGGCCGGCAGCTTCGTCCAAGGCAACTGCACATCGAATCAACTGGGCGCGGAGGTTAGCGCGCCGGTTGGCTTCAATGTTCGTAACTTTAGTAATATCTGCAATATCGCCGCGTAATGTTAGCGAGCCGTGCTGAAGAATAGCGCCTGGATACAACCTTTGCGCTCCGGCGGCAATCTTACGCCCTCCAACCATAACCTCGCCGCGCGTCCGGGTCTTCAAACATAGTTTCTCCTTCAGCCCAGACCCGATTTCATTAGATTTACTTGTTTCTTTATCTACGACTACGCCAAATTCGCTAAGAGTATGAACTACCACGGTTGCGATTTTGTTATAGAAATATCTAAGAGTTCTCAAGCCTTCGTCTTTTGATTTTATTACTACTGCATAACTCAAGTCTCTATTGTGTAATAACGCTCTACCGCCTGTCGGCCGACGCACGATATGCCAGCCTAACCGCTGGCAGTCTTCGACCGCGATGACTTTTGGCGTTTGATGAAAACCGAGCGACACTGCCGGCGGACGCCACTGATAAAAACGCAGGGCTGCATCATAAGGTTGCGCGGGCAACTGCTCGACGAGCAGATTATCAGCCGCCATCTGAAACCAGCCCGGCTGCGGTGTAGGATTACGAATCAGCCGAACCTTCGCCAATGCCCAAACCGATTAGACCGCGATTGGATTTTTCGAGAAAATCGAGAATGATTTGAATTTCAGCGGTAATATCCAATTCGGATTTTATTTTCTCGACTGCCGCCGCCCGACTCAACCTGGCGCGATAGATGAAATGATAAGCCTGTTTTATCGAGTTGACCTGCAAATCCGTAAATCCGCGTCGTCTGAGGCCGATGCGGTTAGGTCCATAATAAGCCGGTGGTTCGCCGGCGGTTAAAATAAACGGCGGAACATCCTGCGTTACGCGCAGCATCCCGCCGAGAAAGGCGTGTTGACCTATCTTGCAGAATTGATGCACCGCCGTCATTCCGCCGATGCTGACACAGCCGCCGATTTCGACATGGCCGGCCAGTTGCACGCAGTTGGCTAAAATCACATTATCGCCGAGCGAGCAGTCGTGGGCGATATGGCAATAAGCCATTAGAAAACAATCGCTGCCGACGCGGGTGAGTTTATGGCCGTGTTCGGTGCCGCGATTGAGGGTGCAATATTCGCGAATCACCGTGCGGTCGCCGACTGTAACTTCGCTGACCTCGCCGCGGAATTTTAAATCCTGAGGCGGTGTCCCAATGACCGCGCCGTGGGCGACTTTGCATTCGCTTCCTAATCGCGCGCCGGAAGCCAACAGGACATTCGAGGCAATATTGCAACCACGACTAACGACGACATCGGCTTCGACGATAGTAAAGGCTCCGAGGCGCGCATTATCAGCGATTTCGGCCTGCGGGCTGATGATGGCGGTCGGATGAATGACGGCTGTTTTGGAAATCGCCACCGGCTAACCTTTCGCCGCCGGTTCGGCTTTTCGTCCTCCCGGCGCGACCAATGGCAGCCCCTGCTTACAGAACGGGCACTCTTCAGGCTTGTATTCAGTGAGGTCGGTAATCTGTAGCAACGGAATAAACGGAAAATCGAATGTCACCCGGCCCTTGCTGCGGTCAACTAAAATCAACGCGGCTGTAACCTTGCCGCCGGTCTGGTCAATGCAACGCGCAACATCGGTGATCGAACCGCCTAAATTGACGACATCCTCGGTTATCCAAACTTCCTGCCCGGGTTCGATGCGGAAACCGCGCCGTAGTTCGTTTTTGCCGTCGATCTTCTCGGTGAAATAGGCTTTAGCGCCTATTTGCCGCGCCACTTCGAATGCCATCAACGCACCGCCGGTCAATGGACCTACGACTGCTTTAGGCTGTTTAGTTGGCGCGCGCGATATCAATTCAGCGCAAATTTTGGATGTCAACGCCGGATCTTCCAGCGCCCGAAATTTCTCAATATAGACTGCGCCGTGCAGTTTGCTGGCGTATAAAAAATGCCCTTGCAGAAATGCGCCGGCTTCGCGCAGCAACTTCTCGACTTCCGAACTGGTCATAAGACTTTTACGCCTTTCTCAACGCGATAGCGCTGCTGATAGCGAATATTGTGAACGATGATTGCCTCCTGTATATTTCGCGGAATATTTATGAACCTGCATATTAATTCCAAGTAATCCTCCCGGCGTGGATCTGGATTAATTTTAAGAACCACCGCTTCGATACGAAATACGCTGAATTGCCGCTCGAGAGTAAAGGATATCTGAAGCCGGCTACCGGTTTTAATCTCCGACGCCCCTTCGGCAGCCGTGGTGAATTTAATCCCGCCAGCCGAAAGGTCCAAGGCTATGCCGCTGCGGCTCGGACTATATTCCATACTTTTAGCGTTGATAATTCGATTATAACGCACCGGTATCTCGATATCCAAACGGAAATGTTCCCGGCGTTGGATCCGCTCTAATTGCGTCGGATGTTTGACGACTAAAATCGGCAGGGGGCCGTGCTGCTCTTCGCGGATAATGCTGGTCTTAAACCGATAAGTTGCGTCGACGCGTTGATATTGCAATTCGATTTCACTGCCGATTTTTACCGGCATCAAACGTTTATCGATGACAGGCCGGTCGATATATATACCATCGGGCTGAATATCTTGAACGCGGACATCGAACACGCTGACGGAGATACCAACTGGAAGGCGCATCTCGACTTTATCGCGGATTTGAATGTAATTGGGATTCAATGCCATCTCATACAGACTGTTAGGCGGCTAATTCGCCGGCTAATTTTTCAGCCGCCTGCCGCGCTGCGAGTTTATAATCTTCGCCGCGTGAAGCATAGATTATGCTGCGCGCTGCATTGACCAGCGCCGACGCGCGGTAGCCTTGCAAGGCGCTTTTAAGCGCCTGGACTTCTCCGCCTTGTTCACCGACGCCCGGAATTAACAGCGGTAAATCCACCGCTGCATCCAATACCCGCAGCATATCTTCAGGTTTGGTCGCGCCGACGACCAAACCGACATTTCGGTTTTTATTCAACTGTCTGGCTAAATCGACGATATGGAGGAAAACCGGCTTGTTATTGGCTTGAAGATTTTGAATATCCGCGCCGCCGGGATTGGAGGTTACCGCCAGAATAAAAACACCTCTATCAGCATCGGCGACGAAGGGTTCGAGCGCGTCGCGGCCCAGATAAGGATTGACCGTCGCTGCATCGGCGCCTAATCCGTCGAATAAGGCGGCAGCATAAGCCTTGGCTGTATTGCCGATATCGCCGCGTTTGCCGTCGGCGATGATAATTTTTCCGGCCGGCACGGCTTTTATAGTCTCCGCCAACTGCCGCCAGCCTTCGGCGCCGAAAACTTCATAAAAAGCCATATTAGGCTTATAAGCCGCCGCAAAATCGGCTGTGGCTTCGATAATATCCAGATTGAATTCCAGCAGCGGCGACTTTGCTGACTTAAAACGCGTCGGCATTTTCTCGACCACCGGGTCGAGTCCGACGCACAAACCTATGCCCGCTGGAACCGTATGCTCTAATTTTGTTCGGTATTCCATTTGTCAAAAAAGTTTATATCATAATTATCTTAATGAAATTCCAATTGAAAAGCAACTGGCGCTCGCACTTTACTTGCACTTGAGCGTGTTTTTGTTTATACTTACCTACTATGTTATTGATTAATACTAATTCGCATTCAAACGAATATGAATGTTCTGTATTAACAGCAGATTTAACGGATGAAGCAGATGATTAAAGCATTATTTCTGCTAAATCTGCTGTATCTGCTGTTAATTATAGACGGGCAACTAACCGAGATTAGTAGTATATAATCGAATGCAATTTTGTATAAACGATTCTTTGAATGTTGTTAAGATTATGACAATATGGACAGACTGGACGAAGAATTCATCGACATTGCTTTGCGGGCTAAGCCGCCCGCGCTGCCCTTTAATAACTATCGGCATATCATTTTAATTCCTGCAATGGGAGACGACATATACAAAGGCTACCGTGGCGCGGCGCTGTCAACCTTAAAAAACTTCGCCGTCCGTGTCTGGAGCGATGTTGCGGTTAAAACTAATAACGGCGAATTCATCGGTATAATCCTGCCGCGCAGCGAAACCGCCGACGACCGGCATTTAGTGCTTAAGATGCCAAATGGCTACAATATTGGACTGGATGTTGACACGATTGAGAACATAATCGAGCGCGGCTTTCGCGAAGCGCATTACAAAATTCCAGAAAAGGAATTTCCCTTCGATCCGGGCAAACCGAATGTTACGTTGCTCGGCACCGGCGGCACAATCGCCAGCCGTCTGGATTACCGCACCGGGGCGGTCATTCCAGCCTTCTCGCCCGGCGAATTGTATGGCGCTGTTCCGGAACTTGCCGACATCTGCAATCTGAAGACTCATAAACTCTACGGCGTCTTCAGCGAGAATATCACTCCCGAGCATTGGCTCGGCGCTGCCAACGCCATTAAGACTGAGATTGAAGCCGGCGCCGATGGCATCGTCATCGGTCACGGCACCGACACGATGCATTACACCGCCGCAGCGCTCTCGTTTATGGTGCGCACGACGCCGACGCCCATCATAATGGTCGGCTCACAGCGCTCTTCCGACCGGCCGTCCTCCGACGCCGCGCTGAACCTCATCAATGCAACCTATTCAGCCGCCCATTGCGATATCGCTGAGGTTATGGTCTGTATGTTCGGACCGACATCCGACGAATATGCCTTGTTGCATCGCGGCACACGCGTCCGTAAGATGCATTCGAGTTACCGCTCGACTTTTCGCACTATCGGCGAAACACCGCTGGCGCGTGTCGCTAGTGGCAAAATCGACTATATCAACAACGATTATCGCCGGCGCGATATGTCCCGCTCGGTCGAACTGGACACCGTTTTCGATGAAAGAGTTTCGATTGTCTATTACTACCCCAATATGAAACCGGACATCATCGACTCACTAACCGACAACGGCTATAAAGGCATCATCATCGCCGGCACCGGACTCGGACATGTCAATAAGCCGCTCTACCCGGCGCTCAAACGCGCCTGCTCCAGCGGCATCCATATCTTTATGACCGTCGAAACCCTGTGGGGCTATGTCCAGATGTTCGTGTATGACACCGGACGCGATATTATGGAGTTAGGCGTCGTTCCCGGCGCCAATCTAACGCCTGAGACCGCCTATGTCAAACTCGGCTGGGTTTTGGGTCATACCCACGAACGCGCAAAAGTCAATGAAATGATGCTGACATCTTACGCCGGTGAAATTACTGAGCGCGAACCCATCGACGGCTATCTGATTATGCAAGGCGGACTCCCCGAAATGGAAATTTTCTTAAAAAACGTTCATGTGTAAATATAATCTCTACAAAAAAAACGAGTCCAACTTTAATGGCGGCTACCGAACTCGAATCTGTTCCCTATTCGAATAAGCGGATGCATTATCCCGAAATCGGCTCGCCTGAGATTCGGCGGCAGTTCGGGCAGGAACTCAAGACGGCGCGCGAGTTCCAGCAGATGACGCTCGAGCAGGTCTATGTCATCACTAAAATAAATGTGCGTTTTTTAGAGAATCTCGAAGAGGGTCGCTGGAACTTTCTCCCGCCGACCTATGTCAAGGCGTTCATTCGAGCCTATGCCGCCGCCGTTGGTTTGGCTATCGACAAACTCTCCAACCGTCTGGATGAACTGTTTCGCAATGTCGTCGTCGCTGCCGCGCCGGTAAAACCACAATTCTTACTCGATGACGAACCGGCCGACAGAGCGGAAATCAAGCGCGCCAAAACGCCGCCCGGAACGCCTTGGTTCGAACGCAACCGCGCCTCTATTTTCTACACCATCCTCGGTATTGCCGTTGCAGTATTGGCAGTATTTTACATAACGCAGGAACCTAAACTTCCGTTCATCGGCGAAGCGGTTGAAGAGCCGGCGCCGACTCAGACTGAGAAACCTGTCGATTCTACTGGCGATAAATCTAAATCGCTCGCTGCGCCGGTCGATTATGTAAAAGCCGCCGCCGCGGACTCGCTGCTCACAATCAATCTGCAGATGACCGCCCGCGATACCTGCTATGTTAAAATCGAACACAACGACAACATCATTTACGAAAAAAACATCCTGCCGGGAAATAGCGAACAACTGGAACTCCCGGGGGTAGTGCGCATAACCTTAGGCAACGCCTCGGCTTTGGACATTCGGTTCAATCAAAATCAACTGCCATCTTTCCCGACTAATCCCAAAGTCCGCATATTCAAACTGACGCCAAACGGAATTGTCGAATAAGATTAAAGTCAAGATTTACTAATTCGAAGCGTGCGTCTTTATTGTTTATTATCAACTGGGCAGAATATAGTTTGCCGTGTGATTGTCTTTCCCCCCCGCGGAGCGGGGGAGTAAGGGGGGGGTTATCAAATAGTCATTACACCCCCCTTTCATCCCCCCGCAAGCGGGGGGAGAAGAGATAATTGGTCAGCAAGAAAATGATTGTTAGGTCTCACCCCCCGCAAGCGGGGGGGAGAAGAGACACTATATTCTACCACCATTAATATCCATTTAGTTCATAGCCAAAGTAAAATCATAAATTATGCCCCCCGAACAACCTGTTGAGCCTTCTCTGGAACTCGACCATGTAATGCTGGCGCGCCGCGAGAAACTACAACGAATATACAACCTCGGTTTTGAGCCTTATCCAAATTCATATAACCGCAACGTCGCAATTAGATTGCTGCTGGAAGATTTTGATGCGTTGAGCGCTGCCAAATCGAACTATTCCATCGCCGGTCGCATAATTTCGTTGCGCTTGATGGGTAAAGCCGCCTTCGCTCACTTGCAAGATGAAAGCGGCCGGCTGCAACTCTATTTCCGCAAAGATATTCTCGGCGACTTGAACTGGGAATTGTTCACTTTGTTGGACATCGGCGACATCATCGGCGCTGAAGGCTATCTGTTTTTGACTAAAACCGGCGAACGCTCGCTGCACATCGAACGATTTACCCTCCTGGCAAAATCGTTGCGCCCGCTGCCGGCTGTCAAGGAGAAAGGCGAACAGGTATGGTTTCGCTGGGACGATAAAGAAGAACGCTATCGCCATCGTCCTATAGACCTTATTCTCAACCGTGACACGCGCGAAGTTCTACTGAAGCGCAGCCGGCTGGTGAAGGAACTGCGCAATTTCTTCGACGCGAAGGGTTTCGTCGAAGTCGAAACGCCGGCGTTGCAGCCGATTTACGGCGGCGCCGCCGCACGACCCTTTGTCACCCATCACAACACCCTCGACCGCGACCTCTATCTGCGCATCGCCGATGAACTCTATCTGAAGCGTGCGGTCATCGGCGGGATGCCGCGCGTCTTTGAAATCGCTAAAGACTTTCGCAACGAAGGTATCGACCGGATGCACTCGCCGGAGTTCACAATGTGCGAAGCCTACGCGGCTTACGAAGACTACTCTTTCGCCGCCGACCTCATCGAAGAATTACTATTCGCCACAGCAACTGCCGTCAACGGCCGCCCTGCGGTCGTGTGGGAAGATCGCGCCATCGATTTCACACCGCCTTTTAAGCGAATAAGTATGCCTGAAATCATTCTGGATAAGACCGGAATAAACATCGTCCAGCGCCGTCGTGAGGAGTTAGCCCTTGAAGCGCGCCGGGCCGGCGTCGAAGTCGAAGCCAACTGGTCGGTCGGGCAAATCATCGACGCCTTGTTTTCACAGTTAATTCAACCCGCTCTTATTCAACCGACATTTATCCTCGATTATCCGATTGAATTATCCCCGCTGGCAAAACGGCATCGCTCAATCGATGGATTGGTCGAGAGATTTGAATTGTTTGCCGGCGGATTGGAGATTGTGAACGCCTTCAGCGAATTGAACGACCCGATAGACCAGCGTCGTCGGTTCGAAGAACAAGCCCGCCGCCGGGCGGAAGGCGACGAAGAGACGCCGCCGCTCGATGAAGATTTCCTCGCGGCGCTGGAACTCGGTATGCCGCCGACCGCCGGACTCGGCTTAGGTGTGGACCGCCTGGCGATGCTGTTCACCGGCGCTTCAGCCATTCGCGATGTGATTTTGTTCCCAATTTTAAGAACACGCGCTTAATTGAACTATTCACTCTTCATTGCAGGACGTTATTTACGTTCCAAGCGCCGAACTGGCTTCATATCGCTGATAACCTATATTTCAGCCGTCGGTGTGATGATCGGCGTAGCGGCGCTGGTTATAACTCTTTCAGTGATGAATGGCTTTGAGACCGAAGTGCGCGACCGCATCATCGGCGCCGATGCGCATATCCGCCTCACGATGTTCCACGAAATACCGATGCGCAACTGGCCCGCGGCGGTGGATTCGCTTAAAGTTATTCCACATATCAGCGGTATATCGCCTTTCATTCAAAGCAAGGGGATGCTGCGCCGCGGGCAGCAAATCGAAGGCGCAATCGTTAAAGGCGTGGATTTAAGAACCGTCGCGGCGGTCTCCGACTTGCCAAAGACCATCGTCGCCGGCAATTTAGACTTCGAAAATCCCGCTGCATCCCCATTTCTTAACGCTGAAGCCATACTATCATCATCATCATCATCATCATCATCACCATCATCACCATTATTACTGTCCGGTTTAGTTTTGGGTCGGCAGCTTGCATTTAGATTAGGCGCTGCGCTCGGCGACACCGTCGTTCTTTTTAGTCCCGCCGGAATGACCAGCCTGTTTTCAGCGCCGCTGCTGAAACGCTTTATTGTCGCCGGCATATTCGAGACCGGCATCTATGAATATGACGACGCCTTTGTCTATATCTCGCTGTCGGACGCCCAGCATCTTTTCGAACTTGAAAATCAAGTGACCGGTCTCGAAATTAAACTCGACCGCGCCGACCGCGCTGAAATAGCCGCCCGCCAAATCGAAGACAAATTGCCATATCCCTTTTATCCGCGCACCTGGAACGATATGCACCGCACGCTGTTTCGCTGGTTGAAAATCGAGAAGTGGCTCTATACCATCCTATTGTCGCTCATCATTTTAGTTGCGGCGTTCAACATCATCTCCAGCCAGATTATGATAGTTCTTGAGAAGCGCCGCGAAATCGGCATTCTAAAAGCCATCGGGGCGACCCGGCAGGGGATTGTGAAGATTTTTATGTATGAAGGTTTGATTGTAGGAATTTTCGGCACGACCGCTGGGCTAATCTTGGGCTGGGCGCTGTGCAAGGCGCAGCAGACTTATAAATTCTTCGCCTTGCCCGGCGATGTCTATTTTTTAGATTCACTGCCGGTGAGGATGCAGGTTCTGGATTTTATAGTGATTGGACTTGTTGCGATGGGATTGACGCTGCTGGCAACGGTTTATCCGGCGCACCGCGCCGGGAAATTAGATCCGGTCGAAGCCATCCGCTATGAATGAAGCCTCGGATGGTCTGTTGACAGCGCGGCATCTAACTGTGCGCTATGGCGGCGTCGTCGCGGTCGATGACATCAGTTTCACGGTCGGGCAGGGCGAAGTCGTGGCGCTGATAGGCGCCAACGGCGCCGGCAAGTCATCGACATTGATGGCGCTATGCGGATTAGCCGACGTCGGCGGCGAAATTATTCTTAATGGCGAACATAT
>Ga0194125_10008297_pt1 | contig 14703 bp, 13 predicted proteins | sample TA2KigC250mmetaG_FD_148626 | JGI IMG/M metagenome (GOLD analysis project Ga0194125, IMG submission 148626) | Freshwater microbial communities from Lake Tanganyika, Tanzania - TA2015034 Kigoma Deep Cast 250m | ecosystem: Environmental > Aquatic > Freshwater > Lake | place: Tanzania: Lake... | reverse complement strand
GTCGCCGACGGCCATCAGGTGGAGGTCGCCCCCCTCGCGCAGCACCCGGCGCGTGCGCGCCAGGTGCGTCCAGTCCGGCTTCGGCTTCTCAAAGGCCCCCTTCACCATCTCCGCCCGGATCTTCGCGATCTGCCCCGGAGAGCGCTGCGGCGTCCCGAACATCGAGTACTCGGGCTCGGGCGTCTCTTGCCATGTCTTGACGTCCGGCGGGTTCTTCGACGGTAGCGCCCCCTTCTCGGGGAACGTGACCGGGGAGTCCTTCATCAGGTCGCCGCGCGCGGCGGCGGCCAGCACCGCGAGCGCGACCGCTGTCGCCGCGGCCGTCGCGCCGCGCCGGGGCGCCCGCGCGAAGGCGAAGGGCCGCGGCCGGGCCGGACCCCCGTGTTCCACCACGCTCATGGTTGTCCCTCCGCCGCCCTCATCTTCTTCCACGCCTCGACAGCCTCCTTCGGATGCGAGGGCTTGACCGCCGGGAGGATCCCTTTCAGCGCGAGGATGGCCTCCGCGCGGACGGCGGGCACGTCGAGCATCGGCACCGCCATCTCGAGCGCCGCGGGATGCGCCACGCCGGTCAGGGCGCCGAGAATCTGGCGGCGATCGTCGTCGGTGCGGATGCCGTCCACCAGCAGGCGGTATCGCGCGATCAGCGCGTCGTCCGGCTTCGCGTTGAGCGTGCGGGTCATCCGGACCAGTCCCCCGAAGGCCAGGGCGCGTTGGGCGTCGTTCTCCGGCTTCTGGAAGACCGCCGCCAGCGCGTCCCACGCGGCGACATCCGGCCAGCCCGCCAGCGCTCGAACCGCGGCATCGCGCACGGGGGCATCGTCCCCCGCCAGCGCCTTGCGCAAGGCTTCGAGCGCAGCCGCATCCCCGGCCACCGGCAGCAACCGCAGCAACGCGCAGCGCAGGTCCGTGCCGGGGTTGGCCGCGAGCGCCCCCCTCACCGCCTTCGACCCCGCCGCGGCATCGGGCATGCGCGAGAGGGCCCGCGCCGTCGCCGCTTCGACATCCGCCCGCAGGGCCTTGTCGCCGGCCTTCGCCAGCCGCTGCAGCAGTGCGGGAACCTCCGCCGCGCCGGCCAGCTTGGACAGGGCCTGGTAGGCGGCGCGCGCGACGGCGGCATTGGTCGAATCCGACTCGATCAGCAGCGCGGGCACTTCCCCGGTGGCCCCGCGGCGCGCCAGGAGGCCGATCAGGGCGACGCGGGCTACCCCCTGGGCCTTCTGCACGGCCTGGGCGATCGCCGTATCGGTCGCGCTCCCGCCGCGCAGGCCGGCCAGCGCCTGCTCGACCGCGACCCTGTCCTCCTCCGCCGCCGCGCCTGCCAGCGCCGTCGCGAGCAGCGGCACGGCCGCGGCATCCTCGATCCGTCCGACGGCCGCGAGGGCCGTCCGTCGCGTCACGGCCTGCGTGGAGGCCACCTGTCCGCGGATCGCCGCCCGAGCATCGGCATCGCCCCTTACGGCGAGCGCCCCGATCATCCATCCCTGCTCGTCCGGCAGAAGCCCCGGCAGCATCGCCCCGAAGGTCTTCGATGCCCCGGCGTCCTGGAGTTCGGCCACGCGCGCGATCGCCACCGGCACCAGCAGCGCATCCCGCGGCTTCGCCTTGAGCGCCGCGCGGATGCGGGCCAGCCCGCCGTCCGCATCGGCCCGTAGCAGCGCCGCATAGGCCCCGCGGCGCAGATGCGCGGCCTTCGCCGACTGCAGGATCTCGTCGCAGAGGGCCGCCGCGGCGGCGCGGTCCGCCATCCGCTCCGCCGCATCGAGCGAGGCGGCGGCGGCATCCGCCGCGAGGCCGGTCGGCGCATCCTTCCTCAGCGCCGCAAGCGCCGCCACCGCCGCAGGCGAGGCGATCCGGCCGAGGGCGGTGACCGCGGCGCGGGCGACCGCCGCATCGGCGTCGCGTGCCAGGCCGGCGAGGGCCGCAGCCGACGGCTCGTCGCGCCGGAGCCCCAGCGCGGAGATCACCTGGACGCGCGACGGCCCCTTCGACGCCGCCAGGGCGGTCCGCAGCGCCTCGGCCGCCTTCTCCGTCCGGATGCCGCCGAGGGCGATGCACGCGAGGCCCGCCGTCTCCTCCGCACCGAGCAGCGCAGCGAGGGCCGGCACGGCCGCGTCGGTCCCGTATTCCGAGAGCCGCTCGCACGCGAAGCGCTTCGCCTCGAAGGAGGCGTCCGCCGCCAGCATGCGGACCAGCGCGGCTTCGGCCTGCGCGCGGTCCGCGGGGGCGTCGATCGTCGCGACCAGCGCCCGCTCGAGTTCGCGGAGCGGCACAACGTCGCCGCCGGACACGTAGTTCGCGGCCTTCTCCGCAAGCGCCGCGAAGTCCGCCGCGCCGGACGCAGCGGCCACCGCCAGGACCAGGACACTCGTGAGTGTGTTCTTCATGGGGGTTCTCCGGCTCACACGGTCCAGGGCGTGCGCGGCTCGCGGCGAAGCATGCGGTTGGCGGCGTCGCAGTCGAAGAGCTCCTTCACCGGGTCCCACGCGAGCTTCCGGTTCAGGCGCGCGCTGATCGTCATCGCCTCGACGATGCTCTGCGCGCGGTGCCCGACTTCGGGATTGCACAGCGTCGGGCGGCGGCTGCGGATCGAGTCGAGGAGGTTGCGGATGTGGTCGCCGGCGTTGGACCAGCCCACGCCGCTCGATCCCTTGAACTGGAGGATCGAGGCGGGTTCGGCGGTGACGACGTCGGTCTCATCGTCGACCTGGATCCAGCCCTCGTCGCCGATGTAGCGGATGTAGCGGTCCTTGAACGCCCCGCGCTGGTAGATCACGCCCCGGATGCCGTTCGCGTAGCGGCAGCGGAACGTGCCGGAGATCGCGGTCTCGCTCATGCACTTCACGGGGTCGGGCCAGACCACGTCGGAGGTCTCGAACTCGACCGGCGCGGTGGCGTCGGTGCCGAGCACCCACTGCATCTGGTCGGTGTAGTGCGTGCCCATGTCGGTGTGCATGCCCTCGCCGGTGTCCCAGAAGCTGTGCCAGTGGTCGCACCGCGCGCGGACGAACGGCCGCCACGGCACGGGTCCGAGCCACATGTCGTAATTCCAGCCCTCCGGGACCGGCTCGGCGGCGCTGTGCGGCACGGTGCCGCCCATCCAGACCTGCGACTCGACCGTGTGGAGCTTCCCGATCCTCCCCTGCAGGACCATCTCGCGCGCGAACTGGTAGGACGTGGTCGACCGGCGCTGCGTGCCGGCCTGGTAGATCGTGCCGTGGCGGCGGCAGGTGTCGACGAGCCGGCGGCCCTCGTCGATCGTCAGGCTGATGGGCTTCTCGCAGTAGATGTCCTTGCCGGCCTTCGCGGCGAACATCGAGGCCGTCGCGTGCCACCGGTTGCCGGTGGCGATGAGCACCGCGTCGATGTCCGGCCGCGCGAGCAGGTCGCGGAAGTCCGCGAAGACCGCGCAGTCCTTCGTCCCGTAGTGGGTGTCGACCATCTCCTTCGCCGACGCCAGCCGGTCGGCGCGCGCATCGGAGACGGCCGCCCACTGGAGATCCTGGAACCAGAGGAAATTCGGCAGGATGGCCCTCGCGCGGTTGCCGATGCCGATCCCTCCGAAGACGATCCGGTTGCTGGGCGCGACCCCGCCGTCGAGGCCGAGCACGCGGCCCGGCACGATCATCGGCGCGGCGGCCAGGGCGAGGCCGCGACGCAGGAAACTGCGGCGGCCGATGGAACTGCGCGGTCGTGTCATGGTCGTGCCTCCCGGCGGTCAGCGGATGCGTTCCCGGATGAACCCGATGCAGTGCTTCACGTCGTCGAGAAGACGGTCCGTCGTGTGCTCGTACTCGACGGCGATGTGCCCGCGAAAGCCCTGCTTCTTCAACTCGGCGATGACGCCCGCGATGTTGCCGATCCCCTGTCCGTACGGCACGTCGCCGCTCTTCGGCGTCGCTTCCGTGACGTCCTTGAGGTGGACGGAGAGAATGCGCCCCTTGAACAGCCGGACCGTCTCGACGGGATCGACTCCGGATCGGCTCAGGTGCCCCGTGTCGAGCGAGAAGCCCATCCGCGGATCGCGCTTCTCCATCAGCGAGAGCAGGTACGCCGGCTCCCAGTTGCGGTATTCGGGCTTCGCCGGGTTGCGCGGGTGGTTGTGGAAGCAGAGCTGGACTCCGGTCTCCTTCACGAGCCGCTCGACGAGGTCGAGGTGCTCCACCGCCGGCTCGCCGGTGAGCCCGCGCAGCCCGAGCTTCTTCGCGAACGCAAAGAGCTTCCGCGCGCCCGCCTCCGCCCCGGCCGGATCCTGGAACGGCGTATTGTTGAAGTAGGCGTTCACGGCGCGCACGCCGCAGGCCTCGAGCTTCGCCTTGAGCGCGGCGAGATGCGCGCCGGACAGGTCCGCATTCAGCACGACGTTCGAGTGCGCGGGGCTGAGCTTCTGCCACAGGAAGAACTCGATGACCTCGCCGCCGCACTCCTTCGTCTTCTCGATCGCCTCGAACGCCGTCAGGTGGCGGAACGAGTAGGCGGCGACGCCGACCTCGATCCCCTCCCCCGCCGCCGTCCCCGCCCGCACCCCCGCCGCCAGTGCCACCGCCACGACCGCACGCCGCATCGCTTTCATGTTGGTCCTCCCCTGGCCCGACTTCCGCCTCTTCACACCCGTCTCCCGACTCCCCGGTCCCGACTCCGACCGCCTCACGGCATCCCCATGCCGCCGTCGACGTACACGTCCTGCCCCGTGATGTAGCGCCCGGCCTCGGAGCACAGCAGCAGCGCCATCCCCGCGCAGTCGCGGGGCTCGCCGATGTAGCCGAGCGGGATCTTCGACTCGACCTTGCGCCGGTACTCCTCGTCGGAAAGCACCTTCTCGTTGCGCCCCGTTTCGATCGCACCGGGCGCGAGGTTGTTGATCGTGACGCCGTCCTTCGCCAGGTCCGGCGCCAGGCTGCGGACGAGGTTCACGAGCGCGAGCTTCAGCGCCGAGTAGACGATCATGTCGGGATGAGGACGCACCTGCTGCACGCTGCCGACGGTGACGATCCGTCCCCAGCGCCGCGCGCGCATCGCGGGCGCGAAGGCCTGCACCGCCCACAGGCACGACGCGAAGTTCGTGTCGGCCTGCACGCGGTACTCCTCCGGCGTGACTTCCTGCCAGCGCTTCCGGATCTGTACCGAGGCGTTCAGGATCAAGATGTCCGGGTCGCCGATCGCCTCGCGCGTCGCGTCGCGCAGCACCGCCGCCGCGCCGGGGTCGGCCAGGTCGGCCGCGACGATCCCGCTCCTCGCGCCGAAGGCCTCGACCTCCGCCCGCGCCGCCTCGGCCTTGGCCCGGTTGGACGCGCAGTGGATCATCACGTCGGCGCCGTACTCCGCCAGCCCGGCCGCGATCGCGCGCCCGATGCCCTGGCTGGACCCCGTCACCAGCGCCTTCCGCCCCTTGAGGTCGAACATCCGCTTGAGCGATTCCATCGTCAGCCCCGGAAGACCGGGCCTCCCTTGCGGTCCGTTGCGATCGCGAGCAGGCACCCGCGGTCGGCGTCCGTTACGACCAGCCCGAGCCGGCCGGACGGATCGAACGCGCAGTTCGTCGGACGCTTCACCGGCAGTTCGATCGTCTCCACGACCGCGCCGGCGGGCGAGACCACCACGACCTTCGCCATGTCGAAGACCGCGACGAACAGGTTGCCCTCCGCATCGAAGGCGATGCCATCCGGCCCGATCGGCCCGCCGATGTGCGCCCAGGGCTCCTCGTGGACGATCCGCGCCGCCGCCGCGTCCCACTGCGCCTTCCAGAGCCGGTGGCGGTAGGTCTCGGCGAAGATGAGGAACGAGCCGTCGGCGGAGAAGGCGATGCCGTTCGTGAAGAACTTCTCCCGGCTGATGACCCGCGCCCCGCCGCAGGGCGTGCGGACGAAGAGCCACCCGGTCGGCTCGGTGCGCCCGTCGCCGTGGCACGAGACGACGAGGTTGCCGGCCGGGTCGAAGGCGAGGTCGTTCGGACGGTTCAGCTTCTCCCCGCCGGCCTCGGTCAGCGCGGTCTCCGCCGCGCCGGTCGCCGGATCGAACACGCCAAGCGCATGCCGCTGCGAATCGGTGAACCAGAGCCGCCCCGCCCGGTCGAAGGCGCACCCGTTGGCGGCCTCGCCGACGTGGTGGCGCTCCAGCCCGCCGCCGCGCCACCGCACGAGGTTCCCCGCCTTGATCTCCGTGCACCAGAGGTCCCCGGCCGCATCGAACGCGGGACCCTCGGGGAAGTCCAGCCCCTCCGCAAGGACCCGGATTTCGGGGTTCGACATGTCAGTCCGGCTCCCAGGGCTGCTCAAAGGGATTCCAGCCGGCGCGGTCGAAACGTCCCTCCGCCGGCGCCAGCTTGCGCAGGAGCGACGCGATCGTCGCGCGGAGGATCGAGCCCCCCATCTGCGGCAGGTCCGGCGCGGCGGGGTCCTTCGACCACGTGCACGCGGCGACCAGCGGCAGCAGCGGGATGCTCTGCGGCAGATGGTGCCACGTCGTCATCAGGTAGCCGCTCCCGCCGGCGCGCGCGCCGCGGGCGAGCGTCCGGATGTTGCCGGCCGAGTTCCACGGACACGCCAGCGTCTCGAAGCCCTTCTCCTTGAAGAGCGCGAGCGTCGGAACGTCGCCCTGGGTCACGTTGTAGTGCCAGTCCGCGATCACGATCTTCCTCGAGAGCCGGTCGAGCGCCTGGTGGGTCGGCAGGTCCGGCGTGCCGTTGGCCTCGAAGCCGGCCGGCCACCGGCCCCGCTCCAGCAGCGGATCGCCCCACATGATCGCGCGGCGGCCTCGGGAGCCGATGTGCTCCGCGATCCCGTTGACGTGGTCGGCGAAGAGCTTCACGCGGTCCGTCACGCGGCAGCGGTCGCAGGTCGCATGGGAATAGGCCTCGTCGCAGCCGATGTGGAAGTACGCCCCCGGGCCGGCGAACCCGATCAGTTCGTCCGCGACGCTCCGCAGCAGGGCCTGCGTGCGCGGGTTCGTCAGGCACCAGGTCCAGCCGTCCGGCTCGAACAGCGGCGCCAGCTTCGGGTTCTGGTCGAGCACGACGTGGCGCCCGTACTTGTTGCGGCCGGCCGACGCATGGCCCCACGAATTGAACATCGGGATGACCTCGAGGCCCATCGCGCGCGCGGCGGCGACGAGGCGGCCGGCGTCGCGCCGGCTCCACGCCTCGGGCCAGGACAGCTCCTTCAGCGACTCCAGGCGCAGCATGCCCCAGAACTCGAGGACGACGTGCGTGAACTTGAGGAACGCCGCGAGCCGGATCGCCCGCTCGATCATCGCGGGCGTCGACTCGCGGAAGACGCACAGGTGCAGCCCGCGGAAGGCGACCGCCGGCGCATCGCGGATCGCGACGAACGGGATCGCGGCGGAGCCGTCGTCGGCCGGCTGGACCAGTTGCAGCAGCGTGTACCAGGCATGCCGCAGCGCCGCGGGGCCGGCGACCGCGACGCCGACACCCGAGGCGTCCGCGGCCAGCGCATAGGCATCCCCCGCCGCGAGCGCCGGTGGACGGCCCTCGCCGAGCGCCATCTCGCCTTCGCGCAGTTTCGGATCCCGGGCGATGTCGAGGCCGACGCCGTCCAGCGCGAAGCGGGGCCACATCGCCTTCATCAGCGCGACCAGGTCCGCCGCCGGCTCGCCGCCGAGCGACAGCCGCGCGCGCCCCTTCAGCCGGAGGAGGCCGTCGCCCCAGGCGACGGACGCGGGGTACGGATGGATCGCGCGTGGCGCCGGCCCTGCGACGGCCGTCTCCGCGGCCCGCGCGAGAGACCCGAACGCCGCCGACGACGCGGCCATCGCCGAACCGCGCAGGAAGTGCCGCCGGGAGACCGCCGCGCCGGGGACACGTTCCAACCCTTGGAAGCCGGCGGCGGGCGGGTTTCCAACCCTTGGAAGATCCGCCGCTTGAAGCGACGGCCCCGCGCATGCCGGACTTGGGCAGTTCATCCGGCCATGGAATCCCATCCCGACCGAGGAAGGAAGCCAAAACCGCGGCGGCGCGCGAAGACGGGCGCACCTCCGATCCGGAAGCGGAACCGGCGCGACTCGCGCGGTCCTCCGGTTCGGCCGGACCGGCGTCGGGGCCGAACGGACATCCCGTGCGAACTCCCCGCCCGCCGTTGCACAGGACCCGGCATGCCTCCCGCAGGCGCATCTCCGGTCCTTTGCAGGGCGACCGCCGGAGGCGGGCGCCAACGTAGTCCTCACGCTCCGCGTGAGGACATCTCCGCAATCCGGATTGCCATCACGCGGAGCGTGATGACTACCATGCGGGGCCACCGCCGATCGGGCGGGGGGATGGCCGGAAGGGCGCATCTCCGGTCCTGTGCAGCGATGACGAAGGCGCCCGCAGGATCAGGTCCGTGAATCGGAGATGCGCGCCCTCCCGCGGGCGCCCCGACTTTGCGCTCGACCGGCGGGCGCCGCCCGGTCAAGATCGTCGGCCAATGGCGCCCGGCACGGCGCCCGAAACCGGAGGACGAAAGATGAGCCGGACCCTCGACGCCCCGTTGCAAGCCGCCCCCGTCCACCGCCGCGACTTCCTCGCGGGCCTCGGCACTCTCGCCGCCGGCACGGCGCTGGCCCAGGCGCCCGCCCCCGCCGCGGCCCCGGCCGGGCCGAAGGTGAAGCTCGGCCTGATCGGCTGCGGCGGCCGCGGGGTGTGGATCGGGAAGCTGTTCCTCGCCGATGGCGGCTACGAGGTGACGGCCGTCCACGACTACTTTGCCGACCGCGCCACCGCGGCGGGCGACGCGCTCGGCGTCCCGGCCGAGCGGCGCTTCACGGGGCTCGACGGTTACAAGCGCGTGATCGACTCGAAGCCCGACGCGGTCGCCATCATCACCCCGCCCTACTTCCATCCCGGGCAGGCGCGCGCGGCGGTCGACGCGGGGCTCCACGTCTACCTCGCCAAGCCCGTCGCCGTCGACGTCCCCGGCTGCCACAGCATCGCGGAGTCCGGCCGGCTCGCGACGCAGAAGAAGCAGTGCTTCCTCGTCGACTTCCAGAGCCGCGCCGACGCCTTCTACCGCGAGGCGATCAAGCGCGTGCACGAGGGCGCGATCGGCACCCTCGCCTTCGCCGAGTCCTACTACCACTGCGGCCGGCTCGGGCGGAAGGACCCCATCGACGACTCCGCCGAGTGCCGCCTGCGCAACTGGGTGTTCGACAAGGCCCTCTCGGGCGACATCATCACCGAGCAGAACATCCACACCCTCGACGTGCTGAGTTGGATCATGAACGGCGTGCCGCTGCACGCCTTCGGAACCTGCGGGCGGAAGGTGCGCGTCGACGTCGGCGACTGCAACGATTTCTTCACGCTGCACGTGCTCTATCCGGGGCAGGTCGGCGTCACGTTCAGCTCGCGGCAATTCGAGGGCCACGGCACGAAGCCCGACGGCATCGTCGTCCGCGCCTTCGGCGACCTGGGCGTGCTGGAGACCGCCTACGGCGGCAACGTGCTGATCCGGGGGACGAACTTCTACCGCGGCGGCTCCTCGCCGGGGATCTACAAGGATGGCGCGGCCGCGAACATCGCCGAGTTCCGCCGCTGCATCGCCGCGGGCGACGTGTCCAACCCGACCGTCGAGCCGAGCGTGCGCAGCAACCTGCTGACGATCCTGGGGCGCGAGGCCGCCTACACGGGCGAACTCGTCTACTGGGAGAAGCTCGTCAAGACGGACAAGCGCGTCGAGGCCGACCTCAAGGGGCTGAAGGCCTGATCGCGTCGTCGATCGACGCGGCCATGGCATCCACCGCCGCGAAGGCCTCGGCCCGCGGCGCGCCCTTGGCGGTCACCGGCGGGAGGAACTGCGCCTTCAGGCCCGGCATGCGGGCCGCGGGGTCCAGCAGCGCCTTGGGGCTCCATCCGTAGGAACCGAGCGTTGCGACGACGCGCGCCTTGGGCTTGAGTCCGGCCGCAATGGTCATCGCGAGCAGGGCGGCCGGGTGAGGGCCGTCCCAGATCGCCGGCGCCGCGATGACGAGGGCCGAGGCGTCGACCAGCGCCGAGGCGTAGCGGTCGACCTGCAGCGAGCAGGCATCGAACGGCTCGACATCGATCCCCCGGGCGACCAGGCCCGCGACGAGCCGGTCGGCCATCGCGGCGGTGCTGCCGTGGGTCGATACGCGGACCATCACGGCCTTCCGGAGCGGCGGGTCGTTGAGCCAGCTTCCGTAGGCGCCGAGGATGGCGGCCGGCTGCGCGTGCACGGGACCGTGACTGGGCGCGATCCACGCCGGGTCGAGGGCGCGGACCTTCTCGAGGTTCTTCCGCACGACGGTCGCGTAGGCCATCATGATCTGCGCGTAGTAGAGCCGCGCGCCCGGCAGCGTGCGGGCGTCGTCCTCCGCCCACAGCTTCGACGTCGCCAGGTGCGATCCGAAGAGGTCGCACGAGAAGAGCCCGCGGTCCTCCTCGAGGAACGTCACCATCGTCTCGGGCCAGTGGACCCAGGGCGTGTGCACGAACCGGAGCGTGCGGCCGCCGAGGTCGATGCGCTCGCCGTCGGCGACGGGGCGGATGCGGTCCGCCGGAAGGTCCGGCAGCAGGTCGCAGAGCATCCCCTGCGCCTTCGGGGTGCAGAGCAGCACGGCCGACGGGCATGCGCGCATGACGTCCGGCAGGCAGCCGGAATGGTCCGGCTCGGCGTGGTGCGCCACGACGTAGTCCGGCGCGGGCAGGGACGCCACCTGCCGGAGGAACAGCTCGAGGAACGCCGGATCGGCGCTGTCGAAAAGGGCGGCCTTGGCGGCTCCCTGCACGTGGTAGGCGTTGTACGACGTGCCCTCGGGGATCGGGATCAGCGCGTCGAAGAGACGGCGATCCCAGTCGATGGCGCCGAGCCAGTGGATGCCGGGGCGGAGGGTTCGCGGGTTCATAGGCCGATGGGATCCTTGAAGTCGACGGGCGGCGGAGGGATGTCGGTGTCCGGCGTGAAGAACCGGCTCCTGTAGTAGGCGTAGCCCCCGACGACGGCGATCCCGACCAGCAGGCTCCAGAAGAGGACCCGGCGCCGGACCTCGTGCTTGCTCATGCGCCGCTCGCCGCGATGGGGTGCGGGATACCGCGACCGCGTGGAGAGCTTGCGCTTCCTCCGGGCGACACGGCGGTAGGTCACGTCCCGCACCTGAGCCCGGTAGATGTCCGTTGTCCGTTCCTCTCCCATGCGGCGGCAGCTTACAGGAGGTCGCGCTCCCCCGCAAGATTCAGCCCCTCCAACCGTCCCATCCGCCGGACCTCCGGGCCGCGGCAGGCGCATGGTGCCCGGGGCGGGAGTTGAACCCGCACTCCTTTCGGAAGGGGATTTTAAGTCCCCTGCGTCTGCCGTTCCGCCACCCGGGCGCATCGAGGAGTGACGAGGGGCGAGTGTCGGGCGTCGGGTGGCGGGTGGCAAGTGACAAGTGAGGGGCCGCAGCGTCACCCGCCACTCGTCACCCGCCGCTCGTTACTGCCCGGAAACGATCCAAGCCTTGGACGGGCCCTCGCGGGCGGCGTCCAAGGCTTGGAAGCGGACGAACGCCGATCCGCGTCAGGCCAGCTTGGCCCTGGCGATTCCGACGAGCGAGGTGAATCCGGCGGCGTCGTGGATGGCGATCTCGGAGAGCATCTTGCGGTTCAGCGCGACGCCGGCCTTGGTCAGACCCTCGATCAGCCGGTTGTACGTGAGGCCGTTCAGGCGCGCTGCGGCCGACAGGCGGACGATCCAGAGGCCGCGGTAGTCGCGCTTCTTCGCGCGGCGGTGCACGGTGGCCTGGCGCTTGGCGCGGTCGACCGACTCGGTCGCGGTGCGGAAGAGACGCGAGCGCGCTCCGTAGTAGCCCTTCGCGGCCTTCAGGATGCGGCGGCGGCGGCGGCGGGACGAGGCGGCATTGGTGACTCTCATGGGCGGTGTCCTCCGTCAGAACAAGGGGTTAGCGGCCGATCAGGGCGGAGATGATGCGCTTGTAATCCGCGCCCGAGACGAGGGCGCCGCGGCGCAGGTGACGCTTCCGCTTGCGGGACTTGCTCGACAGCAGGTGACCGCGCCCCGCGGAAGGACGCTTGATCTTGCCCTTCGCCGTGATCTTGAACCGTTTGGCGACCGACTTGCGCGTCTTCATCTTCGACATGGTGATGCACCTTTCCGCGGACGGCACGGCTTCCCCATCGCAGCCCGCAGCTGAAAAGAACCGTGGACTATACGGTGCCGATGCCGGACTGTCGAGCGCTTTTCCTGGCGCCATTCCCGAACGCAAGGCGGCCGGCGCGTCAGGGCCGCGTCGCCAGCACGCAGTGGTAGGGAATCCCCGGGATCGGCCGGACCTGCGGGGCGGCGAACCCGGCCTCCAGCAGCAGCGCCGCCACGTCCCCGGCGTCGAAAACGCGCCCGAAGGGGCTGGTCAGCCGCATGGTCAGCGAGAAGAGGCAGGCGAAGGCCGGCGCGGCGCGGCCGGGCTCGCGCATGAGATCGACGACCCGCACCACCCCGCCGGGACGCAGCGCGCGCCGGATCCGCCCGAAGACCCCCGGCGCCGACCCGCGGTCCTCCTGGTGCAGCGCGCCGCAGTAGAGGACCGCATCGTACGGGCCGCCGTAATCCGCCGCCCGGTAGTCGCCGGGCCGGTAGTCGATGCGGTCCGCCGCGCGGGACGCCGCCACCAGCTCGCGCGCGATCGCCTGCACCGGCGGCAGGTCCAGGTGCGTGACGCGCAGCCCCGGCCGGTTCTCGGCCAGCAGCCGGCTGAACGTCCCGGGGCCCGCGCCGACATCCAGGAGGGTCGCCGCGTCCGGACCGGGATCGATGGCGGACAGCATCTCCGCCGCCATCCCGAGCGCGCGACCGTGCATCGCCAGGACAAACCGTCGCGTTCTCGCTGGATCGTCGCCCAGATGCGCGCCCGGCGGAAGCGCGGGCCGGCCCTCGCGGACCGTCGCCGACAGCCGCCCCCAGAGCGGGTAAAGGTCGAGGTTCATCCGCAGCGCCTCGATCATGCACGAGGGCGAGGCGGGGTCCAGGAAGCGCGCCGCGCCGGGATCCAGGCCGTAGCCGCCGCCCTCGCGCCGGAGCAGTCCGATCGAGGCGAGCGCATCCAGGAGGTCGGCCGTGTGGTCCTGCGAGGCGCCGCACCGCTCCGCGACCTCCGCCGGCGAGCGGGCGCCGGCGGACAGCGCCTCGAAGAGGCCGAGGTCCACGGCCGCGGACAGCGCCGCCGCGGGCCAGTAGCCCGTCGCCAAGTTCATCAGGTCCGCCACCGACCATTCCGCTCCCGTCCGCATGTTCATGCTCCCAGTCTAGGATGAACGCCGCGAACGTGCGAGCGGTTCGGCCGGGGCCCGGTCGCGCGCGGGCTTGCGGCGCGGCGGCGGATGGTCTTTGCTTGGGCGCATGAAGCGGGTGGCCGCAATCGTGATCGGGATGGTGGCGGTGCTGTCCCTGGTGTTCGTCGCCGCGGAGTCCGCAGGCTGGATGGATCCGGGTCGCTTCCGGAGCCTGCTCGAGACCGTCCACGCGTCCCCCACGGGCCGTCTCGCGGTGGCCGGTGTGATCGGCGGGCTGCTGGCCGGCGACCTGGTCCTGCCGGTTCCCTCCAGCGTGCTCATGACCCTGGCCGGCGCCTTCCTCGGGACCGCGGCGGGGACGGCGGTCTCGTTCGCCGGCGCCATGGCCTCGGCTCTGATCGGCTTCGCCGTCTGCCGCCGGTTCGGCCACGCCGCCTTCCGCCGCTTCGCCGGCGAGGCCGACGCGGACCGGGTCACACGCTTCCTCCGGGACTACGGCGTCTGGGGGATCCTGCTGAGCCGCAGCGTGCCCATGCTGACCGAGGTCGTCAGTTGCGTGGCCGGCCTGAGCGACCTGCCCTTCCGGACGTTCGCCTCCCTCGCCGCGGCGGGAACGCTGCCCATCTGCGCCGTCTACGCCTGGGCAGGAGCCCGCGCCTCGGACCCGTCCGGCCTCGGATGGGCGGTCCTGATCGCCTTCCTCGTTCCCGCCGCCGGCTTCGCCGCCGTCCGCAGGTTTTCACTGGCGCGCCCGCGGAAGACACCGTAGAGTAGCCACGTTCGTCTGTCCCCCGGGGCGCGGTAGCCAAGTGGTAAGGCGGAGGTCTGCAAAACCTCTATTCATCGGTTCGATTCCGATCCGCGCCTCCAATCCCGATACACCTGCGTAAACAGGGCATTTCTTCGTATTTTGGCGAGAGCCGAACTCCTGACTGGCAACGATAAATGGCAACCGGCCAAATTCTATGCGCATTCGCTACTCGCCAGAGGAAGGGATCCGAGAGCCTTGCATGGAGCGACCGATGGAGCCTGCTCCGCCGGCGCGTAGCAGGGATTTTCGCATCGGGCAAAACAGCCCTCCCCGCGTGCAAGCACCGGGGGTTGCACCGTTACCTGACACCGCAGGCGGAGCACGGACGACTTGTCCCGCGGGCGCTGTCGTGCTCTGCCCCCCCGCGTAGGTACGGCGTTCTGTACGGTCATCGCCCTGCCCTTCTTGGCAATGTTGTCCTCCTGGCGGCGCCCCCGCGTCGGGCAAGGGGGCCGCCGCAAGACGGCCAAGCCGTGCAGTTGGGGAATTCCCCAACTGGATCGGCGCGGAGCCGCGGTCAGCGGCGGAGTGCGCGGGCGGTCAGCCCGCGTGATGCACAAGGGGCGGACCGTGATCGCGGCAGCGAGCCGGTCCGCCTCCGGAGGCCGGGGCCGCCGGTCGACGCCGGCCCCGGCCGTGCGGAGCGCGCCCGGCCGTCGCG
>Ga0194125_10008290_pt1 | contig 14708 bp, 16 predicted proteins | sample TA2KigC250mmetaG_FD_148626 | JGI IMG/M metagenome (GOLD analysis project Ga0194125, IMG submission 148626) | Freshwater microbial communities from Lake Tanganyika, Tanzania - TA2015034 Kigoma Deep Cast 250m | ecosystem: Environmental > Aquatic > Freshwater > Lake | place: Tanzania: Lake... | reverse complement strand
ACTGCAATCTTCGAATGACCGAGGTGCTCAATTACATCGATACGTCCTGGAATAGTCTCCGGCATCTCGGTATCGCTAAGCGTAATCGCATTTGGCCGAATTCCTAATTTCAACGTCGCGTTAGTCTGCGGCGGCGTGTCCATCCGACCAATAATTCGACCGTCGGCGGTACGTAGTTTGCAATTGCCTTGATCAACTTCAACGGAAACTGAAATAAAACTCATCGGTGGATCACCAATGAATGAGCCCACAAACGTGTTGGCTGGTTTATGATAAAGTTCATGAGGAGTACCCACCTGCTCAAGCCGACCGCTATTGAGAACGCCAACTCGATCACCTAAAGCAAGCGCTTCCTTGTTGGAAGTTGTCGTGAACAACACGGTTGCATGCATATCTTCAGCTAGTGCTTTTAGCTCAGCTCGCATCTTGTGCCTTAGCTTGGCATCAAGATGGCCAATTGGCTCGTCAAGCAAATAGATATCAGCTGGCCGTATTATTGCGCGGCCTAATGCAACGCGCTGGCGCTGTCCGCCAGATAAGAATCCCGGTCGCCTTTCGAGTACATGTCCGATGCCAAGTACACTGGCAATTTTTCGTACGCGTTCTTCGACCTCGGCTTTTACAATACCTTGCGCCCTAAGTGGAAACGCAAGGTTTTCAGCTACACTCAAATGCGAATAGAGAGCATAATTTTCAAAAGCCATGGCCGCGCCACGTCGCTCAGGTGGTAGATGCACGATCGAGTGACCATTACGCAATAAGTCGCCAGAGGTCGGCTTAGTAGTGCCTGCAATTAGATTCAGAATAGTCGACTTACCCGCACCTGCGGGTCCATAAAGCACGAAGAATTCGCGTTGGCGTATGTCAAGATTGAGTTTGCGAAGAGCAACTGTTCTGAGTCCATAGCGCTTATGTACATTGACGAAACTGTACATCAGTTGTCCTCCGCTATGATGGCAGAAACCTCGGCATCGGCAGTACGATGTTCAACGATGCACTGGCGGCGGCGACGTATGAAAAAAGCAGCTGCAGCCACTAAGGCTATAACCGTCATTACAGGAGTTGAAAGTGTTCGGTTCGTCCAGATCGGCTCCACAAAAATGAGCCAGATAAATACGACTCCAACAAAGATAAGCAGCGACTTAAAGCCAGCATCCCACGCTTGCGAGAAACTCATCGTATCACCCCCGAACCGCGCCAAAAGTCAGACCGCGCACCATGTAGCGTTGCATAGCGAGAACGAAGAGAAGCATCGGAGCCACAGAAATTGTAGCCGCTGCAGCTACTGGACCCCAAAGAATTCCTTGCAGCGTGAAAAAGCTCTCTACGCCAACAGTGACGGTCGAAGCCATCTTTCGCGTGAGAATGTAGGCAAAGAGAAACTCGTTCCAGCAGAAGATGAGTGTAAAAACAGCCGTCACAGCTATGCTAGGCGCAGCGAGCGGAAAAGTAACCTTTCGCAACACCTGCAGTCGCGATAATCCATCAAGTCGAGCAGAGTGCTCAAGCTCTCTCGGAATGTCCTGGAAAAAGCTGACCAGCAGCCAGATCGCAAAGGGCAGATTAAACATCACATAGGATACGATCAGAGCACCATGCTGATCCAACCCAAGATGAAGCGTCGCACCCACCGTGGTCTTTCCCACATCACGAAAGATCAAAAAGTAAGGCAGTATAACTGCAATAGCAGGCATCATCTTAGTTGATAGTAAAAAAAACAAAATATGACCGTCGCCAACATTAAACCGAGCGAAGCTGTAAGCCGCAAGCGAGCCGATTGCCACCACGATCGCCGTAGAGATGATCGAGATAATCAGTGTGTTCTTGATGTAGAATAGAAAGTTCTTATCAACCAATGCATGTCGATAATTTTCAAGTGTCGGCGTGAATAGGAACTGCGGCGGCGACACCATAATCGCTGTTTCCGGCTTAAAGCTCGTCAGCAACATCCAGAAGATCGGGAAGAAGAAAAAACTGACGACGAGTACGATCAGGCCGTATCTCAGTACTTCAAATGCAAATGAATGCTTTTGGTTTAGCATATTAAGATTCCTTCGCCCGGTCGGTGAACTGCTTGAGCAATGGCGTCAGCGCGAAGACTGCCGCGACGAGCATCACGTAAAGAAAGAAAACCGCCATAGTGGAAGCATAGTCCATGCGAAAAAGTTTGAGGCCGGTGCGGTAGAGGTAGAAGGTCATTGTCTCAGTCGATGTACCGGGACCTCCTCGAGTGAGAACCGCGACAGCATCATAAAGTCGAACGCAATCAATTGTCCGAAGTACGAGCACAAGGAAAAGCACAGGTTTAAGAAGCGGGAATGTCAATTTTGTAAGTATGCGCCACTGCGATGCTCCATCTAATTCGGCAGCTTCAAAGGGCTCTTTTGGTAAAGCCTGAAGGCCGGCGAGCGCAATCAACGCGACGAATGGAGTCCACTGCCAAACATCAAAAAGAGCGACAGACCAAAGCGCAATCGTATAATCACCGAGCCAATTTGGCTCCGGTAAGCCAATTGCACCGAGAACGAAGTTAAGGACACCAAACTGGGTATCGTAAAGGTAACGCCAAAATAAGCCGGTTACGGCGGCTGAAGTTGCTAACGGAAGTATAAGAAGTGAACGAGTGATGCCTTTAGCAAATTGGGCACCGTGCAGCAAAAAAGCAATACCAACGCCGAGCGACATTTGCAGCCCAACTGCAACAATGGTGAATTTCATAGTTACCCATGATGCCGACCAAAAATCTGCATCAGCAAACACCGTTCGATAGTTATCGAGCCCCAAATAATCCCCAAGCTTGCCGCGTGATAAATCTGCAAACCGAAATGAGACATCTAGAGCATAAGCGAGCGGTAGGAGCGCAAAGATCAACGTGACAGCCATAGCCGGAGCTATCAGAGCGATAGAGAACCATCGATCCGACATGCCAGCACTACTAGTCCGCATCAAAGCGCTGTTCGATTGAGATTGCATAGAGGTACCTCGAGAAGGAAAGGTCAGGGGGCCGACAGACGCCCGCCCCCCTTTTTATTGTCCGGGGAGGACAATTAATCAGCGATTGGGCAAGGCCCACCGCAGATCTTCTCAACGTCAGCGGCCAACCGCTCAGCAGCCTGACGAACTGAAATCTGACCCGCTGCCGCAGCTTGAAGGGGAATCTGCATCGAGTTGTAGATTTTAGCACCGAAAGGAGTTTTAAACAGGTTCGATGAGAATCCGTTCATGCTTTGGAAGACCTTATTAAGTGTCGCATACTGACCAGTCTTCGACCGCATTGCCGGTGAAGAAAAATACGGATCGGATAGCACAGAGGTCAAAGTCGAAGCACCGCCTAGTTCTGCGAACTGACGCTGGATGTCCTTGCCGCCAATGTGAGCAACAAACTTCATAGCCATTTCTGGATTGGCCGAGCTGGATGAGACGGCGAGCAAGAAGCCCCCGACATATGCCCGTTTACCGGGAGCCTCTATGGCAGACATCTTAGCACCAGGTACCATTTCCTCTGTCTTGACTGCATTAGGCCACTGGTCGAGGAAGAAGCCATGCGTCATCGCAATCTGACCATCCTTCATCTGGTTCATCACGCCGTCATAAGTAACCGTGAGAGCAGCCTTTGGAGCATATTTGAGCAGCTCGACATACTGACCGAGAACTTTCTCGACGTCATCAACCGGAACCTTACCATTTTTGGTCAACCAGTCCGAGCCCATGCCCCACAGCGGAGCGGATAATTCATCTTGTATTTCTGGAAATGGGCCAGCCATCAGTCCGACGCCAAAAAAATCTTTCTTCAGGGGTTCACCCTTTAACTTTTCACCAGTCTTACGAGTGAAGAACTTGGCTATATCGCGATGTTGCTCCCAAGTCTGCGGTTGACCAAGATCGTAGCCGTACTTTGCTTTAAACGCCTGCTTTTCGCCTGCGTCGTCCAGAAGGTCCTGCCTGACAAACATACCTGCCGTGTAGGTGTAGTAGGGCAGCCCCCAAATATCGCCTTTGTACTCAACGGTCATTCCGCGCAGGATTGGGGCGACATCATTAACTAGTCCTTGCTTGTCCTTGAAGAACTGAGTCATTGGCTTGATGAAGCCATTCTGAGCGAACTCGGCTTTCTCAGCCGTTTCCAATGTGACCACGTCATAGGCACCGGTTTGGCCAACCATTTCAATAACCTGCTTATTGTAAAGCTGAGAGTTGTCGATGTTGACCACCGTCACTTTGGCGCAGTTCTTAACTTCGAAATCTTTGACGAAATTGGCCATCGCATCGGTATAGAAACCAGCAATGGTCGACCACGTAATCTGAACCGGGTTAGAGCACGTCGCAGCATTCGCACCACTCGCCATCCCGACAATTAGGCCGGCGGATAAAAACAACTTTTTCATTGAGACCTCCTCCCTATGGGTCATTTAACAAAACAAATATTTAACATGTCAGTTTTATAGTCAATTGCATTTTTTAAGATATTATTATGTTATAATTCTAAAAAATGTTGCAATGCGGCACCAATAAATAAATATAACAAATTTGACATGTTAGTTTTGGGAGGCTTTTTAAATGTACAGATCCAAGCGTTTCGCGCGCCGGGCTGAACGACCTGTCAATCTCGACACATTTGTAGCTGAAGATCATAGCCTCGGGCTCAAAGCGATGAATGGTCCAGCCGACCCCTCGCCCACTCTTGTTATGCAAGCCGGACGCATCATAGAGATGGATGGAACGCCCGAAGAGCAATTCGACACGATTGATCGTTACATTGCGACTCATTCCATCGATCGAACAATTGCAGTTGAGGCAATGGCCACGTCCTCACTTAAGCTCGCGCGGATGCTCGTCGATATTAATGTGCCACGCCAAGATCTTCTCAAGCTGCTGGGAGGTTGCACACCTGCAAAGCTCTGCGAGATCGTTGGACACTTGAATGTCGTCGAGATGATGATGGCAATGCAGAAAATGCGAGCAAGGCGAACGCCTGGTAACCAAGCTCATGTTACTAACTGGAGAGAGAATCCGGTTCTGATGGCCGCTGACGCAGCAGAAGCTGCATTGCGAGGTTTCGATGAACTTGAGACAACATGCCGAGTCGCACGAATGGCACCATTTAATGCGCTTGCTCTTCTCGTAGGATCGCAGACTGGTCGCGGCGGGGTTTTAACCCAGTGCGCAGTTGAGGAAGCACTAAATCTTCGACTTGGCCTCAAGGGATTGACGACATACGCAGAAACGCTGTCGGTATACGGCACCGATGAAGCACTTCGCGATGGAGACGACACGCCATGGTCCAAAGGCTTCCTCGCCTCGGCATATGCATCACGTGGCATCAAGATCCGCTTCACCTCAGGCACGGGCGCGGAAACGCTAATGGGTTATGAGCATGGTCGATCCATGCTTTATCTCGAAGCACGCTGCCTTCTACTAGCCAAAGGTGCAGGCGCCCAAGGTGTACAGAATGGTGCTATTTCCTGTGTCGCTCTGACGGGCGCATTGCCCGAAGGAGTACGAGCAATTCTCGCTGAAAATCTCATTGCAGCATCAATTGGACTTGAGGTCGCCAGCGGCAATGACGCCATGTCTTCTCATTCCGATATGCGAAAGACAGCCAAGTTAATGCTTCAGTTCCTTCCGGGAACAGATTTTATCACGAGCGGCTACTCCTCCATGCCCCGACGAGACAACATGTTCGGCGGTGGAAATTTTGATGCTGAGGATCTCGATGATTGGATGGTGATCCAGCGGGATATGCGCGTGAATGCCGGAATACATCCGGTCACCGAAAATGAAGTTCTTATGGTAAGGCGTCGCGCAGGCGAAGCGATGCGAGCGGTGTTTGAGTCTTTTGGTTTTCCATCGATTACTGAACACGAGATAGAGGCGGCCGTCGAGGCTTATGCCTCTGACGACATGCCAGAGCGCGACCTCGTCGCCGATATTAAGGCCGCCGAAGACTTCCTCGCTGGGCCGTCCACTGCGCTCGACGTTGCGAGGGCACTATTGGATGGAGGTTTTGACGACATAGCGGCAAATATCCTGTCGATGCAGCGGGTTCGGATTAGCGGCGACTATCTCCAGCCTGCAGCAGTGCTTGATGCCAATTTCGGCGTAAAGAGCGCATTTTCGGACCGGAACGACTACGAAGGACCGGGCACAGGCTATCGTCTTTCTGGCGAGGAGTGGGAACGGCTTCGTCGCATCCCGCAGGAGCAGAGTGCCGCACGACTTGTGCCCACGCCCCGTAGAGCTTCCCAAGAGCCTTGGCTTACTGAAAAGGGTTCAGCGACTACAGGCAGAGATAATGAAGTGGTGCTCGGTGTGGGCCCAGCCTTCGGTGAAAGCCTCGATAACACGCTTTGCGGCCTCAATCATCGGGAGGTAATTTCAGCAATTGCCGAGGGCGTCGCATCCCGTGGTCTTCAGCTTAGGGTCGTCCGCATTGGCGACAGCGCCGATCTTGGAATCATCGGAACCCGTGCTGCATCGATTTCCGGCAGCGGGATCGGGATCGGACTGCAATCAAAAGGGACGACTGTGATTCAAAGGAAAGGCCTGGCGCCGCTTAACAACCTCGAACTCTTCTCACAAGCACCGCTTCTCTCACGCGACGCATATCGCCAGATCGGCGTTAATGCTGCCTGTTTTGCACGTGGCGAGCCGCCAATGCCGGTACCGGTCCGTGTCGACAACATGGCGAGGCTGAGGCTTATCGTTCATGCCATGCTAATGCACAAGCGCGAGATTGCCGCTATCGATCCATCACGGCCACTTCAAGCACTGGAGATATCTCCATGAATCAGATTGATAACGAAGACATCCGTCGAAAGGAATCAACATTGCCACCGGAGGGCGTCACGCTTGAAGCGCTCCGCAATAACTGTCTTTCGCCTGACGATGTCACCATTCGAAAAAGCGAACTAGAACGTCAGGCTCGCATTGCAGAAGCTCAAGGATACGAACAGCTAGCCCGTAATTTTCGTCGAGCAGCCGAACTGGTCGCAGTTCCAGGCGACGTACTGCTTGAGACTTACGACAGACTTAGACCAGGCCGTAGCCGTTATGTTGATCTGCTAGCCATGGCACAGGAGTTCGCCGCCCGCTACGATGCACCAGAAACTAGTGCCTATATTCGTGAGGCGGCGGAAACATACCGAGCGCGCGGGCTCATACGGGAATGAAGCACAACCACACTTAGTCTTAATAACTAACTCAAAACTTCAATTGGCTAACAAGCTCAGTATCCGTGTGCTTAGAACCGTCGAAACGCTCGGGACGAACGTAAGAAAAAGCATAATAAAATAAGAACAAATTTGCTGTCCCACCTTTAAATAAGTGTCTGAAAAAATTAATAAAATCACTCCCGCCCCCGGGCACCATGATTTCAATGACTTAACGGAAAGTGGGACATGCCAGCTATAGTTGGTTTCCTTCCCTTTTTCCCCGGAAATGTCCCACATGATTTGTTGAAGCTGAGGACGGTTGAGGTCCTTCAAGCAACCATATTCGGATCGCGAACGGTAATATGTCAATTCCTGTATAGTTATCGATCAGATTGCCGCTGCTGCCGGTTGCCATCGCGCCGTCAGAACTTAAACTTGCCGAAGCTTGGCGACCATCTCTTCCGGCTTATGTCCCTTCTTGATCATTCTTTAGTCCTCCTTCGAATCGAAAGCCATACATCAGAGAGGATCACTATTTAGGGGGTATTCCAGAGCTAGTAGGACGCTTTGATCTCGCGAGCATTATGGCTGTTCATAGATCGCTCTTTTGCTAGAAAGCTCACTTGTCAGGGGCGATATCGCCTTAAACCAGATTTGCGAGCAATCTCCCGACTAAAGGTCGACTTGCTCCGTCCGAGATTAACCGCAATCTGCGACTGAGTCAGACTCGCTATCAATATTGCGGAAATCTGTCATCGTTCTTCGTGAGCCCAAATGGTGGTACGTCGTCGTGCTTCTTCGACAGCCAGTTCTGGGGAACCGAAAGCCAATCGAAATCTTAGCCACCTCAACAGTTTACAGTAAGTTGAACTTCGAATTTAAATCTAGGTTATAATTTTAAGGATTAGATATTATGACATTATCCGAAATCGTAACCGTATTTGTATCGTCAAAGATTAAATCTTTGAAGACCGACTATACTTGGAAAATAAACACGAAGCGCCTTCCTATTAATTATGATGTTGGGTCTGAAGATAACGTTACTGAAAATCTTAAGCTACGCCAACATCTACATAAACAGATTCAATATGACCCGCAAAATTGTGCCGCAATATGCACGTGGTATGTCAGGGACTGGGGTGGCGTTCGCGGTAACAAGATAAAAACTCTAGACGATTACATTTTGGCAACAAATGCTGATCTAATAGGGAATGGAACGAAAGGCATTTCGACCTGGTCAAAGATTTTATGTCTTCGTGACCCTGCTGAGTATGCTATCTATGATTGTCGCGTCGCGGTCACGCTAGCGATACTGCGGCAGAAGGCAGAGCGCGCAGAGCCTATCTACTTTCCTACACTAAAGGGTAAGTCGCAGAACGGTACGATTCGAAAGGCGCAAGCTATGCTAACCGATTCAGTCGCATCTTCGAATTTTTATTTAAACTATTGTTCCTTACTTAAGGAGGTTGCAGGCAAGGTCGACCCGAACGTCGACATTCAGCGGGTTGAAATGGCCTTATTCGCGAACGCGCTTGCTCTTTGCGCTTACTATTTTGATCAAGCGGTCTGAGCATTCACCGGTAAGCAATAGTGAAAAAGAGCGACGGTATCGTTTGCACCTGTATTGTACACTTTTAACTGATCTATTTACTTTCAGAAAAAGGTATCAGAAGATGTCGACGAAAGTTAAACTGCAATTATGATTTTAGCGTGTTTGTCTTACAATTGGTTTGTCAGTAAGGTTCATCTAGAACGACCCGCTTGGGGGTTAACGGCGACGGCATAATTTGCCGATGGTTCGAAAGCCTTACACAGGCCTTCAAATTAGCAGTATAACTACAAAAAATCGCTAGTTCATTATGATGACGCCGAGAAAATCAAATCTGCTGAAGGTGGTTTTTACGTTTGTTTTTCATACACAATATATAAAAGAAAAGGAATAATTTCATGAGAAAATAAAAAACTATTACAATTCAGGGTAATATGTATGCGCTGTCATTCTTGCCGGTGTCCTTTGTGGCTTTGCCGGATCATATTTGGCGCTTGGCCAGGCGGCTGGCTTTCTGACAAATATGACAGCGGGCAAAGGTTTCATCGCTTTAGCCGCTTTGATCTTTGCGAAATGGCGCGCGTGGCCTGCCCTTTGGACATGTTTTCTATTTGGACTTCTCGACGCCGTCGCTATTCGTTTGCAAGGCGTTATGATGCCGGGCATAGGCCAAATTCCGGTGCAGGCTATACAGGCTTTGCCTTATCTGATGACCGTTGTTTTGCTCGCGGGTTTTATCGGCAAAGCCATTCCGCCAAAAGCCTCTGGCTTGCCTTATGTGAAAGAACGCTGATGGATCCTCACCTTAAATCACTTTTTGATGCGGCGAATGAAGTCGCTGCAAAGGCCTATGCGCCCTATTCAAAATTTTTTGTGGGCGCGGCCATTCGAACAACCACGGGTCAAATCATCGCTGCTTGCAACGTCGAGAACGCAGCTTACCCCACAGGTACATGCGCAGAAGCAGGTGCCATCGCCGCCATGATCTCACAAGGCGAAACAGAGATCGCCGACATCGCTATTGTCGGAGTGAAAAGTAATCCTTGTTACCCTTGCGGTGCGTGCCGGCAACGCATCTTTGAATTTTCAAACGAAACAACACGCATTCATGTGCTTGATGAAAAAACAAAAGAACCACTCACTTATTCCATTCAATCGCTCTTACCACACGCTTTCGGCCCAAGAGATTTAGCATGACCCCTCGAATTGAAGAGGCACTTGCCACACTGAAAGAATATGGGATTGAAGGCCCTTTCGATTATGGCATCGTTCTGGGCACAGGCTTGGGACCTGTGGCTGATCTCGTTCAAAATCCAGTGATTATACCTTACGCGCAGATTGTCGGATTTCCGAAAGGCCATGTCTCAGGCCACTCAGCCCGCGTGGTCGCAGGGACGATTGGCACGTCACGCGTTTTCATGATGCAAGGTCGAGCACATTACTACGAACATGGTGATCCTGCCATTATGCGATATCCGATAGAAGCCATGGCGGCTCTCGGAATAAAAAATCTGATCTTAACAAACGCCGCAGGCTCGCTCCTCGAAGATGTCCCGCCCGGTTCATTGTCTTTGATTGCTGATCATATCAATTTATCAGGCATAAATCCCTTAATTGGAATCAATGACGACTCGCGTTTCGTGCCGATGGTTGATGCCTATGAACCGCATCTCCGTGCACGATTGATTGACGCTGCGCGTGAGGCAGGCCTGTCGCTGACAGAAGGCATCTATCAATGGTTTCCGGGCTCGAGCTTTGAAACGCCCGCGGAAATACGAGCTTCAAAGATGCTCGGCGCCACTTTGGTCGGCATGTCAACGGTACCGGAAGTCATTCTCGCACGCCGGATCGGGCTTTATGTTGCAGCCCTCTCCATGGTCACCAATTACGGTGCGGGTTTATTTGGAGGTGCCCCCTCCCACACAGAAACAAAAACTGTTGCGGCAGAGGGCGGCATGCGGATGAAGACGTTGCTGGCTCAGTTTTTCAAAAAGGCCTAGAGTATCTTAGCCCCCTATTATTTTTAATTATTTATAGGGCCGATTTTCAGAAAAATCAAAAGCGGCCTGCGCAGTAAAGAATCGCGGGAAATGTAGCGACCCACGCCCACACGAAACGGTTCAAGCCGAAGAACCTAAAAACCAGAAGGTGGAAGATAAAGGCGATGACGCAATAGACTTTCGCAAAATCTGCATCAAAGAGGACTAAAGGAAATGAGATTTCCCATAAAATAAATCCCCATGATGCGAGTTTAGCGATCATGGGCTTTCTAAAAAACGATCGCTTTGTCAGAGGTCCGTATAAGCCACCATCTAAGAAATGTGTAAGCGCGCTGCCACGCCTCCAATGCTGATTGAGAAGCTTAACCGCGCCAGACATGAAATAAGAGGATATTGAATGGATCGTGATATACCAAAAGGCTGCGTTCCATGCCATTTCGCGATCATCGAATAGTGACGTGCTTGTTCCAATCAATAACCCCGTAACCGTCACAAACGTCATGAAATCGCTGCCGCCATTGAAAGCGCCACGCCAACGAATTGATAAAATGACAGAGCTTATTAAGAGAAAAATGGCAGCCCCTATATAAGGTTGGATCAGAAGACTCAGCGCGACACATAATCGAATAGCCAAATGGAAAAAATAATTTCGGTCATCAAAAAAGAATGCGAAAAGTGTCTGAATGATGCGGGAGGTATGACGCAAATCACCTTTCTGGACCGACCACACCCAGACCGCCTTCACATCATTACGCCGAGACAGACTGATCCCTTCGAGGGTCTGAATCACAAGGCTCAGGGCAAGGAGATGTGTAAAAGCCGTAATCGCGAGATCAAGAGACATAATCTGCCTCTTTGATGATCGGTGAGGCAAGAAGTCTGTGCTCGGACGGATCGTCGTCAAGGCCTGGCAAAAGGCGAAGCTCGAATTGATAGGCTTTTATCTTATGATCCGATGAGAGCGTTCGTGCGACACGATGTGCCACTCTTTGTGTCAACGCGTAAGACACAAGTGCATCAACTTTTTGGCCCTCAAGCAGACCTTGAACATCGAGGCTCAGATGTTCAATCAATGTTTGTTCAGTGAGACGCAGATTGTTTTCAGGATTATAAAAGAGGTCTCTCAGCTGAAAGGGTGCACGCGGGATAAACATGGTCCACGCAGACCAGCATTCGTCGTCAGAAAGCACCCTCACAAAAAGCCGTGGCTGTGGACCAGGGGAATCAAAGAACCGCCAGCTTGGGAAAAAGCACCGCAACAGAAAGAGCCAAGGGCTGTCAAACTCTTTGCCGCGCTTTATAAGCGCTATCACAAGAACAGCAAGATAAAGCGCAATGATAAAAGCCGAAACGCTGGCCATAACCCGTCACCACCACAAAAGGACCTCGCTTCTCATGAAAGAAAATGATTAAGGATTTGCATCAGATCAAATATTTTTAAGCCACTATCGCGCCCTCTTTAGATGCGGCTTCGACATCAATAAGACGTGCACGGGCGATGCTGCCGCTCTGCTTTCAGCGTATACCGCATTTTTAACCCCGTGATATGATTGGCCGATTTCATCATAAGGGGTCAAATATGACCACGGTCAGAGTTCCGATACAACGCTCCTGCGCTTCACCACCCTGCTTCGCGCATTAATTCACTTATACAGACGGCGGCATGGAGATTATTGACCCACAACAAGCCCTTGATGTGTCACTTTGGCGTCAATCAAAACGCAAAGAGCTGCTTGCCTCCCGCGCTGCGCTGTCCGTCTCTGAGCGACAGGCCTTGGGTCGAATTGTTGCCACCTATGTCATCACAACAATCAAGAACAAATATATAAATATTGAGGGAAAAATCCTCTAACTCTATTGGCCGATCAAATCGGAACTTGATTTGCGCGATGAGCTTTCGGCTTGTTTCACGCTTCATATGAAGCTCGCACTTCCGGTCGTTGAAATAATAAACGCGCCGCTATCCTTTTATGCTTGGACGCCAAGCGACGAAATGGAACGCGACTTTTGGAATATTCCGGTGCCCGTGAAACGCGAGATCGTGAAGCCAGATATTCTGCTTGCACCGCTTATGGGGTGGGACAATCAAAATTTTTGCCTTGGATATGGGGGCGGTTATTTCGACCGCACATTGGCGGCTTTTGAAGAAGATCGCTTTGTCATCGGTGTGGGCTTAAGCCAAGCCAAACTCGATACGATTTTTTCTCAACCCCATGATCAGCCATTGGACATGATCATTACAGAGCGTGGTATTGAATCAGAAGGCTGATGACCCTAAGAGTGCTTGTCTTCAAGAGCGCTCTCCCATCCGGTTTTCATAAGTTTCATTCTTGATGCTCCAATTCCGACGCCTCGTAACCTTTTTGAAAATCGCGCTGCAAGCGATTGCGATCCTGTTTGTGGTCAGTCTGATCTGGGGGCGCGTCTTGCCTATACCTTCAACTCTGATCATTGGTCACTTGTTTACGGGTAACCTCACTTCGTGGCGTTGGGTCTCGATTGAATCGATCTCGCCGGCACTCTCCAAAGCGGTGATTGCCTCGGAGGACCATCGTTTTTGTACGCATTGGGGTGTCGATTTCATCGAACTTCAGTCGGTATTGTCCGATCGTGGTGGACCTTCGCGCGGCGCCTCGACAATCTCGATGCAGGTCGCAAAAAATCTTTATCTCTGGCCTGGACGATCTTACATCCGCAAAGCGCTTGAATTGCCGCTCGCTCTTCTCATTGATCTTTTATGGGGGAAAAAGCGGATGATGGAGATTTATCTCAATATTGCCGAATGGGGCCGCGGCATTTTTGGCGCAGAGGCCGCCGCTCAATTCTATTTCAAAAAGCCGGCCTCCGAGCTCACAAATGAAGAAGCCGCGCGCTTGGCCGCGAGTCTGCCCAATCCGATCCGCCGCAATCCAGCTCGTATTGGTGGTAGTGCTGCGCGGGTCGCTGAAAAATCCGCCGGAATCACAAGAGAGACGGCGTGTTTATCCTGGTGATGGGCGCTCTTGGTAGCGGTTATAGGGTACAAAATCACATTGCCACGCTGTAATTTTCTACTTTACAATGTTTTCAAACTAGGGGTTCTGCAGCACCAAAATCATTGAAGCTTCAAAATCGCGATGCCAGGTGCAACTCTAGCAGCGGCGCCTTGACCGTCGTGATGCAGAGGATAATTACCATGTATGATTCTGTGAGCTGGACGATGCTCGTCCAATCCGCTTCCATTCTTTTGCGTGAGGGTCTGGAAGTCATTCTGATTTTGAGTGCGCTGATCGCCTACATCATTAAAACTGGCGCACGCCACCACCTCCCAGCCCTTTACTCCGGCGCCGTTATTGGCGTTGTGGCAAGCTTTGGTCTTGCCATGATCATAGAAACTTTTCTGGGTGCAGAACAAAGCAAATTGCTTGAAGGCGTGATGCTGCTGCTGGCCTCCGCCCTGATGATTTATGTCTCAGGGTGGCTCTTTGTGAAGCAAGATCCACGCGCCTGGCAAAGCTATATCCACGTGCAAGCCGATCATGCCATGAGGTCTCAACAAAGCGATCTCGCAATCGGCGTGCTCTCTTTCCTCGCTGTTATTCGCGAAGGCGCGGAGACTGTCATCTTCTATCACGCTTTGACGAATTCCGAAGGCGGCTGGACATCCCCAATCATCGCGGGCTTTGTCGTTGCGGCTGTGGTTCTCGCCTTCCTCTTCATCGCGTTGCGGATTCTGACCGTGCGCTTACCGCTCCGGCCATTGTTCATTATCACATCAGCCTTCTTATTCGTGATGGCGTTCCGCTTCCTCGGTGCTGGCGTTCACGAATTGCAGGAAGCGCATATCCTGCCTGAAAGCCCGATTAACATGCCCGCGCTTCTTTCAACCATCGGTTTCCAAAAGACGATTGAAGCCCTGCTGCCACAACTTGTTCTCGTGGCTCTGGCCGCGGCAGGTTATGCAGCCTTGCGATTAAGAAAAGCAACGCCGCAGAGCTAAGATCTCGATCGGTTGAGACGAGACAAAGG
>Ga0194125_10008286_pt1 | contig 14711 bp, 8 predicted proteins | sample TA2KigC250mmetaG_FD_148626 | JGI IMG/M metagenome (GOLD analysis project Ga0194125, IMG submission 148626) | Freshwater microbial communities from Lake Tanganyika, Tanzania - TA2015034 Kigoma Deep Cast 250m | ecosystem: Environmental > Aquatic > Freshwater > Lake | place: Tanzania: Lake... | reverse complement strand
CAAGGTCGTCGGCCTCGACACGGTCAAGCGCCTCCGCGGCGAGCGCCTCCGCATCCGCGAGAGCGACATCGCGAAGGCACGCTCCCTCCGCGAGCGATACCTCCAGGAGGCCGTCGGCACGAAACGCCTCACCATCCACCAGCTCACGCCCGCCTTCACAGCCGACCTCGACAAGGGCATGAAGGGCCACGAGATCATCGCCTACAAGAAGCAGGACGACGCAGCGGTCCGCACCGCTGCCGCCTGGGACGACCAGAACCTCCGCCTCGTCTGGAGCGTCCGTGACGCCACGCCCTGGGTGAACGGCGCCGAGGCCCCCGAGTTCCTCTACGCCGGCGGCGACACCGTGGACTTCCAGCTCGGCACTGATAGCAAGGCCGACCCCAAGCGGGCCGAGGCGGTCCTCGGCGACCTCCGCCTCTCCATCGGCCCCTTCAAGGGCACCCCCACCGCAGTCCTCTACCGCCCCAAGTCCACCGAGAAAGCCCCCAAGAAGTTCTACTCCGGCGTCGTCCGCGAAGGCTACACCATCGAGAGCGTCACCATCCTCCCTGTGGGCGGGGCCTCTGTGCCCCGCGTCTTTATCGCCGTCAACATCCACCCCGACAAGAAGGGCTACACCGTCGAGGCCGCCATTCCCCTCGCCGCCCTCGGCCTCAAGCCCGCTGACGGCCTCACCCTCCGCGGCGACTTCGGCGTCACCCACGGCGACCCCGCCGGCAAGGACACCGCCCTCCGCACCCACTGGAGCAACCAGTCCACCGGCATCGTCAACGACGAGGTCTTCGAGCTCAAGCTCGAGCCCCGCAATTGGGGCGAGCTGATCTTCAAGCCGTGAGTTGACATGCGATGGCCCCGGTTGTATCCTGATCCCAATGAGTCCTGCGCTAGGGCTGCCATCCACTCGGTAGAGGGCAAGCGCCAATGCTGACCTCCCTTCAAGTCGAGGGTTACCGCGGCTTCGCAGGGAGGTACACCCTCAGGGGATTCTCCCAAGTCAACCTCCTGGTGGGGAAGAATAACTGCGGCAAGACGTCTATCCTCGAGGCGCTACATCTGCTGGCGTCAGGCGGCGACCCAAAGATCGTGATCGAGACCGCGCTTCGACGGGGCGAAACCGTCTCGGTTCTCGAAATTCCCATGTCGTACAGCGACTACAGGACGCGGAGCGTCACGTGTCCTGACGCTACGCATTTCTTCCACGGTCATAAGCTCAGCAGCAATTCCAGGTTCCGGCTCTCTGCTGAGGGAGCGCTCGGTGAGCTTGTCGCGAGCGTCGCCGCCCCGTCAGGCCGTATCGCCGCCTTGCCGCAGGTCGTTGATGCGCAGGGGAGCGTCCACAGGAGACCGGACCCGGCTCTGACATTGCGCATCGCGGGGAGCCTCTGCCCCAAGGGCATCGAGGCCCCGCTGCTCCTGCTGTCCGCGGAGGGAGCCGTCCTGGGGCAGTTACGTGACCCGCAGTGGGAGGAGACAGTATCTGACTCGCAGAAGCGCAGCCCCGTGCGGTTCCTGAGTCCGAGCGCATCACAATCACGCCTGCTGCGGCAGACCTGGGATGAGGTTCTCCGCCACGGGCGCGAGCGGGAAGTCATCCAGGCGATGCAACTGCTCGAACCCAAACTGGCCGGCATCTTCTTCTTGAGTGAGGCCGGCGGGGACGGCAACGGCTCTCTCGCGGGCATCCTGGCGGCGCTGGGGGACCAGGGACCCAGGCTTCCAATTGGCAGCTTAGGGGAAGGCGTCTACCGGATGCTGGCGCTTTCCGCCACCCTCGTGCAGACGGCGGGTGGGTTCCTCCTGGTAGACGAGATTGACACTGGTCTCCACTACTCTGCCATGGGCGAAATGTGGCGTCTTGTTGTGCGAACAGCGAAGCAGTCTAACGTACAGGTCTTCGCCACGACCCACAGCCTCGATTGTGTGCGGGGCCTCGCGTGGCTGTGCGCCAACTACCCCGACCTCGGTGCGGAGGTGTCGCTCCAGAAGATCGAGCCGAGCATTGAGCAGTCGGTCGCTCTGGATGCGGAAGGCATCAGAATCACGGCAGACCAGGGGATCGAGGTGCGCTGATGCCGCTCCCGCGGTGGAACCTGCAACCCAACAGCCTGCACGTCGAGGGGCCTGACGACCTGCACGCGATCCTGCGTCTCCTTGAGAGGCACGGCGTCCCCTATGCCAAGGCCCCTCTCTTGCCTTCGTTGCCGAGGATCGTGGACACGGGGGGCAAGGAGCCCCTTCTCGCGGGCATGCCCAGAGCTGTGCAAGTCAGCACAGGCCGCCCCATTGGGTTCGTGCTCGACGCCGATTCCCCACTCGCCAGCACATGGAACGCCGTGCGGAACAGGCTTGCCGAGGCTGGCGTGCCCCTTCCTCAAGCGCCAGACCCCACGGGCTTCATCGGCGCCTCACCAGCGTACAGAGCGACCGTCGGCGTATGGCTGATGCCGGACAACGAGCACGACGGGACGCTGGAGACGTTCCTGCGCTCGTTGATCGAAGAACGCGACCGCCTGATTGGTCACGCCGGTGCCGCTACTGACAGGGCGAAGCAGCTCGGGGCCGGGTTCCCCGAGGTCCGCCAGAGCAAGGCGGTTATGCATGCCTGGCTGGCGTGGCAGGAGGAGCCGGGCCTTCCCTACGGCGCAGCGGTGACCGCTCGGTACTTCCGCCACGACAGCCCGGCTGCCCTCGCCTTCGTCGCCTGGTTCAGGCAGCTCTACGGGCTCGCTTGAAAAACCGCCGAGGGCGTCGTACTGTGTGGGAGAGGCGTGTGCGATGGTTCCCTGGTCCCACGGAAAGGATGGCCTTGCCATGACAAGGCGTTGTGCGGCGTTGGCGTGCGTGCTGGCCCTGGCGTGCGGCCTGGGGGCCGGCGAGGTGAAGGTGGCCGGGAAGATCGAGCAGGTGACGCTCTTCCGCGGCCAGGCGATGGTGGTGCGGGTGGTGCCGGTGGACGCTCCCGCCGGGCCGGTGGAGCTCGTCGTCACGGCCCTGCCGGAGAGCATCGTGCCCGACAGCCTCTACGCGAGCGCGGACGCCGGGGCGGAGGTCCGCGCCGTCCGCTACCGCCCCAAGGCCGTGGCCGACGTGCCCCGCGAGGAGGTCAAGCAGCTCCTTGCCGATATGGAGAAGGCCGAGGCCGAGCTGCGAAAGCTCCAGAGCGACCGCGCGCTGCTCACCAAACAGGGCACGTACCTGGAGAAGCTCCAGGGCTTCGTCGCACCCACAGCCCAGGTGGAGATCACGAAAGGCGTCCTCAACGCCGAGCAGCTCGAAAAGCTCACCACCATGATGTTCGAGCGCCAGAAGAGCATCGAGGCCGAGACCTTCGCCCTGACCGAGAAGGAGCTTGCGGCCAAGAAGAACAAGGACCTCCTCCAGCGGCGGCTTGAGGAGCTCACGCGCGGCCGCTCCCGCACCGAGCGCGAGGCGGTGGTCTTCCTCGACAAGGCGGGCGCCGCCGCTACCAACCTCCGACTCCATTACATCGTCTCCAACGCCGCCTGGACGCCCTCGTACAACATCCGCGCGAAGGGCGGCGCCGCCGACGCCAAGGTGGAGTACTCCGCCCTCGCCCAGCAGATGAGCGGCGAGGACTGGAACGGGGTGGAGCTGACGCTCTCGACGGCGACCGCGGTGCTGGTGGCCGACAGCCTGGAGCTGGCGCCCCTGTGGGTGTCGCTGGTGCCCAGGGCGCAGGCCGCGGCGGCCTACGACGTCGAAAAGCGCCTCTCCGGCGCGCGCGACCAGCTCTCCCAGATGAACTTCATTCGTGGGGGCAAGACCGGCGCCGCCGAGGTGTTCGAGGAGCAGTGGCAGATCAACAAGACGGCGGCCACGTGGCAGGACGCCGAGCTGACCACCGAGAGCGGCCAGATGCGCACCCTCCAGAGCCGCATCAAGATGCGCACCGCGGGCCTCAGCGTCAACTACAAGATTCCCGGCCGCGTCAGCATCGCCAGCCGCGCCGACCAGCAGATGGTCCAGATCGCCGAGCTTACCCTGCCCGCCAAGTCCTACAACGTTGCCACCCCGCTCCTCACGGAATACGTCTATCGCCAGGCCGACCTGGTGAACGCCAGCGAGACCGCTCTCCTTGAGGGGAACGCGAGCGTCTACCTCGACGGCGAGTTCGTGGGCAAGGGCACGGTCCCCATGTCCGCCCGCGGCCAGAAGCTCGTCGTCGGCTTCGGCGTTGACCCTCAGCTCCGCGCCTGGCGCGAGTTTATCGCTAAGTCCGAGGCCATCCAGGGCGGAAACAAGGAGGTCACGTTCAAGTACCGCCTCGTCCTCGACAACTACAAGGACAAGCCGGCCACGGTCCGCGCCTTCGACCGCATGCCCTACGGCGACAACATCCGCGGCACCGTCGAGGACGGCAAGGACCCCCTGAGCACCGACAAGGAGTACCTCCGCGCCTTCCGCCCACATGGCATCCTCCGCTGGGACGTCGAGGTCCCGCCAAAGTCCGCCGCCGAGACCGCCCGCATCGTGGAGTACACCTACAAGGTGGAGTTCGACCGCAACCTCGACATCACCGCAATCACCACCGGTGCCACCGAGGAGAAGGCCAAGGCATCCTTCATGGAGCTCAAGCGCTGAGCCGGGACGCACCATCCCCCCCCGCACCTTGCGATGCGGGCGAAGAGCCAGCGTGCCGCGTGCCCGGACCCGAGTCGTTGGTTTGCTCCGGGTTCCGAGGCACGCGGCACGAGGCACGCGGGACGCAACGTCTTCCGAATTGTCAAAGAGCAGGTGCGGCGGCGCCGACGCTACTCGCGTTGGCTGTGCTTTCGCCGGCCGCCTCCGAGCCGCGCTCGAACAAGGAGTTGCGTGCCCTCCGGCGGGCATGCGAGCTGCGAGCCACGAGCTGCGAGCCACGAGCCGAAGGCCGAGACTGCCTCTTCTTCAGGCTCGCGGCACGTTGCTCGCCGCTCGCAGCTACTCCTTGCCGGGCTTCTTCCATCCCGGCGGGGCGGCTTCCTCGGCCTGGTTCAGGGGCCTTCCTTGCCGCCCTTCGAGCGCCGCTCGTACCACGGGAGCACGCCCCATCTCCGGGCCGGGCGCTCTCCCGTGCGTAGCTCAAAGCCCCAGCCGCACGGGGCGGCGGGGCGGGTTTGTCAAAGAGCCGTGGGACCAGGGGGGACGTGTGGAACCCCTGAAGGCAGCAGAACTCCTGGGTCCCACCGGTCCCACAACTCCCACCTGTCCCCTTCTCCCCTTCCACCCATATATATGGGTCGCCTCCGACGACTCGCCAGTAGCTCCGGGGCTTGTGGCGGCGTGCTGCGCTGCAAGGGGCTGACCCCACAGAGCTTCGGGCTGGCGCGCTCGACGCAAGAAAATCTTCCCGTACTGCCAAATGTTCTCTTACGTACTGCCTGGCCCGCGGGCGGGCTTGACGGCCCCCGCCCAGTTGATTACGATGCATCCGTCCAACACCAGGCAATTCCCGGAGCGACAAGCCTCCCGCTTGTCGAAGGGACGCAGAAGACACGCCCAAACTTGTACGCGTTTAGCGACAGGCGCTCTTCCCCCTCCCCCTTGGGGGGAGGGCCGGGGTGAGGGTGCCTTCCGCGAGGCTGGCGAGGACACAAGCACCCTCACCCCAACCCTCCCCCCGAGGGTCAGGGGGAAAGCGCTCGTGTGGCTAAACAGGTACCCAGGGCATGTTGCCCAAATCGAGCGCGCGAGCGCCACACGTTCGGAGTGCGGGCTTTAGCCCGTACTTTGGGCCCAGAGGCACAAGACACGGCCTAAAGGCCGCACTCCGAACGGGGCCGCTCATTTGGGCAACAGGCCTCCCAGACTTGTTTGGGCGTGCCAGACCGGAGACCGTCCGCAACAGAAACAACTCAGGAGCGTCCAGATGCGAAGCGCGTTGCGATGCACCATCCTGCTTCTCTCCGCCTCATCCGCCTTCGCCCAAACCTGGTTCGTCCGCCAGGGCGGCAACGACCAGGCCGACGGCAAGACGCCGAAGACCGCCTTCGCCACGCCCCTACGGGCGGTGCAGGCGGTGAACCACGGCGATTCCATCGTCATCGGCCCCGGCACCTATCGCTGCGCCGCCCTCCTCGCCGAGCGCTTCTGTGCCGAGCGCCAGCCGCCCGGTCACTTCAGCATGGCCATCACCGGCGACGAAAGCGGCAAGCTTACGGGCGAGAAGGCGGGTGCCGTGGTCATCGAGCCGGCCAACCCAATGGAGCCGGCTCTCCATCTCTATCGGCTCAGCAACTTCAAGGTCTCGGGCCTCACGTTCCACGGCGCAGGGCAGGGGATCAAGGTGGAGAAGTGCCTGAACATAATGGTCGAGCGTTGCACGTTTGACGGCCTCTCGCGTGGCTTGGCCGCAGAAGCGACACGCCGCTTAGACATACGAAGTTGCGTGTTCTGCCGTTGCGGCATTGGGTTGTTCCTGCGCTCGACGGTGTCGGCAACTGTGTTTCACGTAACCATCGTCGGCTCCTCGACTGCAGGAATGCTGCTGCTCGGGGGTGGACCGGGCATGCTTACGAGCTCAATCCTCGCCGCTAACAACTCGAATGTGGTGGCCGACGAAGTCAGCGCCGGACACTGGTACAGCGACAGCAACGTGATAAGTGGGGCCACAGGCCCGTGGGGTGCGGTGCCTGTCACCGCCAACGCTTACGAGTGGTCCGCCACGTCGGGGTGCGACCACCTCAGTACCCATGTCGCGCCGAGCTTCGTAGACCCCGAGAAGGGCGACCTTCACATTGACCCAACTGTGACGTGGAGCGGCGGCTTGCCAGGGATGGACGGTGGGTACACGGGCGGCTTGAGGGACTTGCTCGATCGGGATGGCAAGGAGTTCCGAGAACGTTACCCGGATGCCTGCGTGGGGGCCTACGATTACCCGGACGCCAGGCCCGCCACACACTGGCAACGCATAGCCGAAGTCACAGGCAGGAGGGGCCGGCGCCATAGCGCGGGCGTGTATCGGGCCGACGGTACACTTGTGAGAACGCTCCTGGCTGATGCGGCCGGCGTGAGCGACCTGTATTGGGATGGGTTGGATGACCTCGGGCAGCCGGCGGCAGCCGGCGAGTATGAAGTGCGAAGCGTGAGCCACAACGTGCGAATCGTGGACGATGGGGCGATGGGGGACAACGGGGCGGCGATGGGGGCGTACCACTGCGATAATGCGGACCGCGTGGTGGCGCTGCCAGATGGCGGATTCGTTATCACGACGATCTATGACGAGGCCGGGTATCCGCTGCGGCGCTACTCATCGTCCGGCCAGCCCGTCTTCGCCGCAAACTTCGCGGAGAAGGATTTCACAGGTGGCCTCGCTCTTGTAGGCGGGGGCTCTGTCCCCCGCGAAGGGGAGCAGGAGAAGACGCGGGGCACGGAGGCCCCGCCTACAGTTCAGACTGATGGCTTCATTGGCGCGGTGGGGAAGGGGGAGGGGACGAAGCTGATTCGCCTCACGGCCTCGTGCGAGCGGGCGAGGATGGCGAATGGGGCCGAGAGCTATCCCATCTTCGCCTCCGGCGAGAAGGCGCCGGGCGGCGTCGCTGGCGTCGCGGTCATTGGCAAGACAGCCTTCGTCGGCATTCCCAACCTCAATCTCATCCGCTCTTTCGACCTCGCCAGTGGCCAGAAGAAGAGCGACTGGCCCCTGCCCGGCGTGGGTGATGTGGCGGCGGACGAGAAGGGCATCCTCTGGGCCATCACGGGTAAGGATGTCGTCTCGCTCAAGGCCGATGGCTCGGTGGAGAAGCGCTATGCCACGGGGCTGGAGACGCCGCAGTATCTCGCCGCGGGCGCGGGACGCCTCGCCGTGGTTGACCGCAAGGCTGCGAAGGTCGCCTGGCTCGACGCCGCGAGCGGCAAGGTGCTCCGCACCCTCGGCAAGGAGAGGCCGAAGGGGGAGTGGACGCCCGTTTCGCCCGACCTCTTTGACGACCCGCGCGATGCGGCGATCACGCCCGATGGCCGCCTGCTCCTGTGCGAGCACGCACGGCTCCGCTGCCTGTGGCCCGAATCGGGCAAGGTCGCCTTCGAGGCGCTGAGCAATTTCATGGACACCGCAGTCGTCCACCCGACCAAGCCCGAATACGTCTACTGCTGGCCGGGCATCTTCCGCGTTGACCCGAAGACCGGGGCGTGGGAGTGGTTGGTCGAAAGCCCGCGCGGCAGCATCGAGGTCGCCGGCGAGAAGAAGCCGCGGAGCCTCTCGCCCGGCTCGCCTCACGGTGCGGTGGTCCTCGGCGGCAAGCCATTCATCTTCTACTTCAACCGCCGCGGCGACGGCAGCCTGCTCCTGCTCGACGTCAGCGACCCGCTCAAGCCGAGGACCGCCCTCGACTACGACAACCGCCACAAGCTCCTCAGCGGCTGGGCCTACGCCACCGTGGCCTTCAGCAAGGGCGGCGACATCATCGCCGGCGGCAACTACTCGCTTCAGTTCAGACGCATCCCCTTCAAGGGCCTCGACGCCCAGGGCAACCCGACGTTCGACTTCGAGCATCCCGCCATCGTCGGCCCGAAGGAGGACCCCTCGCCCCGCAAGATGAAGTGCAACGAGGCCATCACCGCTGATAGGGTGACGGGCGACATCTACTACCTGGCCGTGACCGACCTCTACAACAAGATGGTGCCCGGCTGGGGCGCCGACGGCACGGGCGTCGGCCGCTCAACTCCCGACGGCACGCCCCTCTGGTTCGCCCTCAGCTCCGGCGGCAACTACATGTCGATCAGCGCCGTCAACGACGGCAAGAACGTCTGGGTGATGGCGGCCAAGAGCTTCGGCGGGCAGATTGACCTCTTCAACGCCGATGGCCTCCGCCTCGCCACGGGCAACTGGGGTTGGCCGACCAACTACGGCATCGGCTTCGTGGACCTCCGCTACGGCGTCCACGCCTACATGCGTCCCGACGGCAAGCCTGGGGCCTACGTGGAGGACGACGCGATTGGCCGTTTCGCCCGCCTCCGCGTGGAGGGCGCCGACACCATCGAGCGCACCGTCACCCGTTTCAACTGGCCCGGCACCGAGGCCAAGGCCGGTCCGCCGCCCCTGCCCGACAGGACGCAGGGGAAGCCGGTCGAGCGGCTCCTCACGATCCCCAAGGTGCCCGAGCTGAAGGTCGGCGGCGACTGGGCGCCCTGGGAGCGAGCGGGCGTCGTCCCCCAGATCGTCATGCTGCCAACCCCCGGCTTCCGCCGCTCCGTGCCCGACGACCTTTGGCAGACCTTTCGCGCGGGGACAGCCATCGGGGCAATCGCCCACGATGGCGCCAGCCTCTACGCCATCTTCCTCGTCGCCGACGACACCATGCACTTCGACGACCCGAAGGGCAACGCGATGTGGATGTATGACTGCGTCGAGCTATGGCTCGAAGAGGAGCAATTCACCCTCGGCATGACCAGCGACGGCTCGCCCGCAATGTTCAAGCACCGCCATCACGACCGCGAGGGCAAGGCCTGGTCGGCCAACTATGCCCTCCCCCGCGAGAGCATCTGGGCCGCCAAGCTCGACGACCTGGCGGCTCATCCCCTCGGGCGCCACCTGGGCGCCGTCACAGGCGTCGCCTTCAAGGGCAAGCCCGGCTACGCCGCCATGGCCCGCATCCCCTTCAATGAGGTCCGCCTCGTCGGCGGCATCGCGGGACGCAAGGGCGCGGACATCTTGCCCACCACGGGCGCCCCCGGCGAGGTCGTCCGCGTCGGCGTCTCCATCTCCTGCATCAACGCCTGGGGGAACGAGCAGGACTACAAGGTGAACTGGCCCGCCAGCCTCATGTTCTCCGACCCCACCCGCTCCTGCCCCTTCGCCTTCCGCAAGTAGAGTGGGACACGGTGTCCGCGAGTGGCTGCTCGTCCCCGCTTTGCGACGAGGATACCGTACTTGTTCAAGTACGGAACCCCTCCGTTTCCCAGAGCGCGTTCAGGATGGCGAAAGGCGTCCGTGAACCGGTGGGCTCGCCCTTGGCGCAGGCTGGTAAGACATACGCCCGTCGCGCAAGGAACTGCGCACAAGACCCCTGCGGATCAGCTTGCCGAGGTGCCTCCCGGCGGTTGGAGCGGACATCTTCAGTTCCTGCATCCTACTCCTCGAAGATGTCGGGCACGACCTCGGCGGAGAGGAGGATGGCGACGAGCCTCTTGTCCTTGAACGTTTGGCTTCCCGTGGTGGCCGGGGAGAGGATGAGGAACACGCTGCCACCGTCCGGCAGGCTCACTACTGCGTCGGGCCGAAGGAGAGCGGTCGTGGCCCGTGGCAGGCGAAGCTCCCCTTCGAGGATGACCGTTATCTGCCTCTGGTCGGGGCCTACGAAGGGTTGGGTGTCGAGGAGAAGGCCCTCTGGCTCGTTGCCGATCTCTGGCGGCTCCTCGGGTGTGATACGGGGGACGTAGCCGCGGTTCGTGAGAGCCTGGAAGTTGGCCCGCTGTGTGTTGTAGCATGCCAGGCGCGGCGCGGAGAGGATGGCTCCCCTTTGCTTGTGGATGATGGCTTTCAACAGAGCCTCCGTTTGGCCTTCACGCAGGAGCGCATAGGACGCTGCCCCCCCTCTCTCAGGTTGGAACTGGAGCTTGGGGGCCTCGACCTCGCCCCGGTCAATCATGAGGAACCGCGCGAGGATGTGAACCTGGATGTTCTTCTTCATCTTGCGGTGCGCGTCGAGGAACTTGGCGACCTCGGCCTGAACCGCTTCGGTGTGGACGACGATGAGGCGACGGCCCGCACAGGCTGCCATGCCTTGTCTTTCCCCGGCGCAGTTCCCACCCAGATCCTCGCGCCAAGTGTCCGGGGCGATGGCCGCGCGGACGTACCGACACCAGCCGCTGCACAGGGGCTCCTCCCTCGGTCGCTCTTCCGGCACAGGTTCGTGCGCGATGAGGCTCGGCAGGTCGTAGGTCTGGCTCTCCAGCTTCCCGGCAGAGGGCAGAGGGGCGACCACCACAGCGCCGTCCTTGAGGAGATAGCGTGCGCGCGCGAAGCGGCAGATCCAGCGGAGGACGCTCTCGGCCGGCATCGCGCACTCGGCCAATCTGATTGGCGTCCCCTGCGCGGCGACGGCGGGGTCAATGCGGATGGAGACATTGGCAAGCTTGCTCAGGGTCTCGCAGGCTTGAGCAAGGGAGGCTTCGCGGAACTCCACGGTCACGGGCTTGCTCAGCTTCGCGCGCAGCTCGCGCTCCCACGCCGGCAGCGCCCGATCGTCGCCAGGCTGGGGCGATGGCGGCCGGCACGACGCGGCCAGCAGCACGGCGGCGGAGAGAACGAAGGAGTGGAGCAGGACCCGTGCCCGACGGGGTTGAGCGGTTCCCATTGGCGGCCCTCCATACCGGGTGCCGGCTCTCGCTCCTCGGGCGAACGCCCGGCGGGTGAGGAGCGAAGGCCATGTGCATCCTACACCGCCGATCTGGCTATGTCAAGGGAAGAACCGAGCATGGCCCCCAATTCTGGTGAACTACTCCGGAGCCCCGACAGGGGCGTACTATAGCAGCCCAGGGCGAAGGAAGGGGGCGGTAGGTAGGCCAGCCCTGGAAGGGCGTACTATGCGGTTCCGGGCGCCACATCCTGCCCAGGGCGGGTAGTACGCCCCTACAGGGCTAAATCTGGCCGTTCGCCTGTCCCAGGGCTTCGCCCTGGGCTGCTATAGTACGCTCCGTTCGGAGCTTCGGCGCCGAAGGACCTTGCCAGAATTGGGGGCCATGCTCAGCAGGGAAGCCGCACTTGACGCCGCGTCGTTCTGCGGTAATATAGAAGGAATCCGCTTCTTGGCCGCTGGATTGAAGAGGAGCACCATCATGCTGAGCCGCTTGAGCTGGTTTTGCGGAGTCGTCATTGCCACAGCCCTCATTGCAGCAGAGGCGCCGAAGGAGAAAGCCAAAGAAGAGCCGAAGGAGGCCCCCAAGCCCACAACGCACGCGGTGAAGCCGGAGCTCTTCAGGATCGAGGCACAGGTCAAGGGGAACCTCGAGTCGCCGCACATGGCTGAGATCGTGTTCCGTCCGGGGGCGTGGGCAGAGCTCACCGTGCTGGAGGCCGCCCCGCCGGGCAAGGCCGTGAAGAAGGGCGACACCATCCTCTCCCCCGCCCCCGAGAAGATAGACGAGGCGCTCAAGGACGCCGAGGCCGCGCTCGCGGCGACGGACCCCGCGCTCAAGACTGCCCAGGAAGAGCTGGCCGCGATGGAGAAGACCCTCACGATGGACATGGCAGCCGCCGAACGCGCGAAGCAGTACGCCGACGAGGACCTCAAGCGCTACACCGAGACCGACCGCCCGATGGCCGTCAAGCAGGCCGAGTTCGGGGTCAAGAACGCCGCCAACTACCTCGAATACGAGAAGGAGGAGCTCCGCCAGCTCGAGAAGATGTACAAGGCCGACGACCTGACGGAGGAGACGGAGGAGATCATCCTGAAGCGGCAGCGCGACACGGTGGAGCGCGCGACCTTTGGCGTCGAGGTCGCCAAGCAGAAGTCCGACCAGGCAACGAAGGTGGACCTCCCCCGCCAGGACATCTCGAGCGCGGAGAACGCCACGCGCCAGGCCATCGGCCTGGCGAAGGCCAAGGTCGCCATCCCCGCCGCGCTCGCCAAGAAGCGCTTCGAGGTCGAGAAGCTCAAGACCGATCAGGCCAGGGCCACGGAGCGGCTGGCGAAGATGAAGAAGGACCGCGCGGCGATGACGGTGAAGGCCCCCTGCGACGGCATCGTCTACGCCGGCCCATGCGTCCGCGGCGCCTGGCCACGGCTGGGCCAGACCCTCGAGCGCGGCGCGCAACTGAAGCCGCACGACGTCGTGATGGCCATCGTCGAGCCGCGCGGCCTCTTCGTCCGGGCCGCCGTGCCCGAGGACCAGCTCGAGCGGATCGCCGCCGGCATCGAGGGCTCGGTCACGCCCGTGGCCTTCCCCAACCTGCGCCTCAAGGGGAAGGTCGAAGCAGTCAGTCAGGTGCCCGTGACGCCTGGGAACTTCGAGGCCACGGTCTCGCTTGCCGTGCCCAAGGACGCCCCGCCGCTGGTGCCTGGGATGAGCTGCACGGTGAAGCTCGTGTCGTATCTCAAGAAGGACGCCCTCACTGTGCCCGCCGCGGCAATCTTCCCCGAAGAAGCCGATGAGGATGCGACGGTGGTCTACGTGCGGAAGGCCGACGGCTCGCACGAGAAGCGGCCCGTGGTCGTGGGCAAGCGGGCCGATAGCAAGGCTGAGATTCTCAAGGGGCTGAGCGCCGGCGAGGTCGTGGCGCTGGAGAAGCCGCAGAAGTGAAGAATTGCGGATTGCGGATTGCGGATTGCGGATTGGGAAGAGCGCGGCCCTGGCTCTGCCTGGTGCTCGCGCTCGCCGGCTGCGCCGGGCCGCGGCGCGCGCTCGAGCCCGCGCCCAAGCCGCGGCCGGTGACGCCGCCGGCGGCGGAGGCCATCGAGAAGTCAGTCCAGCGCGGCGTGGCCTTCCTGATTCAGCATCAGAACAAGGACGGCTCTTGGGGCTCGGCGCGGAACACCAAGGGGCTGAATATCTACGCGCCAGTGCCCGGCGCGCACCAGGCGTTCCGGGCCGCCGTGACCGCGCTCTGCATCTCTGCTCTCATCGAGGTCGGCGACCCGCGGCCCGAGGCGGGGCAAGCCATTGACCGCGCGGAGGCGTGGCTTGTCGCCAACCTGCCAAAGGTCCGCCGTGCCGAGCCGCCCGCCGTCTACAACTGCTGGACTCACGCCTACGGCATCCAGGCACTGGTCCGCCTGGCCCAACGTCACGCCGCTGACCCCGCCCGGCGCGAGCGGCTGCTGGCACTCATCAAGGAGCAGATCGGCTTCCTGGGGCGCTACGAGTCGGTTGACGGCGGCTGGGGCTACTACGACTTCGGCGCCCACACGCAGAAGCCCAACAGCCATCCCACGAGCTTCACGACCGCCACGGGCCTCGTCGCGCTCCACGAGGCCAAGGGCATCGGAGTGGAGGTGCCGCCGCGCCTCGTCGAGCGGGCCATTGCCACACTGAAGCTCCAGCGCAACCCGGACTTCACCTACCATTATTCGGCCCGGATGATGTGGTGGCCGCGGGCCGACATCAATCGCCCTGGGGGCAGCCTCGGCCGCTCCCAGGCCTGCAACCTCGCCCTGCGCCTCTGGGGCGACGCCGCCGTGACCGACGACGTGCTCGTGGCCTGGCTCGACCGGCTCTTCGCCCGCAACGAGTGGCTCGGCATGGGCCGCAAGCGCCCCGTCCCACACGAATCCTGGTTCGCCGTCGCCGGCTACTTCTACTACTACGGCCACTACTACGCCGCGTTGTGCACCGAGCAGCTCCCGCCGAGCGAGCGCCAGCGCTTCCGCGGCCACATGGCCCACACCCTCCTGCGCCTCCAGGAGAAGGACGGCTCGTGGTGGGACTACCCCTTCTACGGCTACCACCAGCCCTACGGCACCGCCTTCGCCCTGATGTCGCTCGTCCGCTGCCGTCCCGGCGAGTATGGCCCCCAGTTCTGGTGAGCTACTCCGGAGCCCCGACAGGGGCGTACTATAGCAGCCCAGGGCGAAGCCCTGGGAAGGGGCGGGCAATAAGGTCAGCCCTGACAGGGCGTACTATGTGGCCCCGGCACTACATCCTGCCTTCGGCGGCCAGTACGCCCCTACAGGGCTGAATCTGGCCCCTCCCCTTTCCCAGGGCTTCGCCCTGATCTTTGCCCACATCTCGGGGCCTTGTAGCCCGCCGACGCGGGCGACCCAGCCGTA
>Ga0194125_10008283_pt1 | contig 14714 bp, 12 predicted proteins | sample TA2KigC250mmetaG_FD_148626 | JGI IMG/M metagenome (GOLD analysis project Ga0194125, IMG submission 148626) | Freshwater microbial communities from Lake Tanganyika, Tanzania - TA2015034 Kigoma Deep Cast 250m | ecosystem: Environmental > Aquatic > Freshwater > Lake | place: Tanzania: Lake... | reverse complement strand
GCAACTATCTAAACTTAAAGCAAATCAGTACTATTTGCCGGATACTTTTATTACATTTATAGGGTATGAATATACCCATTGGCTTGGTCATAAAACAGTTTTTTACCCCGGAAATAATGGTAAATTGTTCCATTACTTAACTGTTAATCAGCAGAAACTCTTAGATTCAGTAAGAAGCCATGGCGGGCAAATACTTATACCGCATCCGGATGGGAAATGGGGACCTTCTGAATTAACTCAATATGACCCTGAGGTTGTAAAAAGTATCGAGATTACCGGTTATACGAACTGGAGACATGAATTTTTTGGAAATCCCAATGCCCCCCCGAATCAGGTATTTGGAAAGTCGGTTCAGAATTGGTTGGCAGCTGAATGGATGCAAAAGAAAAGATTATTGGGATTTATTGGCGTAAGTGATGCACACGATGACCATATACCCGGGTCCAAAGGTTTAACTGCTGTAATTACTGATTCATTAAACAGAAAAAGTATTTTTGATGCAATAAAAAGAAGACACACATATGCTACCACAGGCGGAAAAAAAATAATTTTATCTTTTCAATCGCATAAGAACATTATGGGTGATTCTGTATTTCATCAAATTGGCAAAGCAAAACACTTTAAATTCAGTTGCATAGGAACAACAGATATTCAGCTAATTGAAGTAATCAAAAACAATAATGTTATACATACTTTTTCACCAGATAACATAGAATACAGTGCTGAGTTTTATGATATAGATTCAATTTATTTTACATACTACTATTTAAGAATTACACAAAGTGATGGTAATATGGCATGGTCAAGTCCTATATACTTTTTTCAAGCTGATTTTATTCCTGTAAAGATAGAAAATTCTGGAGAGCAGAACTTTAAATTATTGCAGAATTATCCAAACCCATTTAACTCATCAACAACAATAGAGTTTAATTTACCAATTGATAGTTTTATTAAATTAAAGATTTATGATATTTTAGGTCAAGAAATTAATACTTTTATAGATAATATGAGTGTTGCAGGGATTTATAAAGTGCAGTTTGATGCGAAAGAGCTTAATTCCGGTATCTATTTTTATGAACTTGTTATGAATAACAACAATTACTCTCATATTGAGAGGAAAAAAATGATTTTAATCAAATAAAACTTGGTTTCAATTACACATTTCATATAAAGGTTTTACATTAAACTAATTACTACAAGTTTTATTATTGGATAAATACCGGGTGCCAAAACAAGGATTAAAATCAGCCACAATTAAAGGGATGTTTTGGAACGGTATCGATAAATTTGCTGTTCAATTCGGACAGTTTATTATTGGTATAGTTCTCGCACGGATTTTAATGCCCAAAGATTTTGGACTTATTGCAATGCTTTCAATTTTTATTGCAATATCTCAAATATTCATTGAAAGCGGAATGGGTACTGGCTTAATCCAAAAAAAAAACAGGACAGAACGTGATTTCTCAACTGTATTTTTATTCAATTTCGCAGTTAGTATTTTCTCTTATATTATTATATTTATCGCTGCACCCTTTATTGCTAAATTTTACGGGGTAGAAGAACTTACAATACTAACAAGGGTTTTATCGTTAAATATTGTAATTGGTTCAATATCAATTATTCAAAGAACAAAACTCACAATTGAAATAAACTTTAAGAGCATTGCGATTGTAAATATTATAGCCACCTCTGTCGGGGGTATTTCAGGCATATTGTTTGCTTATTGGGGTTATGGCGTTTGGGCTCTCGTTATTAAAAATCTTTTATTTACTGCATCTACTTCTCTTTTATTTATATTAATAAACAAGTGGAAACCGGATTACCGGTTTTCAAAGGATTCATTCAAAGAATTATTCGGATTTGGCTATAAGTTATTAATAGCCGGAATATATGCACAAACACTACGTAGTTTGTACAATTTGTTTATTGGAAAGTATTTCTCGGCACAAGTTCTTGGCTATTATGATAGAGCTAACGGGTATATGCAAATAACGGAAGGAACAGTAACAAGTATTTTATCTCAAGTTACATTTCCAATCTTAGCATCTGTTCAGAATGACAGATCGAGGATGGTTGAGATTTATAGAAGAATAATAAGGATGACAGCTTATTTCATAATCCCATCTTTAACTTTACTTTCATTATTGGCAGATCCCTTTATCAGAGTAATATTGACTGCTAAGTGGATTGAGGCGGTACCTTTTTTACAATTACTATGTTTTTCAAGAATATTTTATCCTATTAGTGTAGTCAATATGAATATTCTTAATGCAATTGGAAGATCAGACTTGTTCTTAAAGGTTGATTTGTCAAAGTTTCCAATTATTGTATTGACATTAATAATAACTATACCGTTAGGAATAAAAGCGATGATTATCGGACAAATAGTTATATCTTTTATTTCCTTCTTTATTAATGCATACTTACCTGGAAAGTATTTCGGATATGGGTCTTTTTCTCAGTTACGGGATTTTATCCCCGTTATATTATCGACAATAATCATGTCACTTATTGTTTATTATTCAAATATGTTTGTTGAACAATCTTATTTAAAACTTCTTTTGGGTTCAGTTATTGGATTAGCATCTTATCTTTTTGTTACGAAAATATTTCGAATAGAAGAATTTAATGATGTTCAATTATTCTTAAACAAAATTAAAAGTAGATTTTTATCATAAGTTCACTCCTTCCATATTGTATTAGTAATTAGAATTGATATACTTTTTCTTCTCTTTTAGGCAGGTCGGCGGAGTTCCAACATTATTTTTTAATATAGCGAAAGGATTGAGCCGAAGAAAGATTGATTTTTCGCTCATTTCCTATAAAGATAGTGCAATTTTCGACATGTTTAAAAACTATTTTACTAGTTTCAATTTTATTGATTTTGAAAGAATCGATAAAGAATTTGTTAATAAGCGAATTAACAAAGATGACGTCTTAGTAATTACCTGGTGGGATCCCAAACTAGAAGTTTTTTCGGAAGTAAATCCAAAGCTTTTGTTCTGGAATGTTTCACCGGATGCACTGATGTCCTCGAATAATGTTTTTAAAGGGTTTTTATTAAAAAGAAGAACAAAAAAATTAATTGAAATCATGATGAATCTTAGGGGGTTACTATTAATGGACGATGCACCGTTTAAGTGGTTCGATGAATTTAAAATTAAAATGGATTATGAATTTTTACTACCTATTCCTATTGATATTGGAGAGAATCTTTACTTAAACCGAAATTATGACTCTACAAAACTTAGAATAACATATATTGGAAGAGCTGAAATGTGGAAAATGATTCCACTTCAAAAAATTATTGATGATTTGTTAAATATTCGTGAACCCCAAAAAAGAATTGTTATAAATGTTGTCTCGGATGATTCGCTAATTGTTAAATCCCGGTTAGAAGGTATGGGACTTAAAAACGATAATCTGTGTATAAATTACTTCGAAAATATACCGAATTATCAAATGGGGGAATTTCTACTAAATAATTCAGATTTGAATATTGGAATGGGTACAGCCCTTTTAGAAAGTGCTAAGATTGGGATACCATCGCTACTTATTGATCCTTCATATTCTCCAATACTAGGGAATTACCGTTATCGTTGGTTACATGAAATAGCCAATTGTAATCTCGGCTCATTATATGATAAAGATAAGCAGTATAAGGGCTATTTTCTTTCTGATATAATTGCTAGTTACAATAACAAAGCATTTTTGCTAAAAAAGTCAATTGAATGCTACGAATATGTTAAAAAACACCATGATGTAACAACGGTAGTAGAAAACTTTATCAAATCCGTAAAACTAACAGAGTTAAAATTCAAAGATATTTATTCGAATGTTTTTATTTATTCAAGAATGTATCAACTTAAAAAAGAATTTATAAAGTATTTATCGGTTTTTAATTAATGTATAGTAAATATAGACCTATTATTGTATTTATACTATTTATAGTATTTAGTATAGTTTTTTCGTCTGCAGGCGACTTCGTATTGTTAAATGTGTTTTTTATTATTATTTGTTCAGTTTTTCTCTTTTTTGATAAAAACTTACTTATTCTCTTTTATATCGTATTACTTCCAACAAATGGATTATACTCTACCGAACATAATATCTTAGGATTATTTAGTCCGCTAACAACTGTTAATCTATTTACATTTTTTGCATTATACTCTGAAGCGAAAAAAAACTATAAACCGATAAACGAATATCAAAAAATTGCGATACTAATAATATTATCAATTATTATTTATACAACCTATTCCGAATTTAAAAATGCATATTATGATATTTATGATATGAATTATGATACAGCCATCCGGCGTGTACCAAAAACTATTTTTAGGTACGGCACATTAATATTGCTGATAATTACAATTTATAATGGTAAAATATTTAAAACTGTGGATTTATCAATTAAAATAGGTGCAATATTTTTAGTTGTATCAACAATATTTACGAATACGTTAATAGATATGGGATTCGAGGCGATGGCTAAATCAGAGTTCATATCTGGCAATATTGATAGAAACTCGGGATTTTTTGGATGGGGAGACGCTAATAGTTTGGCTGGCTTTCTTGTAATTTTAACTGCTTATTTTTTAGTCAAATATAAATTTGGCAATGCTGAATATTTTGATTATGCTGCGATAGTATTTTGTATAGTCGGAATCTTTGTTGCAGGCTCCAGAACTGCATTTGTAGGATTATTTTTTGTCGGAATTTATTTTCTTTTAGCAGGACAAGGTAAAGTTAAATCCCTTTTGATTATTTCATTTTTATTGCTATTTGTACTTATTTTATTAGAGCAGCAGTTGAACGATTTGTTGTTTAGATTTACATTAGCCGGACGAGAATTGGATGTTACAGATAAAAGTTCAAGAGTTTGGAAATGGTTAGAGTACATTTATTATATGTATGAAAATAAGTCAACACTCATTTTTGGAACAACACAGGATTTCTGGTTGAATTTTGGAAGAGGTTTTTACCAAAGAAGAGTAGCCCATAATCTTTATATTACAATTGTATTCCAGGCAGGATTCTTACCTTTAGTTATACTATTATATTCGTATTTTAAAACAATAGCATTATTAAAAATAAATCATTGGTTGTTACTTCTTTTTATTCCGATGCTTATGATTTCTTTTTATGTCAGTGACTATGGTTATCTGCATTATTATGTAATTTGTCTTCCGTTATTATTCATATTTGTTCAAAATAATGATGAGAGCAAAAACGTAAAAACTATTTCTAATCAGCGTAAAAAATTTGAATAAGAAAACCCGTTTATTATATGTTCTCCCTCAAATTTATCCATTTGTTACCGGAGGCGCCGAAATATTTCATTATCACTTATTGAAAGAATTAGCAAAAGACTATCCTGCCGGGTGTATCGGGGTCGATGATATAAAAGATTTCAACGTAACCTTTTATAAAATATCTTTAATTAAACCATGGCGGATTTCCGTTCCGTTGCAAACTTTCTTCAAACTATTATCTTTAAGAAAAGAATACGATATCGTACATCTTAATTATAGTCAAGGCAGCTTTTTACATTGGTTTTATTATCCAATTCTAAAAAAGATTTTTAAAATCAAGTATGGTTTAACTATCCACGATCCTAGCTTATACGAATGGAAACATAAGCGAATCTTCAGATGGGTATTTAGGAATGCAATTTTTGTGGTAGCTGTTTCCGAAAGATTAAAAGAAGGTTACGAGTTGAGATGCGGAAGGTTTATCCATTATTTACCTCCGCTGATACCTTTAGTAAGACATTCCGAAGACAGAAATAATTTGTTATTACAAAACGGCTATTCTGAAAGAGCAAAAGTATTTCTTTTCGCGGGGAGTATTAAGGATTCCAAAAGACCACTTATATTAATAGATGCGATAAATCATATAAGCAGAGAATGGTTAGAAAACTCCGAAGTCCACTTTATATTAGCAGGCGACGGTGAACAAGTAGGTGAAGTGAATGAGAAAATTCGGAATTATGAGTTACAAAAATTTATTAAACTTGTTGGAAGAATTCCTCAAGAAAAAATAAATTTGTATTATAAGTTATCCTCTTATTATATAATTCCTTCCATTCACGAGGGAAAAAGTATGTCTTTGATTGAAGCAATGTTTAATGAATTACCCATAATTGCATGTGATGCACCAGGGATAAACGACATTATAATTAATGAGAAAAACGGGTTGTTGTTTAAGTTAGACGATTATAAGCAATTAGCTTCACTAATAGTAAGAATAGTAGAGGAGCCAACTCTATCAGCCAAAATATCGCGGAATGCATACGAAGACTATAAAAATCAATTTCAATTTAAAGATATGCTTCATAAATATATTGAGTTATATAATATATGAGAATTTTAGTAATATTAAATGATTTAGATATCGGGGGTGCACAAAATTACACAATCAGTTTAATGAACGAATTTGTTAGAAAAGGAAACGATGTATGTTTGCGGGTGCTATCTAATAACTTATTATTGAAAGATAGATTGAATAAATATATCGAAGTAAAAGTCTGGCCAAGAAAAGCTAAAATAGATTTTAAGGTAATAAAAAATATTCGTCTTGATATTAAAAACGGAAATTTTAATGCTGTAATTTCATCCTATATCATTTATCAAAAAATTGCAGCAATAGCACTTCCAAAACTACAAACAATTTTTCCATTGCACAGCACTGTTGAAAGAGATTTTAAGTCATTCATAATTAATTTCATTACGTACAGGCTTAAAAAAAGAAATGAAATATTTGTTACAAGTATAGATGGTCAAACAAAATATCTAAAAAGAAATTATAAACTAAATAATTCTTTCTTTACTCAAATATATAATGGAGTTGATACCGATAAATACATCTTACCACCAATCAGTTTTTGTAGAGAAAAATTTCTCGAAAAAATTAATGTCGATCCTCAAAAGAAAATAATTTTAATGGTGGCAGGTTTTAGAGGGGAAAAAAGACATATAGACGCATTTAATGCGTTCCAAAAATTACAACATATTAGAAATGATGTCGTTTTGATTTGTGTGGGGGATAATAGAATAGACGAGAAAAGAATTCTTGAACAATTTGTGAAAGAACATCATATAAACAATATTTTGATTTTAAGTGCTGAAGAAGCAGGTGATGTGAGAGATTATTATTGGAGTGCAGATATATTTACCCTTACTTCTAATAAGGTAGAAACTTTTCCAATTTCAGTATTAGAAGCGATGGCTTCCGGTTTACCGGTCGTTTTAACTAAAATTGGAGGAGCTAAAGATATTATTGATGAAGGAATTAACGGTTTTTTAGTTGAAACAAATAATTCAGATTCAATTCAAGAGGGATGGCTAAAAGCAATAAATAGTATATCTGAAAAACGGGGGAAACAGATTCGTAGTTTGGTTGAAAAAAAATATTCTATTAAAAGATCTGCAGATGAATACTTGAGTTTAATTAGAGAGAACTATGTTAATTAATGAAGCAAAATGGATTCATCAAGTAATAAAGAAAATCCCGATTAAAAAAAACCGGGTAGTGTTGAATTTTGGTTCACAGAATGTAAATTATAACAAAGCCAATTCCCATATTCTTGAATATGTTATTAATCCATTAAAGAATGAATGCATCGTAAAAAATCTTGATGTACAAAGTGGTATCAACATAGATTATTCCGGTGATATTTTGAATGATGATTATTACTCTTACTTACTAGCTCAACACTTTGATGGAGTTTTATTGAATAATGTGTTGGAGCACGTTGCTGATTATAAAGAATTAGCTTTCCGTGTTGGTCAAATCATTGAACCCGGTGGTTTTCTTATTTTTACCGGACCTTATAAATATCCTTTACACCTTGATCCCATTGACAATGGCTTCCGTCCTAATATTAACGAAATAGCAGATTTATTTAAAGGGTTTGAAGTAATCGAAGGCAGAATAATAGAAGATTTTACCTATTCATACTATTTGAAGAATAACCTGAGTCTTTTGCTGGTAACCGTGTTACGAGTATTAACTCCATTTTACAGATTCAATAAATGGAAAAACATCGTTTTACCAAAATTCTTATGGTGGAATAAAAATTTCGAAGTAACCTGTGTCCTTTTACAAAAGGAGAAAAAAAAATGAAAGTTCTGATTTTAGCAGGCGGATTCGGTACAAGAATAAGTGAAGAAACTGAAACTATTCCGAAGCCGATGATACAGATTGGAGATAAGCCGATTTTGTGGCATATAATGAAGTATTATACACATTTTGGCTTTAATGATTTTATAATACTTGGAGGATATAAGTGCTATACAATAAAAGAATATTTTGCCAATTACTTTTTGCATCAATCAGATGTTACTTTTAGCTTATCAGATAATAGTATGGAAATATTAAATAATAATGTTGAACCGTGGAAAGTAACTGTGCTGGATACCGGTCTAAATACAATGACAGGCGGCAGAATAAAACGCGCCGAGAAATATCTTAATAATAAGCCGTTTATGTTGACTTATGGTGATGGTTTGAGTGATATTAACATTAATAATCTCCTGAAATTCCATAAAGTACATGGAAAATCATTAACAATTACCGCAGTACAACCTGAAGGAAGATTCGGTGCACTTGAAGTAGCAGATAATAATAGAGTTGAGCATTTTATGGAGAAACCGCAAGGCGACGGTGCCTGGATAAACGGCGGTTTTTTTGTGTGTGAACCCAAAATATTTGATTTTATTAGTGATGATAGTAGTGTGTGGGAAAAAGCTCCAATGGAATTATTATCAAAAGAGGGAGAACTATTTGCCTTCAAACATACTGGTTTTTGGAAACCAATGGATATGTTAAGAGATAAACTTCAATTAGAGCAGTTATGGCATAAAGGAGAGGCGCCATGGAAAGTGTGGTAATGGAAAATTTATTCGGGGGAATATATAAAGGGATCAAAGTACTTATTACCGGTCATACAGGATTTAAAGGATCCTGGATAGCTTTATGGCTGGAAAAAATGGGAGCGGAACTATATGGTATTTCGCTGGAACCTCCAACCCAACCAAATCATTACGATTTATTAAGCTTAAACATCCAAAGCTTTACACAAGATATAAATGACTATAATAAATTAAATACTATAATAAAAAATATTAGCCCGGAAATAATTTTTCATCTTGCTGCTCAGCCATTAGTAAGGCAATCATATTCGGAGCCCCTTTATACTTTAGAAACTAATATAATAGGAACTGCCAACATATTGGAAAGTGTAAAAAATCTACCCGATTTGAAAGCCGTGGTAGTAATTACTAGTGATAAATGTTATGAGAATAAGGAGTGGGTATGGGGTTATCGGGAAAACGAATCAATGGGAGGGAAAGATCCTTACAGTGCCTCAAAGGGTTGTGCAGAATTAATTACGTCAGCTTACAGAAATTCTTTTTTTGCTGAGTCAAACGGAGCATTAATCTGTACCGCTAGGGCGGGTAATGTAATAGGTGGTGGTGATTGGGCATCTGGTAGGATAATATCAGATATTGTTGAAGCCGTATCTAATTCATCAAAGGTTTTTTTAAGATATCCAAATGCAACAAGACCCTGGCAGTATGTTCTGGAACCATTAAGCGGTTATTTAACCTTAGGATGGAAATTACTAAAAGGAGAAAAAGATAAAGCCGATGCATGGAATTTTGGTCCCAATATGGAAAATAATGTAACTGTTCTTGAATTGGTAAAAGAAGCACAAAAGACTTGGGACAAAATATTATTCGATTTTGATAAAAATAATAATCTTTCCGAGGCAGGTTTTTTAATGCTGGATAGTAGTAAAGCAATCAAATTGCTTGATTGGCACCCTGTCTGGGGTTTCTCAAAAACAGTAAGTTATACTATGCAATGGTACAAAGAATTTTATCAAAATAATAAAGTAATTTCAGAGAAAATTCTTACTGACTATATTACAAGCGCAAAAGAATTAAGGTTAGTGTGGTGCAGGATATAAAATATTTCAACAATAAAAGGATTCTAATAACAGGTGGCGGGGGTTATCTTGGTTCTAAGTTAGCAGAAAAAATATCTGAATCTACCGCAGAGATATTCTTATTAGATATAGCTTTCAATGAAATATCAGCGGCTTTAATAAATAAACATAAAAAAGTTGAAAAGTTATCGGTTAATTTAACTGATTTTTCGGGGTTGAAAGATGCCTGCCAGGAATCAAAACCGGATATTATATTTCATTTCGGTGCTGTTATTAATAGGGAACGGGATTTTTCTTTATACGATAATCTCTATGAAATAAATGTAAAAGGCACGTTTAATCTTTTAAAGTGCTTAGAAAAAGTTGATTACAAAGGTTTTTATTTCGCAAGTACCGGTGAAGTATATGGAACTAAAAATACATCACCCTTTTCTGAAGATATGATGCCGGCTCCGGTATCTCCATATTCCTGTACTAAACTAATGGCGGAGAATTTAATTTCTACTTACTCTTCTATTCAGAGAAAACCATTTACCATACTTAGAATGTTTCTTTTTTACGGGCCCTCAATGCCTCGAAATTTTTTTATAAGTCAATTAGAGTTTGCTCTTAATAATGATGAAGAGTTCAAAATGACAAAAGGAGAACAAAGAAGAGATTTCCTTCATATTGATATATTGATAAATTATTTATTACAAATAACTGCAACAGAACTGAGTAATAACGAAATAATTAATGTTTGTTCAGGAAAATCCACCGAAATACGCCAATTAGCACTTGAATTTGCAAAGTCAATAAACAAAGAGCATCTTTTGAAAATTGGTACGTTGCCTTATAGAAGCAATGAGATTTGGGATATGTACGGTAATAACCAAAAACTTAAAGATATACTAAAAAGTTTATGAAAAACTATGATGTGTTTTCAATAAGAGAATATTTTCCAAGTATTCAAGCTCCTTCTTCATCATCCTGGGTATTTAACCAAGTTGAAGGATTAAAAAATTTGGGCATCCAATCATTAGTAATTTCACCCACGCCCAAAGTAAATTTTATCATAAAAAATATTTTTAATAGTAAGCATTATTTAAAGACAGTTCCTTCGATGTCAGTTGAAGAATATAATGGAATAGATGTAATACGTCCTCCATACCAAAAGTTTCCGAACAAATTGTTTTTAAATAGGAATCTGTATAATTCTTCAAAAATTATCTTAAGGGCGGCTGAAGATAAATCAGCTGATTTAATACATGCTCATTTCGGTCATGCGGGGGCTGCTTCACTATTATTGAAAAAAAATAAAAACGTACCCCATATAACATCGTTTTACGGTTTTGATTTGGGTAGTGACAAATACCGGTTAATGAAATGGTACAAACAATTATGCAGTTTAGGCGATTTATTTTTAGTATTGTCTAAAGATATGGCAAATGATTTACAGAGTATTGGTTTTCCTGAAGAAAAGATTTTAGTACACCACTTAGGCGTAAATGTTGATAAATTTGTACCCATTATTAAAAAACAAAATAGTATTTTTACTTTTACTGTCGTTGCCGGTTTTGAAGAAAGAAAAGGAATTCAATTTGTAATGGATGCCTTCAAAATGTTCTTAATAAATAAAAATGCAGATGATTTCCAACTAAGAATTGTGGGAGATGGCCCATTTGCGGCTAATCTATATAAAAAAGCTGAAGAATTTAATTCAATCGTTTTTATTAATAATTATCTTCAAAAGAATCCCAGAATGACAGTGTTGAATGAAATACAGAATAGTGATGTGTTTCTATTACCTAGTATTACAATGCCGGATGGTGAAAAGGAAGGTACACCTGTAGTATTATTGGAAGCTCAATCTTGTGGTAAACCTTGTATAGCAACCAGACATGCCGGTATTCCGGAACAAATAATTGATTCAAAAACAGGCATTCTGGTTGATGAAAGAAATGTTATCCAAATACAAAATGCGATGGAGTTATTGTATAAAAACAAAGAAATCAGGGAAAGAATGTCAATAAATGCCAGAATCAATATGATTGATAATTTCAACCAGGAAAAACAAATTAACAAACTCAGCGACATATACTATCAACTAATAAAACGGAAGTAATATGTGCGGAATCTGTGGTATAATAAATTTCGATAATAAACCCGTTGAGGAAAAATCAATAAAGACAATGATGCAAGTAATGAAGCATCGTGGTCCGGATGATGATGGGGTTTTTATTGATGGTAATATAGGTTTTGGATTTGTAAGACTTAGTATTCTTGATCTTTCACCGCTTGGGCATCAACCAATGTTTGATGGAACTAATAGATATATGATAATTCATAATGGTGAAGTATATAATTTTATCGAGATCAGAGAAGAATTAAAGAAAAAAGGGTATAAATTTCGATCCAATACCGATACCGAAGTGATTTTATATTCTTATATTGAATGGGGTGAGGATTGCCTTAACAAATTTAATGGGATGTGGGCTTTTGTAATTTATAATACAGTAAGTAAAAAAGTATTTGGTTCAAGAGATAGATATGGTGTTAAACCCTTCTATTATTTTCAAACAGATAATTTATTTGCATTCGCATCCGAAATACCACCTTTGCTGACTTTACTATCGGGTAAACCAAACCCGAACAATCAATCAATATTTGATTATCTTGTTTTTAATCGTACAGACCATACTAATAATACTTTCTTTGCTGAAATTAAAAAACTGCAACACGGTAATCAAATAATCATTAAAAATAACAATATCAAGATAAAAGAGTGGTACAATCTAAGACAAAAAGTTTCAAATTCAGTGGGGTTTTCAAGTGCGGAAGATTATCGTAGTTTATTATCAGATTCGATTAAACTTAGGTTAAGAAGTGATGTGCCCGTAGGTGTATGTCTTAGTGGTGGTCTTGATTCATCAAGCATTGTATCCTTATTGCTCAAAGATTTTGAAAAAAAAGATCTGAATACATTTTCAGCAGTTTATAATGACGGGCAAACCGGGAACGAACTCGAATTCATAACTGAATACAAACCATTATTAAAAAACATGTTCTTTACAAAACCTGATGCAATTACACTTATTGATGATTTAGTTTCTTTTGTAAAAGCACACGGGGAACCCATACCAACCACAGGTCCTTATGCACATTTTAAAGTTATGGAATTAGCTAAAAACAATGTGGTAGTTACTTTAGATGGGCAAGGGGCCGATGAAGAATTGGCAGGTTACCATTATTTTTTTGGTTTTTATTTCAAGGATTTATTAAGACGATTTCAGTTGTATAAGCTGTTAAAAGAAATCTTTAATTATACATTGATTCACCGTAGTTTCTACGGTATTAAAAGTTTCTTCTATTTTTTACTCCCAGGTAAAATTCGTAATAGAGTAAGAATTAATGAAAAAGGATACTTATTAGATGAATTCGCTAAGAAATATGAAGGGAAAAATATCATTGCCGAGAGTCTCTATGGTCCAAAAAGTCTTAATGATTCTTTATTGGACCATTTTGAATATAAACTAGAACACTTATTAAAATGGGAAGATAGAAATTCGATGTATTTCTCTCTTGAATCGCGAGTACCGTTCTTGGATTATCGATTGGTTGAAAAGACACTTGTGTTATCAAGTGAATTTAAAATAAAGAATGGAAAGACAAAACATATTTTACGAGAGTCGTTGAAAGGAATTTTACCGGAAAAAATCCGTTTACGTAATGATAAAATTGGTTTTGAGACGCCGCAAGATGAATGGTTTCGTGAAGCTATTTGGCAAAGCACAATAAAGGAATTACTAGAAAGTGAATCATTCAAAAACAGGAAAATTGTAAACATTGAAAAAGTTAAAAAATTGTACGAAAAACATCTATCAAATGAAGTTAATGCGTCTAATGAACTCTGGAAGTGTATTCATTTAGAATTATGGTTCAGGCAGTTTATAGATTGAGCAATACACATTATTCTAACCTACCTAATTAGGACGTATTATCATATTGTTATCAAAAATTACTATTATTGATTATGGAATGGGCAATATCCGTTCTGTTTACAACAAATTTAGAAAATTGGGAGTTGAGTGTATTGTTACTTCTGCAAAGGAACAAATAGAATTAGCTGATAAATTGATTTTACCTGGTGTAGGTCACTTTGCGTATGGTATGCTTAAGTTAAGAGATCTTGGTCTTATTGACATACTTAATACAAAAGTTATACAACAAAAAGTACCAATATTGGGTATATGTTTAGGAACACAACTATTTGCAAAACATTCTGAAGAAGGCAATTGTGAAGGATTAGGTTGGATAGATGCAGAGGTCGAACGTTTTAGCGTTTGCGATAAGATAAAATACAAAGTGCCTCATATTGGCTGGAATAATGTAAATGTTGTTAACTCAAATCAGGTTGATGAGGTTATTAAAAAAGATGCTCAATTTTATTTTGTGCACAGTTATCATCTAAAATGCAATGATGAAGCAGATATCTGGATGACTTCTAATTATGATTATGAATTTGTTTCTGCCGTCCACAAGAATAATATATATGGTGTGCAGTTTCATCCGGAAAAGAGTCACGATGCGGGGTTTGAATTGTTAAAGAAGTTTGCGGAGCTGTAAAATGGTGAACGGTGATTAGTGATTGGTAATTAGTGACTGGTGACTAGTTATTAGTGACTGGTGACTAGTTATCGGTGGAGGGAACTTATTTTTATATTTAGATTTTATGTTCTTAAACATTAAATTAAACAACAGATTCTAAAACGATCACGAA
>Ga0194125_10008274_pt1 | contig 14724 bp, 17 predicted proteins | sample TA2KigC250mmetaG_FD_148626 | JGI IMG/M metagenome (GOLD analysis project Ga0194125, IMG submission 148626) | Freshwater microbial communities from Lake Tanganyika, Tanzania - TA2015034 Kigoma Deep Cast 250m | ecosystem: Environmental > Aquatic > Freshwater > Lake | place: Tanzania: Lake... | reverse complement strand
GTAACTCCCGCCTAGTTTCTTGCTTCTAGTTAAAGAGCAAGTGGCGAGCCTGAATTACCAAAGGTGGGTTGCATAAACCCACCTTTTTTAGTATAATTAAAAATAAAAAAAACAATAAATGATTTCGCTTAATAATCTTGGTAATCTTGGAAGACTCGCTAATCAGATGTTTCAGTATGCCTCCTTAAAAGGTATTGCTAAAAATTGTGGTTATGATTTTTGTATTCCACCCAGAAATGTATTTGGACAAAATGATCAGAATGTAAAAAATTCGGACGTTACAATTTACGACTGTTTTGATTTATCAAATATAAAACAAGATATTGTTGTTAATCCTATGATGCAGGAAAGGGGATTTAACTTTGATGAAAACCTATTTAACAATTGTCCTGATAATGTAGATCTTTTTGGATATTTTCAATCTGAAAAATACTTTAAACATATTGAAGATGAAATAAGAAAAGATTTTACCTTCAAAGAGGATATTACTAAAGTATCAAAAGAAATTTTTTTTCAACTTTTTGGTGAGCAAGTAGGCGTGCCTCGGGGCAGGCGCGGCCGATGGCGCCACCGCCGAACACCCAAAGTCATTTCTCTTCATGTGCGCCGAGGTGATTATGTTGTAAATCCAAATCATCCTATTCAATCTTTGGAATATTATCAACAGGCTCTCTCCTACTTTGATGAAAATCTACCAGTGATTATTTTTTCGGATGATCCCCAGTGGTGTGATGAGCAAGAACTTTTCAAACCTGATAGATTTTTTATCTCTGAGGGTGGAGATACAAGAGTAGACCTTTGTTTGATGTCTCTCTGTTCATATCATATTATTGCAAATAGTTCTTATAGTTGGTGGGGTTCTTGGTTAGCGAACAGTCAAAAAACTATTGCTCCTAAAAATTGGTTTAGTGGTAATTGTATAAATCATAATACACAAGACTTATATCTTTCTAACTGGATTATTATCTGATGAAAATTTGTATTTTGACTATTGCGACAAACAAGTACATACAGTTTGTTGAGCGTCTTCTTGATAATATTGAGGAGAACTTTTTGAATGGACATGACATTGAATGTCTTCTTTTTACTGATCATGAAGTAGAGGCATCTGAAAATGTAAGAGTCTGTCAGATTGATCACGAACCCTGGCCAATGCCCACTCTAAAAAGATACAACTACTTTGTAAAAGAGAAAGAGTTTATTTCTCAGTTTGATTATTGCTTCTACTTTGATGTAGATATGGGTTTGGTGGATAAAGTAGGTGATGAAGTTCTAAGTGATCTTGTTGCTACAATGCATCCCTATCAATCTTTCTACCCAAAGGAACAAAGATCTTATGATAGAAATCCTAAATCACTTGCATATGTTCCTGTAGGTGAGGAAGGTGAGAACTATTATGCTGGTGGGTTCAATGGTGGATCCACCAAGAAATTTCTGGAAATGGCAGAGGTTCTTGCAGACCGTGTAGAAAAAGACCTTGAGAGTGGCGTTATTGCCCTCTGGCACGATGAGTCGCAGATGAATCGTTATCTCATTGATAATCCACCAACGCTTAGTCTGACGCCTTCCTACTGCTTTGCTGAGGAGCAAATGGGAAATCCAAACTATCCTTATGAACCCAAAATTATTGCATTGAAGAAAAACCACAGTGAACTAAGGAGTTAATATTATGAGTAATATTTGTGCTTATTTTCAGACCTATAGAAATAGAAAGGCAACAGAGTTTGTTCTTCAAAACTTTAGAGAGTATCATCCAGATGCACCATTAATGATGTTCTCTGATGCTGGCTCTGATTTTAGTGATCTGGCTTCAAAATATGAATGTAACTATCAACATCGTTTTATTAATTTGGGAAGGCAGGGACATCAGAAAATTAAGTTAGATTCTGAATATCCAGTAAACCCTAGTCATGCATTTAACAAAGAAGAAATGTTGGTATGGACTCAAAGATTTTATGAAGCATGTTTGTATGGTCTGCAAAAGGGATGTGAATATATTATAATGCTTGAAGATGATGTATTAGTGAAAAATAAAATAACTTTCGTTCCAGAAAATTATGGTTTTTGTTGTGGACCAGAAAATCGTGAAAACTTGATTAGTTTTAATCTTATCAGATATTTAAAAGAAAAATATAATATTGAATGCAATGTAGATTATTATGCCTGCTGTGGAGGAACAATATTTAATACAAAAGTATTTGTAGAAAATTATTTTTCCATTTTGAATTTCATTAATATTGAGTTCAATACTCTATTTTATTTGGATGATAAAATTGGATGGGTAGATTTTTTCATGCACGTTATTTTCTTTTTTCTTGGATGTAAATACATTCCTAATCCTCAGTTTGCTGAAACTTGGATGAAACAAAAGTGGGGTATTGATTGGGAAATGCCAGAGTATTCAATTATTCATCAGTACAAAGAACTTTATTAAAAATATGACAAACCATAAAATTTTAATTGATTGTGGAACTCATTTAGGAATGGGATGCTCTCAAATGATTTCAAAATTTGATATCGATCATACCTGGGAAATATTTGGTTTCGAAGCTAATCCCCATGTTCTTGATGCTTATGTTAAGAATATTAAATCCGAAAAGTATTATATGTTTAATGATAAAAACATTACATTAGAAAATAAAGCTGTTTGGATTAACAATGATGGCATTCAGTTTTCTCTGAGAGGGATAACAAAGCACCATTATGATACTTGCTATGGGGATGACTGGAAAAATGATCTTGCAACCATGGTTGGAGAGTATAATGGAATAGATGTTGATAAGTCTTTAGAAATTCCTTGGGATGGAGGTTCCTGTATTACGCAATTGAAGGATAAGATTCAAGATACTGCTGAAAGAGATTTACTTTATAAATGGCATGAGAATATTGAAGTTGAATCTTTAGATTTATCTCAATGGATTTTAGATAATTTTGATGTAGATGATTTTATTGTACTTAAGATGGATATTGAAGGCGCTGAGTATGAGGTATTGCCAAAAATGGTTAAAGATGGTAGTATTGCTTATATAAATCATGCATTTATTGAATGGCATGACTGGGTAATGCCAGAGTATCAGTCCAGAACATTGAGTCTCTTAAGTGATCTAAGAGATGCCAATGTAACGCTTGGTGGTTGGGGTTGATATTTTAAGATATATCAAAGTTGATTAAAATTATGAGAAAAGTTATTCAAAAGTTACCAAATCCATTTACAGATGATAGAGGAGAAATTCAAAATCTTCTCTCAGAACATCATGGCAGTTGTGTTGTTATTAAATCTGTAAAGGGTTCACAAAGAGCAAATCATTATCATAAAGAAGATTATCACTATTGCTATCTGATTTCTGGCCGTATTAGGTATCTAGAAAGACCAGTTGACAGTACTGAAAATCCTATCGAATATATTATTGAACCAGGAACTATGTTCTATACTGGTCCAATGTTAGAGCATTGTATGTATTTTCTTGAGGATTCTATCTTCCTTACCTTTGGTGGTGGAACCAGAAATCAAGAAGACTATGAAGATGACCTAGTTAGAATTTCGTCACTTCATGATCAATATTCTGTATGAAAGTAACTGAATGCTGCTTATGCAAGTCAACCAAACTTGAAAAAGTTTTGGATCTTGGTTCTTCTGGTTTAGCAAATAACTTAGAAGTTACCAAAGAGTATTCAATTCATTCTAAAAAATATCCCCTAGAACTATTGATATGTGATGACTGCAATCACATTCAATTGAGTGAAGAAGTTGATCCAGAAATTTTGTTTAGTAACTATGGATATGAAACTGGGGTATCTCAAATTTTTAGAACTCATTTCAATGAATATGCGAATAGAATTCTGAGTGCTCTTGGAACAAGTGATGGTGTTGTAGTTGACATTGGTTCTAATGATTGCACTCTTCTAGATTATTTAAAAGAACTTGGATTTAGGACTATTGGTGTAGAACCCGCTAAAAATCTAGTAGAAAAATATAAACATAACCATGAGTTAATTAACTCATTTTTTAATACTGATGTAGTAGAAGAAATACTACATCAGTATGGGAAAGTAGATGTTGTAACTGCCAATAATGTTTTTGCACACAATAGAAACCTAACGGGTTTTTCTAATTTAGTTAAAACATTGTTGAAGACTGGTGGACTATTTGTTGTCGAAGTTCAATATTTGTATGATCTGATAGAAAATGGATGCTTTGATATGATATATCATGAGCATACTTCATATCATCATATTAAACCTATTCGGTTAATGATGGAACAACATGGGATGTATCTCATTGATGTGCAACATATCACTACTCATGGTGGAAGTATCAGATTGGTATTCCAAAATACTGAAACTGATCCCTGCATAACAAATGAACTTATACAAAAAGATGAGCAGTTTGATAAGTCTATTAGACAGTCTATTGCTTCTTTAGAAAAATATGTTTTTATCTTTAAGAATAAATTTGAAGAAATAATTAACGACCTTAGAAAAAAATATGATTGTATCTATGGATATGCATCTCCAGCAAAAGTTGTGACATTACTATCAGTTATAGACGATAGTGTATTTAAAAGTATAGAATTTATTATTGATGACGGAACTTTAAAACAAAATAAGTTTTTACCTGGATATGGTATTGAGATTATTGGAACAGAGAAAGCTTTAGAAAGATTAAAAGATAAAAGTAGTGTTTGTATAGTTTTTGCATGGAATATCGCCGAAGATATTAAAAAGAAAATATCCTCGACAAATTTAAACCCAAATATTGTTGTAGTCCCTTTACCAAAGTTGGAGATTTTTCAATGAATTTAAGTTTTTTAAAAAACCCAGTTCTTTTGACTGGTTGCAATGGATTTCTTGGGAACTATTTTCTTAATAGTATCGTAGAAGTTATTGATGCAGATCCTAAACTCAAGACAGTAGCAAACATTGTTGCTATTGATAATGGGATTACATCTTCTCATAAAGTTGTTGAGAGGGACTACATCAAATATTATGATGAAAATTTAATTGGGTTTAATTTTGATCGTCTAAAACCAGTCAATACTATTGTTCATATGGCTGGTCTTGCAAGTCCTGCTCAATATAAGAAGTATCCTCTTGAAACTATTGATGTTGCGGTAACAGTTACTCGGGTATTACTTGAAAAATCAAGAGAGTGGAATTCTAAATTTGTATTCTTTTCTTCTTCTGAAATTTATGGTAACCCAGACGTAAATAATATTCCAACAAAGGAAACTTATAAGGGATATGTTGGGTGCCAAGGCCCACGTGCTTGTTATGATGAAAGTAAGAGACTTGGTGAGACTCTGTGTTATATTTTCAATGAATACTACAATATTCATACAAACATTATCAGGCCATTTAATGTCTATGGTCCAGGAATGTCTAAGTATGATTATAGGATGGTTCCCAATTTGATGAAGTCTGCGATTGAAGGTAAGACTGTTAAAATTTATGGGAATGGAACACAGACTAGAACCTTTTGCTATATTAGTGATGCCATTGATGCTATCATTAGAATTGTAGAGGATGGTAAGTTTGGTGAGACCTATAATATTGGAAGAAGAGATCCAGAAATTTCTATGATCGATTTGATTGATGCTTTTAGAAATGCAACCGGATTCAATATCAATCTTGAACTAGTAGATTATCCTGATAACTATCCCAATGATGAACCATTACGAAGATGTCCAGATATTACTAAAGTTGTTGAGCATCTTGGATATTTACCTAAGATTGATTTGGAAACTGGTCTTAGAATGACTTGGGAATGGGCAAATGAAAACTATACCCGTTAATTTTATTGGATATGGTGATTGGGGTTCTCGTCTTGCTCAAAAAGTGCAAGACGAGGGTTTTATTATTCGGAACCTTGTTACTGATAGAGAAGACATTGGTGTCCAATATGAAAACCTCTTAAAAAGAAATACAATTGAGAATATTGATTGGACTCTCCCAACTTTTATTTCAACGGGACCTTTATATCACCATGATTTACTTAAACTTTCAAAAGAAAGAGTCTTTGTAGAAAAACCTTTTTATATATTTGAAAAGAATAATAGTAGCATCCCATATAGTCCGTATGTAAATTATCATTGGTATAATTCTCTCAAACTAAGAACTGTTAAAAATTTTATTGGGTATGACTGGAAAAATCTAAAAATAGAACTCTTTACCACAACTAAGATCGATAGAGGTTTTAGTATTTTCAATGACTTTTTACCACATGTATTAAGTATATTAAAGTTTTTAAATTCAAATTATATTGAGAAGTATAGTATCAACAAAGTATCAGATACCGTCTATGAGATAAAATTTAATTTTGGAGAGCAAAATATAATTTTTATTGTAGGTGTAACTGATAAAAGATACGCTCTTTTTGAAACTGAAAATATTACAATAAAAACAGATAAACCAAAAACGTTAATAGTTAATAATATACAAATTAATATTGATAAAGATTCGCTCTCTGAGTCTGTGCATAGATACTATAACTACTACTTAAACGGAACTTGCGACAGAATTTTTTATTCTGATGAATTTCATACTTTTATTTTAGAACTTGGGGGGAAAGATTTAACATGAATATAACTATGGGAAATTATGAAATTGAAATCAATGGAGACCATCGAGATGATTTTGATCCACGGATTCAAAATAATGCCAGCGAAGAAAGACATTTAATTGACGGAAAAAAAATAACCGTAGGTTTCGTATATAATGCTGTTTATAAACAAAAAAATGCATTAGAGCATGGATTAAAGCAAATCCGAAAAATTTATCCAAACTCAAAAATATACATTGTCTCTGACGGGGGATTTGATTATTCTTATCTTGAAAATCAATATGATAATTTAAAATTTGAAATGGGTGAAGACACTATTGGTGCTTACACCAAAATGAATTTTCATAATTATCTTGAAGAAGAGAATCAAAGAGCAATAAAAAAAAATATTGCTATTAATATAGAAAGAATTTTAAAAGGTATAGAATATTGTGGAAATCCTGATTGGACCTTCATGACAGAATCTGATGTTTTATTGAGAGGAAAAGTTTCATATCCATCTAATGCCAAGTTATTAGGAACTCGTTTAAACTATGCATGGGACATTCCTGGTAGATTGGAGCAATATATATCCATGAATAAAATATCCTCTCAAGTTGAGGGATCTATTCCAATGTTTAGATGGGGGGCAGTTCCAGCAATATTTGATACAGAAACTTATCTAAAAGCAATTAAAGTATATAATGAAAACTTTAATCTTTTAGACGATGTTACGGGAACTGTTTTTGGAATCAACTGTTTTGATGTCATCGTTCCATTTTTATTTTCCTTGGTTGGTGAGGAGGAAGTTTACAACTCCGAAATAACAGAATGTTTTAGAGACCCCTTATGGAGAACTTCCTCTCATCCCATTGTACATCAATTCAGAGAATATTACTCTGATGAATCCCATTATCCCTATATGGAGGTTAGATAATTAAATGAATAGAATCCAAGATTATGAAAAACTAAAGCAAGATATTGTGAAATGGTTGGGAGATTATGTATTAGAAAATAGTTCTATCAAATCTTTTGTTGTTGGAGTATCTGGTGGTATTGACTCTGCGGTAGTATCATCTCTTGCTGCATCTACTGGGTTGCCCACTTATGCGTTGGGAATGCCAATACATCAGAAGGAAGAGCAGGAAACACTCTCTGATGCTCATCTAGAGTGTTTAGAAAAAAATTTTAATAATGTTATTGTCCAGAAGTTTGATTTGACTAGAGTTTTTGACACTTTTCAATTTACTATGAGAGAGTATGGTGCAGATAAACTTGCTCTTGCCAATAGTCGTTCAAGAGTTCGTATGATAACACTCTATCAGGTTGCTGGAACTGTTGGTGGTATTGTAGTTGGTACTGGAAATAAAGTTGAAGATTATGGTGTCGGGTTCTACACTAAATATGGTGATGGGGGAGTTGATATTGCTCCTATCGCAGACCTCTATAAAACTGAAGTATGGGAACTTGGAAGGCATCTTGGTGTAGATCAACGCATTATTAATGCCCAACCAACGGACGGACTTTGGGATGATGGTAGAACTGATGAAGATCAACTAGGTGTTCCTTACTCTGCTTTGGAAGAAGCAATGGAGTATGGTACTGGACCTGGTGTAAAAATTCTAGAGAAGTTCAATAAACAAAATTCACATAAGATGAATCCTATTCCAACATTCAAACTATGATAGCAACTATTGAAGATGTAAAAAAGTTTTGGAATGAACGACCATGTAATATTCGTCATTCTAAAAAAGAATTAGGTACAAAGGAATATTTTGATGAGGTAGAAAAAAAGAGATATACTGCTGAACCTCATATTTTTGATTTTGCAGATTTTAAATCATGGTCTGGTAAAAAAGTTTTGGAAGTTGGATGTGGAATGGCAACTGACGGCATTAACTTTGCTCGTCATGGTGCTGAATATTCTGGAACTGATTTGTCTATAGAATCTCTTTCACTTGCCAAAAAAAGATTTGAAGTGTATAATGAAAAGGGTAAATTTTATTTTGGAAATTCTGAGGAACTTTCTTCTTTTGTTCCAGTTGAAGATTATGATTTAATTTATTCTTTTGGTGTTATCCATCATAGTCCATATCCAAAAAAAATTATTTTTGAGATTAAAAAGTACATGAATAAAGACAGTGTGCTTAAGATTATGTTGTATGCCAATCAGTCATGGAAAAATTATATGATTGACGCTGGTTTTGATCAACCAGAAGCACAGTATGGTTGTCCTATAGCAAATACTTATACTGAAGAGGAAGTTTCTACTTTGCTAGAGGGTTTTGATATTATTTCAATAGACCAAAACCATATTTTTCCTTATCAAATTGAACCATACAAAGAGGGTAGGTTTGAGAAACAACCATGGTTTGAAGTAATGCCAGATGAAATTTTTAATGTTTTGAAGAAAAAACTTGGATGGCATTTGTTAATCACTGCAAAAATAAAAGAGAGTTAAGATGACTAAAAAACTATCTACAAAAGTTACCATGATTGGTGTTGGTAAACTTGGACAGGCATGTGCTGAAGTGATAGCAGAGTCATATCCAGTTGTTGGGTATGATGTTGCACCCAGAAGTCCAAGAAATTTTAAAATGGTGGCAACTGTTAAGGAAGCAGTTGAGTTTGGTGATGTGATCTTTATTGCTGCTCCAACTCCACATGACCCAGAGTATGATGGACGCAAACCAACTCATCATCTACCCAATAAGGATTTTGACTATACAATAGTTAAAAACATTCTGGCAGATGTAAATCAATATATTAATAAATCAAAACTTGTTGTTTTGATTTCTACTGTTTTGCCTGGAACTGTTCGTCGTGAATTGAACCCAGTGATTACCAATGCAAGATTCATTTATAATCCATATTTGATTGCTATGGGAACTGTTGGATGGGACTTTTCTAATCCAGAAATGGTAATGATTGGAACTGAAGATGGTTCTGAAACTGGAGATGCCAAAGAACTCATTCAGTTTTATCGCCCTATGATGAATAATGATCCTCGTTATGTGGTGGGCACTTGGGATGAATGTGAATGTATTAAGATTTTTTATAACACGTTCATTTCTGCAAAACTAAGTCTTGTTAATATGATCCAAGATGTCGCAGAACGTCAAGGTAATATTAATGTAGATGTTGTTACTGATGCACTCAAAAATTCAAATCAAAGAATTATGGGTCCACGCTATATGAAAGCAGGTATGGGTGATGGTGGTGCTTGCCATCCTAGAGACAATATTGCACTTCGTTGGATGTCTGAGAATCTTGATCTTGGATATGATCTATTCGATGCTATTATGGAGGCAAGAGAAATTCAGGCAAAGAATCTTGCTATGAAACTTCTGGAACCAAATCTCCCTGTTGTAATCATTGGCAAAGCATATAAACCACATGTGCATTATGAAGATGGTTCTTACAGCATTCTCGTTGGTCATTATGTAGAGGAACTTGGAGGAAAAGTTTATTATGATGATGATTATACTGGAGATAAATCACCAGAAGATCTTGGGCCAGCATCTTATCTATTGGGTCATGATCCAGAAACTACTTTCTTAGGATGTTTAGATCCTGATCCTGAAAAACAAGAGAAGTCTATCTTCCCAGAAGGATCTGTTATTATTGATCCTTGGAGAAAATGTCCTAACATCTTAGGATGTACAGTTATTCATTACGGAAATACACGGATCAGGAAATGAAAATAGCATTAGTCGCTGGTGGTCATTTACCCATCCCTCCAAATGGTTGGGGTGGGGTTGAACACCTTATTTGGAATTTTTATCAACAACTTACAAAGAGTGGTGATGAGGTAACTATTATTAATACTCAAGATCTTGATGAGATTATTGATAAAGTTAATTCGGAAAGTTTTGATGTTGTTCATCTTCATTATGATGGATATGTTGATATAATGCAGAAACTCAACTGTAGTAAGAAATTAATCACAAGTCATTATCCTTATCTTATAAATCCTGAAAGAGAATATCTATGGATTTTTGAAAAATTTAAAAACTCACAAAGTCATGTGGTGTCTTTATCTGATGCAATTCGTGATCAGTTTGTAAGACGTGGAGTGAGTGAGAATAACTCTAGTGTTCTTCCTTGTGGAATTGAAACTGAATCTTATTCCTTTGAAGAAGAAGTAACATTTGCAGATAGATCAATTGTAGTTGGAAAAATTGAACCAAGAAAACGTCAAGCATTTCTTCAGAACAGAAATCTTAATATTGATTTTATTGGTAACTGTGTTGATCCATCTTTTAATACTTCAGACTCTTGTTATTTTGGAGAGCAAAGTAAAGAAGATATTATGGAAAACTTGACTGGTTATGCCAATATGGTACTATTAAGTTCTGGTGAAGCTCATCCATTTGTTTGTTTAGAAGCGATGGCAGCAGGTTTAGGTCTTGTTTTGTCTGAACAAAGTACTGCCAATCTTGATTTATCTCAACCGTTTATTGCTGTTATTCCAGATAATAAAATTAATGACACTCAGTATCTTAGAAAAAAAATTGAAGAGAATAGAAAAATTTCTTTAAGTATGAGAAAAACTATTCGGGACTATTGTCAGCAAAATTTTGATTGGTGTGTTATAATAGATAAGTATAAACAAATTATTAATAGTATTTAATTTCATAATGGTAGCAATAATTTTTATAGGAACTGGGAAATATATAAATTTTTTTCATAACTATTATGAAAAATGTGAAAAATATTTTTTACCAAATACCAAAAAAACTTATTTTTGCTTCACTGATGCAGAATTTGGTGGAGATATTCCTAATAACATTAAAGTAGTGCCGATAGAGCATAAGTCTTGGCCAGGTATTACTTTAGAAAGATTCCACACTATCTTACAAGAAAAAACTACATTATCCGAGTATGATTATGTCATCTACTTAGATGCTGATATGTTAGTACATGAAGAAGTATTAGAAGATGAAATTTTAACTGATAAGAATTACCTTGGTGTGTATCACCCAGGTTTTTATATGAAGAAGCAAGAAATGCCCTATGAGAGACGTAGACTCTCTGAGGCATGTGTTTCTATTCCTGGTGATATGTATTGGCAGGGATGTTTGTGGGGAGGTAAGGGGAAAAAAATTATAGAGTTATGTGAACTTCTTGCTCAAAGAGTTGATAAAGACTTAGAAAAAGAAATCATTGCAGAGTGGCATGATGAAAGTCACCTCAATAAGTTTTTCATCGAAAACTTAGACAATGTGTACACTCTTGGACCAGAATATGCTTTTCCAGAAGTATACGATACTGATCCAGATAAAATGTATAATTACCCAAATATTGATTCAAATAACCGAAAAATTATTCATCTAGCAAAAAATAATGAAGTAATGCATTCGTGAAATCATGAAATTAAATTTATTGGATCTTCCAGTTTATTACGTAAACCTAGATGAAGAGGTTGAAAAGAAGGAGAGAACTGAAACTCTTCTAAAAGACTTGGGGTTTAAAAATGTAAATAGACTGCCAGCGATCAAACATGAAACTGGTAGAATAATTGGATGTGCCAGATCTCACTATGAAATTTTAAAGACTCAGAAAGCACCTTTTATTATTTTAGAGGATGACTGCTCTCTGAATAGGGAGTTTGATCCAGAAGTTGAACTTCCTGATGATGCAGATGCTTTATATCTTGGAATCTCACATTGGGGTAGATATTTAAATCATTCTGGTCCATACGTTCATTACCAGCGATATAGTGATGAAATTGTGAGAGTTTATAATATGTTGGCGACTCATGCAATATGCTATATTAGTGATACTTATACTGATGTATGTAAAAGAATCGCATATCACTGTGGATATGAAGTTGAAAACCATTTAGATATTGGTTTTGCCGAAGTTCATAAACTGTATAATGTTTATTCTTTTGATGAACCTATTTTTAGACAATATGAGTGGAGTGCAGTTACAACTGGTAAGATAAGTAAAGTTGCTTATAGTAAACGAAGAGCAGACTTTTTGTTTGATGAAATTAAAAGAACAGATGAAAACTACTATAAGTTAAATGATGAAATTAAGTCTCCTATTCGACCACTTATTGAAAGAAGAGATGTAAATGGTGTCCCTGGTTATTTTATCCCTACTAGAATAGTCTAATCTATGTACATAGCATCTTGTCCACTTCGAGTTTCTCTGTTTGGTGGATCCACAGACAATCCATTCTTTGTTGAAAAGTATGGTAAAGGTTCGGTTATAAGTTTTACTTGTAACTTAAAAACTTACATTACTTTGCATGAAGATAAACTTGGATATAATATGCAAGGTCGTAAGTATATTGTAAATTACTCTAAAAGGGAGGAAACTGATTTTATTGGCGACATTAAAAATGAACTTGTCCGTATTGTGCTTAATTATTTTGGATGTTACCCTTTAACAGTAAGTATGACAGGTGATGCATATTCTCAAGGTAGTGGTCTAGCATCTTCATCGTCTTATATTATTGCTCTTATTAAATGTATTTCAATGTTTAATGAATTGCATTTAACTGATATTGAGATTTGTGAGTTAGCTCTAAAATTAGAGCAAGAAATAAATCCTTACTGTGGATATCAAGATCCTTATGGATGTGGTATTGGTGGTTTTAAGAGAATAGATTTTGAAAGAGGTGATATTGTAAAATACAATTTTCTATCAACAGAATTGTTTAAGCACTATGATGCACATTTGGTATTTACTGGTGTAACTAGAAATTCTAAAAATGTTTTACAAGATGTAACCGCCAATATTGATAAGTCTTTGCCTTTACTTCAAATTGTAGATGAGGCATATGATGCCTTGCAACAAAAAAACTTTCCTGTTTTCTTAGAGTTACTAAATCAAAGTTGGAAACAAAAAAAATTAACAAGTTCTCTGATAACTGAGAATGAACAAATACAAAAGATAGATCAAATTCTTTCTGAAAGCGATGAGGTGTTGGCACATAAATTATGTGGTGCTGGTAACGGTGGATTCTTTTTGGTGTTTTCAAAACCAGATACCTTGAAAATTTCTTATAAATCAATTAAAATAGACGTAGAATCTAATGGAGTAGTTGGACGTAAGTTATGAATCCATTTGTAAAATATATTGATGCACTTCAAGGAGCACACATTGAAGAAGAGTTTGAAAAATTTTGTAGAGCATTTGATAATTGTAATAGAATTATTATTCTTGGAAATGGTGGTAGTAATTCTGTAGCATCTCATATCTCTCAGGATTATATGAAATTTCATCAGAAGAAAGTTTCTATTCTTTCAGATCCCTCAATGCTTACAATGCTTACTAATGACTTTGGGTATGAAAATGCCTATCAAAAGTTTTTAGAGTATTATATTGAGAAAGACACTCTTGTAATTATTATAAGTTCTGGTGGTGAGTCTAAGAACATGTTAAACGCACAAGAGTGGTGTGAAGAAAATAAAGTTTCTTATGGAATTCTGAGTGGATTCAAATCTGATAATACTCTGAGAGCTAATGCGACAAGTGCTCTTTGGAACTATTACATTAATAGCACTGACTATGGAGTGGTTGAATGTGTTCATCAAATTTTTCTTCACGGAGTCATATGAGATACTGTTTTGATATTGACGGGACGCTTTGTTACACTCCCAACAATGAAAAAGGAAAACCAGATTATGAGAATTCTCAACCATTGCCTTTTATGGTTGAGCAGGTCAATCGTCTGTATAACGGGGGTAACTATATCATCATGCAGACTGCTAGAGGAAAGGGTTCTGGTATTGATCACACAGAACTGACTAAGAAACAACTTGATGATTGGGGATATAAGTATCACGAACTATTTCCAATGTTTTGTAAACCAACTGCAGATATTTTCATTGATGATAAAGGGATTAACTCCATGGTGTGGGCAGCAAAACAACCCAAGGTAAGAGGTATTATTGCGGGGGCATTTGACATAATTCACCCTGGATATGTTAGAATGTTTCGTGATACAAAAAAACATTGCAACCACCTTACAGTTGCTCTTCATGAAGATCCTTCTTTCGCTAGACCTCATAAACTATCTCCAGTTCAAAGTCTAGAGGATAGGAAGGAGATATTAAGAGCAATAAAATATGTGGACGATATTGTAGTTTATCAGGCAGAGGACACATTCCTTTCATATCTTGAAGATTATGATATTAGATTTTTGGGTGATGATTATCTTGATGGTTCTT
>Ga0194125_10008271_pt1 | contig 14729 bp, 17 predicted proteins | sample TA2KigC250mmetaG_FD_148626 | JGI IMG/M metagenome (GOLD analysis project Ga0194125, IMG submission 148626) | Freshwater microbial communities from Lake Tanganyika, Tanzania - TA2015034 Kigoma Deep Cast 250m | ecosystem: Environmental > Aquatic > Freshwater > Lake | place: Tanzania: Lake... | reverse complement strand
ATCATCCAGTAGAGCAGGAAATCCTCGGTGGTGGCGCGCAGCACCGAATAGAAGGGCGTGAAATACCACACCGGCGCAATATGCGAAGGGGTCTTGAGGGGATCGGCCGGTATGAAGTTGTTGTACTCGAGGAAGTAGCCTCCCATCTCGGGCGCGAAGAACACCACCGCCGAGAACACGAGCAGAAACCCCGCCACACCCATCACATCGTGCACCGTGTAGTAGGGATGAAAAGGGATCCCGTCGAGGGGCTTGCCGTCGGCACCTTTCCTTGCCTTGATCTCGATGCCGTCGGGGTTGTTGGAGCCCACCTCGTGCAGCGCGAGGATATGCGCCACCACCAGACCCAGAAGCACCAGCGGAACCGCGATCACATGAAAGGAGAAGAAGCGGTTCAGCGTGGCGTCGCTCACCACATAGTCGCCACGGATGAGCAAGGACAGGTCAGGGCCGATGAAAGGGATCGCCGAGAAGAGGTTCACGATCACCTGCGCACCCCAGTACGACATCTGCCCCCATGGCAGCAGATAACCCATGAACGCCTCTGCCATCAGGCAGAGGAAAATCGCACAGCCGAAGATCCAGAGCAACTCTCGCGGCTTGCGGTAGGAACCGTAGAGAAGCGCACGGAACATGTGGAGGTACACCACCACAAAGAACGCCGAAGCTCCCGTGGAATGCATGTAGCGCACGAGCCAGCCGTAGGGCACATCACGCATGATGTACTCCACCGAGCCGAAGGCTACGGCACCGTCAGGCTTGTAGTTCATCACCAGAAAGATCCCCGTCACGATCTGGATCACCAGAACCAGCAAGGCGAGCGATCCAAAGAAGTACCAGAAATTGAAGTTCTTCGGTGCGTAGTACTCGGTAAGGTGATCCTTGATCAACGGCGTCAGGGGGAACCGGGCGTCGATCCAACCCATCACCCCTGTGGTTTCGACCTGCTTTTCCGAGGCCATCTTCAAACTCCTTTGTTGCTGCAACGCGCGTTCAGTTCGCGCGAAACGATCAGGCCGCGTCGGACTCGCCGATCAGCAGCCGCGAATCGCTCAAGTATTTGTAGGGCGGAACTTCGAGGTTGTCGGGGGCAGGCATGTTCTTGTAGACCCTGCCGGAAAGGTCGAAAAGGGATCCATGGCAGGGACAAAGCCAACCTCCCTGCCAGTCGTCGGGCAGCGAGGCCTGAGGGCCTGCAGTGAACTTGTCGCTCGGTGAGCAACCCAGATGGCTGCAGATACCCACCACCACGAGATACTCCTGCTTGAGCGAACGGTGCGCGTTCTGTGCCCAGGTTGGTGTGGGGTAGTCCTTGCGCTTGGAATCGGGGTCGGCGAGTTTCGCCGTGGTGTTGGCAAGTGTTGCGAGCATCTCGGGGGTGCGGCGCAAGACCCAGACCGGTTTGCCCCGCCACTCGACCCGCCTCAACTCCCCAGGCTTGAGGTCGCCGATGTCGACTTCCACTGGGGCACCCGCTGCACGCGCCCGTTCCGAGGGCTGAAACGACATCACAAAAGGAAGCGCGACGGCGGCGCCGCCAACAGCGGCCGCGGCAGCCGTTAGTGCAAGCGCCGTCCGACGCGATCCGTCGCTGGGAAGTGAGGTTTCGCTCATGGCACTCCGCAGGCGGCCCGAACCGCCGATCGTTGAACAAGGTTCGCGGATTCTACTGCAAGCAAAAGACAACATCGATAACCCTGCGGACCCAGGCCGAGCGCCGCATGCGGGGATTCAAACCGGGTTGGGATCTTCGAAAAAGTGCCAGGCAAGCCCGAAGGTGCGATGCAGATGCCTTCCCAGCGCCTGGATGCCGTAGCGTTCGCTTGCATAGTGGCCCGCCGCGAAGTACACCACGCCCAACTCGCGAGCGGCATGCGTGGTTCGCTCGGAGATCTCGCCGCTCACGAATGCGTCGGCCCCAAGCGCAACCGCCTCCTCGAGGAGGTCTTGCGCAGCGCCGGTGCACCAGGCAAGCGTGCGGATGCGTCGCCCCAGCGCACCAACCGCAAGGGGCCTGCGACCGAGCGCGCCCTCGAGTTGCTGGAGCACGGTTTCGCTGCCGACCGCCTCGGGCAGGCAAGCCCTCGCAACAAGGCCTTGAGCGCCCAGCAATTCGGCCTTCGGCCAGCCAAGTGCAAGGCCGAACATGACGTTGTTGCCCACCTCGGGGTGCGCATCAAGCGGAAGATGGTAGGCGAGAAGATTGATGTCGGCCTGCAACAGCGCGCGGATCCTGCGGTGCCGCATGCCCACGATACGGCTATCCTCCCCGCGCCAAAACCAGCCGTGGTGCACGATCAGCGCATCCGCACCCCATTCCACGGCCTTGCCGATCACATCCAGCGTGGCGGTGACAGCGCATGCCACACGGGCGATATGCGCTTTCCCTTCCACCTGAAGCCCGTTTGGGGAATAATCCTTGAAAAGCCCAACGCAGAGCCAATCGTTCAGGTAGCCGAGCAGGTGGTTGCGCCCCACCCCGCTGCCGCTTTGGCTGTCCTGATCCCCCACGAGCATCTGCGTCACGTTCATCCGATCGGCCCGACTCCGGTTTCTCCACCTGCCACCCAGCCCTCCTTGCATCCAACGCTCATTGTTCACCGCATCGACCGGCAGATTTCCCGCCATCAGATCCGCGATGACGCAACTTCCTGATCCCGAGAGCCGCACCGCGCCACCCCTCATGCATCGACTCTGGCTACTTTTTTCGCAGACCGTCACGGTGGGCCTCGCGGCGTTTTTCGTGGTGGCGACGCTGCGCCCGGAGTGGCTCAGTCGCCTGCCCGCAACCCGCAAGCCCGAGTCGGCACCCGCGATCGCTGCGCCTTCTTCGGCGGCGACAATCGGCAGCGCAATGCCTGCGGGAATTGTGTCATACCGACAGGCAGCCGACCGCGCGATGCCTTCGGTGGTCAGCATCCAGGCAACCAGCCGGGTGCGATTACCCTCCAACCATCCGCTACTCAACGACCCGATGTTTCGGCGCTTCTTCGGCCCGGACGGTCGCGGCGAGCCGGGAGGCGGACTCGGCAGTGGAGTGGTCCTCAGTTCCGAAGGCCTGATCGTGACCAACCACCATGTGATCGACGCCGCCGAAGACATCGAAGTGATCGCCCCCGACGGGAGGCGGGCCAAGGCGAAGATCGTTGGCGGAGACCCTGAGACCGATCTGGCCGTTCTTCGCGTGTCGCTCAGTGATCTGAAGGCGATCTCGGTGGGTAGCGCCGAAGAGGCGCGCGTAGGCGATGCAGTGCTTGCCATCGGCAATCCCTTCGGGGTGGGACAGACCGTGACAATGGGGATCATCAGCGCGCTCGGCCGCAACCAACTCGGCATCAACACCTTCGAGAACTTCATCCAGACCGACGCCGCCATCAACCCGGGGAACAGCGGAGGGCCGCTCGTTGACGCTGAGGGTCGCCTGCTTGGGATCAACACTGCAATCTACTCGCGTACCGGGGGCTCGCTCGGAATCGGCTTTGCGATACCGGCGAGCACAGTGAGGACCGTGGTGGAGCAGATCGTGGCCAGCGGTTCGGTAACGCGCGGCTATATCGGGGTGGAACCGCAGGACATCACGCCCGAGATGGCTGAAGCGTTCCGCCTTGCGCGACGCGAAGGGGCAATCATCGCGGGGCTGCTGCGCAACGGTCCGGCGGAAAAGGCAGGCGTGAAGATCGGTGACATCCTGCTTGAAGTCGACGGGCAGGCGGTACGCAACACCGCCGGGATGCTCAATCTGATTTCGCAGCTCAAGCCAGGCGCCGAGGCCGATCTCAAGTTTTTACGCGAGGGCAGGGAAGTGAGCCTGCGCATCACGGTGGCCAAGCGACCCAAACCGGGGCGACCCGAGCGCTGACGCTAGCGCTCGGCTTCGGGAGTTGGCTGCTGCGTCGATTCGTCGGGATTCCGGCTCCGGGCTGTGATGAAGCCCGACATGAAGATGCCCAATTCATAGAGCATGAGCAGCGGGACTGCAAGCATGAACTGCGAGAGCACATCGGGAGGTGTGAGCACGGCTGCGACCACGAATGCACCAACGATCACATAGCGGCGCATTGCGCGCAACTGCTCCGTGGTGACCATGCCGAGCTTCACCAGCAGCATCTGCACCACGGGTACCTCGAAGGTGAGACCAAACCCGAAGAAGATCGCCAGGGTGAAGTCCCAGTACTTCTGCAAGTCCTGCAGCGTCTCTGCGCCGGTTTGCTGGGTGAACGAAAAGAAGAACTTGTAGGCGGCAGGCAGCACGAAAAGGTAGGCAAACCCGATCCCCACCACGAGGAAGAAAACGCTCGAGAGCACAAGCGGCAAGACGAAGCGCTTCTCGTGCTCGTAGAGACCTGGCGCAACGAACGCCCACGCCTGGTAGAGCACCACGGGCAGCGATGCCAGCAGGGCCGTCATGAAGGAGATCTTGGTGAGCGTGAAGAATGCTCCCGCCTGGTCGATGAAGATGGCCTTTGAGCCCGGCGGGAGCGATTCGGTGAGCGGCCGGGCGAGAAACTCCATGATCTGGGGCGCAAACCAGAAACACAGGCCAAAGAGCGCCACAACCACCAGCAGGCTGCGCACCAGACGGTCACGCAACTCGACCAAGTGCGACATGAAACTTTCTTCTTGCATCCGCAACTTTCCGTGCTTTAGCCGGCTGTATGTGGTCGCGTCAGCGATAGAACTTGCGTCGGGGCCGCCTGCGACCGAGGAGCTTCTCTCGTTCGATCCGGCGGTCCTTGATCCGGTCGCGCATCCGCCGCGTGGCGTAGATCTTGTCCCAGTCGGTTGGCGCTTCACTCACGCCTGCCTCGGCGCCGATCGCCTGAAGTTCGGTCTGGGCCCCGGACACCGCCTCCTGCACAGTTGATTCAATCGACTGCGCGGCATCCTGAACCTGAGCCTTGAGTCGGCGCAACTCCTCGAGTTCCATTTGACGCCCGATGTCCGATTTGACGTCGGCCACGTAGCGCTGCAGTTTCCCAAGCCATTGTCCCACCTGGCGCGCAACCCTCGGAAGCCGCTCGGGCCCAAGCACCACCAGCGCGATGATCGCGATGATGAGCATCTCGCTGAGACCAATGTCGAACATGGCAAACCCTGGGGCGCTCTGGAGTGGCCCGCCTCAATGGCGTTTCACTGCCCCGTGGTGGCTGCCCGGCATGGAGATCGCCCCTGCAATCATGCGCAACTTCCGCTGCGCGGTTCGCTCAACAACGCTAGCCGTTGACGAGCGTCCCGGCTGTGCTTCAGGTGCGCTCCCTGACCTCGACATCAATCGTGCGGATCGATCCCTGTGATCCGGCAACGCCCGGTGCTGGCGCCGCGCCACCCCCGTGCGCACCCGCTGAAGGGGACCCTCCAGGGTGCCCTGCCGAAGCGTGCCCTGCCAATGGAGCGTGGGCGGTGTGACCAGCAGAAGCGGCACTGCCATGGGATTCGGTGCCGGAAGCGCCGCCCATTGCGGACGCAGATCCGTCCTTGATCCCTTCCTTGAATCCCTTTACGGCGCCTCCAAGGTCGGACCCTAGGCTGCGCAGTTTCTTGGTGCCGAAAACCAGAAGGATGATCACCAGGACGATCAGCCAGTGCCAGATGCTGAATGAGCCCATGTCTACTCCTTGGCGGGCGCATCACCCCGTGAACCGAGGGGTTCGGAGCCGCCCATGACGTGGATATGGAGATGATACACCTCCTGCCTTCCCACACGCCCATTGTTGATAACGATGCGAAAACCATCGTCGCAGCCCTGCTGCCGGGCGAGTTCTCCGGACATGCCAAGCATCTTGCCGAGTAGCGCAGCTTCGCGCAGATCTGCGTCGTAGAGATTGACCAGGTGGCGCTTCGGCACGATCAGGAAATGCACTGGCGCTGCGGGATGGATATCGTGGAAAGCAAGAACGTCATCGTCTTCGAAGATCTTGCGGCACGGGATCTGCCCGCGCACGATGCGGCAGAAAATGCAGTCCTGCGGGTTGCTCATCGCAACGTCTCCTCCTAGTGGGATCAGGCCTTTCGATCAATTTCCAGGACGGCGTCTTTGCCGATCGCCTTGCGCGCGGCCTTTTCGTCGAGCCCGGAAATCCCCTCGCGCCGCTCGAGTTCGCGCAAGACATCCTGCGGTGCGAGACCGTAGTGCTCGAGCATGACGAGGCAGTGAAACCAGAGGTCGGCGCACTCGGCAACGATACGCTCCGGGGCACCGTCCTTGGCCGCCAGCACACACTCGATGGCCTCCTCGCCCACCTTCTTCAGAATGGTGTCCGCGCCGCGCGTGAGAAGCCTCGCCACATAGGAGCGCTCGGGATCGGCATCCCTGCGCATCCTGATCACCCCGGCAAGGCGGGCGAGGGTGTCGCTCGATGCGGCGGAGGGCCGCTCCTCTGGGGCAACCCTGGCCTGCGGCCTGAACCGGGCGACCACGTCGTCCGGAAGCGGGTCGTCGGTGATCCGCCAATTGCCGTCTTGCCAGCGGTGAAAGAAGCACGACATCCGTCCGGTATGGCAGGCAACGCCAATCTGATCCACCTGCAGCACCAGCGCGTCGCCGTCGCAATCGAGCCGCATCGATTGCACCTTCTGGAGATTCCCCGACTCCTCCCCCTTGCGCCACAGGCGGTTGCGGCTGCGGGACCAATAGGTGGCGTAGCCGGATGCCAGCGTGGCACGGAGCGCCTCGGCGTTCATCCAGGCAAGCATGAGGATCCTGCCGTTGCGGCAATCCTGTGCAACTGCGGCGATTAGCCCGCGATCGTCGAAGCGGATCCGGTCGAGGGCTTCCTTGGGCATCACGGGCAATGGATCGGGCATCGAAGCGACCTCAACCTGCGGGACTGGGTGGGGATCGAGAACTCGAGGAGCACCCATCCGCCCCGCCGGCGTGTGGTCTTGCATCGCGGGCGTTCATATGGGCCGGATCGCAAGGCCCTGAGCGGCCATATGCGCCTTGGCCTGCGCAATGCTGACTTCACCAAAATGAAAGATCGATGCCGCAAGCACTGCGTCCGCGTGTCCCTCGAGCACTCCCTCGACCAGGTGCTCCAGGCTGCCGACACCCCCGGAGGCAATCACCGGCACGCGCACTGCGCTAGATACTGCACGGGTAAGCGCCAGGTCAAAACCGGAGCGGGTGCCGTCGCGATCCATCGAGGTAAGCAGGATTTCGCCGGCGCCACGATGACTCGCCTCCACCGCCCAGGCAAGCGCATCGCGACCTGCCGACCTGCGACCTCCGTGCGAATACACCTGCCAGGAACCTGCGGGATGCGCAACGTTGCCGGGTGCAGCGCAACGTGCATCGATGGCCACCACGATCGCCTGCGAACCAAAAAAGGCGCTTGCTTCATTGATCAGATCCGGGTTGGCGAGCGCCGCCGAATTGATCGACACCTTGTCGGCGCCGGCATTGAGCAATCGACGCACGTCGGCCACGCTGCGCACGCCCCCGCCGACGGTGAGCGGAATGAAGACCCGCGAGGCGACCGCTTCGATCACATGCACAAGGATGTCCCTGTCGTCGCTCGAGGCGGTGATATCGAGAAACGCCAGTTCGTCGGCTCCCTCGGCGTCGTAGCGCTGTGCAATCTCCACAGGGTCGCCGGCGTCGCGCAACTGCACGAAGTTGATCCCCTTGACCACGCGGCCACCGGTCACGTCAAGGCAGGGAATGATGCGTTTGCAAAGCATCGCCTGGTGTGAGCCTTTACGCGGATGGTTTGATGCTGCCGCCGCCGCTCGGGCTTCAGCGTGCGCTGCGGGACTTGACCCGCTCGATCGCAGTCCTGAGATCCACTGCGCCTTCGTAGAGTGCGCGGCCGAGGATCACTCCGGCAACGCTGTCTGCCGCCGCGTTGCAAAGCGCCTCGATGTCCTCGAGGCTGCCAACGCCGCCCGAGGCGAAGACAGGGATCTCCACTTCGGCCGCAAGCCGGACGGTGGACTCGATGTTCACGCCGCCCAGCATCCCGTCGCGGCCAATGTCGGTGTAGATGATCGCATCGACCCCGTAGCCCTCGAACTTGCGCGCAAGGTCCACAACATCGTGGCCGCTCAACTTGCTCCAGCCGTCGGTCGCCACGCGCCCCTCGCGGGCGTCGAGCCCAACGATGACCTGGCCCGGAAACGCACCGCAGGCATCGCGCAGGAATCCGGGGTTCTTCACCGCCGCAGTTCCGATGATCACGTAGCTCAATCCACCGTCCACATAGCGCTCGATGGTGTCGAGGTTGCGGATGCCGCCACCGAGCTGGATCGGAACACGCCCATCGACCGCACGTACGATGCTCCGGATGGCAGCTTCATTGACCGGCTTGCCTGCAACCGCCCCGTTGAGGTCCACCAGATGCAGACGCTGGGCTCCGGCCTCGACCCAGCCCCGCGCAATCCCTGCCGGGTCGCTCGAGAACACTGTGGCGTCAGCCATATCTCCCTGACGCAGGCGCACGCAACGACCGTCCTTGAGGTCGATGGCAGGAATGAGAAGCATGGCAGTGAAGAAGTGGAAATCAGGGGTCCCAGGCCACAAAGTTCCGGAAAAGCCTCAGGCCGTCTGCAGCGCTCTTTTCAGGATGGAACTGGGTAGCAAAAAGATTATGGCGCGAAACCGCGCAACTGAAACGCACGCCGTATTCGGTGGTGGCTGCGATGTGGGTTGGATCCGACGGCCTTGGGAAATAACTGTGTACGAAGTAGAAGTATGCGCCGGGCTCGATCCCGTCCCAGAGCCGATGCCGCGTGGCCTCCCCTTCTGGCCAGACGCTGTTCCAGCCCATGTGCGGCACCTTGAGCCAACGGTCGTCGGGAAAGCGACGGACATGGCCGGGCAAGAGCCCCAACCCCGCGCTTGGCCCTTCTTCGCTGAACTCGAAGAGCATCTGTTTTCCCACACACACCCCCAGCAGGGGCTTGGACTCGGCGGCCCGGAGAAGACTTTCGGCCAGGCCCGAGGCTTTGAGCATGCGCATGCAATCGGGCATGGCGCCCTGTCCGGGCAGCACCAGACGATCGCATGCGGCAACATCGCCCGGCAACTGGCTGATCAGCACCCGATGGTCCGGCGCCACATGTTCGAGTGCCTTGGAGACCGACCGCAAATTGCCCATGCCGTAGTCCACCACAACAATGCGCTTCATCGGACCGGACCCCTGCGCACCGCGCAGGATCAGAGCACTTCCTTGGTGGACGGTATCCGGTTCGCCGCGCGCGGGTCGAACGCTGCTGCCATTCTCAGGGCCCGTCCAAAGGCCTTGAAAATCGTCTCGCACTGGTGATGCGCATTTTCTCCGCGCAGGTTGTCGACATGCAGGGTGACGCCCGCGTGGTTGACGAAGCCCTGGAAGAACTCATGCACCAGGTCGAGATCGAAACTGCCCACCATCGCGCGCACGAAGTTGCAGTTGAACGACAGGCCTGGGCGGCCGGAGATGTCAAGCACGACGCGCGAAAGCGCTTCGTCGAGCGGGACATATGCGTGCCCATACCGGCAGATGCCGGTCTTGTCACCGATTGCCCGGGTGAAGGCCTGCCCCAGGGTGATGCCAATGTCCTCAACCGTGTGATGTGCGTCGATCTGCAGGTCGCCCTGTGCCTCCACCCTGAGGTCGAAGAGCCCGTGCCGCGCAATCTGATCGAGCATATGCTCCAGAAACGGCAACCCGGTTTCGAAGTACCGCTCGCCGCTCCCATCAAGATGCAGATTCACCCTGATCGCAGTTTCGGCGGTCTTGCGGAAGACGTCAGCATGTCGCATACCCGAATGATACGGCGCAGCGCGCAGGTGCAGGCTCGCGCCCGTACCCGCTCGGTGCTACACATTGGTCAGAACTTCTTGAAAATGCTGATCAACTCGCGACCGTACCCGCTCGGTGCTACATTGCTTTCGCGGGAAATCCTCCCACGCTGCTGACTCCGCCCTGGCAGGGCTCTGGACTTGCCGATGACCCAATCCGCCAAGCGCTTCCTGTCACCCACCGTGAACCGCCTGATCCCCTATGTTCCCGGGGAGCAGCCGCAGATCGAGGGGCTCATCAAGCTCAACACCAACGAGAACCCCTACCCCCCTTCGGAAGCCGCCCTCAGGGCGATGCGCGAAGCCGTCGGTCCGTTGCTGCGCCTCTACCCCGACCCTGCAGCGAGCAAACTGAAAAACAGCATTGCCAGGCTTCACCGGATCTCCCCAGCCCAGGTCTTCGTGGGTAACGGTTCCGATGAGGTCCTTGCCTTCACCTTCCAGGGTTTGCTCAGCCGCGAGGGCGGCTGTGCATTTCCGGCGATCAGTTACAGCTTCTATCCGGTCTATTGCCAGCTCTACGGGATCACCCCGTTGCCCTTTGCGCTCAACGAGGACTTCAGCGTGCCGCTTCACAGGGCGAGCGAAGGGGCAGCGTGCCTGATCGTTCCCAACCCCAATGCCCCCACCGGTATGGCGCTCCCTGCCGAGTCGATCGCGGTTTTTGCGCACAGCCGACCTGCCACGCTGGTGGTGGTCGACGAAGCCTATGTGGACTTTGGCGCCGAAAGCTGCATCGGTCTGGTGAACCGGTTCGACAACCTGATGGTTGTGCAGACCCTGTCGAAGTCGCGCGCGCTTGCCGGCCTGCGTGTTGGTTTTGCGGTCGGCCCCGCCGAACTGATCGAAGCGCTTGAACGGATCAAGAACAGCTTCAATTCCTACACGCTCGACCGGATCGCGATCGCCGGAGCGGTTGCAGCGATCGAAGACGAGGCATGGTTCAGCCAGAACCGCTCCCGGGTGATCGAGAGCCGGGCCTGGCTGCATCGAGCGCTTGTCGCGTGCGGCATGCAGGTGCTTCCCTCGCTCGCCAACTTCGTCTTTGCGCGCCATCCGGCACTCGCAGGGGCGACCCTCGCTGCCGCACTTCGCGAGAGGCGAATCCTTGTGCGCCATTTCGCGAAGCCCGGTATCGAGGACTTCCTGCGCATCACGGTGGGGACCGAAGACGAGTGCGCGGCGCTGCTGGGAGCCCTCAGGGAGATTCTCGAGCAGGGCCTTCAAGCGTTTGACCATCCCCGCTGACGGCAGCGCGCATTGCGGCTGCCCGCGCATGCGCCTGCAACCCTTCGGCGAGCGCCAATGCTTCCGCAACCCCGGCGAGTGCGTGGGCACCGGCCCTGCTCACCCGGATCAGGCTCGAGCGCTTCTGAAAATCGTAGACCCCCAGCGGTGAGGAAAAGCGCGCACTTCGCATGGTTGGCAGCACATGGTTGGGCCCAGCGCAGTAGTCGCCAAGCGATTCACTCGACCACGGGCCCAGGAAAAGCGCGCCGGCATGACGAATCCGGTTGGCCCAGCGCTCGGGGTCGGTGGCGATGATCTCGAGGTGCTCGGCAGCGACCTCATTGGCAAGATCGCAGGCTTCCTCGAGACTGCGGACCTTCACCAGCATGCCGCGCCCCGCCATCGAGGCCTCGATCACCGCGCGACGTGGCAGATCGAGCACCAGCCGGTCGAGCGCCCGCTGAACCTGGTCGAGGAAGTTGCCGTCGGGGCAGAGGAGAATCGCCTGCGCCAGTTCGTCGTGTTCGGCCTGCGAGAAGAGATCCATGGCCACCCAGTCAGGCGAAACGCCGCAACCATCGCACACGATGAGGATTTCCGACGGACCGGCAATCATGTCGATTCCCACCCGACCAAAGACTCTGCGTTTGGCCTCGGCAACGTAGGCGTTGCCCGGTCCGGTAATCTTGTCCACCGACGGAATGCTTTCGGTACCGTAGGCGAGTGCTGCGACCGCCTGGGCTCCGCCGATCGTGAACACCCGGTCGGCACCGGCGAGCGCCGCAGCGGCAAGCACGAGCGGGTTGCGCTCGCCCTGCGGCGTGGGCACCACCAGGATCAACTCGCCAACGCCCGCTACCTTGGCCGGTACCGCATTCATCAGCACCGAGGAGGGGTAGGCAGCCTTGCCACCGGGAACATAGAGGCCCACCCGATCGAGTGCGTTGATCCGTTGACCGAAGCGGTTGCCGTATTCGTCCTCGTAGGACCAGCTCTCGAGGCGCTGCCTCTGGTGGAAGTGCGCAATCCTCGCATGCGCATGCTCAAGAGCCCTACGCTGCCGATCGGGAAGGGTTGTGAGGGCCGCGTGGCAGGTCGACGGGTCGACTTCGAGTTCGGCGATGCGGGCTGCCTCGAGTCGGTCGAATTGCCGGGTGTAGCGAAGCACCGCCGCATCGCCCTCCTGGCGGACTGCGGTGAGGATCTCCGACACCACCCTGCCGACCGCATCGTCGCGCTCCTCCTCCCAGGCGAGGCGCTGTGCGAACCGCGCTGCAAAGCCCTCCTCTGCGGTATCGAGGCGCAAGACCCTCATGGCCAGCGGGCGTGTTCGGCCGCGCGCCGGGCATCGTGGCCTTGCAGGTCGAGTGCGCGCAGCAGCGGTGCAAGGCGCTCGCCGCGCGTCTTGAGCGCAGCCTGGTTCACGATCAGTCGTGATGAGACCCTGCAGATCTCCTCCACTTCCACCAGGTGATTCGCCTTGAGGGTACTTCCAGTGCTTACAAGATCGACGATAGCCTCGGCCAGACCGACCAGCGGGGCCAGTTCCATCGACCCGTAGAGCTTGATCAGGTCGACATGAACGCCCTTCTCGGCAAAGTGCCGTCTAGCGGTTGCGGTGTATTTGGTGGCCACCCGAAGCCGTGCTCCGCGACGCACTGCGCGTGCGTAATCAAAGCCCGCCCGTACCGCCACGCACATCCGGCACCTGCCAATCCCCAGATCCACCGGCTGGTAGAGCCCCTGACCGCCGTGTTCGAGGAGGACGTCGTGGCCAGCGACTCCCATGTCGGCGGCACCATGTTCCACATAGGTGGGCACATCGCTCGCACGCACGATCAGCAGTCGAATGCCCGGGTCGCTGGTTTCGAGGATGAGTTTGCGCGAATGCAGCGCAGCTTCGGCCACCGTCACGCCGGCATGGACGAGCAGTGGGATTGCTTCCTCAAGAATCCGCCCCTTCGAAAGCGCAAGGGTGATCGGACCCGTCGCGGCCCTTGCGGTCGCAGGCGAATCGTGACTCGCCCGCACACCCGCGTGATCGGGTGTGGCGCCACTCATGCGCGGACCCGCTCCACCCGCGCACCGAGTTGCTGGAGCTTGCCTTCCATGCCCTCGTAGCCGCGGTCGAGGTGGTAGATCCGCTCCACCGACGTTTCGCCCTCGGCAACCAGCCCAGCGATCACGAGCGCTGCCGACGCGCGAAGGTCGGTGGCCATTACGCGCGCGCCCGACAGCCCTCGAACGCCCTTGACGACCGCAGTATTGCCTTCGATCTGTATGTTTGCGCCAAGGCGGTTGAGTTCCTGCACATGCATGAAGCGGTTTTCGAAGATCGTCTCGTGAATGATCGACGTGCCGTCGGCGAGCGCGTTGAGCGCCATGAACTGCGCCTGCATGTCCGTGGCAAAGCCGGGGTAGGGCGCAGTCCGAAGGTTGACCGGAAGCGGGCGCTCGTGCATCGCCAGTTCCACCCAGTCCTCCCCCGTCTGAAGGCTCGCTCCGGCCTCGCGCAGTTTCTCGAGCGTGGCATCCATGCTTGCGGGCAGCGCCGAGGTGATGCGGATCCGACCCCCGCAAGCTGCAGCCGCGCAGAGCAGCGTGCCCGCCTCGATCCGGTCGGGCATGATGCGGTGGCTTGCGCCGCGGAGCGCGTGAACACCCTCAACCCGCAGCTGATCGCTTCCGATCCCCTGGATGTGCGCTCCCATCGCCACGAGAACCCTGGCCAGATCCACCACCTCGGGTTCGCGTGCCGCGTTTTCGATCAGTGTCTCACCCTCGGCAAGCACAGCGGCCATGAGCAGGTTTTCGGTGCCGGTAACCGTGACCATGTCGGTGACGATGCGCGCCCCGCGCAGCCGATCCGCACGCGCGAGCAGATAACCGTGCTCGATCCGGATCTCGGCACCCATCGCCTCCAGGCCCTTGATGTGCTGATCCACCGGCCGCTGTCCGATCGCACAACCCCCTGGCAGGGACACCCTTGCCTCGCCGAAGCGGCCCAGGAGAGGCCCGAGGACGAGAATGCTTGCCCGCATCGTCTTCACGAGGTCGTAAGGTGCCTCCACCGAAACCAGGTCGCTCGCCTGAAGCCGCATCCAGTCGCCCTCACGCTGGATCTGTACGCCCATCCCGGCGAGCAGGCGCTGCATGGTGCGCACATCCTGCAGCTGCGGGACATTACGCAACTCGAGCGCCTCTGCACTGAGCAGACTGGCCGCAAGGATCGGTAGCGCCGCATTCTTGGCGCCCGAAACATCGACGCGGCCCTCGAGTTCACCACCACCCCGGATCAGGAATCGATCCATGTCGTTGTCTCCGCTTTGACAGCGCCACCGGCATGGGGGCGCGTTGTTGTGTTGCAGCCCCCTCGGAGCGCAACCGCGACCGCGTCGGTCAGGGCTGCCCGGGAGTGCGAGCTTGCCCCAGGTTCGGTGGCTGCCCGGGAGGATGTGCCTCCTCAGGGGTGAGAGTCTTCATCGAAAGCGCATGAATCTCCTCGCGCATCCGTTCTCCGAGTACGGCATACACCATCTGATGCCGTGCGATCAGCCGCTTGCCGGCGAAGGCACTGCACACGATGCGCGCCTCGAAGTGGTGGCCATCTCCGCTCACCTCAAGCTCGTGGCAGTCGAGCCCGGCGGCGATGTAGCCGCGCAGTGTGTCTGGCGAAAGCATCTCTAGCGATCCCCTTGCATGATGTCGAGGAAGACGT
>Ga0194125_10008268_pt1 | contig 14731 bp, 10 predicted proteins | sample TA2KigC250mmetaG_FD_148626 | JGI IMG/M metagenome (GOLD analysis project Ga0194125, IMG submission 148626) | Freshwater microbial communities from Lake Tanganyika, Tanzania - TA2015034 Kigoma Deep Cast 250m | ecosystem: Environmental > Aquatic > Freshwater > Lake | place: Tanzania: Lake... | reverse complement strand
CGGGCTGGGTGCAGTGTCCCGGCGCGGAAATCCTGTCCGATCCGGCCCGGCACGGCGAACTGCGCGGGTACATCCACGGCGTCGTCGCGCGGTTCAAGGACGACCGGCGGGTCCATGCGTGGGACGTCTTCAACGAGCCGGAGAACGACAACCGGAACAGCTACGGTGCGGCCGGGGCGAAGACGGAGATCCCGAACAAGGCGGAGATGGCCCTGGCGCTCCTGCCGAAGGCCTTCGCGTGGGCGCGCGAGGCGAATCCCTCTCAGCCCCTGTCGGCGGCGCCGTGGCGCGGCCCCTGGCCGGAGCATGCGGCGATGGACCCGATCGAGCGCGCCATGATCGAGGAGTCGGACGTGATCAGCTTCCACAACTACGCGGACCTCGGGCAGGTGAAGCTGCGCGTCGGGCAGTTGCGCCGCTACAACCGCCCGATTCTGTGCTCGGAGTACATGGCCCGCCCGGCGGGCAGCACGTTCGACCCGGTCCTCGGGTGGCTGAAGGAACAGAAGGTCGGCGGCTACAACTGGGGGTTCGTCGCGGGCAAGACGCAGACGCAGTACCCCTGGGATTCGTGGCAGAAGGCCTACACGGCCGAGCCGCCGGTGTGGTTCCACGAGATCCTTCGCGACGACGGATCCCCGTACCGTCCGGAGGAGGTCCGCTACATCCGGTCCCTCACCGGCCGGCGCTGATGGCCTCGTAGAGGCCGGGCTTCCAGACATCCGAGAAGAGCGGGGGGATCTGGCGGCGCGCGATCTCGCGGAAGGGTTCCGCGTCGATCGGGACGAACTCCATGCCGCCGGCCTCCAGCTTCCGCCGGTAGTCGGCCTCCATGCGCTCGACCTCGAGGTTGTGCCAGCGCGTGGCCTCGTCGAAGGCGGCGAGGAGCCAGTCGCGCTCCCGCGGGCTGAAGCGCCGCTCGAAGCTCGGGCCCAGGGCCGGGACGTAGAACCCGATCAGGTGGCGGGTCTCCATCGCGTACCGCTGGACCTCGTCGAGGTGGTTGGCGCTGATCGTCGCCAGCGGGTTCTCCTGGCCCTCGACGACGCCAAGCCGCAGCGCCATGAAGATGTCCGTGAAGGGGATCGGCGTCACGTTGGCGCCGAAGGCCTGCCAGGCCTTGATGTAGACCTCCAGCTCCGGAACGCGGAGCTTCATGCCGCGGAGATCCTCCGGTGTGAGGACCTTCTTCGTGGACGTCGTCAGGTAGCGCGGGCCGCGGAACCAGGGGCGAAGGAGCCGGATCCCCGCGCGCTCCTGCATGACGCGACGGAGGTCCGCGCCGATCGGGCCGTCCCAGACGGTCTCGACGTGGGCGTAGTCGCGCCAGACGAACGGCGCCTCGACCACCCCGTACTCCGGCGCATACCAGCCCACGATGGCCAGCCCGCTGATGACCATGTCGACCGTCCGCAGCTTGAGGCCCTCCGTCAGCTCGCGCTCGTTGCCGAGCTGGCCGCCGGGATAGACGCGCACATCGAGCGCGCCGTCCGAGGCCGCGCAGGCGTTGCTCGCGATCCGGACCGCCGCCTGGTGCAGCAGTTCCGACGGCCCCGCCGTGTAGGCGATGCGGAAGACGGGGCGGGCCTCCTGCCGCCCGCAACCGGACACGACGAGGAGCAGGCCGGCGGAGACAAGGCGGAGCAGGGGATGGACGGATGAACGGATGGATGGAGATCTGCGACGGCAGGCCGCCCGGCCCGCCCCGCCGCCGGTTGCCGGCTGTTGGCTGCTGGCTGTCGGCTGCTGGATGTTGGTCTTTGGATGTTGGCTGTTGGGTGTTGGCTGTTGGCTCTTGGCTGTTGAGTCCCGTCCGCCCGTCCGATGCCCGGTGTTCGATGTCCGGCGTTCCGTGTTCACTTGAGCCTCCCGCCGCTTCCCTGGACCAGCGCCAGGGAGAGGTCCGGAACGAACGCCAGGATGAGCAGCAGCACGACCAGCATGGCGTAGAAGGGGGTCATGTGGCGGAGGATCGTCTTCACCGGCACGCCCGTGGTGCCCGCGAGGACGAACAGCAGCATGCCTACCGGCGGCGTCAGCAGTCCGATCATGATCCCCATCTGGAAGACCACGCCGAAGTGCACGATGTCGATACCGTAGGCCGCAAGGACCGGCAGCAGCAGCGGCGTCAGGATGATCATGATGCTTCCGCCCTCCATGACCGTCCCGAGAACCAGGATCAGGCCGATCAGGAGGAGCAGAAGGATCGCGCGGCTGGACGTGAGCGACTGGAAGAGGCCGATGAAGGCGCCCGCGTCCACCTCCCGCGTGATCAGGAACCCGAAGCAGGACGCGCAGGCCATGATGAACATGATCGCCGCGGTGCGGCGCGCCGTGACGAGCAGGATGGCGGGCAGGTCGCGCCACTTCAGGGTGCGGTAGATGCCGAGGCCCGCGACCAGCCCGTACGCGACCGCCAGCGCGCCGGCCTCGGTCGGCGTCACGAGTCCGCCGAAGATCCCGCCGAGGATGATGACCGGCATCAGCAGGGCGGGCGCGGCGCTGCGAAGGCTGGCCAGGATCTCCCGGCGGTTTCGCGGCTCGCCGGCGGGATGCCCGTCCCGGCGGGCGATCCACGCGCACACGACCAGCGTGAGGACCGCCAGCAGGATCCCGGGCAGCGTACCCGCGAGGAAGAGCTTCCCGACCGAGGCGCCGGAGACCGATGCGTAGATGATGAAGCCGACGCTGGGCGGGATGATCGGCCCCATCGTCGCCGCCGCCGCGTTGAGCGCCGCCGCGTAGCCCTTCGGATAACCCTTCGCGGTCATCATCGGCACCATGGTGGACCCGACCGCCGCGGCGCTGGCGATGGCGGCGCCGGAGACCATGGCGACGAGCATGTTCACCGCCACGACGACGTAGGCCAGTCCGCCGCGCGGCTTGCCGATGATCGCGAGCGCCAGCCGGGTGAGGCGCTGCGTGATTCCCGCCGCGTTCATGATCTCGCCCGCCAGCAGGAAGAAGGGCAGCGCCAGAAGGACCATCGAGTCCGCGCCAACGCAGATGCGCTGCGCGACCAGCATCGGGGAGAGGTCGGTGCAGGTGACGACATAGACCAGCGCGCTGGCGCCCATCGCGTGGGCGATGGGCATTCCCAGCAGCATCAGCGCCAGCATGAGGCCGATGAGGAGGATCATCGGGCGCCTCCTCGGTCGTCGGCCGGCGGCCGGTCGGACGTGTCGCGCTCCGTGAACTCGCCGCGGCGGAACCGTTGCAGGGCGTAGGCCAGGCTCAGCAGCGAGGCGACCGGCAGCGCGGCGTAGAAGAACAGGTTCAGCGGCCATTGCAGCGCGGAGGTCACCGTGCCCCGGGTCTCCCAAACCCAGAGGGCGCCCAGGACGGTGAGGGCGGCATGGAACAGGCAGACGCCCGCCGCCATCGCCACCTCGACGGCGCGCTGGAGACGCGGAGGGAACTTCTCGACGAAATACTCGACGCGGATGTGCTCCCGGTCGCGCAGGACCAGCGCCGAGCCCACGAGCGAGAACCAGACGAACAGGTAGCGGACGAACTCGTCGCTCCAGGAGAGCGAGTTGTTGAGCACGTAGCGGAAGAAGATCGCGCCCAGCACGATCGCCGCCATCAGGGCGTTGAGCCCGATCAGGAGGATGTCGCCCGCGCGATCGACCCATCGCGCCGCCCCGCCGAGTTGTCGGTCCATGTGGTCCATCGTGCGATCCCCCGGGGTGCGAATCAAGCCGGTCGCGGCGCGGCGTCCACGCGGTCGAGCCGGGACAGGTCCCCGGCGAGGAAACGCTGTGCGTTCCCGAGGGCCGCGACGGCCATCCGGCGGTTGGCCTCGGCCGTGTTGGATCCGACATGCGGTGTCAGCACGACGTTCGGGAGCGTGCGAAGGTCCCGCGCCGGATCGGCCGGCACGTAGGGCTCCGTCTCGAACACGTCGAGCGCCGCGCCGGCGAGGCGGTCCGCGGCCAATGCGTCGAAGAGCGCCGTCTCGTCCATCAGCGCGCCGCGCGCGGTGTTGATCAGCATCGCCTCCGGACGCAGCCACGCCAGCCGTTCGGCGCCGAGGAAACGGCGCGTTTCGGGGATGGAGGGGAGATGGACGCTGACGAAGTCCGCGGCGCCGAACATCGCACGGACGTCCGTCGTGTACTCGCCGCCCCCGGCGCCCGCCAGCGGCCCGGCCATGCGCTCCGGCGGCAGCTGGTCGCAGGCGATCACCCGCATGCCGAATCCGCGCGTGGCGATCGAGGCGACCCTCCGTCCGATCGCGCCGAAGCCCAGGACCCCCAGCGTGCGGCCGCACACCTCGACACCGCCGGCCCCGGCAAACCCGCCGTCGATGACCTTCCGATGCAGGTCCGCGACGCGTCGGGCCAGGGCGCCCATCAGCCAGATCGCGTGCTCCGCCACGCTGGCATCGAGCGCGCCGGGCGTGTTGGTGACCGCGATGCCGCGCGCCCGGGCCAGGGCCTTGTCGATGCCGTCATGGCCCACGCCGAACCGCGCGATGAGGCCGCTGCCATCGGCCGCGAGCGCCTCGTACAGTGGGCCGCGATAGGGCGCGACGCCGACGATGACCGCGCGGGCCCCGCGCGCCGCCACCGCGGCCGCGAGCCCCGCCTCATCCTCCGGCGCCGCCTCGCATCGCACTCCCTGGGCCGCCCGGAATACAGCCTCTCCCTTGCGGTACTCCTTCTCCGTCACCAGGACGATGGGCAACGATCCGCCGTCAGCAGGGTCCTTCACAATATCGCTTCCTTCTCTTCGTCCGCCGTTCGATGTTCGATGTTCGATGTTCGATGTTCGTTGGCTGTTGGTTGTTGGATGTTGGTTGTTGGTTGTTGGTTGTTGAATGTTGCCTCATCCTCTCGCCGCGAGCATCCGCCGGCATCCCTCGCGGATGAACAGTGTGTCGATGCCGCAGGCGATGAACCGGAAGCCGTCGCCCACGCGGCGGCGGACCTCGTCGGCGTCGACCGGCACGACATGGATCCCCGGCGCGACGCCGTTCCGGCGGCAGGCATCCAGGATCGACTGCTGCGCGGCCCGCACGCGGGGATGGTCGAGCTGTCCGGCGAGGCCCATCGAGGCCGAGAGGTCGTACGGACCGATCAGGACCGCATCGATGCCGGGCACCGCGAGGATCTCGTCCGCCCGCTCGACGCCGCGGATGTGCTCGATCATGACCACGACCACGACGCTGCGATTGTGGGCGCCGAAGTAACCGGCGAAGTCCGTCCCGTACCCCGTCGCGCGGCACAGCGACGCGCCGCGGACGCCGTCCGGCGGGAACCGCGCCATGGCGACGGACTGCGCCGCCTCCTCGGGTGAGTTGACCGACGGCACGATGATGCCGGCGGCGCCCAGATCGAGCACCTTCTTGGCCGCGACCGGATCGCACGACGGGAGGCGTGCCAGCAGGTCGCACCCGCTCCCTTTCGCCGCGAGCGCGACGCGGTGGAACTCCTCCAGTCCGATGGCCGTGTGCTCCATGTCGACGCCGAGGAAATCGAATGCCTCGCCCGTCATGATCTCCGCCACGACCGGGCTCCCGGTCATCAGCCATCCGCCCAGCACGGGCTGGTTCCGTCCCAGCATCTCCTTGGTCCTGCTCATCGGGGATCTCCTCCGTTATGCGTCAGCCGAAGATGTTTGAAGTCCATCACGCGCCCGCCCGGCTGGGCGAGCGCCTCGATCGTGATCGCGGACAGGCCGGCGGGCAGGTGCAGCGTTCCGGCCTTGAGCACGCCCCACTCGCGGTTGCGGTACTTGGCGTGGCCCTCGGCGTCGCGATGGGGCAGCGGGAGGTCGGGGGCGGGCGCGGCGGGAACGACGGCCTCAACCGCGGCTTCGCCGGCGGAAACACGGATTCGCGACCCCGCGTCGGCGGCCGGGCACGCGAAGGCGAGTTCGACCGCGTACTCCCCGGCGCGCGCGGCGTCGATCTCGAACCGGATCCGGCCGGAGGTGTTCGTCCAGTTCGTGAGCCAGTCGTGGGCGAAGCCCGGGCCGCAGGCGAACGAAAGGGGTGCGGTGGGGTAGGACTGCGGCGCATGCAGGTCGACCGGGTTGTGCTCCGCGTGGCCGACCGGGATCGGGGGCCGGCGGAGCCCGTCGCGGAAGATGTCGTCGATCCATGCCTCGTACTTCGCCGACAGGTCCGCCACGAGCGCCGGTTCGCCGGCGGCGATGTTGTTCGACTGCCCCGGGTCGGCGAGCATGTCATAGAGCTGCCAGTCGCCCGCGCTTCCGTCGTTCGCCTTCGCAGCGGAGCCGCCGGACCTTCCCTTGATCTCGCGGACCAGCCGGTACCGCTGTGTCCGCACCGCGCCGGGATAGCGGTTGGTCTCGTCGATGGGGTTGTGCGTGAAGAGCGTCCGCGCCGGCCACGACGCCTCGCGTCCCTCCAGCAGCGGCCGCAGGCTGACGCCGTCGACTTTGGGCCCCGGCGGCGCGGGCACGCTGCAGAGGTCGAGCAGGGTGGGGTAGAGGTCAATGTGCGAGACGATGGGCGCGACGGTGTGCGGGGTCCATCCGGCCGCGGCCCAGCGCATGAACAGCGGCACCCGCGTGCCGCCCTCGTGGACGCTGGTCTTCCCGCCGCGCATTCCCGCGTTGTAGATCTTCACGCCGGCCGTTCCGCCGTTGTCGGTCAGGAAGACGACGAGCGTGTTGTGGGCCATCTTCAGTTCGACGAGCTTCGCCAGCAGCCGCCCGACGTTGTCGTCGATGTTCTCGCACATGCCCCAGAAGGCCGCGACGTTGTCCTCAAAACCCGCCTTCTTGAACTTGTCGAAGTGGCGGTCCGGCACCTGGAACGGCGAGTGAGGCGCATTGTAGGCCACGTAGCAGAAGAACGGCTGCGCGCCGCCCTTCTCGATGAAGCGCATCGCCTCGTCGGTCAGCACGTCGGTGATGTACCCCTTCGTCGCCTCGGGCTTCGTGCCCCGGAGCAGCTCGGCGTCGAAGTAGTGGTTCCAGTGGCCTGCCGTGAGGCCGAAGAACTCGTCGAAGCCCTGGCCGGTCGGGTTGTACGGGTACTGCTCCCCGTTGTGCCACTTGCCGATGCAGGCGGTGCGGTAGCCGCCGCCGCGCAGGGCCTCGGCAAGCGTGACCTCGTCCGGCCGCATCGCCTCGCGGTTGTGCGTGACGCCGTGGACCCCGGTGCGGACCGGCCAGCGCCCGGTCAGAAGCGCGGCGCGGGTGGGGGCGCAGAAGGAGTTCACATAGAACCGGTCGAAGCGCACGCCGGACGTCGCGAGCGCGTCGATGTGCGGCGTGCGGACGTGCGGATTGCCGTGGATCGAGAAGTCGCCGTAGCCCTGGTCGTCGGTGATGATCAGGAGGATGTTCGGCCGCAGCGGCGTGCGCTTCGCCTCCTCGACCACCGGCACGTCCCTGTTCATGGCGTCGAAGGCCGCCTGCAGGCGCTTCACCTCGGACGGGTGGCCGGCGGCGGCGTCCTTCTGCTCGCCCGGGTCCGCATCGAGGTCGAAGAGCTGCATCGCGCGGGGAGCCACGCCCGTCTTGAGCCCGGGATAGGCGTCGGGACCGTACTGGTTCGCGGGGGCGAGGACGGTCGTGCCGTCCGGCCCGCGCGGGTCGATCCATCGGCCGTCGGGCTCGAGCTTCGGATCCATCTGCCGCGACGGCTTCACGTGGAGCTTCCATCGCGCGTCGCGGACCGTGACCAGCTTCGACCCCTGGTGGCCGAAGATGACGTCGTGAACCGGCCGTTCGTCCCCGGCCAGCAGAGGCAGCAGGTTCCGCCCGTCCAGAACACGGTCGTCGGGCATCGCGGCGCCCGCCGCTGCGAGCGCGGTCGCGAAGACGTCCATCATCACGGTCAGCTGTGCGCTCGTGCGTCCCGCGGGGACGCGGCCGGGCCAGCGGGCGATCATCGGGACGCGGTAGCCGCCCTCCCACGACGTCGCCTTCATGCCGCGCAGTCCGCCGGCGCTTCCGCCGTACCACGGTCCGTTGTCGCTGGTGAAGACGACCAGCGTGCGGTCCTCGACGCCCGCCGCCTTGAGCGTGTCGAGCACCTCGCCGACGCTCGCGTCGACCTCCGCCACGGCGTCGCCGTAGAGCCCCGCGCCGCTCTTCCCCTCGAAGGCGGGCGATACGGCCAGCGGCTTGTGGGGCATCGCGTGGGCGAAGTAGAGGAGGAACGGACGGTCCTTGTTGCGCCGGATGAAAGCGACCGCCCGGTCCGTGTAGCGCCGCGTCAGCGTCGCCTGCACCGCGGGATTCTCGACGACGCGGGTGCCGTCCAGCAGGTGAACGGGCCGCATGTCGTTGGAGTAGGGGATCCCGAGGTACTCGTCGAACCCGCGCTCGGTCGGCAGCGAACCCGGCTTGTGGCCGAGGTGCCACTTGCCGACCATGCCGGTCGCGTAGCCCGCGGCGCGGAGCACCTGCGCGAGCGTCACCTCGGAGGCCGGCATCGCCAGCGAGTCGGCCTCGGGACCCGCGTCGGGCGTCGGGTTCTGCGTCATGCCGCAGCGGAACGGGTAGCGCCCCGTCAGCAGCGAGGCCCTCGTGGGCGCGCAGAAGGGCGCCGGGCAGTTGAACTGCGTCAGCCGCGCCCCCTCCGCCGCCATCCGGTCGAGCCGCGGCGTCTTGAACTTCGGATGCCCGTAGCAGGCGAGATCCCCGTACCCGAGGTCGTCGGCGAGGATGATGACGATGTTCGGACGCTCCGGCGCCGCCGGGGCGGCGGATGCGACGAGCAGCGCGGCCGCAAGGCCGGCCAGGCGCGAGGCGGTCGGATTCATGATGCATGCCTTTCGCGGTTCGGGGAGTCCGGGGAGCGATCAGGAGACGCGTGATGACCGGCAGGAGTCGGGCCGGGATACCCTCCGAACTCCTGGCATGCCCTGACCATCGCGACGAAGTTCTCCGGGCGGCAGGAGGAGTGGATACTGTTCGACGACGTCAGGATATAGCCGCCGCCGGGCGCCGCGTCGGCGATCGCCTGGCGCACGGCCTCGCGGACCTGCTCCGGCGTGCCGTGGGGCAGCAGATGCGCGCAGTCGATGTTGCCGGTGATGCACACGCGGTCGCCGACGAGCCGCTTGACCGTCGCCAGGTCCATGCCCGCGACCGGTTCGACCGGGTTGATCCCGTCGGGGCCGGCGGAGACGATGTCCTCGAGGATCGGGTAGAGGTTGCCGTCCGAATGCTTGATGCAGAAGGCGCCCTCGTCGTGGATCATCGCAATCATCCGCTTCAACGGCGGCAGGACGAACTCGCGGAACTGGTCCGGGCTCATCATCGGTCCGAGGTTCCCCGCGTAGTCGTCGCCGAGCACGATCACCTCCGCGCCCGCCCGGATCGCGCGCTGCACGATCCGCATGTTGCACGCGAGCACCTTCTCCATGAGCGCCCGCACGAGGTCCGGCTCGAGGATGAAGTTCGCGAGCAGGTTGTCGAGGCCGTTCAGGTACGCCGACCACATGAACGCGGCGCGGTGGTGGAAGCAGATCGCCCGCTTCCCCTTGTAGCGCGCGACGAGATCGGGCAGCTTCCCGAGCCGGTGCGGCGCGTCGGGATCGGGCGGCACGTAGGCGCGCGCCTCGTCGATCGTCGCGACCGGCCCGCGCAGCGGATGCGCGACGGCTTCGGGACCGGGCAGGTAGTCCACGCCCCACTCGTCGGTGTAGGAGCCGTCGTCGTTGTCGCGCACCTTCGCGAAGAACGCCCCGCAGCCGACGCCGTCCATGTCGAGCCGGTCCATGCAATCGGCGACATCGCGGCATCCCGGCACGGCGGCGCGCGCGACTTTCTCGTCGACGACGAACTCGATGACCGGAACCCGGTCGGGTTGACCGCGTTTCAAGGCGGCGTGGACGCGTTCGACGGAGTTCATGGGGCGATGGGTTCCCTGCCGGGCGGCTGCGCCCGATGCGTGTACGGGGCGGTGGTGAACTCGAACCGAAAGGCATCGACGAGGGGCTCGGTCGTCGAGACGCCGCAGTCCTTGGCGGACAGGATCGGCACTCCGGCGCGGGTGCAGTTGCGGAGAACGACGTTGAGGATCAGCGGCCCGGGACCCGCCTCGGCGGCGCGCTTCTGCGCAGGCTCGGTGACCTCGACGCGGACCGGCACCCGGGCGTCGTCCCAGTGGACGTTCTCGAAGACGACGCCGTCGATGCGCCCGGGGGGCCGTCCGCGGGCCTCGCTGCCGACCAGCAGGGACAGGGCGCGCGACGGATGGGCGGGGGACCGTTCGCGGTTCCGCTCGTACCGCCGGTCGTAGTGCTCGAGGAACGACTCCATGCGGATGTCGCGGAAGACGATGTTCTCCATCCGCGCCCCGCGCACGCAGTCGAGCCGGATCCCGTCGGCGGCGGACAGGATGTCGATGCCCTCGAAGAGGAAGTTGCGCATGACGTCGCAGTCGGTCTCGCTGCCGACGCGGATGCCGTTGGCCTTGTGGACCCAGAGGACGCAGTTACGGTAGGTCAGGTTTTCGACCACGGCGCGGCCGGCGCGCGCCTTCGGGCTGAGGCCGTCGTCCTCGGAGAGGATGAAGCAACCCTCGACGAGGACGTTGTTGCAGCGGTCGATGTCGATGCCGTCGTGGTTGCTCAGGCGGACGTCGCTCAGGATCTTCAGGTTCCGGATCTTCAGGTCGTCGGTGAGGAACGCGTGCACATTCCAGGAGTAGGAATCGCGCACCGTCACGTCGCGGATGCGGACCTTCCGGCACCCGGCGATGGCGAGGGCTCGCCCCGGCTTCTTCGCGATCTTCTCGGCCGCCTCCCAGCCCTTGCGAACGACATAGCCGTTGGCGTCGATCGTGCCCGGCCCCGAGATCGTCAGGTTCGTCACGGCGCAGGCCTGGACATAGGCGATCATGTCCGGGCTGGCGGGCAGGGGCCGCACGCTGTCGTGCCGGTCCAGCGCCTGGAGCAACGCCCCGGCGTCGAGGTGGAGCGTCGTGTCCGAGCGCATGCGAAGGCTTCCGGTCCGGTAGTGGCCCGCCGGGAACCGCAGTACGCCGCCGGCGGGGAGCGCGTCGATCGCACGCTGCACGGCCTCGGTCGAGTCCGTGACACCGTCAGCCCGCGCCCCGGCCTGCGCCGCGTCGACGATGGCGGCGCCCGGTGCCGGCGGCGCGATCGCGTCCGGCGCTTCGAGGAAGAGGAAGAGCTTCGGAAGGAAGTTGACCTGCACCACCATCTTCGCGGGCCGTGCAGACACGAATTCGACGTGCGAAGCCTTCCATGCCGGCCGGATGCCGAGACGGGCGGGTTGGACGGTGGCGGATTGAACCGGGGTGCCGTCGAGCAAGGCGACGTCCACCTCGGCCGGCCCCGTGCACACGGCCTGCGCGTAATAGATGTCCTTGTAGGCGAGAACGGGCACCGCGACGCCGTCGATCGTGAGCGCGAAGACGGAGCTGGCCCGGCCGGGCACGGACAGGGGCTGCACCGCCGCGGCCGGGAGGATCAAGGCAAGCGCCAGTGTGGCAACGGCGCACCGAAGAACTCCATTCAGTCCGCTCGCTGTGGTTGACGATGCTCGCAAAGGCCTCCCGTTCGGCCGGGCGAGCCGCCCGGCCCTACCTGCCGCAACCCTTGAATCCGCGGTGGGGCCGGGCCGCCGGCCCGGCCGATAAACGATGGTCAGGCGAACTGGGTGCATGCGTGAAGGGTCGAACGTCATCCGGGACCCCGCGACGAGGGTGCTTCGAATGCAGCGTGGAGACTGCGGAGTCCGTCCCGCACCGTGGCGCGGTCGCCGACGATGACGAACATCCGGAACGGGTACTCGCCCGGTGCGATTCCGGCAGGGTCCTTCACGCGGAAGACGCAGTTCCACTTCACGACCTTCTCGGCCTTGAAGCGGAAGCGGCCGAACGTCGGCCCGGTCGTGCGCGGGGCCGGCTGGGGCGGCGCGTAGATGCCCATCGCGTGCGATCCGCCGGGGAGGCCGAGGACCACGGGGCGCGGGATCTCGCCGGGACCGTCCGTCAGTGACTCCAGTTCGCCGGTCTTCGGATCATACTGAAGGAACTCGGAGAATTCCGGCGGCATGTAGCCCGTCAGGGCCTCGAACACCGCATGGGTGTGGCGCTCGCCCTGCGGCACGCGGAAGGTGACGTTGTAGGTGATGACGTGCGGCAGGTTCGACCAGCCGATGGTCACGCGTTTGGCCAGAAGGTGATCCGAGAGCACGGTCGTGTTCTTCGCCGGGTTGGGGCCGGATTTCTGCCCCGGCGCGAGCCAGAAGGCCATCTGCGTGACGGTCTCCAGCGTGTTCGAGGCGGCGCGTAGGAGCAGCAGGCGGCTGGACGACGTGGGGCCGGTGTGGTCGCGCGACGATCCGGCCTCGGTCGGGTTGAACGTCTCGTTCAGGATCGGGCTTCCCGCGTCGAAGTTCGCGGCGGATTGGAGCTGCCGCCCGTGGTCGAACGAATCGATGAACTCGCGCCCGTTCCACGTCAGCGAGTGGATCGCCCCCGCAAGCCGGGGCGTCGTCGTGATGACGATCTCCGACGTCCCCGCGGATGCGCGGACAACCGAGGTTCCGTCGGGTGCGGCCCGGCATGTCGGCGCCAGCGCGATGAGAGCGGTTGCGATCCCGGGCAGCCATGCCGGCACCTTGATGATCTCATGGCCATCCATTTCGCACTTCCGTGGCATTACTCGCTTCTCCGGCCACGCAGGCCTCCGGTCACGGCCTTACTCCCTCTCGGGACCATTCGTCCCCGATGATCCGTCCGAGGAGGAAGAACTTCCGTTCGGGATACCAGAGCACCGCCTGGCCGTTGCGCACGGTGAAGCTCGAGTACAGCGCGAGGTCGAGCCGGCCCTTCGTGCCGGGCTTGCCGAGGCTGATGCCGTCGTGGTCGAAGAAGAACTGCGGTTCATCGAACCATACCGGCTGGTCGGCCCCGGCCTGGAAGCGGCCCGCGACCAGGTGGATCGGCCGGCGGTGATAGCTCGAGTCGGTGGGCTTGTAGCCCTTGTAGTTGCCGTCGTGGCTGTGGATGAAGAGCACGTAGCGGCCGCTGCCGGCCTCGTTGCCGCCCACGTCGTACATCGGGCAAGGCGAGAGCGGATGGAGCAACGGCTCGCCGCCGTCCTTGCGCAGCAGGCGGCGCGGTGGGGTCCACGTCTCGCCGGTGTCGGCGCTGACGCTCCAGAATGGGCTCCCGGAGGCGGTGCGCATGACGCAGAAGAGCCGCCCGTCGGGCAGCTTCACCACGGTCGGCTCCTGGCAGGCGCTGACCTCGGGGTGGCCGGGGAAGGGGACGGACAGCGCCTGGTCGTCGGCCATGAACCACGAGATCTTCAGGTCCTTCGGCTCGGGGTTGTCGTCGACGTTCTCGAACCGCATGAACTCGACGCGCGAGTCGGCGGAGATCCATGACTTGGTCGGGTTCTTCTTCACGGCAAAGCTCGTCCAGCGCGTGAAGCCCGCGAAGTACTTTCCGTCCTTTCCGAGCCGCAGCGGCTTCTGCCAGCAGAGCATGTTCGGCGGCATCGTCGCGTCCGGGTTGTCCTGGGTGCTGCGGCGGACCGGCACGTTCTGCGGAGCGGACCACGTCGCGCCGTTGTCGTCGCTGCAGATCCCGTGCAGCCAGCCGGTGTGGTGCGGGAAGTTGTCCACGCGCCCGATGTGCTGGCTGTAGAGGATGTAGATGCGGCCCTTCCGGCTCACGAGCGGGTAGCCCCAGCTCGCCATGTGGCCGTCGCCCGGCTTCTTCGGGCCCGCGACGATCCGCGGCTTCGTCCACGTCTTGCCGCCGTCGTCGCTGCGCGCGAAGGCCTGGTGCTGGTCGGGCTGCGACTCGGCCGAGCTCTGGGTCCACACCGCCATCAGCGAACCGTCGGGGCCGTCGAATACGAGGAAGTGCTCGTTGCCGGTGTCGTTGACGCCCTCGTCGGTCACCTCGGGCACGAAGACGACGAAGTCGGGCTTCGTGATGCGGAGCTGGCCCGGGATGCGCGCCTTCAGGTCCGCCGGCGTCGCGATGAAGTTCGGGTCGGCGGGTTTCGCCGGCGCGTTCGTCGGCACCGCGCGGGCGGACAGGCCGGCCAGGGCGGCGGTGAGGACCAAGGCGGATCGTTTCATCGGGCGCTCCCGGGGTTGGCGGCGGGTTCGAACCATTCCCCGCCGATGATGCGGCCGAGCAGGAAGAACTTGCGGTCGGGATACCAGAGGACGGCGCGGCCGTCGCGGACGGTGAAGCTGGAGTAGAACGACAGGTCCATCCGGCCGCTCGTGCCCGGTTTGCCGAGGCTCGTGTTGTCGTGGTCCATGAAGAGACGCGGCTCGTCGAACCAGACCGGCTGGTCGGCGCCGGCCTGGAACCGGCCGGGCGCAAGGAGCATCGGCCGGCGGTTGGAGCCCGTGACGGGCGGCTTCGGCTTGTAGCCCGTGTAGGTCGTGTTGTCGTGGCCGTGGATGAAGAGCACGTAGCGTCCGCTGCCGGCTTCGTTGCCGCCGACGTCGTAGATCGGGCAAGGCGAAACCGGATGCAGCAACGGTTCGCCGCCGTCTTTGCGCAACAAACGGCGCGGCGGCGTCCACGTCTCGCCGGTGTCGCTGCTCACACTCCAGAACGGACTGCTGGCCGATGTGCGCATGACGCAGAACAATCGCCCGTCCGGCAACTTCACGATGGACGGTTCCTGGCAGACGCTGTTCTCGGGATAAGCTGAGCACGGCACGGCGAGCGCCTTCTCGTTGGACATGAACCAACTGATCTTCAAGTCGCGCGGCTCAGGACTGTCATCCACGTTTT
>Ga0194125_10008262_pt1 | contig 14739 bp, 11 predicted proteins | sample TA2KigC250mmetaG_FD_148626 | JGI IMG/M metagenome (GOLD analysis project Ga0194125, IMG submission 148626) | Freshwater microbial communities from Lake Tanganyika, Tanzania - TA2015034 Kigoma Deep Cast 250m | ecosystem: Environmental > Aquatic > Freshwater > Lake | place: Tanzania: Lake... | reverse complement strand
GTTGCCCCTCACATCCGCAAAATCGCGACAGCACAACGATAGCATGAACATGATCGGGCATGATGACGAACGTATCGGTCTCAACGCCAGCGTCATACCTTGAAACTTTTTTCCATACGGCTTGAAACAGTTCTCATGCATCAGAGAGAACCATCACACTTTACCTTGAGCTGTTTCTTTTTAGCCTCGGAGGAATCAGCAGGCGCTCCTTCGGGGTCTTCAGCGATAAGCGGGAAAACCTTCAATTCGATCAGATCCTCTGTGCCAATTTGAATTTTATACTCAGAAAACCCGGTCTTATCATTGCTCAAAAAGTTATCCCTCTCTATTACAGCTCGCCACCCACCCCCTTGAACTTCTCGACGAAAGCTGCTATTTTCCGGAAAACACTCTGTTTTTTAGGCAGATATTGCGGATTTAACGGGCTCATCTTGGGCAGAAGGGCATTGAGTTCCGTACCATTATCACTGGCAAACTCCCGTTTTAACGAGGTGGCGATATAACGCCTTGCAGCACCTTCGTTCAAACCTTCTGAACCAATTAATGCTTCTGCTTCCCGTTTTTGCTCCTCCCGGGCAAATGTAAAAAAGGCATCGATCACACTGGCCTTGTCACCAATCCGGTCAAGATCGGTTTGATGAATAAAATCAACCAGCAGGCTCTCTTTGGCGCGATTGCCAAGGCTGGCGCGAATCACCCTGCGTACTTCATGAACCAGTTCTGCTTTACTTTTGGTTTTTTTGTTGTGCTCGAAAATCAATTCCAGAATGTAGTCCAGATTGATCTCCCGGGACTTGAGCAGATCCACCTCAAAAACCACATCATCCCAATCAATGTTCGCCGAAGCTTTTTGATCAGCGGCTTTTTGCTGACGCAACCAATCGCGAATATCGTTGTAAGTGGAGCGATAATCCTGAATTCTGCGTTCAGCAGGCATCGCAATCGCCTGCATAGCCTGCAAATCTTCATCGCTTACATAATGCAGGGCTTTAAATGCCTCAACCGCTTCCGTATCGCTCATATCAACACTTTGCAGGGCTTTCAGGCTGGCAAATTCATCATAGTTTTGCAGCACGTTCTCAACCCGCAAATATTCGCCAAACAGTTTCGCGAAGGCTTTTTTGTCGGACTCCTTTACAATCTCATCCGGGTTGGGAAAGCACTGCTGCAATTCCGTCACTACCTCCATATAACCGCGTCGGGCTTCACCGGTTATCACATCGGTAAAGCCTTCCATGTACTCCTTGTAGCTTTTCTCCAGCACCACATTTCTGGTGTTATTGTCACCAAAGAGTGTAATAGCATCGATTGTGGCCTGTTCCAGATCGCGAAAGGTGACAATGTTGCCGAAGGTCTTGGTCGCATCAAAAATCCGGTTGGTGCGCGAAAAGGCTTGCAACAGGCCGTGATAACGCAAATTTTTATCGACAAACAAGGTGTTAAGCGCAGGGGCATCAAAGCCGGTCAGAAACATCCCCACCACAATCATGAGATCGATCTCCTGGCTTTTTACGCGCCTGGCGAGATCCCGGTAGTAGTTTTGAAAGCCATTGCTATCCAGGCCAAAACTGGTTTTAAACATCGCATTGTAGTCCCCAATGGCCGCGCCCAAAAACTCCTTGGCGCTGCTGTTCATAGCTGAAACATCAAAGCTCTCGTCCTGAATATCGCCTACAGCATCCTGTTCTTCATTGGCCGCGAACGAGAAAATGGTGGCCACCCTCAATGGTTTTTCGCTGCCTTTCTGCAATTCCCGGAACGACTCGTAGTAAAGCTTGGCCGCGTCCACGCTGCTGACCGCGAACATGGCATTGAAACCTTTCGCGCCACCTTGCAGGCGATGTGTTTTTTGCCGGAAGTTATTCAGGATGTACTTCGTGATTTCCCTGATCCGATCAGAGTGCAGCAAGGCCTGCCTGTTTTCGGCCGCATTGAGCTGTCTCTCATCCAACTCGCTTTCAATCGCCTTGAACTTCGGACGAACATCGTTGTAGTCCACCTTGAACTTCAGCACCTTTTCATCACGAATGGCATCGGTGATTACATAGGAGTGCAATTCACGGCCAAATACACTGGCCGTTGTCTCCGCACCGAGAGCGTTTTCAGGAAAGATCGGCGTGCCGGTAAAGCCGAACTGATAAAACTTCCTGAACTTTTTCTTCAGGTTCTTCTGCGCCTCGCCAAACTGGCTGCGGTGGCATTCATCAAAAATAAAGACAACCTGCTTGTTGTAGATCGGCAGGTTGCTTTCACCTTTTATCAGGTTATTGAGCTTCTGGATGGTGGTGACGATGATCTTGTTGTCATCCTTATCCAGATTGCGCTTCAGCCCGGCGGTACTGTCGGAACCGTTGACGCTATCCGGCGAAAAGCGCTGATACTCCCTCATGGTCTGGTAATCCAGATCCTTGCGATCAACCACGAAAAACACCTTGTCGATAAACTCCAGCTCGGTGGCCAGACGCGCCGCCTTGAAACTGGTCAGGGTCTTGCCAGAGCCGGTGGTATGCCAGACATAGCCGCCACCCTCTGTGTCACTCCATTTTTTAGCTTGCAAGGTACTGTTGATCTTCCACAACATGCGTTCGGTGGCCGCAATCTGATAGGGGCGCATCACCAGCAGGGTGTCACTGACATCAAACACCGAATAGTGCAGCAGCACATTGAGCAGTGTGTTTTTCTGGAAGAAGGTGGCTGTGAAATCTTTCAGGTCTTTGATCAGGCTGTTGTCCGCCTTCGCCCAGTGCATGGTGAAGTCGAAGCTGTTTTTGCTGCGCCGGGTGGTATTGGCAAAATAACGGCTGTCCGTTCCGTTTGAGATCACAAACAGTTGCAGATATTTGTACAAGGAATGCTCGCTGTTAAAGCTCTCCTTGCTGTAGCGGTGAACCTGATTAAAGGCTTCACGAATCGCCACGCCCCGCTTTTTCAGCTCGATCTGCACCAATGGCAAGCCGTTAACCAGTACCGTCACATCGTAGCGGTTTGCGTGGGCGCCTGCTTGCTCGAACTGCCGGATTACCTGACATGTATTGCGGGCAATGTTTTTCTTGTCCACGAGATAGATGTTCTGGATATGCCCGTCATCAAAGACAAAGTCGTGGATATAGTTGTCGTGGATTTTGCGGGTTTTATCGACAATGGTGTCGCTGGGTTTATCCAGCCAGGTTTCCACAAAGCGCATCCACTCACCCTCTGAAAACTGCACCCTGTTCAACGCCTGCAACTGCTCGCGCACGTTGACAAGCATTTTCTCGGGAGTGTTTAAGCCGGGCAGATACTCATAGCCCTGGTTTTCCAGGTCACGGATAAATTCCTGCTCCAAAGCGTCTTCACTTTGGTAGCTTTCGCAAACCATCCATTCCCGGTCGTATTTATCGAGAACAATGAAGCTCTTCGATTCCGCGATGGTTTTGTAATCAGGCATTTTGTCCATCCTCTTTCTTCTCTTGCCGATAGCCATAGTTATCCCTCAAATGCTCAAGCAAGAACTTCACGATTTGCTTCTCTTGTGGAGTTGGTTCAGCGACAACATCATCCGACAATGTAGAGTGACTTGTGAATTGAATGATGCGGTTGAAGTAAAGCTGCTTATCATCAGGCAACAATTCTGACCATCTGGGATAGCCTAAAAAACTGGCGGTTTTTTCATAAAGGTTACGCAATAGCGTAAAGTGGTATTTTTGGACTGAGTTCTCAACAATGGCTTCTTCAAGAAGCTGCTTTAAGTAGAGGTGATAAGAAAAACTATGGTTTGAATCCCCTTTCTTTTCGACAAGTTCAAATGTCTCATTTTCATTTCGCCTTAAAATGTAGCCAGACTTCACACCAAGCTCATTGTAAAGGACATTGTAAAAAAGAGGACTGTGTGTTGAAATGATAAACCTTAGCCCTTGGCCAACAGTAAAATAACTGGATTTAATCAGTTGTGCCAGATGTACCGCCAACTCGATCAAATGATTTTCGTCCAGCGAACTGACAGGATCATCGATAAAAATGTATTTTAATTGATCATACTGATTCGTTTGACGATCACTCGGTTCTGCGACATTCAAGATTTCAATGACTTGTTCAATGAGGCTGTAGAAAATACTCCAAATGAAATTACTCTCTTCACCTTTTGAAATCTTGATGTGTTCGGTAGGTTCATCATTGCCGCGCTCAAAAGAGAAAGTGACTTCAGAGAAAGCCTTTACGATAATCTCTTTGCCGTCCTTGTCTTTGGTAATGTACTCTTCGTTAAAGCGCGGTGTTAATTTATCACTGGTGTAGTGCTGAAAATGAGTGATCGCATTTTGATCCTGTCCCTGTTCCTCCAATACCCACTTTGTGTAAGCGTTGGGCTGGATTTTCAATTTCCTCTCGGCATCACCATACAGATCATTATCCCAGTAAAAAAGGTCTTCAGTGAAAGCGTTGTAATAAAGAACCTTTGCCCGACGTTCTTCCGCTTCTTCACCCTCGTCAGATTTCGGTGCAATGAGCTCCTTGAATTCCCGTGAAAGGCGGGTCTTACCCTCGCCATTAAAGGCATAGATCAACTGCACCTTTTTGTTGGCGTCCCGAAGCTGCTCGGCAATTTGTTTCAATGTCTGATTCATCCGTGCGCTCCACCTTTGAGCAACTTGCGTTCTGCCAGTCGTTGGCGGACCTCAATCAGTGCATTGTGCAGTTTTTCTTCGAGTAACTTTTTCGGCGGAAGGTTCGTCCAATACTCGGCTACAACAATATTGTCTTTCTGCATGTTGAGCAGTTCCACCTGTTCCGTGCCCGCCTGTGTACAAAGAATCAGCCCAATGGGAGCTTCCTCACCCTCCTGGCGTTCATATTTGTCGAGCCAGTTCAGGTATAGCTCCATCTGCCCTTTAAATCCTGCATTGAAACGGTCAATTTTCAGTTCAACCGCAACCAGACGTTTCAGCTTTCGATGAAAGAATAGCAAATCGAGATAAAAATCTTCGCCGTCGATAATCATGCGCTTCTGGCGTTCCACAAAGGCAAAGCCCTTGCCCAATTCCAGAATAAACAGTTCCAGCTCTTTGAGCAGGGCATTTTCCAGCTCATTTTCCAGGTAGCCCTCTTTCAGGCCCAAAAAATCGAGAAAATAAGGATCCTTGAAGTTACCGTTCAGATAATTGGCTTCTGCCAATGCCAGTTTGGTATCAGCAATTTCAGCACGTTCAAACGCTTTACGTTCTATCTGTTTTTGCAGCTCCCGCTTGCTCCATTTTCCTTCAATCGCGTGTTTTGCATAAAACATCCGGGCTTCCGGACTTGGCAGGGGCATCAGAATGGTAAAATGGGTCCAGCTCAATTGTGACACCAGCGGTGACACAATCTCCAAATCAGGGAAAACCTCCGCAAATTGCATCATGCGACGCAGATTTCTATCCTCAAAGCTTTTTCCATAGAGTACGCAGAGCTCTTTCGCCAGAAAAACGACCACCTGCTTACCGTATTCCGCCCGCTCTCCGTGCAGAATCTCTTCATTGATGCGCCGACCCACGTGCCAGTAGGTAACCGTAAGCGCACTATTTACAGCCGCAACTGCCTGACGTCGTCCCCGTTCAATCAGTGTCTTCACGTCCTGCAGCAACTCAGTGCCCAAAGAAGAGGATATGCCCTTTTTCAATTCATTACTCATAACAATCCGCTCATCATTCTTTAACCCCCTCCGGTTTCGGGAAACTGAACAGCAAATCCCGATAATACTCATACTGCTTCTGCCGCAATTCAATTTCGCGAGGCAACCCCTCGCTGATAGAGTTGGTCAAAGCGTCGAATTTATCGAGAATGGCGACAATACGAGCTTGCTCGTCGAGGGTAGGAATAGGCACATCATATGATTCAAACTCCTTAACTCGAACATGAGGAACACCAGCTCCTTTCTTCATTGCGTGAATATGACCCTGTTTATTTTGAAGAAAGTGGTAAATGAACTTAGGCATTAAAATTGTGCATTCGGGATGAACACTAAAAGCGTCGGTTAGAAATATTGGCTGATTCCAAAAACTAACATAACCTGCATATGCTCCTGATCTAGCGATGACGATTGTTTCGCCTTCTCTATTTTTTTCTCCGTGGAAATATGTTGGTAACGGCCCATTCGCAACAACAGGAATATCTCCAGATGTTGTCTGTTTTTGCGTAATTGCTGTCCCACGCCTAAACTCAGCCACTTCCCCCAACGTCTTCCACTCCACCTTTTTCGTGTCTTTCGTGTTTTTCGCGGTTCCTTCTTCCTCAAAACTCAACAACTGATCGCGATAGTAGGTATATTGCTTTTTGCGTGCGGTAAGCTCGGTGGTAAGCTCGGTGGTAAGCTCGGTGGTAAGCTCGGTGAAAGCGTCCAGAATGCGAACGATTTCCGCCTGGATTTTGAGCGATTTTTCTGGTTCGTCAGGGCATGGGATGGGAACGAAAATTTTAGCCATATCTGTAGCTGAAACATCAATCACCTTCGCCCCTTTAGCGTATTTCCTTTTTTCGTTTGCAAAATCGTTTGTTTGGGTGAAATACGCGAAATATTTACCCAAGATGCAGCCGCCTGGCTTGAAGATAGTTGCATGACCGCCTGTAACGGCTTGATGTTCACCAAGATATACCAGCGCTTTACCGACATCTTCAAGGTTTTCACTTGTATTTGTAATGACAACATCACCTTTATCAACTTTGCGTAGTTGTTTGGCAAGCTCAGGCGAAACGAAAGACTTGGTTTTTGTCGTGGACAGGCCATAATAGGTATAAATCTGTCCGTAGTGAATAGCTGGCACGCCTGTTTCGGTGAAATCTTTCTTTTGCAATCCATTGCCTCGAACTAAATCACCAATGTCTCCCAACGCTTTCCACTCCACCTCAGCACCATCGAGCAGCTTTTCCATAAAACTCACAGTACTCATGCGTCACCTCCACGCTTACGGCTTTCCTTTTTAGCCTGATTGCTTAGGCTGGCAATGGTTTTCAGGTATTCTTCTTCAACCTGCTCCAGGGTTTTGGCTTTGTATATCCTGAATTCTTTCTTCGCTTTCGTTTCGGCTTGGTCGTGGGAAATTCTGCCTGCATTATCAAGCATTTTGCGCCCTGCCGAGCTCAAAATAGTGTCGAGTTCGCGGACATAATCGCTCATACGCATTTCACGCTGTTCAATGGCGTTTAACTCTGCCAAATCAAAATATGCCGCAACCAGATTATTCAACACCCGCAGTTCCTGCTCGCTGAGATAGTTTTTGGCAATCATCGCTTCGGCTTGCGTCGGTTGAGCGCCTTTAAAGTTGGTTAAACCGGCAAATGGTTTATTGCTATCCACGCGGAAATAAATGACCTCACTGGCGGTACTCCCGTGAGCGGCATAGTGTAATCTGTTCTGTACGATTTTGAAAAAAGCAATGCTTTCTTCGCTTCCTGGGTCGTAGTCCATTGCTGTGGCGTAGAGATCCAATACCTGACGATACATGACCTTTTCGCTGGAGCGAATGTCACGAATGCGATTAAGTAACTCTTTCCAATAGTTGCCGCCACCCAGGTTTTTCAGGCGTTCGTCGTCGAGAGCAAAGCCTTTCTTGAGATACTCCTTCAGCAGGTTGGTTGCCCAAATGCGGAATTGAGTGCCGCGTAGAGACTTTACCCGATAACCCACTGAGATAATAACATCCAGATTGTAGTAATCTACCTGATAGGTTTTTCCATCGGCAGCAGTTGTTGCAAATTTTGCAACAACTGAATCTCTCTGCAATTCACCCTCGTCAAATACGTTTTTCAGATGGCGTGAAATCGTGGATTTGTTTCGACCAAACAGTTCTGCCATTTGATCGAGAGATAACCATACGGTCTCAGTATCAAAGTGAACACTGACAGCTATTTTCCCGTCGCTACTCTTGAAAATGACAATTTGGTTGCCTGTCTGACTCATTTTTCACCTCCTTGCAGCTCCCGTTCAATCTGTTCGATGCTGGGCAAACTGGTCTCCAGAGACTCCGGCAGAGATTCCCTGAGTTTGTATTCAGCAATACCCATTGGCTGGGTTTTGTCGCCCAAAGCATACTCAGCCACCACCCTGTTTTTGCTCTTGCACAAGAGCAGCCCGATGGCAGGCTGATCCTCTGCCGCTTTAACCTGGCGATCCACAGCGGTCAGGTAGAAACCCAACTGCCCAAGATGTTCCGGCTTGAAATCACCCGATTTAAGCTCGATCACCACATAGCAGCGCAACTTCAGATGGTAAAACAGCAAGTCAAGAAAGAAATCATCACCCCCGACCTCCAGATGCACCTGTTTGCCCACAAAGGCAAATCCCGCTCCTAACTCCAGCAGAAATTCGGTTACGTGCCGAACCAGCGCATGTTCAATTTCCCGATCCTGCGCCTCATCGCCGAGTCCCAGAAAATCAAACCGGTACGGATCCTTGAGTGATTCACGAGCAAGGTCGGATTCAGGCCTGGGCAGGCACTGCTCAAAATTGGTGATGGCATTGCCTTGTCGCTCAAGCAAGCGGGTTTCTATCTGCATGACCAGTACATTACGCGACCAGTTGTGCTCGATGGCCTTATGTGCATACCAAGAACGATCATCCGATATTTTGAGCTTGTCGAGCAGCGCGATCTGATGATACCAGGGCAATTGTGCAAGCACCCCTTGCACAAATTCCAGATCAGGCCAGACCTCGGCAAACAACCGCATGTATTTCAGGTTACGTGGCGAAAAACCTTTCATCTCAGGGAAGGCGTTACGCAAATCATGGGCGAGTCGCTCAATAACCTTTGCTCCCCAGCCCTGTTCGGCTTGCCGCGCCAGAATGTCGTGACCGATCTGCCAGTAGAGTAGAACCAATTCGCGATTGACCGCCAGCGTTGCGCGCTGTTGAGCAGTATGAATTCTCTGCTTCAGCCCGGCCAACCAGTCGCCATAGCCCTCCGGAGGTTGCATCAGAGAAATCTGCGAATCACTCACTGGCCGCCTCCCCCTGCCTGCCGTCAGGCAGGTCGATCTCGGCTACGATGGCATCAATATCGGCACGCAACTTGTCGATTTTGGCAACGGTAGTTTTCAGCTCGGCGTTGAGCTGCTCGATGTCGATCACTTCACGAGTATCCTTCGATTCCACATAGCTGCTGACCGACAGGTTGTAGTCGTTTTGAACGATACGGTCGAATTCCACTGACTCCGCAAAGTGATCCATCTTCTCTTTGCTGTCGAACGCCTCCATGATACGGTCGATGTGGTCGCCGGTGAGCACGTTGTTATTGGTCTCTTTTTTGAACAGGCCGCTGGCATCGATGAACCGGGTAGTGGTGTCGCTCTTGTGTCTGGAGAGCACCAGAATGTTGACGGCGATGGTGGTGCCGTAGAACAGGTTGGGCGCGAGGGAGATCAAGCTCTCCACATAGTTGTTGTCCACCAGATACTGGCGGATTTTCTGCTCTGCGCCGCCACGGTAAAAAATACCGGGAAAGCAGACAATCGCCGCTCGGCCTCTGCTGGAAAGGTAGCTCAGGGCATGGAGTACAAAGGCAAAATCGGCTTTGGATTTAGGTGCGAGCACACCGGCCGGGGCAAAGCGTTCATCGTTAATCAGTGTCGGGTCATCTGAGCCAATCCACTTCACCGAATAGGGCGGATTTGAAACAATGGCATCAAAGGGTTTGTCGCCGCCAAAATGCGGATCGATCAGCGTGTTGCCAAGCTGGATGTTGAACTTGTCGTAGTTGATGTTGTGCAGAAACATGTTCATCCGCGCCAGGTTGCAGGTTGTGTGGTTGATCTCCTGGCCGAAAAAACCCTCTTCGATGATATGGTCGTCAAAGTGCTTTTTGGCCTGCAACAACAGGGAGCCGGAGCCGCAGGCGGGATCGTAGATTTTGTTGACGCTGCTCTGCTTGTGCATCGCAAGCCGGGCAATCAGTCTGGATACGTGCTGCGGGGTGAAAAACTCACCGCCGGATTTACCGGCGTTTGCGGCATAGTTTGATATGAGAAATTCGTAGGCGTCGCCAAACATGTCGATCTCGCTGCCATGAAAATCGCCAAAGTCCAGCCCGGCCACGCCTTTGAGCACAGCGGCCAGACGGGCGTTTTTGTCTTTGACCGTGTTGCCGAGGCGGTTGCTGGTGGTATCGAAATCAGCAAACAGCCCTTTGATGTCCATTTCCGACGGGTAGCCGTTGGCGGAAGCTTCGATGGCGGTAAAAATGGCTGCCAGATCGGTGTTCAGACTGTCGTTGGTATTAGCGCCTGCGGCAATGTTCGCGAAGAGCTGGCTGGGGTAGATGAAGTAGCCCTTGGTTTTGATGGCGTCATCTTTGAGTTCCGGGAAGATCACATCATCGTCAAGCTCGGCATACTTGATGTTCTCGTCATCTGCTTCGATGTAGCTGGCAAAGTTTTCACTGATAAAGCGGTAAAACAGTGTGCCGAGAACATACTGTTTAAAATCCCACCCGTCCACTGCGCCCCGTACATCATTGGCGATCTGCCATATCTGGCGCTGCAGTGCCGCACGTTGTTGATTGCTTGTCATCTATTCCTGATTCCGGTATTCGGCTTTTTTTTCATTATCATGTTTCTTGCCTGCCGCCGCGCCGCCAGCTTCCACCCATGCGTCTACCTGATCCTTTTTAAATTTCCACAGGCGGCCCATTCGATGAGCGGGCATACCGTGCTTATCGATCCACTTGTAGACGGTATCCTTACCGATCCCGAGGTAGTTGCATATTTCGTCCACGGACAACCAGCGATCATCTATTTCTGCCATGTCTCATACTCCTCCCGGGGGCTATTGCTTTTTGCCATGACCTCAACAGCGACAGTTAAGGAATGCTGCAAATACAGCATTCCGAATTTAATTCACTTTAGGGCACCTCTATTTATTTGTTCCGAATCCCTATTGCTGTGTTGGGCGGTGCTCGAAATCCTCATGTACTGCGGTGTACACTCCGGTTTCTCCGCTCCGTCCGCCTTGCCCTCGTGCTTCTCACGACAATAAATAGAGGTGCCCTTTAAATAGTATACTGAGATAAAAACCGGAACTCAAATACTCTTTGCCAATTTAAGCCGATTTCGCCTTATTTTAGCAGATATCTGCATCCTGAGGCAATCCTTTTCGCATTATGGTCGAGACTGTAATTGTACAGCCAAACAGGGCGGTTCAAGTTGTTGGTCTCTACCGCCACAAGAACCCGCTTATAAACGCAGCGGCCATTGGGATCGAATGCCTCCAGCCGATCGATGGGCGGCAGATCGAAGCCGGGATTGGCAAAGGTCATCAGTTCCCCGTGGACCAGATCCCGGTCATTCGATTGCGGAATGCGGCTTATGATCAGGACTTTGAGGATCTTATTCCGATTTGCCTGAGGAATCCGAAATCCGCTATCGCCAATCCAAAATGGGTTTTGGTCGCATCGAACGAGCGACTACGACTTGTGAGCGCAGGAAATCCGAATATATGTCACTTCCCGAAACCTGCGTGAGACCTTTGGTTTGTGAAAACAGGTGGTTTTTGGGGTCGCCGGATGTCCTGCCACAACTCATAAAATAGCGTCATCCGGCTAAATGCTTAATCTGAAAGGGTATCTGCAACAGGACTTGTGTTGGACCCTGTCCTGAGAAAACAGAGAATGAACGTGGGGAAAACGGAGAGAATCCGGCTGCTGGTGAGAGATTCCGGAATGATGTCAACATGGCAGATGACCTTGAAATACAAGGGGAAAAAGAAAACCCGCCTGCCAGGAAAATCACTCCGGAGAGACGGGTTTTTTTAAAACAGTGGAGATGGCGGGACTCGAACCCGCGTCCAGAACATTGCTCGATAAGGCCACCACACTCATCTCCGGTGTTTGAATTTTCGTGAACCATGTACACCTCCGGCAGCGTTCGGTTCCTTATCCTGAATGTGTATTCATCCGCCCCTTCAGGCAAAAACGAATGAAGCTTACTTGCGCGAGCGTCAGCTCAAGCGCGGGTTATGCCATTTTGCGTTTTCAGAGTAAGCGCCTCCGCCGCAAAACGATGGCTGATCAATTAACTTGTGCTAATCAGGCAGCCATTGCATACGAATAATCGTCTGCATCTATTAGGTACATAGACTTCTTTAACGAGTCCATCCATGCTGAAACTCGGAGTGCGACATTATCCTGCACCTGCCCTGTCGAAAGCCTGTCATCCCCAAAACCGTCAAAGAACATGGTTGCCCGAAAGCCACCATATATATACATTTCCAGTAACAACAGCAAAACCAATCCTAACGTTTCACAACTGAATGCTGAAAAACCTCAAAACAAAACAGGTGCTGATCTGGGGAATCCTTTCCTGGATCGTTTTTATAGTGCTTCTGATCGTATTCGGCGGCTGAATGCGGCTCAGTTCAGGCCGGGGAGTTCCGGCGAATTGGCGATAATGCGGTACTCCCCTCCCTTTGATCGCACCGAGCGGCTCCACATGCGTTCGTAGACGCCTCCGAAAACAACATCCCTTGAAGCATCGGCGGTATACCAGGAGCCTTCTTCAAACTCCTGCTCAAGCTGACCTGCTCCCCACCCGGCATAACCAAGGAAAAAACGGATCTCGCCCGGATGTATCACGCCGGTATTGATAAGAAAGCTGAGCTGATCCTTGTCTCCGCCCCAATAGACCCCGTCAAGAATTTCGATTGCTCCGTCTATGCTGTCCCCCCTTGAATGGATGAAATGGACGGTATCTACCTGCACCGGCCCTCCCATATGGAGCGGCTCTTCTATATCCCCGAAACCGGCAATGGCTTCGCATACCTTGAAATCCATTGGCCGGTTGAGAATGAATCCCAGCGAACCCTTGTCGTTGTGCTCACATATGAGCAATACCGTCCTCTTGAAATTCGATTCAAGCAGGTTTGCCGACGCAAGCAGCAGCTTGCCCGGTTTGAGCAGTTCGAATTCATTTACCATTCGCGATGTCACGTTGTCTCTCCCCCAAGATAGTTCAATATTTCCTCAGCATGCGTGGCCGGCGTCACTTTCGGCCATACCTTTTCAATCATACCCTGTTCATCGATGAGATAGGTAACCCTGTTCGTACCCATGTACTCTTTGCCCATGAACTTCTTCCTGCCCCAGACGCCGTATGCTTCGACGACGCTTTTCGATTCGTCGGCAACAAGTCGGAACGGCAACTGGTATTTCCCGGCAAATTTCGAGTGTTTTGCGCCACTGTCTATACTGACTCCGAGTACTTCGACACCTATCTTTTGAAAGTTAGGGAAATTATCGCGAAAAGCGCAAGCCTCCCTGGTGCAACCGGGGGTATCATCCTTTGGATAGAAATAGAGAACGACTTTTCTGCCCCGGTATTCCTCAAGAGAAACAGGTTTTCCGAACTGGTCGTTTCCGGATATCGGGGGTGCCTGCGCACCGGTCGAAAGAAGAGTCATCGATGAAACTTATTTGTGTTTTAAAAAGGTTTTAACTACTAAAACACAGCCTTGGGCAATTAGTTTCAACAAAATATGATCTCATACTCTTTCTGTCCGGTATGCAGCAGACCTCTCAGCGAAGGAACTATCGAAGGCCGGAGCCGAATGTTCTGCCGGGAATGCGGCTGGATACACTACCGCAATCCTCTGCCGGTTGCCGTGGCATACGCGGTCAATCGGCGTAATGAGCTTCTGCTGATACGGCGCGCCCACGAACCGGCAATGCATGAGTGGGCCCTTCCGGGAGGGTTCCTGGAGGAGGGAGAGGAACCGCACGAAGGTTGTCTGCGGGAACTTATGGAAGAAACGTCACTGCATGGCAGGATCGATCGCCTGATCGGTATCTACCACCGGTCGGTTGATCTCTATGGATCGCTGCTCGTTGTAGCCTATAAGGTTACGGTTCATGACCATGAGTGCATGGAACTTAACCATGAGGTCTCGGAAGCGGGGTTTTTCGACGAACGGAACCGACCGAACGTCAACATTCCCCTGCACCGGCACATCATCGATGAACACTGCCGGATCGAACACCTTTCCCGGCTGTCGGGAGAACCGGCACGTTAAGTGCGCAGCCGGTCATCCGTCCTGATGCCACCATAGGCGCGAACCGCTTCAGCGATGTCGGATCCCGAAGGATTCTGGAAAACCCGAAGATCGAAAAAAGGCAATACAGCGAGAAGATGGTCCATGATGTCAGCCTGCGCATCCTCGTAATTTGCCCACACAACATCGTTGCAGAATACATATAGCTGAATCGGCAGGCCATTTTCGGACGGCTGCAGATGGCGCACCAGAAGAGTCATATGCTTGTTGATCCTGGGATGGCTGCGAAGATAAGCGACAACATAAGCGCGAAAGGTGCCAATATTTGTCAGCCGGCGTCCGTTGACGGGCATCGAGGTATCCATTGACAACTTGCGGTTATACTCGTCCAGTTCTCTGGTCTTCATCTCGATATAATCGCCAATCAGGGCAATACCCCGCATTCTGTCGAGCATGGCATCATCGCAAAATCGCACGCTGCGCATATCAATGGTAATCGAACGCGTGATCCTGCGCGCGCCCGACTCGCTCATACCCCGCCAGTTTTTGAAACCTTCGGAAATCAGGGCATAAGCGGGTATCACCGTAATGGTCTTGTCCCAGTTCTGAACGGAAACCGTAACGAGCGAAATATCGGTTATCTCGCCGTCCGCACCATATTTCGGCATTTCAATCCAGTCGCCCGTCTTGACCAGATTGTTTGTTGTCAGCTGGATTCCGGCAACAAAACCGAGAATCGAGTCCTTGAAAATGAG
>Ga0194125_10008260_pt1 | contig 14741 bp, 13 predicted proteins | sample TA2KigC250mmetaG_FD_148626 | JGI IMG/M metagenome (GOLD analysis project Ga0194125, IMG submission 148626) | Freshwater microbial communities from Lake Tanganyika, Tanzania - TA2015034 Kigoma Deep Cast 250m | ecosystem: Environmental > Aquatic > Freshwater > Lake | place: Tanzania: Lake... | reverse complement strand
GTGGTACATCAGCTTGCCGTAGTAGGACGACTGGAACTCCGTGCCGTAGCGCGACTGCTTCTCGTATTGGTAGTCGGGGTAGTATTGCGCGAGTTGCCAGAGCAGGAGGGCGCACTTGTGGGCGTACTTGGCGTCGCCCGTGATGACGGCCGCCTTGCTGAGGTCCTTGATGGCGGGCAGAAGGAAATTCCGCGCGCTCCAGTGGCAGTAATAGCCCACGAACCAGTACTTCTTCTCCATGCCCGGCTTTCGCCAGCCCCAGCCGTCGTCGGGGAAGTCGCCCGCGAGCAGCGCGCGGTCTTTCATGCCGGACTCCAGGAACTTGGCGAAGTCATTGGACGGGTATTCCTCGCCGCCTGCGGGGCACCTGACCTTCCACGGCCGCTCGAAGTCAATCTCCCACTTGTAAAGGCCCTTCTTGCGGGCTTCCAGGCCGTGGACGGGGCATTCCTGGTTGTGGACGACAATGGCGCGGGGAACCGTCGGCGGCGGCACGAGCGTGCGCAGGCGTTCGTCGGGATACTTGGCCCAGCGGTCTGCCGCGGCCACGATGCTGTCGCGCATCTTCCGCGCCCACTCATGCTTCTCCAGGTTGCGCTTCATGATGGCCACTTTAGCGTCGGTGTAGTAAGTGCGTCCGGTCTTGGCCGAGGCCGGTCTTGAAGCAGCGAGCAGGCAGATCGCCATGAGCATCGGCATAAGATTGAACTCCTGCCTCATTTCATCTTCCCCACAGTCCGATGAGCACGAGGCCAGCCGTGATGAGCGACGTGCCCGCCAGCCGCAGCGCCAGGCCGCGCTCCTTGTAGAGCACGAACGCGAGGATGACGCCGATGACGATGCTAAGCTGGCGGAAGGCCACGACGTAGCTGGCGTGCTGGGTGAGTTGATACGCCCATAGGATAAGCCAGTACCCGACAAAGTCAAGGCATCCCCCAAGGGCGGGCAATGCCCAGCCGACGGGCTTCGCGGGCGGCCCTTCGCGCTGGAATGCCCGCAGGAAGGCCGCGTAGGCCAGAAAGGCGAACAGGAAGAACACGTAGCAGTACCGCGCCGCGGTCGCCGGGCCTTGATGCACCACCTCGGACGCCACCTTGTCCAGCAGCGAATAGCCCACCGTGCCCAGCGCGGTCAGGAGCATCCACACGCTGGCGCGATTCAGGTACTTGCTGATCGTGATCTCTCGGAGCGAATGAAGCGGGGCGAAGAAGCATCCGAACGTGACCAGCACAATGCCCAGCCAGCCCATCGGGGACGGATAGCGCCCTCGCAGCACGTCGCCAAGTCCCACGAGCAAGATGGGCAGCGCCCGAACCAGCGGATAGACCACCGTGAAGTCCGAAGCGCCGTAGGCCCGCGCCAGGCCGAGGTAATACACCCCGCAGCACACGCCCGATCCCGCGACGCACGCCCACGCCTTCGGCGTCAGCGACCACGCCAGCGCCTCGCTCACCACGGCCGGCAAGAAGCCCAGCGCGACAATGGCGACCAGCATCCGGTTGAAGAACGCTGCCTCAGACCGATGCCGCCGCGCCATGAGATTCCAACTCGCGTGCATGAAGCTGGAACAGATGACCAAAGCCACGACGAAGGGGCTGATGGGGCTACCTCGCTTTCATCTTGCCGCTGAGGCACAGACGACAGAGCCGTCCAGCCCGCAGTGGGCGGGTGGCAAGAGTCTACAGGGACGACCATCCCAGGTCAACAGGAGACTGACGCGACAGGCGCAGCCGACTCGAGGCGGCGATTCGTCAGGTCCGGTTCTCCATGCAGTCGCTGTCCCTTAATCAGGCTTCTCAACGTTCCAAAATGGGAAATTGCCGCAGAATTGGCCGTGTCATGCCGTTGTGCAAGTTCAACATGAGTGTCGCTGGCTGACCAGCACATGTAATCTCCTGGCCTGAACCGCTTTAAGGCACTCTACGAGATTCGCCTGGACATGCCATGCTTAAGTTCTTCAACAGTAGTTGCCTTATCTGCAATGCGAACATATCTTTTGCCATATCAGCTATCAGCTTCGCTACAATCTCTTGTCCAGAAAATGGTTATGGCAACAGGATTGACAGCCAAATGCGGCAACAATCGCCAAACGGCATAGGGCTTGCGAATTACAGCCATCGCGGTCTCCGCCACGTGGCGGACTTTTCTTGACCTCAAATTGTCCTAGACATTCTTGGTCAAACCTAGACATGAGCGCAAACATCCTGATGCAAGCGGCAGAGGTCCTGGAGATGGAGCAGAGAATGACCATCACGGAGGCAGCATCCCAAATCGGCGTGACACCGAAGACGATCATGAGGTGGGAGGAAAGCGGCAAAGTGCCCAAGCCGAAACGCGACTGGCGCGGCTGGCGGTTCTACATCCCGTCGGACTTGGACGCTTTGACCCAGTTCCGCAACACGATTCGCTATTGAGATTCCAGGAAGCCCAAGCGGGAGAACGGCAATGAAGCAAGTCCTTGCTCGATGCGTCATCATCTTGCTCTTGGCGCTGGCCGGCTGCGCAGGCACCGGCAAGAATACAGAGGTCATTCGAGACTTCAAGCTGGCCGAGATGCCGCAACCGGGGCCTTACACCATCGGTCCGTCCGATGTGGTCGAGATCAGCGTGGGCGACAACCCGGACATGGATCGCCGCGTGATCGTCCGTCCAGACGGCCACGTCGCGCTTCCGCTTCTGGGCGACATCCTTGTGGCCGGGCTGACACCCGAAGCCCTTGACAAGGAGCTGACTGACCGACTCGCCCAGTTCATCAAGAACGCCGAGGTCACCGTTTCGGTCATCGCCTTCAACAGCAAACGCGTGTTGGTCATCGGCCGCGTCATGCGGCAAGGCCCGGTGCCCTACACGGGCGCCAACACGCTGCTGAACGCGATTGCCGAGGCGGGAAACGCGACTCCCGAGGCGGCCACGGATCGCGTGCGCCTCGTGCGCTTTGAGCAGGAGAAGGCAAAGATCTACGAGGTGAACCTCAAGGAGATCACCTACATGGGCAACCCCGCTGGCAACGTGCCCCTTCTCCCCAACGACGTGATCTACGTGCCGCCGACGTATTCCGTCATGGCCGCGCTTGAGATCACCAACATCCTCGCGCCCTGGCGCGCGCTCCTGTCGCCTCCGGTCGCCACAGGAGCCGTGTTCAATGTCGGCGCCGAGACGAACCTGACCGACATCAACCGACAGTTTGGCGAGATCGGCAAACACTAACAATGACAGCAGGCCGAAACGGACAACACATGAAACCGATGCAGCAGCATCACAAGCAAGCCGACCTCCGGAAGCACCTTCGCGTCTTCATGCGGCACAAGCGGCTTCTCATCCTTCCCTTCATCCTCTCCGCTGTGGCCGCCACGACTCTCGCCTTCTTCCTGCCCAAACAGTACGAGGCCACGTGCCTGCTCGTCGTCGAACGGGCCAAGACGGTCACCACCTTGCTCAAGGATCAGGTTCCGCCCTTGAAGCCCGAGGAACTTATCCAGGCCCTCAACGAGCGGATGCTCAACTGGAGCGCTCTGGTCGGGGTCGTCAAGAAGGCCAGCCTCGCCCCAAACATAAGCACAGAGGACGTTTACGGCTTTGAGGAGGCCATCCTCAAGCTCAAGAAGCGCATCAATCTGAGGATCAAGGGCACAGACCTCATTCAGGTCTCCTACACCGGCAGATACCCCGAGCTCAACGCCAAGATCGTGGACATCCTCGTCTCGGACTTCCTCGAGAAACGCCTTGAAGAGGAACGCCAGGATGCCCAGCAAGCGTACAAGTTCATTGACGACGAACTGGAGAGCTATCGGAAGGACCTGGAGGATGCAGAGGCCAAGCTCAGAACGTTCCGCGAGAAGAACACGGACGCTCTGCCGGGCAGCGAGAATGCCAACTACATGGCCAAGATTCAGACCGAGAACCGGCTGATGGATGTCAAGGAGCAGACCGTCGAGAACGAACGGCGGCTCGCGAACCTGCGCACCCAGATGGAGCAGATACAGAAAGCCGCGGAGGCCGAACAGCCCAAGAAGACGACCAGCCCCACGGCGATGGTGCTCCAAGAGCAGATCACGAAACTCGAAGTTCAACTCAGCGGCCTTCGTATCCGGTATCAAGAGAAGCACCCCAAAGTCGCGGACACCACGGAACAGCTCGACGTGCTGCGCAAGAAGCTGGAAGACGAAGAACAGAAGCTCACCGCGGCCGAAACCAAGGCGCCCAGCCCGCTTCAGTTGGAGATCTCGCGGCAGATTCTGGAGACCGAGACCGAACTGGCCGCGCTCAAGAGCCGACGGACCATGTTGGAGCAGCGTCTGGCCGAGTACGAGGAGAAGGTGAAGAACCATCCTGTCCGCGAGCAGGAGCTGACCAAGCTGCAGAGAGACTATGAGGTCAAGCAGGAACTCTACAACAAGCGCCTCTACAACCTTGAGAGTGCGCGCGTCACAAAGGAGCTGGCCATTGCGGCCAAGACCACTCGGTTCACGATCGTGGATCCGCCGCGCGCGTCCTATCACCCGGTGAAGCCCAGTATCCCCAAGATCATCCTCGCTGGCGCCTTCATCGGCTTGGCCCTCGGCGCCGGGCTGGTCATGCTCGTCGAGCACATGAACCAGACGTTCACCGATGTGGATGAAGCCAAGGAGGTTCTCGGCATCCCCTTGCTCGGCATTGTCCAGAACATCGAGACCGCAAGGGCGAAGGACGCCAAGAAGCGGTGGCGCATGGCCGCTGGCGCTGCTGCGGCTGCCACCTGCCTGGCCGTGAGCGCCGTCGCTGCTATTAAGTCCCTTATCTGACAAGGAGATAGGCTGTGTACGAGAAGTTCTTCGGGCTCAAAGAGAAACCCTTCAACCTGACCCCTGACCCCCAGTTTCTCTACCTCAGCCCCGAGCACAAGAAGGCCATGGCGTGCCTCTCCTATGCCGTGTACGGCAAGCAGGGATTTGTCCAGTTGACTGGCGAGGTCGGCTCCGGCAAGACCACTCTGCTTCGCGCGTTCCTCAGAAGCTTCGACGGCCAGATTCAGAGCTCGTATGTCGTCAATACAAGCAACACATTCCTGCAACTCCTGAGAACGATCCTCGTTGATCTCGGCGTGCCCCACTGCGACAGACGCGATCAGAAGGAGCATCTGCTCCGCAAGCTGCGGCTCTACCTGAAGGACCAGCTTGCCGCCGCGAGACCGGTGGTGATCGTGTTCGACGAGGCCCAGAATCTGGACATCGAGGTTCTCGAAGAGATACGGATGCTCTCCAACTTGGAGACGGAGAAGCAGAAGCTGGTCCAGATCATTCTTGCCGGCCAGACCGAGTTGCGCGACAAACTCGACAGACCGGAACTCCGACAGCTCAAGCAGCGCGTGTCCGTCCGATGCCATCTCTCGCCTCTGGACCGCGCCGGCACCCAGGCCTACATCGGGCATCGCCTCGCCGTCGCTGGGGCCAGCCCGGAAATCGGCTTCACCGAGCAGGCCCACGATGCCATCTTCCGCTATTCCAAGGGCATCCCCCGCCTCATCAATGTTCTTTGTGATGCCGTGCTCCTTGCCGGCTATGCGGAGGACACCAAGCTCTTTGACGAGACGATTGTCTGCGAGGTCGTCTCCGAGGCCCTGGACGGATTCGTGCCCAGAACCCGTCTCGTGCACGAGAACGACATTCTCACCGGCCTTCGCGTGATGTCGTCTCGAGAGCAAGGCTCCCAGGTGCGCGCGTTCCAGGTGAGAGCCGGGCTGATCCGGGATGCGGCTCGGGCCGCCCAAGACACGCTGACGGTTTCACGGTCGAGCAACTAGAAGGAGTGCTTCCCCCATGTTTGAGATTTGCGCGAGCGTTTCGCCGGGAGGTGGGAACCCATGATCGGTGGCCAAAGGCGAAGCAAACGGTTCGTGATTGACAACGCTTCGGTGAAGTGCTGCAAGGGACGGTCCCTGAGCGCGTTGGACAAGGCAGCAGGCGACCTCGGTCAATTGCTCAACCTGAGCATGCACGGGCTGCAATTCATTAGCCCGTCACCACTTACGGCCGGCGACAAGGTCGCCGTGTCGCTCAATATCCACCGCGATTTTGACTATGTCCGCCTCACGGGCGAGGTGGCCTGGGCCGCGAAGGTCCTCAACAACAACGCCCATCGTGTGGGGGTCAGGTTCTTCGACCCGGCCCCGGAGGCGGCGCGGAAGCTGCGCGCGCTGGAGAAGGAGTTCTGGCCGCTTCAGAAGCTCCTTCGCCGCGCGGGCGTGGGCAACTTCAACGCCAAGTATCCCACGGATCCCAATGCGATCGGCCTGAATCTCGCTTCGGCGCCGCATCTCGCGATGCGCGGCGAGGAATACTTCGAGGATCACCCGAGTGAACCGGCGAAGGAAGCGGCCCCGGAACGAGCGCCTAGCCCGGCCCCGCAGCCCCCGCCAGAGAATTCTGAGCCTGAACCCCCGGAGCTCGAGGCGGCCCCCGAGGTCAAGGGCATGGACGGAGCCCCGCCTCCCCAAGACATCAAGATGGTGGAGTTCGAGATGGCCCTCCCCGAAGGGGAGACTGAGTTTGACGACGATACGTCCGTTTGGGTGGAGTCCCATGAAGAGGACTACAGAGCGTGGGTCGTGCGCTCTGTGAAGATGCGCGAAGGGTTCATGTGCCGCGAGATCTCGGTGACCGGCTGCGGATCCCTCTTCGCCAAGGTCAGCAGCGGCTCACGGGTTAAAGTCTTCACGCCGACGACCATCGTCTCATCGCGAGGCACTCGCTTCGTGGTGCGAACGTCCGAACACGGAAAGAAGACCGGTGTGACCGTGATCGAAGGCGAAGTCAGCATCAGCGTTCCCAAGCGCGCGAAGAACCCGATGGCGTAGTCCTAACGTAGTTCGTTTGAAACGGACTGTGACACGGCAAGAGGCGACCATGTCAAAGATCGAAAGAGCGATTGAGCGACTGGCAAGAGAACGGAAGGATCGTGAGACGCGCGACGCGGCGTTGCGCGATCCAGCCTCGGAACCAACTCCTGTGGTGGTGGTCGCTGGAGAGCAGGCCAATAAGGCCTCTGCCTCTCCTCGGCCGCATCCAGTGCCGCATCCGGCTGAAGCAGGTTCCGATAGCCCCCCCGGGACACTCAATATGGACAAGTCATTGGTCGCCCATCACGCGCCTATGTCCTCTTGTAGAGAGGACTTCCGTCGAATTCAGGTCGCCCTTCACAGGGCCTCACAGACGAAGCCCTGCCGGGTCATTCTCGTCACCAGCTCCATCCGAAACGAGGGCAAGTCCACGACCGCCATGAATCTGGCCATCACCATTTGCCAGGAGATGGCGCGTTCGGTGGTGGTCGTGGATGCGGACATGCGGCGGCCTTCGGTGGGACAACTGATAGGCGTCAAGCCGAAGAAAGGACTTGCGGACCTGCTCGAAAGCCGAAATGGCAAATGTCTGGATGACATCATTGTTCAGACCCCTGTGCCGCATCTCTCAATCGTTCCCACGCCGCTCGCACAGGCGAATCCAGCGGAACTCGTCAACACGGAGACGATGAAGCGAATCATCTCGGAACTCCGAGAGCGGTTCAGCTTCGTGATCATTGACTCGCCGCCGCTGCTGCCGGTGCCGGATGCGACGATTCTGGCGAAGCACGTGGATGGCGTGATCCTCGTCGTCGAAGCCTGCCGCACGAAGAAGCAGGCCGTCGTCAAGGCCCTTGAGCATCTGCATGGCGCGCCGGTTCTCGGCTTCATCCTCAACAAGGGGGAAGTCGCCATCCCGCGCAAGAGTTACGATGCCTATGGTCGCTACGCGGGCTATTACAGGACGAGCGCGCCAATAGAGGAAGCGAGGACGACATGAGCGAGTGGATATTCTGGCTGTGCGCGGCCGGTCTGTTCTACACCTACGTGGGCTATCCGTGCCTCCTGGCTCTATGGTCAGCGGCGGTAAAGCGGAGAGTGGACAAGGGGCCGTGTGAGCCGTCGGTGTCCATCGTCGTCGCGGCACACAATGAAGCCAAGGTGATCAGGCGGCGCATTGAGAACCTGCTGGCGCTCGACTACCCGAAAGAGAAGCGGGAAATCCTTGTTGTGTCGGACGGTTCGACCGATGGCATGGACGCGATTGTGTCTGAGTACGAGTCCCTGGGCGTGAAGCTCGTGCGGCAGCCCAAGGTCGGAAAGGCCGCGGCGCTCAACCTCGGCGTATGCCGCGCGAAAGGCGCAATTCTCCTGTTCGCCGACGCCCGGCAAGTCTTTGACCCCGAGGCGCTCCGAGAACTCGTCGCCAACTTCAATGACCCAACGGTTGGCGCTGTCAGCGGCGAGCTCATCTTCGACAACGAGGACGCGGGGGCCGTGACGCGCAGCATCGGAGCGTACTGGCGCTACGAGAAATGGATGCGGAAGATGGAGAGCCGGATTGACTCGATGCTGGGCGCCACAGGAGCCATCTACGCGATCCGCCGCGAGTTGTATGAGCCGGTCCCGCGCGAAACGCTCCTGGATGACGTGCTCATCCCGATGCGCATTGTGCTAAGGGGCAAGCGTGCCGTGTTCGAGCCAGAAGCCGTTGCCTACGATAAGGTTACGGATTCGCCGAAGACGGAGCTCAAGCGGAAAGTGCGAACCCTGGCGGGCAACTACCAGTTGCTCTGCCTGCTGCCAGCGCTGCTTTCGCCGATCCGCAATCGGGTGTTTGTCCAATTCGCCTCACACAAAGCGGCACGGTTGGCCGGGCCGTTTCTGTTGATCCTAATGCTACTCTCAAACATGACGATACTTCATGGCGGATACGTGGTGTCCGCTGCATCCCAAACCATACTCTACGCGCTCGCTGTTGCCGGCAGTTTTGAGGGCGCTCGGACCAAGGCGCGTCTGTTGACCGCCGTGCCGCACACCTTCTTGATGATGAACTACGCAGCGTTCCTGGGATTCATCTTCTTCGTGACGGGACGAAGGAGCCTCTGGGCGCGCGCCTAGCCCCCGTCACACGCCGGCCCCGACGCGCCTGGAAATGCCATGAACGCTCCGCTTACGGTCGCTCCCTTCCCCGCCGCCCTGGCGGCGAATCCCTACTGCACCCTCCTCTATCGCGGCATTGAGCAGGCGGGCGCGCGGATCGTCCGCGATGGCCAACTCGACACGCAATGGCTCCGACGGCACCGCGGCGCGGTGGACGTGCTGCACTTCCACTGGATTGACAGCCACTATCAGCACTGGCGCGGCGGGCCTTTCAGTCTCCTCACGCTCGCCAAGTTCGCCCACAAGCTGTTCCTCGCCCGAAGCCTCGGGTACAAGATCGTTTGGACCATGCACAATTTCGCGCCTCACGACAGCAAGAGCCCCCTCGCAGACGGCCTCGCACGGTGGCTCATGCTTCACCTCGGTTCGGTCGTGGTCCACTGCCAATACGCCAAGTCGCTCATCGCCAATGGCAACGGCCGCAGCGTTTCCGTGATCCCTCATGGCAACTACATGGGCTGGCATCCGAACCAAGTCACCAAGGAAGAGGCCCGGAAGCGGCTTGGCCTGCCCAGCGACGCCAAGGTCTTCCTCACCTTCGGCCTGATGCGAGGCTACAAGGGCCACACGCGCCTGGTGAACGACTTCAAGCGGCTTGGCCGCGACGACGCCCACCTGCTTGTCGTCGGCGCCAACTATGACGACTGCGAGAAGATGACGCGCGGGCAGGTCGAGACCGACGGTCATGTCCACTACCATCGCCGATTCGTGCCCGACGACGAAGTTCAGGTGTACTTCAACGCGGCCGACTTCGCTGTCTTCCCCTTTGAGAAGGTGCTGACCTCGGGGGCCGTGATCCTCTCGTTGTCGTTCGGAAGGCCCGTCATCGTGCCGCGACTCGGTTGCCTGGGCGAGATGGAGAACAGCGGGGCCGCGCTGGTGTACGATCCGGCCGACGAGGACGGACTTCTGAGCGCGTTGCGCAAGGGAATGGACTTGGACGCCGCGAAGGCGAGCGAACGCGCGTTCCGCATCGCCCGCGCGTTGGACTGGACAATGATCGCAGAGAAGCATCTGCGCGTTTACACGAACTAGGGAGTTCCGAAGTGAGAGTCGCCCTGATCGCGCCGCCTTGGGAAGTCATGCCCAACTCATACCCGCCGCTGGGGCTGGGCTATCTTGCGTCGGTGGCGCAGCGCAGCGGCCATGAGGTGCGCATTTTCGACTTCGGCCTGACGCCGCAAGTCTCGACCGCCCAAGCGGTTGAGTCAGTAAGCCCATTCAATCCGCAGGTCGTTGGCATCAGCGCCTGGACCCACACCTTCCATCGCTCGCTCGAACTTGCGCGGGCGCTCAAGTCGGCCCACGGCGCGACAACCATCTTCGGCGGCCCGCACCCAACCGTGTTCCCTACGGAGACCCTCGCAAATGACGGCGTGGACCATGTCGCCATGGGCGAGGCCGAGGAAACGTTCGTCGAATTCCTCGCCAGACTCGAGGCCAAGGCGACAATGGATGGCGTGCTTGGCCTGTGCTACAAGGACGGCTCGTCGCTTAGACAGAACGCGCCGAGGCCATTCATCAGAGACCTCGACGCGCTTCCATTGCCCGACCGCGACCTGCTGAACGTGGCGGCCTATCCGCTTCGGGCGGCGAACGGCGCGCCCATGACCACCGTGCTCACCAGCCGCGGCTGCCCGTATGCCTGTGTCTACTGTTACAAGGGACTCTTTGGCACGCGATACAGGGAACGGAGCGCGGAGAGCGTCATCTCGGAGATCGAGGGGCTTATGACGAAATACGGTTTCCGCGACTTCTACTTCGTGGATGACCTCTTTGTGTTCAACATGGAGCGCCTGCGCCGAATCCTCGCGCTCATCCGTGAGAAACGGCTGAGCATCCGTTGGCAGTGCCTGGCGCGAGTGGATCGGATGCCGCGTGAAGCGTATGCGGAGATGGCGGAGGCCGGCTGCGACGAGATCCACTTCGGCATCGAGAGCGGCTCGCCCGAGATTCTCAAGACCATCGGCAAGCACATCACCATCGCCCAAGTCGAGAACGCCGTCCGCTGGGCCAAGGAGGCGGGAATCAAGACAAAGGGCTATTTCATGACCGGGCTGCCCGGGGACACGATGCGAACCATGAAGCAGACGTTGGACTTCGCCTGCCGCCTGCACTTGGATGACGCCATGTTCAGCCTCACCACGCCGTTGCCTGGAACTCGCCTGTGGGAACTGGTCAAGGACAAGCTGCCGAGCCTCTCGCAGCATGACACGTTCGCGAAGGCCTTCTACTTCGCGGGCGGCGACCAGATCCGGGAGCCGCTCTTCAATCTCTCGAACGTGGACGGCAAGAAGCTGGTCCAGTTCACCCAGAACGCGCCGAACGTGTTCTGGAAGCGAACCGCTCGGCGGCGCGAGTTCAAAGCCCGCTTCGGCGCCGTCATGGGCGACGCGATCTGGCGACTCTCACTCGTGACGCTCTGGCGGCCGGTCGCGTGGCTCAAGCGCGCGCTGTTCCAACGCCATGACGCGCAACTCTCCCACGCGTAGGAACCGCCCATGAATCTCGAACGATACTACGATACCTACTGGCAGGTGAAGGACGAGGGGCTTGACCCGGAGCGCATCCAGTTTGTCCTCGACAAAGTGTCGTCGAGTGACCGCGTGCTCGACCTCGGCTGCGGCCCGGGCAAGATGACGGCCGAGATTCACCAGAAATGCCCGGACGTGATCGGCCTGGACTTCTCGGAGGTCGTGCTCGCCAAGGCCCGCGCCAGGGGCGTGCAGACGGTGAAGGCAGACCTCGACGACGGCGGCCTGCCGTTTGATTCGCAATCCTTTGATGCTGTTGTGTTTACGCAGACCATCGAGCATCTTTTCAACTTCAAAAGATCCTTGGTTGAGTCAAGCCGCGTACTGCGCGAAGGCGGCAAGCTCATCCTCTCAGTGCCAAACATCGCCCACTGGCGGTTCAGGCTTGCGCTGCTATGCGGCAGGTTCCCCTATATCGAGGACACGCAAACGCACTCGCAGCACATCCGGTTCTTCACCGTAAAGGACACGAAGGCCCTTTGCCGCGATGCTGGCTTCCGCGTCGAGGAACTGCGCGGCACGTCCGCGCTCGACTGGTGCCCGCTCTATCACTGGCGGATGAACACTACCCCGTTCCGTCAGGTCTATGAGCTGGCCACAAGGCTCTACCCGTCGCTCTTTGCCTTCTACGTCACGTTCGTCTGCCGCAAGACTCACGAACCCGTAGCAGAGAGGAAAGACTGATGCTGCACAAGCTGAGCATGCCCTTCAAGTACCTTAATTACCGCCGAGGCCGAACGCGGCTGAACACTTATCCGGACCGTCTCTACGTCGAGTCCACCAACGCCTGCAACCTCGCCTGCGTCATGTGCCCCAACGGCCTGGGCCTCATGCGACGCGCGCGCGGGTTCATGGACTTCGAGCTGTTCAAGTCCATCATGGACGAGATGGCCGCGCACGTGGAGGCCACGACCGTTCACATCTGGGGCGAGGCCCTCCTCCATCCCAAGATCACCGAGATGATCGCCTACGCCAAGCGCTATCCGCTGGACGTTGAGGTCTCGACCAACGCGACGTTGCTGAACGCGGACATGGCCGACCGTCTGCTGCGCAGCGGGTTGGACGTCATCTACCTCTGCCTCGACGGCATGAAACAGGGCACGTATGAGGCGATTCGCAAGCGCGCGGACTTCGAGCAGACGAGGCGCAACATCGAGGAGTTCGTGAAGCTCAAGGTCGCTCGCGGCCAGCAACGTCCGTTCGTGAACGTCCAGATCATCGAGATGAAAGCGACCGCCACCGAGATCGCGGAGTTCCGCAGGCACTGGACGACGCCTGGGGTGGATGCCATCAACGTGAAGGCCTTCGACTCGTGGGCGAGCCAGGTGGATTCCATCACGGGGCTGCGGCTGTGGGAGCCCAAGGTGCCCAGACAGCGCTACGCCTGTCCCAACCTGTGGTACCACGTTCACATCTACTGGGATGGCACGCTCGTGTGCTGTGACCGGGACTTTGACGCGAAGTATCCTCTGGGCAATGTGGCGGACGGCGTGATGGCCGCCTGGAACGGCGAGGCGATGGCCGAACTTCGTCGAAAGCACATCACCAACCAACTCGACGATGTGCCCTCGTGCAGCAAGTGCGTTGAATGGGCCTGGTGGCATCCGACTTGGTTCAAGTCGCGCGGCAACGCGCCCGAGAATTGACCGTAACCTCTGAGGGCACAAAGAGAAATGGCTAAAGACAAGAGTCTTTGGGACGAGATTTATCTTAAAGGGCCCGAGGCCATTCGCCAGAAGGCCCAGTTCGACTGGTTCTCGGCCAAAGCCTACTCCGAATACCGCCGCTGGATTGGGCCGGACGACAAGAAGGTCCTCGACGCCGGCTTTGGCACCGGGCGATTCTGCTTTGCGCTCGCGAAGGACTTGCCCCATTCCGAAGTGGTCGGCATAGACATCTCGCCGAACCTCGTCGAGGACGCCACAAACGCCGCCGCGGTTCTGGGACTGACCAACGTCACCTTCACCCAAGCCAGCATCTTCTCGTTGCCGTTTGCCGATGGCGCGTTTGACGTGGTCTTCAACGAAGGCGTGATCGAGCACTTGGACTATGAGGCCGCTGTCCGTGAGATGGTGCGGGTCACCAAGCCCGGCGGCAAAGTCGTCATCGGAGTGCCCAACTGGTATTGCTTCCCGCACACCCTTCGCAAGGCGCTCATCCGGCTTCTCGGCCTCAAGTTCGAATACGACGTCGAGAAGTCGTTCCGTCACAGCGAGCTCCGAGACCTCCTCGCGCGCAATGGACTGACGTGCATCGAGACAACGGGCTACTACCCGCTTCAGTCCGTCATTCGCCTTTTCTGGGTGACCAAGATTGCGCAAGTTCTCTGGCGACTCCAGCCCGTGTTTGACGTCTGTGAGAAGATGCTTCGAATGGTCGAAACGCACTTTATCAGCATCGTGGACGCCGCAACTCGTCAGACGTTCTCGACCACCTTCGGTTTTGAGATCGTCGCCCGGGGGATCAAGCCGCCAAAGCCGGGACGTCTCGCCGTGGACGGACAGTTGATGGCCGCGGCTGGCTAGGTTCCGTTGGGGCGGCACAGCAAAGGACGCACTCGCCGTGTTTGAGCAGTTCAGGAAGATCTTCAGCCATAGCATCGTGTACGGACTCGGCGTCATCATGAGCCAGGCAGTCGGCTTCCTGATGATCCCCGTGTACACGCGCTACCTCACCACGCAGGACTATGGCGTGCTCGAGCTGCTCATGCGCACCGGCAGCGTCGTCAGCATGCTGCTCGTCATGGGACTCGGCACGGCCGTCATGCGCCTTTATGCGGACTGCAAGTCGGATGAAGAGAAGGCGAAAGTCGTCGCCACCGCGATGTTCTTGGTGCTTGGGCTTGGCACTGTATCTATTGCTGTCCTATTGACTTGCGCCGACTTGCTTTCGTCGCTCGTGTTCAGCGCAGGCGACTATTCGTTCCTGTTCAGTCTCCTTCTCATCTGCAACTTTTTCGAGATGTCGCTGGTCGTGCCGTTCACGCTGCTGAGAGCTCAGGACAAGTCGCGCTTCTATGTCGCCATCAGCCTTGGCCGTCTCGTTCTCGCGCTCTCGCTAAACATCTGCTTCGTGGTGTTCATGCACAAGACCGTGGACGGCATCCTCTACAGCAGCCTCATCACAGGCGCCCTCTGCAGCCTGCTGCTCGTCACACGCACGCTTCGCCAAACTGGGCTTGTGTTCTCGGTGACGGCCGCCAAGGACCTCCTCGCATACGGGTTGCCTCT
>Ga0194125_10008250_pt1 | contig 14756 bp, 13 predicted proteins | sample TA2KigC250mmetaG_FD_148626 | JGI IMG/M metagenome (GOLD analysis project Ga0194125, IMG submission 148626) | Freshwater microbial communities from Lake Tanganyika, Tanzania - TA2015034 Kigoma Deep Cast 250m | ecosystem: Environmental > Aquatic > Freshwater > Lake | place: Tanzania: Lake... | reverse complement strand
AAGCTGCCCCGAAGGGGCCACCTCTTCCGGGCGAAGTCCCGGAAGAGGCGTAGATTCTTACCCAATAAATCTGAGAATTTCCTTCTAACACTTTTGACCCCCTCACCCCCTCCGTTCGGCTGAGCTCACGACGAAGCCCTCTCCCCATTGGGGGAGAGGGGAAGGGTGAGGGGAAATTTCAAATATTTTAGTTAGAATTTATGAACAACCTTTCTTGACAGTAAGGCAACGAAATTAATGCGTTTTGGCTCTTTCGCTTAAATCTATAAGGTTTCGCTCTAAAGTTTCTCCAAGCGACCCATCCTTTTGACCACGGTCTTATTTTCCTCAAATTCCGATTTTTTCATAGCCTCCCAGGGAAAAGGATGACTGATTATTAGTCGGAATAAACATCAAAGGGTAAAGATGGAGAAAAGGCCTATTGATTGATGGAAGTCATTTGAGAAATTTTGTAAGGTTCTTAACTTTGTCGGCAGTCTCTTTGATCTCCTTTGCCTCCTTTAGTCCTGGAATCTCTTCGACCTCTTTTTTTAAATCTGAAATCAGATTCTTCTTTTGATTTCCCTTTTCCTTCTCCGCCTTCCTCTCCTCCTTGATCTTTCTTAGCTCCCTTACCGTCTTACCAAGGCTTTCACCGATTTCAGGAAGCCTTCTTGCCCCAAAGAGCAGAAAGATGATCACTAAAATCACTATAATTTCTGGAAAACCGAGACCGAACATCTCTAAACTCCATCCCTCACCCCATTCCTCTCCCCCTGGAGAAGAGGGCTTCGTCGTGAGCTCAGCCGAACGGGAAGGGTGAGGGGAAACTCTGTTAACGGTATTCCCAATGTCCTGGATGCCAGATCCAACCGCCTTCCCTTGGTTCCCAATGGCCAGGGATCCAAACCGCAAAGGGTTTCGGTCGTCTTTCCCAATGCCCAGGTACCCAAATCCATTCCCCTCCCTTATGTTTCCAATACCCTTGAATCCAGACAGCCTCTGGATAGGGAGGTGGTCCATATACCTCCACCCGAGGTTCAGGTGGCCTAACATAAACCACACTAGGTCCACATCCCCATAAGAAGAAAGTCACCCCACTAATGACAATGAACAAGCCAATGATAACCATCTTCTTTTTCATCAGAGTCCTTTTTTCATCCATAAATAATATTTACAAAATATTAGACTTTGATGCAAGAAAAAAATTCAAAAAAGAACTTGATTTTTTCCAAAATTTCAAATATTGAAATTTTTAGAACCCGAGGAGGCGATTCATGGCAATTGAATTGGAATGTTCAGTTTATGAGGCCGACATTTCTTTGATTTGCATTATAAATTTTTGGTCATTGGTCAATTGAATATTATTTGGATATCGGTGCTTGTGATTTGGTTATTAAAATGAAATGTTTATATACCTCGGATATCCACGGAGAAATACACCTTTATCAAGAACTCCTAACCCTGGCAATCTCGTCTTCTGCGGAGATAATTGTCTTAGGTGGGGATCTCCTTCCCTCCTTTCCTCCAACAAAACGATACGAAGATATGGTTCCTAACCAAAGGATTTTCGCCCAGCAATTCCTCTCTCCTTTCTTCAAAAGGGTTTTAGAGGCCACTTCCGTTAAACAGATCTTCCTCATCCCTGGAAATTGGGATCTCGGCTATTCCTATCTCTTTAATGAACCAGTAGAAGGGATCATCGATCTCAGCCAAAGAAGTTATCGACTCATGAATGGATATGAACTCATCGGATACCCTTTTATCCCCCCTACCCCTTTTCGACCTAAAGATTATGAGAAGATGGACGACCAAGAAACGAATTGGCCTCCTCAGAAGAACCCATCCTATATTAGATCCTCTGAACAAGATGAGCAACTCACACCTGTTGATCCCTATCTCTATTTAAAACAACAAGAGACGATAAAGGAAAATTTAAAGCGGCTACCCAAACCTCTCTATCACAAAAGAGGAATCTATATCATGCATTCCCCTCCCTTTGGGACTCGATTAGATTTCATTCAAGGAGGAAAATCAGCGGGAAGTCGTTCTATCAGAGGCTTTATCGAGGAGACTCAACCCCTTTTAACTCTCCATGGCCACATTCATGAGTCGCCAGAACTCTCCGGAACCTACATCGATCGAATTGGTGGGACGCTTTCCATTAACCCAGGGCAATTTACTTTTAGGGACAAACTTCATGCCGTCACTTTTGAGTTGGAGAATATTGTAGAGACAATGTCCCACACTTGTTTCGAAAGATCTGGGCAGTCATTCTGAGCGGAGCGAAGAATCTCACCATGCTAATCAGGATGACAGAATGAGACCCCATGAGCCCTCGAACCCTTGAATCCTATTTTGTAGCCTTTGTTTTCCTGATTCTCCTTTTGGTGGCATTACCCACTCCCCTTTTCACCCAGATTGACCCTGCAAACGAATGGAATCTCCTCTATCCCAAGATTCGGGATCGCCTGATTTCAAAGGAAGAAGCCCAAACTAAATTGAAGGAATTGGAGGTTTTGCTGAAAGATTTCTATTTAAAAAGTTGGGATAGGAAATTAGATGATTTCCTCTGTTTCCCTTTGAAAGGATATACTCCAAATGCCATTGGCGGAAAAGGAGGAAGTGGATATAAAACTCAGAATTACGATTTTTTTGATGGCAATCAACACAAAGGCCATCCCGGTCATGATATCTTCATTCGTGATAAGAATCAGGATGGACTCGATGATATCACAGAAAGACCGGTCGAGGTAATCTCCGCCTCTTCAGGCATTGTGGTCTCAGTCAACCTCAATTGGGAGCCTTCAAGTTCTATTCGGGGTGGGAATTATATCTGGATCTATGAACCAATCAAAAGCCGATACTTTTACTACGCCCATCTCAATGAGATCTTCACCAGAGTTGGGCAGGTCGTTTCTAAAGGAGACCGATTAGGAACGGTTGGAAGAACAGGGGCCAATGCTTATTTAAAGAAATCTCCCACTCACCTTCACTTTACCGTCCATCGATCGAAGGATGGCTACCCAAAACCAATTAATCCCTACATGGAATTAATCGGGAGGAATTGTAAATAGAAGGAGCGTAGTGATAACTCCGATTATCTATCAACTAAATTGATCGATTTTTTATACAAAAACCTTTAAATTGTAGCTAATCAAATACCTTCAGAGAACATGAAATGTACATCCAATAGGTGAATTAACAACCTGTCATTCCTGTGAAAACAGGAATCCAGTTCTTAATGGTTCCCTGCTTTCGCAGAGCCTGCCCCGTACTTGATACGGGGGACAGAGTTCTGGATTCCCGCTGGAGTTTACCCCGTACTTGATACGGGGCGGGAATGACGATCTTTCTTCTTTAGAATAGAGAATCGCTCAATTTAGGTATCAATAATATGAAAATCTCTTAAAATATCCACTAATTAGCAAAAATAAAAAATAATTGACAATTAAGAAATAAAATGTAATAATTATTATGTAGGTTGTAAGAAGTATTTGTTTGGATCATAAAAGGTCGCAAGAGTGCTTCTTAAACTTTTGCGACTTTTTTTAGGACCAAAGGCTATTACAACTTACTTAAATCTTAAAACAGAAAGGAGGTGAGTTGTAGTGGCCAAAGGTCGTGTGAAATGGTTTAATGAGAAGAAGGGCTATGGGTTCATTTCCAGAGACGATGGAAATGATGTCTTCGTTCACTTCTCTGCCATTAAGAGAGATGGATTTAAATCCCTCTACGAAGGCGATGAGGTAGAGTTCGAGGTTTCCCAAGGTCCAAAGGGCCCACAGGCAACTAATGTTGTCATAGTGAGCTAATATGGAAACTCATTAGGCTGAAAGAAGAGACCCCAGGTTTTTTACTGGGGTCTTTTTTTATATTGCCAAGCGATTTCACTTACCTCTTCAATCGAGGAATGCTTTAGGAATTGAAGATTTCCGATAGAAATAATCAATGCCAGGTAAATATATGAAAATCAAATCCAAACATTTTGGGTAGTCTGAAAACAGCACATCTATAGCAGAAATTCACCCCTCAATCGAGGACAAGTCTCGGGGGGAGAAGAAGCAAAGCCCTCATGTCACAAAATCCAGATAATTCTTACTGTTAATTATCTCGAACCCAGCGTTTCCGTAAGTTTCAATCCACGCGTCAGGAGCTTTTGTTTTCTTCTGGGACCATTTAAACTCGTAGCCGTAAAGCCTGCCCTCACGCTCCTCCACTAGGTCCAGTTCCTGGCCATCATAAGTCCGCCAGAAATAGAATGAGCCGCGAATCTCCTGATAAGAACATTTTTTTATCCGTTCGGTTACCATAAAATTTTCCCACAGAATCCCTGTGTCATTGCGGCTATCGAGGCGGTTGAACTGGGATATGACGGCATTCCTGATACCATTATCCCAAAAATAATACTTTGCTTTGCTCACGATCTCTTTTCGCAGGTTCCTGCTGAATCCGTTGATGCGCCTAATGACGAAAGCTTTTTCGAGGATGTCCAGATAACGGCCAACCGTCTTCACGTCGATTCTAAGCTGCATAGCCAATTCGTTCAAAGAAACCTGTCCCCCGACCTGAAACGCAATAAGCTTTAGTAAGTCAAGCAAGACCCGCGGGTTCTTTATCCTGTCCAGTGTCAGCACATCCTTGAGTAAATAGGAATCGACGAGTTCTTCAAGTATTACAATCTTGTCCTTTCGACTTTTTGCAGTGACAACTTCCGGATAAGAACCAAAAACAAGAAACTCTTCCAACCGCTCCTTCAATTCATGACGGTTATGGATAGAAGAAAGCTCCTGTTGTGAGATCGGATAGAGAATGAGAGTCGTCTTTCTACCTGTGAGCGGCTCCCCGACTGCCCCTGCCAGTTCAAATGATGATGAACCCGTGGCGATCACAGCAACATCGGGCATCTGGTCTACGATGATTTTTAACCCCATGCCGATATCCGGAATCTGCTGCGCCTCATCAATTGCCACCAGATCGTAACCCGATGCATATTCAGTGATCGTGGTAAAGTCTCGGGAACTCAACGTCTGCTGGGTCCTGATGTTATCTCCGGAATCTAACTTGTACTTCAGTTTGGTTCCCGTGAGAAAGTGATTCAGAAGGGTTGTCTTGCCCACGCGCCTGGGGCCGTAGAGCACGAGAACCTTGCCCGGCTTAATCAATTTTTCAAGACTGTATGCACGCTCGATCATGAAATAAGCTTACTATAATTCCATAAATTTGTCAAAATATTTGGAGTCATTATCCATAAAGTATTTTTAAATGCTGAAGCATTCTATGCAAAAATTGGCGCTTTCCACCCTTTTCCTCTCCCCGAGATAACATATTTGCTTCGATCCAACAACCACTGGGAGTGTTAATATCTTGCCACTATTTGTGTTTTCCAAAAGGTTGCGATACGAAAGACAAATCAAAACCTAAAATCAAATGAGAACCAACCTGGATTCTCTATCAACGGAAATAGGGCAGTTACCTTCTGTGCATTATTAATTGTGATCGAGCACTCCGCTAAATTGTTCGGTTTTCGATTAAGGAGGTGTTGCAAGACTTGCCAGTTTCTAATTGGATTTGATTTTTTCCAAATCCACATCGTCAAGGATGGCGATCCCTTTTGCTTTCATCTCTTCGATTGCCTTTTGAGATGTATCCGGTGAAACCCCTCTCGAAAGATTCTTAATCAAGACCACTTTATACCCTGCTCCTACAGCATCGAGCGCCGTCGCCCTAACACAGTAATCGGTGGCAATACCATAGACCACTACCTTTTTAATCTTCTCCTTCTTTAAAAGTTTATCCATCTCTGTCTTCTTCCCACCATCGTCCTGAAAACCAGAGTAGCTGTCATATTGGGAATCCATTCCCTTTTTCACAATGGTTTTAAATAATTTTTTATCTATCAAAATCTCAGCTCCTGGAGTCTTCTGAACACAATGGGGTGGCCAGAGGACTTGGTCTTTTCCATGGCGCTTGATCACATCGAAAGCCTTTCTCTCTTTGTGGTTAATAAAGAAAGAGGCATGATTTGCAGGGTGCCAATCCTGGGTGGCAAAGATTGGGAAACCGGCTGCCTTCAGTTTCTTTGTATTTTCTTCCACCGTTTTGATATAAGACTCGTCGGTTCCTTCAACCGCTAAGGAACCATTCTTAAATTTTGTGAAGTCTCCCTGGACATCAACCACAATGACTCCAATCTTTGTTGCCTCTTTTGCCATAGCCATACCTCCAAACTAAAAGCTTTTCACTCCGCAATCGGCATTCCGAAATCCCTGCCTGCGGCAGGCAGGCGCAATCAAGATTCAGTCATCTCTCTGGCTACTTCTCTTGATGCTTCGATAATTTTTTCAATGTCCTCATCAGAATGGACGATAGATATGCAACCTCCACCGTGCATCACATGGACTCCTTTTGTGAGCATTCTCAATCGAAACTCTATCTCCCTTTTCTCTATATTGGTGAATTGATGGATAGAGTGGGGGGAGTTCAGCCCAACCCTTTTTTGAAAAGGGAAGTGAGTTTGAAAGAGAGACCCAATCCCTGTCAGAATGGCTTGAACCCCTTCACTATCGAGGGATTTTTGAACACCTTCCCGCACCCTCTCTCCTCTGGCCTCTAATTGGGGATAGGCTTCCTCTTTATGATCCCTCAAATAAGTCAGCATCGTCAGTCCTGCTGCCACAGTGAAGGGATGGGAAGAGAAAGTTCCCCCACCGATCAGGATCTTTTCCCATTTATCGCCCCTTTTTTCTGGGGAGGTTTTTTCGAGAATCTCTCTTTTTCCTACCAGAGCGCCCACAGGGAAACCCCCTCCCATAATTTTACCCAATGTGGTTAGGTCTGGGATGATTCCAAACCTCTCCTGGGCTCCGCCTAAGGCAACTCGAAACCCGGAGATCACTTCATCAAAAATGAGAAGGGCTCCGAGCCGTTCCGTCTCAGAACGAAGCATTTTTAAATATTCAATGGTGGCAGGGATGAACCCGCCCTCACCAACGACCGGTTCAATGATAATTCCAGCCAGGTCGTCTCTGTTTCGATGGATGATTTCGAGTGATTGAGGAAGATCATTAAAAAGTATTGCTTTTGTAAATTTTTGAAGGTCAGGCAAAAGACCAAGGCTCTCTTCTTTTTCATAGGGCATCTTGATAGCCAATGAGAGGTCGGAGTTAGCACCATGCCAACCCCCAGCTATTTTTAAGATGGTTTTTTTCCCTGTGAATGCACGAGCAAGCCGAACGGCATACATCGTTGCTTCTGTCCCAGAGCAACAGAATCGGACCATTTCTGCAGAGGGGATCAATTCTTGGATAAGTTCTGCCCAGTCAATTTGCTTTTCATATAGTATACCCCAGTGGATGCCCTCTTTCGATTGTCGTTCGATCGCTTCGATCATGATTGGGGGATAATGACCAAGAATATGGGTATAGTGACCCATCCATAAGTCCACATACTCATTTCCATCTACATCCCAGATTTTAGAGCCCGTTGCTTTTTTGACGAAGAATGGGTAGGGTGGGAAATAATGGAGATTGTGGGCGATGCCTCCAGGCATCACTTCCTTAGCCCTTTTGAAGAGATTTTCTGAGATAGGGGTTTTTTGCCGATAGGCGTCAAAATAAGATACCATTTCAAAACCACCAATTTTATGACTTCTTCATAGCATTTTTTAAGATATGTGAAAATAATTCTGTAAGTTCAATTCTGGCCATGGAAACGGATTTGATCAGGCGGCTGAAGAAAGAAGACATTTTGTGGATCATGGTAAAGTATCTATTTTCTTGGCCGAGCCCTTCCGCCACTGGATAAATAGCCCCATGGCTAATATTGCAATGCCTATAATATCTGTGAGCGTACCCGGATCAATGAGCATCAGACCGCCAATAATAAATGCGACGCGTTCCCACCAGCGCATCGGAGCGAGGCAGTAGCCGATCATGGCGGCTCCCAAACCGAACATACCGCAGCAGGCCGTGATGAGATTCTGGATCAACGTGTAAGCGGTAGTGCCTATCAATAACATGGCTGGGTTATATACGAAGATGTATGGAACGATGAAGGCTCCGATGGCTAATTTTGTGGCTACAAACCCTGTCTTCATGGGGTCAGCCTTCGCAATACCTGCACCTGCATAGGCAGCGAGGGCTACTGGAGGCGTAAGGTCAGCGATGATTCCGAAGTAGAACACAAACATGTGAGCCGCGAGAGGTGCAACCTTCAGCAACACCAGAGCAGGTGCAGCAATGGTGGAGGTGATGATGTAGTTGGCAGTGGTTGGAGCGCCCATCCCGAGAATGAGGGAGGTGATCATGGTGAAGAGAAGGGTTAAGAGCAGATTACCTCCAGCCAGGTCCACAAGGCCATTGGCCATCTTGAGTCCCAGTCCAGTGAGGGTAACCACACCGATGATGATCCCGGCTGTGGCACAGGCGATGGCCACACCCAGGGCCCCACGGGCACCTGCTGCAAAGGCATTCAAGATGTCAACGATACCCATTCGGGTCGACTTACGTAGTTGAGCTGCAACGACAGAAACCGAAAGACCCATGAGTGCTGCGTAGAGTGGGGTAAAGCCTCCAACGAGGAAGACAATGATGGCGATGAGAGGAAAAAAGAGGTGCCCTCGCTCCTTTATTACAATAGCGAGGCGTGGGATTTCGTCACGGTTCATTCCTCGAAGTTTTGATCGTTTGGCCTCAAAATGGACTTCGATGAAGACACCGAAGAAGTAAAGGCAGGCTGGTATGGCCGCCGCATAGGCAATCTCGATATAGGGCATGTTGAGAAATTCGGCCATAATGAAGGCTGCAGCCCCCATGATGGGCGGCATGATCTGGCCACCTGTCGAGGCCGAGGCCTCCACGGCTGCGGCAAATTCGGGGCGGTAACCGAGTCGTTTCATCATCGGGATAGTAAAACTGCCGGATTCTACAGTATTGGCCACCGAACTGCCTGAGATCATCCCTTCGAGTGCGCTGGTTACGACAGCCACCTTTGCTGGTCCTCCGGAAGCCCAGCCAGCAACGGCATTGGAGAGATCGATGAAGAGTTGCCCGAGTCCTGTCTTCTCACGAAATGCACCGAAAAGGACAAAAAGATAGATGAAGGTTGAAGAGACCCAGAGCGGAATCCCCATGATACCTTCCGTGGTCAAATACATGTGGGATGCAATTCGTTGTAGTGAGTAACCCCTGTGAGCCAGAAATCCGGGGAAGTAAGGCCCGAAGTAGGAATAAGCAAGGAACGTACCAGCGATGATCACGATGGGCAGACCAACAACGCGTCTCGCTGCCTCGAGGGTGAAGAGGATTCCCAAGCCTGCGAATATGTAATCCATCGTCGAATAATCGCCGCCTGCCTCCATGATTCGAGTATAGTTTAAGGTTATGTATAGGCCAACTAAAGCAGCGAAAGCGGCTATGAGGTAATGATGCCAATTGAGACGATCGGAGGATCTGGAGACTCGAAAAGGGAAGAGAAGGTAGACCAGGACGAAGGCGAATGATAGGTGAATGGAACGTTGTAGTTGCGCGGGAAACAGCCCAAAGGCGGCTGTATAGACCTGGAAGCACGAGAATCCGACCGCAATAGTATAAACAATCCAATGCTGAAGGCCAGTCAATTTTCGGGCAGTCGATTCCTTATCAACCTTCTTCAGAATCTCAGCAATCTCTTCCTGTGTGACTTCCGATTTAGCCTCAGTGGCACGAAGTACCATCAATTTTTTCCTTGTCGTTTATCGAAGGCACTTACCTTTCCACAGTTGATAACAGGAGGATTTCTGTATCCGCAGAGAAAGAAGTGTGCCAGGTTCCGTTAGATCAGCGAGAACAATATCCTGCCCCTTTATGTGAATAGAATGATTCGCCACCCAACCCAGAAAAAAGGTAATTTCGGGAACAGGACGGTTCAAAGTCCACTCCAGCCATCCATCCTTACCGAATTGTAACTTCATCCCTTCAGTGGAGGCATCTGGCATCCCTGCACTCAAAGAATCGAAACGAGATTTCACAATGAGGAGATGATCTCCCTCTACCCGTATCGTATCATAAACGGGCCGTTTGTTAACAGAGTGAATGAAAGAGAGGATGAATTCCTCCCCTTCCGCCATCTTGGCACAGATTAAAGTTTTCCCCGTTTTAACGGTTGTGATTCTAAGAACCGGGTAAAATGGAAAGAACAAAAAAAAGGCGACTATTATAGTGAGGGCACCTACACCCAACCATAGCCGTCTCATTATTTTCAATCCAGAGGCTTTCGGGCAGACAGAAAATGTCTGCCCGGTCTTAAGTTATTTCAAATCACTTCATGGCGCCTTTTTCTTTATAGTACTTGATAGCGCCGGGATGAAATGGGATGGAAACTCCTGTGACTGCTGTTTTGATGTTGAGCTCCTTGCCTTTCGCATGGGCTACAGCCAGTTCCGCCTGGTTGTCGAACAAGGCCTTGGTCAATTTGTAGACGACATCTTCCTTAAGTTCGGAACTAGATATAAGCACTGCCGCCACCGCTACGGTCTTCACTTCTGAAGGCTGGTTCTTGTAGGTATTTGCAGGAATCACCGCGGGGGAGAGGAAGGGATATTTCTTCGTCAACTGAGAGACCTTGTCGCTAGGGATTGAAAGAATGCGTATACTGTGCATCACAGCAACATCCGTGATGGCCGCATTTGGAATGCCAGCGGTGACGAAGAAGGCGTCGATATGTTTGTCTTTGAACTGTTCGGCACTTTCCGCAAAGGATAAGTATTGGGCTTTTACATCTTCTTTCTTCATTCCATAGACATCGAGTAATTGTCGGAAGTTGGCCTCAGTACCACTCCCAGGAGCCCCGACACCGATCTTTAACCCTTTGAGGCCGGCAAAGCTCGTGGCTTTACTATCCCCCCTGATCACAATTTGGATGATTTCAGGATATAGGACGGCGATCGCATTCATTTTGGTTAATTTTTCTTTGAAAGCTTCCTTAGCATTGTAGGCGAAGTCGATGGTGTCGCTCTGAACGAGTGCCAGTTCGACTTCCTTTTTATTGATCAACCGGACATTCTCTGCAGAAGCGCCTGTTGACTGGGCAGTGACGTTCATTCCTGGAATCTTGGAGTTCCAGATCTTAGCCATAGCACCGCCGAAAGGATAGTATGTCCCTGCTGTCCCACCAGTGGCTAAGATTAATTTAACCTCCTGGGCTTGAACGGTGAGGCCAAATCCCATCAAAACCATCAAACCTATAAAAATAGCTAATACCTTTTTCATGTTACCCTCCTGACTTTAAAGATTTTTTCTGTTTCAAGTCTATGGTAAATTGGGTTTTATGTCAAGAGAATCTTGATACGTTTCGACGGCGCCAAACCCCGATTTTTAAATCGGGGTAAAAAGCGCCGCTCAGTATCAACCCTGAGCGTTCGGCTGAGCTCACGCCGAAGCCATACCACGGGCTTTAGACCGAGGAGTCGAATGGGTTGATTTCAATTGCTACTTTATTGACGAGGAACAGTGAAGCGCATAGATTAACAAATTTTTAACACCATCCCCTACGCCCTTTGCTCTATGCTTTTATTTTTAAAGCGTAATCACACCACTTCCTAATAGGACATTGGTCGCAAAGGGGTTTTTTGGCCACACAGGTCCTCCGGCCATGCCAGATGAGGAGATTTGAGAAATTGGTCCATTCTTCTTTTGGGACGATTTCCATCAAATCGATTTCGATTTTGACCGGATCGTCATTCTTCGTCAAACCGATCCTTTGGCTTACCCTGTGAACATGGGTATCTACGGCGATTCCAGGTATTCCAAAGGCATTTCCCAAAATAACATTGGCTGTCTTTCTTCCCACTCCAGGCAAGGTCACCAGTTCCTCAAGGGTTTTAGGGACCTCACCTCCAAATCGATCCACCAACTCTTGACAACATTTCTGGATCGCTTTCGCCTTATTTCTATAGAATCCTGTCGGCCGGATATCCTTCTCCAATTCTGCCGAATTGGCCTTTCCATAATCTTTCGCAGTCCGATATTTCTTGAATAAATCGGCTGTGACCTGATTCACTTTGACATCCGTACATTGAGCAGAGAGGATCGTAGCGATCAGAAGCTCAAGGGGGGTGGAGAATCTCAATGCGATTCTCGAATCCGAAATCTCCTTGGATAAAATTTTATTAATCTCTTTTGCTCTTTTTATATCTGACTGTTTTTTCATAACCCCCTCCGGTTCTAGAATTTAGCATTTTGTATCCAGTATTGAAAATCTACCATTTTATTTTAAGAAGAACAATATATAATGGGCCTGCGACAAAAATATGGGCAATCCAGAAAAAAACGTACTGTTAGGCCATACTCTTAATGCAATCAAGCAATCAAAAATATCCATTTTTTTGCTTGTACCCAAATTGAGCGATTTTTATACAAAAATAAGACAAGACGTTGAAAACAGAAGGTTACATGAATAAGAAATATCACCCAATAAGTGAAATAATAGTCTGTCATTATTGTAATAAATCCCTTAATCTTCCTCTTTTTGGCAAAGTCGGTACGACTCGCAACCGAGAGGGGTTAATTTTCCAAAGGGGGGCAAAAACTGGTATGATATGTCTGCCCATAAATTTGTCCAAACCCATATAAATCCTAAGGGGGAAAATTTTACATTTGATAGACAAAAAGTCTCACCTTTTTTAGCAAAAATCCTAAAAAAATCTGAAAATCCTCTTTAATATTGAATTGTTAAAAATTTTGGATATTTTGGTATGGAAAATGCGTTCAATTCATGTAAATACCCGCATAAATGATATAAAACTATGTTAAATGAACAATACAGAGTTGTCATGACTACAGAAGAAGCCTGCTGTTACCTCCGAATCTCAAGACCTACTTATTTGAAGTATCTTTACTTAGGTAGAATTAGGGGTACGAAAGCAGGGAAGGGTTGGAAAGTCCTTAAATCAGAATTAGATCGTTTCCTAAAAGGAGAGAATGAAGAATAAAATTGTTGGATACGATGGTCAATTAAGATGGAAAAGATAGATGACAACCTGACAAAAATTCACGGCAAAAAAGATCTGGTGAACTGGCTCGATGGTGACGCGGATACTCTTGATGAGAAATTGACTGAGGAGGAATTAAAGTCCGCCAGGGCATTGATCCAGACCTTCCTGCAGACCCTTAGGGCATATCGACTTTATGAACCCAACCATCCCATCCTATTAAAATTTTTAGAGCGATTAAGGAAGGACTTCGATCACTACTTTGAACAATTTGATTCTTTTCCACTTTTAGTAAGAGAGCATCGGCTTTTTTACCGAGGGAAGGTAGTATATGAAAATCAGGATGTTAAGGAGAGTTTGGCCTTTTTCTTTTCCAAAGATGGGATCCGTGAAATCCAATTTTCCAAAGGGTTAGAGTTCAGTGAAATCGTCGATTTTCTCAATATTGTGAGGAAAAGTGACTTTGTCAATCGCCTGGAAGATGACATCGTCACTCTGGTCTGGGAAAAGGATTTCTCTCATATCTCCCTTGGAACAGTAGAAGAATTTTTGGAAGGAGGTAAGCCCCCCGTCCTTAACATAAAGGAAGATGTAGGAAGAGAATTAGAATACCGAGATTCTCAAGAAAAGTGGTTAGAGGGAATGGCTAACGAGAGGGAGAGAGAAGATCGCTCTCTGCTCGAAGTAGAAAACTTAAAACAGGCATTAAATCCTTCTCCAGGGCAATCCTTGGTCCAGGCCTGTTTGCTCAGTTCTCACGAAATGGCAGAGATCAACGAGGAAGCTCAACAGGAGCAACGGCCAGAATATATCTATATTCTGATCGATGACCTCATCGAAATCCTGCTCCATCTCGGTGAGGATATAGATACCTATGAGAATATGATCTCCTACTTTGAGCGAATCATCGAATCCCTCCTCGAGCAAAAAGAGATTGGAAAGGTAGTGGTCGTTTTGAAGAGGCTCAAGGATACCTTGGAATCTATGGCTCTTAAGGACAAACAGATCTTTGCTGTTCGTCGTATCCTTGATACCTTATCTGGTCCACATTCCATTGAACTTTTAGGAGAGGTCATGAAGAGTAATGGAGAGATGGAGTCGGAGTCGATCCTCCAATACCTCCGGCTCTTAACAAAAAAGGCCATCGCCCCCCTATGCATTCTATTAGGTGAATTAGGATCTGGGAAATGGAGTAAGGTCATTTGCGATCTTCTTGCTGAACTTGGCCGAGAGGATATTCAACCTTTTGTCAAATTCTTATCAAACCTTAACTACTTCTTAGTCTGCCATATCCTTTATATCCTTGAAAAGATTGGTCATCCCTCCACGGTAAAATATTTAGGGAACCTAATCGTTCATGAAGATCCGAAGGTAAGGGAGGAGACCCTCCAAGTTCTCAAGAAATTTGGAGATGGGGGAAAGGATCTCATCCAGAAATTTTTGAAAGATCCTTTACCCAATATTCGAGCAAAGGCCTCCCTCATTTTTGCAAGGATTGCCAAGGAGGAAGCCGTAAGGCAACTTGCGGGGATCATTCTCTCCGATGACTTTTATACACGGGATTATGAGGAGAAGGCCAGTTTCTTTAAAGCTCTGGGTGAGACAGGATCTAAAGAGGTGATACCTATTTTAGAAGAGATCTTGGGAAAAAGAAAGTGGTTACAAAAAAGGAAGTGGGATGAGATGCGGCTCTGTGCCACCAACACACTGAGAAGGTGTGAAAAAATTAATCTTTACGCCTGTTATTCCGGTTAGAATTAGAATTTGACTACATAGGGTTCGCTAATTACCATGAAGACATGCTTGG
>Ga0194125_10008240_pt1 | contig 14764 bp, 11 predicted proteins | sample TA2KigC250mmetaG_FD_148626 | JGI IMG/M metagenome (GOLD analysis project Ga0194125, IMG submission 148626) | Freshwater microbial communities from Lake Tanganyika, Tanzania - TA2015034 Kigoma Deep Cast 250m | ecosystem: Environmental > Aquatic > Freshwater > Lake | place: Tanzania: Lake... | reverse complement strand
TTTTCCCTGAAGTTCCCACCTGACACCCTTTTGGAAGCCACTTCTTATCAACAACCGGTCGGGAACAGGCAAGAGCCCCTCCCAAAGTATCTGCCAGTTCTTTAACGATGGGAATATTTTCTGCCTCCTTGATTCCCCTTCCAACGGAGACCAAAATCTCGGCCTGGGTGATATCCACCTCTCCTACCGCTGCCTCCATGTGCTGAATAAAACGTCTTGCCAGACCTTCGTCAGTCAATGGAGAGGATAGGGAAACAATTTCACCCGGGAATGGATCTTTTTCCAAAACAGGAAAGGCTCCCGATCGAACGGTCACCATGTAAGGCCCCTTTTTCAAAAAGGAGACCTCGGCATTGACTTTTCCTCCATAGAGTTGACGGGTGAGCAAAAAGGTCTCCCCCTTCACATCGATCCCGATGCAGTCTGTAGCTAAGGGCATCTTTAAATGGGCAGCGAGACTTGGAGCAAGATCCATACCCATAGCCGTATGGCCGATCAAAGTGAGAAATGGTTTTCTCTCAATGATCAGTTGGGTGAGTACTTTCTCATAAGTCTCAGAGTTGTAAAATTCGAGCCGTTCATCTTCGATTAGAAACACCCTTTGGGTTTTTGATTTAAGAGCTTCTGCTAAATGCTTTACCCCCTTGCCCAAAAGGGCGACTCCGATCTCTGCGCCGATGGTCTCTGAGAGTTGCCTCCCTTTGGAGATCATCTCCCATGTCACATCTCTCAATTCTCCCCGTCGATGTTCTGCTAAGACAATGATCTCTTTCATTTAGGCCAGCCCTCCTTTATCTTTCAGAATATTGAAAACCCTGAGCGCCACTTCTTCTGGTTTCCCCTCTAAAATCTCCGCCCCTTCGCCGACCGGTGGAAGGAAAACCTTCTCCAGCCGAATATCAGAGCCTGAGGGACCAACTTCCTCCTGCTTCAGGTTGAGATCTGAGGCCCGGAGGGCTTTAATCTCTTTTTTGGCCACCTTTCGGATACCCATGATTGAGACATAGCGAGGTTCATTGATTCCTGTCTGGATGGTGAGAAGCGCAGGGAGATCGACCTCAACCACCTCCTCCAAACCCCCTTCTAATTCCCGGCGGGCTTTCACCTTTTTCTCATGAACTTCAAGGCGGTTAACGAGGGAGGCATGTGGGATGCCAAGGAGTTCAGCCACTGCAGCCCCTACTTGCCCGTATCCATCGTCTTCGGCCTGGGTGCCTGTTAAGATGAGGTCGTAAGGGATTTTGCTAATAGCTTCTGCCAAAACCTTTGCCGTTGCGAAGCCATCTGATCCATTGAAGGCAGGATCGGCCAATCGAATTGCATCGTCTGCACCCATGGCTAAGCACTTTCTCAAAGATTCGTTCACTTCTTCTCCTCCCATGGAGAGGACCGTCACCGTCCCGCCCAATTTCTCCTTCAGCAGGATAGCTTCTTCAATCGCATAGCTGTCCCATTCATTGAGGTCGAACACCAACCCGCTCTTATCGATATCTTTTCCTGATTTGTCAATAAAGATATCTGCTTCTGTGGTGTCCGGAACTCTTTTGATACAAACAATGATATTCATTCAATTTCCTCCCTTCTTAAGATTCTCTTCCCCCGATTGATCTTTCCACTCTGACCGGAACAACTCCTCCTTCGTCAAGGAGAGGACAGGGGTAGGGGAGAGTGGTCACTCCCGAAGCAAGTCTTGGAGAATATTTTACGATGGTCTTCAAGGATCGACCTCCAGCGGCTAAGACCTGAATGAGATCTCCATCTTCGATTTTGAGGAGTTTGGCATCCTCAGGATTCATCTCAAGGTAAGGCTTTTCAGAAACCTTTTTCAATGCGTTGCTTTTTGAACTGAGAAGACCTGATACGAAAAGAGAAGGTCTTTGAATTAGCTGGAATGGATACCCTTCTGGATTTGATGGGAATATCTCTGTTTCAACAGGGATCAATTTAGCTTTCCCAATTGGAAAACCATCAGAATAGAGATAATGAGAACCATTTGGCCACTGGCTTCCATCCTGGACCCATTGATAATGCGGGATGTTCAGACAGATATCTTTAAAAATGGATTCTGGAGTTTCTCCTGCTACATGAGTTTCCAGTAGACGAAGAATTTGTAGAAAGATGTCAAAATCTGATTTTGACTGATCTCGGGGAGGACGAAGAGGATGAAGCCTTTGAACCCTTCGTTCCAGATTGGTAAAGGTCCCTCCCTTTTCGACAAAGGAGCAAGCAGGAAGAACCAGATGGGCCATCTTGGCTATATCTGTCATGAAGAGGTCTTGGACAATGAGAAGCTGAAGGTTCTCAAGGGCCTTAGGGGTAATCAGGGGAGGCTCACCGACGAGGTAAAGGGCCTTCAGCTTTCCTTCCTCTGCCTTTTGAAGAAGATGTTTCCCTCGATCTTCTTCTCCTTCAGGAAAGATCCCCATATCAATGGCTCCTTGGCTATTACATTTCTCGAGAAGGATCATGATACCGCAGGACTCCTTGCCTACGTGGCCTGTAATGAGGGCAAGGTTGGAAGAGGCGATGGCAATCCCTTTTGAGTCAAGTTGGGACCAGGGACCCAATCCAATCAGGATCATGGCCCTTTTTGCAAGGGCAAAAGATCTGGCAGCTCTCTCAACCTCAACCTTAATCTCAACCTGCTTCTCCCTCAGCTCCTCTATGCCTTCTGTCTTCTCTTCGATAAAGGCCTTATCTTCAAGACCTTCTCTTAATATCGTCCCGATCATCATATTTAATAAAGAGATTTCCATTCCGGGTTTTTCGAGAAGAACGATGGCAGGAGGTGATAAGGGAGAGATCTTAGTGGATCGTGTAAGGCCAATATCATAATTTCCCAAGACGATCAATTGAGCTCTATTTCGTCGAATGGCCAGATTGATCTCATTCTTGATGATCGGATGGGTCTGTGCTGGGTCGACGCCCACGACAAGAAGGCAGTCAGATTTCCTGATTTCTTGAATCGAGTTTGTTGACGCAGCCAGTCCCAGTGTTTTTGCCAGGCCTTCGGTAAGTCCTCTGTAGGTTCTTCCTCTGTCATGATCAATCTGGTTCGATCCAAGGGCGGTTCGAAAGAGTCTTTTGAAGAGATAATATTCCTCATTGGTTAATCGGCTGGATACGATCCCACCGATACCTTCGGAACCGTATTGCCCTTTGATCTCTTCAAGCTTATGGGCCGCGAATCCAAAAGCCTCCTCCCATGAGACCTCTTTGAGCGTTCCATTGACTTTCATGAGAGGCCCTTCGATCCTCTCCATATGGTCGACAAAGTCCCAGCCGAAACGTCCCTTCACGCAGAGGTTTCCATCATTTGGTCCTTTCTCAGGGGCAGCGAAGACCCTTTTTATCTCTCCTCCCTTGAAACCTATTGTGAGGAGACATCCACATCCACAGTAAGGGCAGGGTGTGGTTGTCTCATCCAGTTCCCAGGCTTTGGTTGTGTAATCGAAACAGTCACTGGTGATAGCTCCAACTGGGCAGGTATCCAAACACTGACCACAGAATTCGCAATGGATAGGCCTGTGAAAATCTGTATCGATAGCAGTCTTAATTCCTCTTTGAGTAAAGGAAAGTTCTCCTATCCCCTGGACTTCATCACAAATTCGAACACACCGACCACAGAGAATACACTTGTTCAAATCCCTCTGAAGAAGGGGAGAGTGATCATCTCGAGAAAAGATGATGGGTTCCCAAGGATAGATCGTCTCTTTCACTCCGTATTCGTAGACTAAAGCCTGGAGGTCACAATCCCCTTCTTTTTCGCAGCGTGGGCAAATCATTGGATGGTTGAGCAGGATGAGATGGATCTGAAGCCTTCTTGATTCAAAGATTTTTTGGGAGTTGGTGATGATCTCCATTCCGTTTTTTGCAGGGGTGAAGCAGGCTGGCAGGAGCTCAGATTTCCCCTTCTCTTGAACCACACAGAGACGACAAGCACCGAAGGGAGCAAGCCTTCGATCGTAACAGAGGGTCGGTATTCTCACCCCAGCGGATTGTGCGGCCTCGAGAATCGTCCGGCCTTTCTCAACCTCCACCTCTTCTTCGTCAATCGTCAGTTTGATGGTTTGATTTCCCATAATTAACATTTACTCGTTTGGAATAATGGAATGGTGGAATACTGGAATATTGGGTTTTTAATCTTTTCAAGTTTTTTCTTGAACCATTTTTCCATTCTTCCAATACTCCATTATTCCATGGCTTATTCGATTGCCCTAAACTTACATGCTTGAATACATGCCCGACAGCGAATACACTTCTCCAGGTTGATCACAGCAGGTGTCTTTTTCTCCCAAACAACTGCCTCCGCTGGACAGGCCTTCTTGCAGAGGCCACACATCTTACATTTTTCTGGGTCAACCCAAAATCGAATCAGATCCACACAGACCAGGGAAGGACATCGATTTCCTAAAATGTGGGCTTCATATTCATCCCGAAAATAGCGAATCGTGGAGAGAACAGGATTGGGAGCTGTTTTCCCTAAACCGCAATGGGAGGTCTCTTTAATATGCTCACCCAGTCGTTCCAATTGTTCGATATCCTCCATCGCTCCTTTACCTGTAGCGATTCGGTCGAGAATATTGAGCATGACCTTCATCCCAGCGCGGCAGGGAACACATTTACCGCAAGATTCATCAACAGAGAAGTCCGTGAAGAATCGTGCGGTATCAACCATGCAGGTCGAATCGTTCATGACAACGAGACCTCCGGAGCCCATCATGGCTCCGGCTTCATCGAGAGAGTCGAAATCGACCTCAATATCCAAAAGGGAGGCTGGAAGACAGGCCCCAGATGGTCCTCCGATTTGAATCGCTTTAAACTCTTTTTTTTCAGGGATCCCTCCTCCGATATCATAGACAATCGTTCTGAGTGTCGTTCCCATAGGGACCTCTATCAGGCCCACATTATGGACTGTTCCTGTGAGGGCAAATACTTTTGTTCCCTTCGATCCCTCTGTGCCCATGGAGGCAAACCAAGACCCTCCGTTCAGGACGATGAGAGGGATATTTGAGAAAGTTTCTACGTTATTGAGGACAGTAGGCTGGCCCCAGAGCCCTGCTTCTGTGGAACGGGGGGGTTTGATCCTTGGCATTCCCCTTTTCCCTTCTAAGGAGTACATCAAAGCTGTAGATTCTCCACAGACAAAAGCTCCAGCACCTGGATAGATACTGATATTAAAATCGAAGCCAGAGCCTAAGATGTCTTTTCCTAATAGTCCATAGTTTCTGGCTTGCTCAACGGCAATGTTAAGCCGGTGAATCGCCAGAGGGTATTCTGCCCTGACGTAGATATAACCCTGATGTGAGTCAATGGCATAACCACAGATGATCATTCCCTCCAGAACCGAGTGGGGGTCTGCCTCCAAAATAGAACGGTCCATAAAGGCCCCTGGATCCCCTTCATCCCCATTGCAGATGACGTATTTGGGAAAAGAGTCATATCGATGTCCCTCCTCCCATTTTAAGCCCGTTGGAAATCCAGCCCCTCCGCGACCCCTCAGACCAGAGATCTTCACCTCTTGGATTACCTGTTCGGGTGTCATAGAAGAGAGGGTTTGGGCGAGAGCGGCATAGCCATCTCTGGCGATATATTCGTCGATATTTTCCGCATTGATCATACTCCGATTTCTGAGGGCCCTCAAGACCTGATTGTGGAAGAAAGGGATGTCCTTCATCAAAGGGATCTTCTTTTCCTTGACGGCCGGTTCTGCATATAGAAACTTTTCAACAGGACGGCCTTTCAAGAAATGCTCTTCAACCAGAAAAGGGATCTCTTCAGGATTGAGCTTTTTATAGAAGATGCCCTCTGGGTAAACCACCATAATCGGGCCTTCTGCACAGAAGCCATTGCATCCTGTGATGACCACTTTCACCTTTTCAGAGAGGCCTTGGTCCTTCAGTTCAGTTTCAAGTCTCTCCCGGACCTTCAAAGAGTTACAAGAGACACATCCAGTCCCGGCGCAGACCATACATCTAAACTTCCCATCTCTGGGAACCATGGTAGAGAGGACTTTCTCTTTGATCCTTTTTAGGTCTTCAATCAATAACTGGGGCATTGTTGCGATTAAAGTTCAAATGTCAAAAACCCTGACTACGGAAGATTGCCATCCTTCGACAAGCTCAGGATGATCTCTTAAACATACGGAATGATGAAGTCATGGTGAGCTTGTCGAACCATGACTTTTGAACTTTGACATATGATATAGATTGACCTATGGATAGGACCTCACAATTTCTATAGCCTTTCCTGAGTCGATCATACCATAGGTGTCATGGCCGACGAGCATGACCGGTGCTAAACCGCATGCTCCAAGGCATCGAACTGCCTCCAGAGAAAATTTCCGGTCCCTTGTAATTCCTCCAACCTCAACGTCCAGTTCCCTCTGAAGATTGTTCAAGATCAGTTTTGATCCCTTTACATAACAGGCTGTCCCCAGACAAACACGAATGATGTGCCTTCCCCTTGGGACAGTCGTGAAAAAGGCATAGAAAGAAACCACGCCATAAACTTGCGATGGTGAGAGGTTGAGGCCTTCAGCAATTCGATATTGGACTTTTTTTGGAAGGTAGCCACAGATGTCTTGAACTTCTTTCAATACAGGGATGAGGGCCCCATGCCTTCCTCTATATTTGAGGATCGCCTGATCTATCTTCTCAAATTCTTCCTTAGTAATGGTGTCAGCCCATCTCATCTTTACTCCATTCTGAATTTACGTCAGCATTCGATTTCATCTCTGACCCCAAATTGATGATTAACTCTTTTTATCCAAGGGCCTCAGCTAATAATTCCATCACATCCATCACACGGATTTTTTCCTCATGGCCGGAGGTCTTGACCGCATCCTCCAATGTCAACACACAAAAAGGACAAGTTGTAGCTATGACCTCCGCGCCTAAATCCACAGCATCTTTTACCCGGATTTCAGCAAGACGCTGACCTCCCTCAGAAGAAGATTCTACCCACATCCTTCCCCCACCCCCTTCGCAACAAAGGCTCCTTTCCCGGGAACGGTCCAATTCCTTGAAGGTAAGACCAGGGATGGCATGGAGTAAGATTCGAGGTTCATCGAAAATGGCATTCTGTTTTCCCAAGAAACAGGGGTCGTGGTAGGTGACCACCTTTTGGATCTCCTGCTTCAAAGAGAGTTTTCCTTCCTCCAAGCGTTTAGCAAAGAGTTGAGTCGTATGGAGGACTTCGAACTTCCCTTGAGGATACTCATTTTTTAGCACATTAAAGCCATGGGGGCAGGTGGTGATGATATGTTCGATCTGATAAGATTCGAAACGCTCCATGTTCCCTTCGACGAGCTCTTCAAAGAGACCAGCTTCTCCCATCCTCCGGATCTCGTTACCACAGCATTGCTCTTCGTTTCCAATGATTCCAAAATCGACCTCTGCGCATTGAAGGTTGAAGACCAATGACTTTGCGATCTCCTGAATTCTTGGATCAGAGGAAGCAGTGCATCCAACAAAGTAGAGGATTTCAGCATGGTCGCCATGGGAAAAATCTTTGACCTTCCACTCTTCGGGGAGGCCCTTGATCCATTCCGCTCTCTTGTTCTTTGGTTTTCCCCAGGGATTCCCATGTTTATATGCGTTTTCCATGGCTTCGATGATCGTCTTGGGAATATGGCCCTCTTCAACTAAGGTTCCCCTCATCCCGATGACCAGGTCCATGGGCTTGAGTCCTCGTGGACACCTAAGGGTACAGGTTTTACAAGTGGTACAATCCCAGAGCTCTTCCTTTTCCCCGATCCGATCGAGGTTTTTCCCCAAAATGCCTTCGATCATGAGCCTTCGAATGTTTAACTTCGATTTAAGGGAGACAGGACATCCTCCTGTACACTTTCCGCATTGGTAGCAACCGTAGAGATCAAATTTTTCCGCAAATGTCTGCTCCGATGACTCCATCTTATCGATCCCTGAAATAATCAATACCTAAATTGAGCGATTTTTCTTTTAAAAAAACGATAAATACCTACTTACAGGGCGATAGATATTGGTTATAATAGGTTTGGTCAAAAACAAAAACTATCACCCTGTAAGTGAGGAAATTATGAAGCAATTAAGATTCAAAAGCAAGTGCAAAATTAGCAAGGTGGATGTGACAGAGGACACACTAACAGGTCGAGGGGGAGTGGCGCTATTTGTCCGGTATTTGAGTCAGGTCAACATATATGCTCTATTGGTAGAGGCATTTGGCGGTATACGGAGGAGCGAGAAGGGGCAACCGATCTGGAATATTTTCAAGCAGATATTCTGTTTTTTTTATGACGGGACGAGTCGGCATTTGGTTTATTTTGATCAATTAAAGAGGGATGAGGGCTATGCGGCAGTGATGGAGAATACTTCAGGGGAGATGATTTGTTCACATCAGGTGAAGCGATTTTTAAAGGGTTTTTCATGGCTTTGTGGGGGTATGTTTCGGAGGATATTGAGGCAGCTCTTCATTTGGCGGTTGAAGATCGAGAGGCCGGAGAAGATCGAGTTAACGATTGACCTGATGATTCTTGACAACGATGAAGCAGCCAAGCGGCACGGGGTGGAGCCGACCTACAAAAACGTGAAAGGGTTTGGATCGGTGCAGATTCTTTGGAATCGGAAGGTGGTGGATGCGGTCTTTCGAGGGGGGAGCAAGCACAGCAACGCTGGGCATACGGCCTTGAAGATGGTGACAGAGTTGGTTGATCTGATTCGGAGGAAATATCGGGAGGATGTTCCCATCATTGTTCGGATGGACAGTGGATTTTTCGATGAGGTCAATATAGCGGCCCTTGACTGGCTGAACGTAGGAGTGATTTTGACGGGAAAGATTTATGATCACGTGAAGGAATATGTGAGGGCCCTTCCGGCGGAGAGATGGAAGGTTTATGACAATGGGCATCAAGAGTGGGAGTATATCGAGTTTGGGTATCGGTATGAGAGTTGGAAGAAGTACTATCGGGCCATTTATACCCGTCCTGCCTATGAGGGGGAACAACGGGTCCTCGATTTTGCACGGCCGGACAATATCATTATCAGCAACCTGGGAGTGAATCCCGAAGTGGTCAAGGGTTGTTCTGCTCAGATACGGAGGGAGCTGACCCGGGTAGAGTCGATCATCCATAGTCATCATCAGCGTGGGGCGGATGAATTGCCCCATCGGGGACTGAAAGATTTTGGGTTCGAGGAGTTGCCCTTCAAGCGGTTCACTCCCAATACCGCCTTCTTTTACTGCATGCTGATTTCCTTCTTCTTATTTGAGACCTTCAAAGAAGATGTTTTAGAAGAAATTCTTCCTGTGGCCAGTTATGCGACGACTGTGAGAAGAAAGGTGGTTGACTTTGCTGCGAAGATTATTGCGACGAGTCGAGGAATCGTCCTCAAAGTAACCCAGGCGGTCATGGACAGTTTACGCTTTGATAGGCTTTGGGAAAGATGTCAAAATCCGGCTCCCATCTCGGTGTAACTACAGCGGACCAAGGACAAAGGCTTATGGTACTGGTACAGGATAGGTGCGCCCGAAATTCCTACTTTGCAGCACGCCGCCATCCTTTCGGGACATGGACGCCCTCAGCAGCACCAAATCAGATCTCACAACCCTCATATAATAGCTGGAAGTACTGCCGATAAGTGACTCGTTTACGGTGTCATATGACAAACTACTGTTCAGGCAACAAGAATCGCTCAATTTAGGTTTTGAACATATCTTTTTGCAATTGTCAATGAAATGTTTTCTCTCGAGGAGAAATTAGGATATAATTAACTTCAAAAAACATATGAGGCCTTGATGAGACTACGACCCCTTCAAAAAGCAGCAGAGGATTTTCGTTACCTTCTCAATCGGGGGTACTCAAGGAAGGCAGCCCTGGAACTGGTGGGGAATCGATATCAAATAACTTCTGATGAGCGTCACCTTCTCCATCGAGGTATTTTTGCAGACAAAGATGCGATATCGAGACGAAAGAAGAAAATTCCTATTAAGGAAATCAAAAATAAAAACCTTGCTATCGATGGTTATAATGTGATCATCACGATAGAAGCTGGACTTTGCGGTCGGCCTCTTGTTATTGGCGATGATGAATTCATCAGGGATATTTCAGGTATTTCTGGAAACTTTAAAAAGACAGAGAGGACAGAACAGGCACTTCGATTGATTTTCGATTCCATCAAAAAGATAAAACCTCATCAAACCCTATTTCTCTTCGATGCGCCGATCAGCAAGAGCGGAAAATTAGCCCAGGAGGTAAGGGATCGAATGAGAAAGGAGAACCTTTCAGGTGACGCCCTTGCAGTGAGGGTTCCTGAGAAGATCTTGATTGGATTCTCAGGGGTGGTGGCTACCAGTGATACCGCCATCATTGATCAATCGAAAAAAGTGGTGGATTTAGCAGGATATATCATCACTCATCAATTACGCAGGCTAAAGCCTGCGACTACCCATATTATTCAATTGAAAAGAAAGAGAGGGTTCGTTGGAGAGGAGTAAAACAAATGAGACATATCGATGGAAAATCCTTGCCATTGTATACTTATCCATTCTTGCATTTGCGCTCATCTTCCAATCCATCCCCCCTGTCCTTCCCTTGATCATCTCTGAACTCCACCTCACTTATGCTCAATCTGGTCTTCTGATGGGGCTTTTTGCACTCCCTGGTCTATTCATCTCTTTATTAAGTGGATATCTCTCAGACCGGTACAGAATGAGGCCTTTAGGAACGGTTTGCTTTTCATTAATGATCGGCGGAACCTTCCTTGTAGGATTTGGAATGGATCTTCGAATCCTATGGTCAGGAAGGATCATCGCTGGAATCGGTGCCCTCACCCTCTCCATCCTCCTTCCAAAGCTTATTTCCCAATGGTTTAAAGAAAAGGAGTTAGGTTTAGCAATGGGTATCTTCAATACAGGCGTCCCCCTTGGGTCGGTCATTTGTTTCGGCCTTTTTGGAAGAATGGGAAGCTTATGGGGATGGCGCGTCCCCATCTTGTTTACTGGAGTCTATGCACTGATCGCATCGATACTTTTTTTAAGTTCTTATAAACTTCCCTATGCTCAAGAAAAACAAGACCATAGACCCATGGCTATTTATAAATCTTTAAAGGAAATGGGATTACCCATATGGTTTGTGGGTCTCTCCTGGCTCTGGTTTAATGCTGCCTTCGTCTCCTTTGCCACCTTTACTCCAAACCTATTCCTGCGAAAGGGTTATACCATTGAACAGAGTGGCCTCCTCATCGGAATTCCCCTTTTAGGGTCTCTTTTTTTGAGTCCCCCTACTGGATATCTTGTGGATCGATTTCGACATCAAGAGTGGCTCATCGGAATCGGAGGAGTTGCGTTGTCCATTATCATATTATCTTTTAACTTTAGCTCTTCTTTTCATCTTCTCGTCATCTTCATGGGGGTCTTTTCAGCGATGATCCCTTCTCCTATCTATTCCCTTCCTCCTGAGATATTAAAACCAGAAAATGTGGGGTTGGGATTTGGAGTCCTCTCCACCTGTTCGAGTATCGGTCTGTTTTTTGCACCTTATCTCGTTGGCAAGACGAGGGACTTAACAGGTTCTGACCAGTGGAGCCTCATATTGATCTCTATATTTTTCCTTCTCACCATGATCTCCATCCTTTTCATCCATCGATCTCAAAAAATAAATTAAGAATGGGGAGTATATAGTTGAGAGCTAAAAGATAATTTCGCCCTAAAAAACATTGACAAGTTGAAATCGTTGGCATATAATAAGAATATTATTTTTGATTCAGTATACAAATGATGCTGAAGAAGGGTCCTGTGGGGAACCCTTATGAAACAGTTCGAGTCAGCAAAAGAAAACCCTTGCGTGAGTACGAAAGAGGATGTAGAAGAAATTTTTGGCATCCGGAGTACCATCGAAAGTTACGCTGCATATCTCGCAACCCTCCATATTGTCCCGGAAAAAATTTCCCTTCTTGAGAGAAAAGTGAATGAAACGGAGAAAAAATGGAAAAGAAGATTCGTATCCTAATTGCAAAACCTGGTCTGGACGGTCATGATCGGGGAGCAAAGGTAGTGGCCCAAGCTCTTCGGGATGCAGGGATGGAGGTGATCTATACAGGTCTCCATCAGAGCATCGATCAGATTATCAATACAGCGATCCAGGAGGATGTGGATGTGATCGGTCTATCCATTATGTCCGGTGCACACCTACCCATCTGTGAAAAATTGATGAAGAAAATGAAGGAGAAGAAGATCGAAGACATCCTGCTGGTGGTCGGGGGGGTCATCCCCCAAAGAGATATCCCTCTTTTGCAAAAGATGGGAATCAATGGAATCTTCCCTGGTGGGACCTCATTTGACGAACCCATCCGGTGGATTAAAGAACATGTCAGACCCCGATCCTGATCGGGGAGTCTCGGGATAGAAAGTAATTTTATGCATAGCTTCTTATGCCGAAAAATTCCAAAATCCAAACTCCAAATCCCAAACAATCTCCAATATCCAAATACAAATGACCGAGACAAAATCGTTTTGGATTTTGATATTTGTAGTTTAGGATTTATCTGGGATTTGGGTATTGGGATTTGGTGATTGGGGGTGCTGTATGGGTGTTGCAAAATATATCAAAAATGAAAAAGATGAAGTTTTGGACGTCATTCTTCAATCGGGCATCCACATCAAACCTGTTTACACACAAAAAGATTTAGAAGAGATCGGCTTCGATCCAGAAAAAGATTTAGCTTCCCCTGGAGAGTATCCCTTTACACGAGGCATTCATCCCCTTAGCTACCGAAGCCGTGAGTGGACAACTCGGCAGTATACAGGGTTTGGCACTCCCAAAGAGACCAACGAGCGTTTCAAACTGATGATCTCCCATGGACAGACAGGTCTCAATGTCGCTTTCGATCTTCCTACGCAAATGGGTCTCGACTCTGATGATCCATTGGCTGAGGGTGAAGTGGGAAGGGTCGGAATGGCTGTTGATTCCCTGCGTGACTTCGAAGTTGCCTTTCATGGTATACCTTTAGATAGAATTGGGGCAGGGCTTACGATTAATGCTGTGGCAAGCATCATGTTGGCTATGTTCCAGGCGACCGCTGAAAAATTTGGATTTTCAAAAGATAGAGTGAGTGCCACTCCTCAAAATGATATTCTAAAAGAGATGATCGGACGGGGAGCCTGGATCTTTCCGGTGAAACCTGCTGTTCGACTCATCGGTGATACCATTGAGTACTGCATGAAGGAACTCCCACGTACAAACCCGGTCAGTGTCTGTGGTTATCACATCCGTGAATCAGGCTGCTCTCCTGTACAAGAAATCGCCTACGCCTTCCAGATTGCCAACACCTATATAGAAGAGGTTCTTCGACGGGGTCACCAAATAGACGATTTTGTCAGAGGGTTCACTTTCAACATAAATGTATTTGGGAATCTCTGGGAACAGGTGGCCAAGTTTCGTGCTGCGAGAAAGTTATGGGCAATCAATCTAAAAGAGCGTTATGGAGCAAAAGACAATCGATCACTCTTCCTCAGAGGCATCTTCGGAGGTGGAGGATCTGGTCTCACAAAGTCCCAACCTGAGAATAACATCATCCGTGGTGCCTATTATGCCCTTGCAGCTGCTTTGGGAGGGGCTCAAACGACTGCCCTTTGTTCCTTTGATGAAGCTTACACTATTCCCACACCGAAGGCTGCCCTTCTTTCCCTCAGGACATTTCAGATTTTGATGGAAGAAATGGGGCTGAGGGATACGGTAGACCCCTTGGCTGGTTCCTATTTCATTGAGACCTTGACCAAACAGATGGAGGAGAAGATGGTTGAGGAGATGAAACGAATCGATGAGATGGGAGGGATGATGAGGGCTGTTGAAACAGGTTATGTTCAGAGAGAGGTAGCCAAACAGGCCTATGAATTTGAGAAAGGGGTTCAGAAAGGAGAATTAATTAAAGTAGGAGTGAACAAATGTACAGAAGGGGAAGAGATGGAAGTGGAGCTCCATGAGTACCGATGGGAATCAGCCGAAGAGCAAATTCAACGGCTTCAAGAAATCAAAAGGGAGAGAGATAACCGAAAGGTCCTTCAATTATTGAAAGATCTTGAAAAGGCTGCTCGAGATGAGAAGAATGTGATGCCTTATCTTTTTGAATGTTGTAAGGCTTATGCCACAGTAGGTGAGATGACAAAGGTGTTTAAAGAAGTCTATGGGGAATTTAAAGAACCAACCATCTTTTAAAAAACAATGTTCAATGAGCAATGAACAATTAGCAATTATCATTGTGCTTTTAGCCTTCAGCATTGAGCATTGACCATTGTTCATTGATCATTTTGCAATGATTTTTTGAAAGGAGGAATTTATGGCATTTACGATGTTTGATCGGACGATTCGGAAGGTTGGTGTGATTGGGTCGGGCAATATTGGCCCTGACATTGCGCTTCATTTCAGCCAAAACCTCACTTCTTATGGCGTACCCATTGTCGTAGTGGATATTCTTCAGGCGGCCCTGGATGCAGGATCAAAAAGGGCTGAATCGAAGATGGCCAAGGCCATTGAAAGGGGGATATTTAAAAAAGAAGAGGCTGAGGCGATTTCCCGAAATATGCTCTTCACCACCGATTATGGGAAATTGAGTGATGCCGATTTGGTGATCGAGGCTGCCTTTGAGAGGTTGGATGTCAAGAAGAGGATCTTCGCTCAATGTCAGGAGGTATGTCCGAAGACGGCGATTTTAGCATCCAACTCCTCTCATATGACCCCTGAGGATATCTTTCAGGAGATGAAGGATAAAGGCCGATGTCTGGTGATCCATTA